>MAAA01014027.1_pt1 | contig 34748 bp, 21 predicted proteins | sample 1115971 | NCBI WGS metagenome assembly MAAA01 (sample SAMN04961123, study PRJNA320927) | seawater metagenome | isolation source: sample BD02T6 sea water enriched with oil for 6 days | place: USA:Gulf of Mexico | collected 2013-07-27 | reverse complement strand
TGAACACGACTAGAATTGATATTTTTGCTTGCTAGGGTTTCCACCACCATGTTTTTTAATCCTTCAGGACCACACACATAAAACTCGGTATTGGCAGATGCCGGCATCAAAGAAATTAACCGACTACTATCAAGACGACCCGACATATCGGTTGAAATTAGATTATTTTTTTCAAGCACATAAGTGACTTTTAAACGTTTTGGGTTGCTGGCTAACAAAGCCTCAATTTGAGCTAAGAACATCATATTCTCTATACTGCGACTGGCATATATTAGGTGAATGACGCAGCTGCTTGCTTCTTGCAATGCGGTTTCCATGATTGACAGTACCGGTGTAATACCACTGCCCGCCGCAATCAATACTAAATTATCTATGTGAGCTGCCTTACCTTCGGCACGTACTGGAGGATAAACAAAGTCACCAAACGGCCCCTTAACAATCAGCTCTTCACCCGCTTGTAATTCTTGATTGAGAAAGCCTGACATTAAACCCTTGGGCGTATGACGAACCCCTACTTGTAACTGGCCTTTTTCGCCACTGGTACTAGGACTAGTGCACAATGAATAACAACGGGTTTGCTGCTCGCCGTTCAGCCACTTACTAACGGTGATATATTGCCCTGCTTGATAGTGAAGTTTTTCATCCGCTGGCAATTCAAATGTCACCGCCACCGCATCATTGGTTAAACGATTCACACTGGCCACTTTAAGTACCATGTTCACCGCGTTACCACCATCTAACAAGTTATTGGCATTAGGGGATTTCATAAAGCCTGGGCGAAGTCCTCCGGCTAAGTCTTCAATAGGGGCACCGTTTGCTTCCAAATACGGCAAGATTTGATTATAAACTTCCTGGTATTTGTACCAAGGCAGTCTTGGATACATATGGTGAATCAGGTGGTAATTTTGTCCTAGCATTAACACATTCAAAAGCTTGCTAGGATAAATGCGGGGGATGGTGAGGCACATAATCAAACGTCATGGCGATCACGAACACGGCCAAAGGAAGTGGAATAAGCGCGAAATATAAAACCTCAGTGCCATAGCCTAAATAGGTCAACGCCCCCAGAGTGGTAAATACAATATATTGGTATACAAGGGTACTTACCAAGGTACCTCTAATGGCTTTGATATGGCGCATTTTTGTTGTGGCCAAGATAAAATATTGAACAGGTAAAAACAGACAGTTTAATACTACGCCATACCAGCTACCTGCTAGGTAATAGTGATCTGGGTCGCGGTCAGGGTCATTGGTAAACGCGTGATGACGGTCATGTATTTTTTGAAAAAACACATAAGGCACCACCACAAACGGCAATGACGACACCCAACCCATTATATTCTCAGCAGGTTTAAACCGCGATCCCATTCGAATAATGCTGCCGTGTCCCGCATCATGCATTATGGTAAAGCCCACAAAGACTAAACCACTACAGATTAAGCTTGCGGCTAAATAAGGCAGTGAGCCGTCCATCGCACTGCTAATGGTAAAGTAATAGGCCAGTAAATAAGCGCCAAAAAGCACTATAGTGCCCCAGGCAATATCAGGTGCATGATCCTGCCACAAACTGGCATAGTTTTTAGAACTGTTCACATCAAGCGTTTGCATAACGTCGCCCTCTTTTTATTTACATTTACTATAAGGGGCAACGAAGGACTTTCCATTTTCATTACATGGCATTAAGATTGTCATTAACTGACATTCTTAATAGGCTAGATCCATGCCCCACGCTCCATTGGTGAATAAAGCTTATATATTGATTTTTCTTAATCTAGGACTGGCCTCTCACCAGGAGGTCCTCGAAAACACGGGTCTTTCATTGGCCACGCTTGAAGACATGGACACTGTGGAGATGCCGGTGGCCTTGCAAATCATCCGGAACATGGCGCGCTACAGCTCCAACCCTAACTGGGCGGCCATCTTTGGTGCGCATTTGGGCATTGCCAGCCATGGCCCAGTGGGCTTTGCCGCACTGGGGGCGCCCACAGTGGGCAAGGCCCTCACTACGTTTGTTGAACGGTTTAAGCTGCGGGCCAATACTTATTCAGAAAAAATAATCGAGAAAGATGAACAGGTTGAAATTATTATTGACGGCACCACCGGCGATGCGCTTTTTGAGGTGTTTTATTTCGAAGCCTTTATGCGCGCCTTTGAGGTACTCATTGAATTACTCATTGGCCACCCTCCCAGCCAAGAAATAGAACTTCATTTCAAAACACTGGCAAACGATAGACAGCAATTGATGAAGCAGGACTATGGCTCCCGTCTTTTTTTTGGCAGGGAATGCAACAAGCTAGTGATACCCAAGACTATTTGGTTACAAACGTCTCCACTGAATGATCCAGACTCTCATGAGTTTAATATCCGAAAATGCCAACAGCTTTTAACCCAGCAGGAATCTCAAGACCAAATAGACCTTAGAATAAGGTTTATTATCAGAGAACACTTTGAAAAAAATATCGTGGCCACTTCTGATCTATTACCCCCGCCCACACAATTGGATATTTGCACGTTCATTCACATTACGGAACGTACGCTCATTAGACACTTAAAAGAGTGCCACACCTCTTATAAGTTAATCCTTAAGGAAGAACGTCAGGAATATGCGCAACGACTACTAAAAGATGCCCGCTACACCATTTATAATGTGGCTGAAATTTTGGGGTACGCAGAGCCCGCCAATTTTTGCCGAGCCTTTAAAACCTGGAGCGGCGTAACTCCCACCTATTATCGACAACAGCTATAATTAAAGTTGGAGTAGTAAAACTAAAGGTAAAGTAAAGGTAAAGTAAAGGTACAACGAGTCGCACCTAGAATTAAGACTATATGGAAGCGCTTAGAATCACCTAGAAATTTTAGTAGATTCCTAAGCCATAATAGAAGTACCGCAATTATAAGCTGACACGAATTCAGCGTTAGTTGGCAAGAAGTTTTTTACCGTAAAAAATGCAATTAATTAACACATAGCATCATAAAGCTACCCTGTAAAATACGACGGGGATAATATAAAATTTACACATAAACATAAAATATAGTTAAAATAGCGGCTTAGGTATTTTCTAAGCTCTTAAAATAGACTACGATCACCTCACTTTTACAGACACACTTAGCAGTATATTCATTTACAGACAAACACTTAAAGAGACAACCATGACAGAATTAGTCAGCTACCAGCTAGACGGCAACGTTGCCACCATTAGCCTTAAAAACGGTAAAGTAAATGCCATGTCTCCCGATCTTATCGCTGCCATAAATGGTGCATTGGATCAGGCCGAAAAAGATAAAGCCGTAGTAATGATTGTAGGTCAACCCGGAATTTTTTCTGCAGGTTTTGATTTAAAAGTATTCCAATCCAACCCTGTAAACGGCGTTGAAATGGTTAAGGCGGGTTCTACTCTTTGCCGTCGCTTACTGGCCTTCCCAACACCTGTGGTAGGTGTGTGTACCGGTCATTCAGTGGCGCAAGGGTGCTTTACATTAATGGCCTGTGATTATCGAATTGGTGTTGATGGACCATTCCAGCTGGGCCTTAACGAAGTACAAATAGGCATGACGATGCATCACTTTGGCATTGAGTTACCCCGCGCCCGTTTAACCCCCTCTTATTTCCAACGCTCGGTAAATAACGCACAAATGTACTCCCCAGCTGAAGCTGTTGAAGGGGGCTTTTTAGATAAAATAGTCGCCGGCGACGATTTAATGAAAACAGCCATGGCAGAAGCTCAGCGTTTAGCCGGTTTAAATTTAGCGGCCCATAAGGCCAGTAAATTAAAAATGCGTGCACAGCTTTTAGAAACGCTTGATACTGCCATAGAGCAAGATTACAAAGACCAGATGGCCGCTTTAGGATAGTTATTTTTTAACTATTCAGCACCGTTTTGAATAAAACCGCTACCACCTTCTAGGCCAGCGCCCCAGCTGCGTCCTGCGACAAAGTTCGCTGACCTAGAAAGTGGCAACGAATTTTAGAATATTTTCGATAGCTGCAAAAAAACAGTAAAATATTTAGGATTCATTTCAGTAAATTTTTCTTTTTTCACGGCTATCGCTGCATTCACCTGGCTGGGGCAACGCTAGATTGTGCAGATAAATTATACTGAATAGTTACATTATTTTAACGTTAATGCTCCCGTTCCTATATTAGGCACAGGGCTCACCCATCAGCGTGTTTTGGGCATACTGCCCCCCATTAAAAATCGGCCTAAGAAACGGCTTATTTCATCCTTCACCTTGCACCGACTATCATCTTGATTTGCATCCTTACACTCACTGAACATCTCATTTAATGCAAAATTTACATTAGGTGATGACTCAACCGCCGCAACGGTTTCTTGCTGCACTTCAGTAGCCACTGCTTGATCCGTTGTTCCCGCTACATCCTTTACGGCATCTTTCAAAGCTTGCTCAACTTCGCTCACTAAATCTTCATCTAGCACTTCATCCTCTATGGGGTCCATTACAATGGGGGTGTCAGGCTCTAATACTAATCCCACTATATTTACAGTTCTAGCATCACTGGCGCTCACGTCACCTGCCGGTACATAACCGCTATAGGTGACTGGCAAGACTGTATCAGATAATTGATCACGAGACTCAACCCTTGCGCCTAAATCTATTGCCAATGAACCCGCCCCTATAAAATCACCACTATCATTGGTAATATCTAATACCACATCACCGCCAATTGCGTTAACGCTGGCAGCTGCAGAAATTTGCAAGACATTACCTGCCTGCAAAGCTCCCTCTTGACGAACAACCACCTGCGCACTGGCATAAGGGTTAATAAGCGAAGAGCTTAATTCAAGCGATCCATCTGCCACAATAGCAGCATCAATATTGGCCTGCCCTTGATACCCTAAATAAAGCCAACCACCCACTTGGCCATCATTTTGAGCATCCGTCACACTAATGGAATTTGTTACCGTTAATGCCCCTTCAGTATCTACCCAAGCGTAACCGTCAGCGACAATAAGTGAGTCACCATCTGAATTTAAATCAACCAATTGCAAATTAGAGCTAGCATTTATACGCATGTTACTTTGGCTGCCTGTTAGGCGAACATCAACCTGAGTGGCATTGGTATTCAGTATGAAGCTTGCCCCTGCTTGTGTTGAATCAAAAAATACACTGGCGGCATTTAACGTTAAGTCACTATCACCATCAGAAATTGAAGCGCCTTGCAGCCACAAAGAGGCAGTACTTATTAAGCCAGTAGATGGCAATAATATATCCCCCGCCGCCAGTAATTCAAAATTCTGTAAGCCATTCAAAATAAACCCATCATTGCGCCAATCTGAAATGCTAATATTGCCACTGCTACTCACCTGAAGATCCCCAGACATACCGCTATTAAATTCATTCATAGTACCGGTAATGCCATAAGTGACGGCTAAAGGTGAGGTGTAATCTACAAACAATCTAGTCGCGCTTAAGGCAACAAGGTTATCCGTATCAACTATGTAATCAGCCGATAAAGACATATCCCCTGCCACTGTTAAACCTACATCATCTAATGTTAAAGCACCTCCGGCGGTAATATCTAAATCACTAAAACCGGCTAACACTAATCCATCGCCATTTAAATCGGTTAACTGCAAGGCGTTTGAATTAGTAACAACTAAAGAGGCACCACCTGAAGCATCAAATGATTGCGCGGTTAATGTTAAAGAATTACCGCTCAATTGATTATCAAATCCTAAATAAATCTGATTAGCGCTTAACGTTAAATCACGGCCTGTATCCGCCGTGATATCAGCGGCCTGTAAAAATATATTGCCTGTGGTACTTAATGCCCCCCCGTTAAGCGTAATGCTTTCGTTGGTATTAATATTAATATCGGCACTGTTTACCAACCCAAACACTAGGCCCGAAGTGGCCGCTGGTACATCCACATACAGCAATGATGAAGACACATTAATGGCTTGATTAGTTTGAGTCGATAAATGCCCACCTACATTAAGTGTAAGATTTCCCGTTAAAGAAAGGCCTGAATCGGCTAACAAAAGATTGCCGCCACTTGCGGTATTAATAATTAGGTCTCCGGCACCACCTATAAAACTGCCGTCATTATTTAAATCAATGCCTAAATCTATAGTGATGTTTTGAAGTGTTTGATTAAATGTTAATACACCTCCTGCGGCTACCGTTCCATCAAATACTGTCGCACTGTTATTAATTTGCACATCGTTGGCCCCAGTTAATTCAATCACTAAGTTAAAATCATTGCCTGCATCAGCCGAGTCCCTAATAGTGATAATATTATCAGCATCGGGATCATCAATATCATCAGCAATAAGCCATAATTGATCATCTACATCATTCATTGTGGCCGCTGGAACATTTAAATCACCATTTACACTTAGCTTATAATTTTTGCCTACAAGGAATTCGCCATCGCTGTCTAGATCTTGAATCGTCAGATTTTTATCATTATAAATTTCAAAGCTATGACTGCCGGTACTGTCATTAAAATCAATAGAATCAACACTTAAATCAAAAATAATAGGGCCTGTATTAAGCAAAAAATTATTACCCGTACTTATTACGCTATCGGCGGTAATTGAAACTCGCTCGTCTGTACTGTCTTTTATACCTGCCGTGCCTGCCCAAAATGTAAGTGAACCCGGTATTGTGTAACCCGCATCAGGAAAAATAACAAAGCCGGGGGAAGACGTGCCTAACGTTAAATTAATACGGTCATCAACACCATTTGCATCATTTATACTTCCCGTTAGAGCAATATCACCCGTACCCAGCACACTTAAATTTGCTCCATTGGCACCATCCACTTCAATGTTGGCCAAAGCCCCATCACCCAATAATATAAAATTGTGGTTACCTGTACCCAACTCTACACTGACCGACGTGGCAACAACCTCAAGTGCATCTGCATCGGCCACATGACGGCCCACAGATACCAACAGGGCACCGCTAGATTGCACATCACGGGTAACATCTCCGTTGTCTATTATATCGTTGGCGGCGGTGATGACGGTGCCTCCGGCACCTCCAAAAATACCGGTTAAATACATATCATTTGCTGAATTTAAGCTAACACTGCCTGCATCTCCTGATCGAATTGTGCTGCCTGAGTTAATGCTAATATCGCCCCCCACTGAGTTTGTCACCAAATTAAAAGTGGCACTGTCTGCACTACCTGTATCGCTGTCGTATAAATCACCGGCCACCACTATGTCCGACCCGTTTTCGGCCAACACATCAAATATAAGGCCGCTGCCACCGTTATAGTCCAGCTTATTTAATGTTAAATATGAATCCGTTGCTGATATCCCTAAATACACATTTTGATTCGTATTTAGCACATTCATATCCAATATGCTGTCTGATATTTCGATAGCACTAGACTGGCCTGAACCCGATCCACCTACATCTGCACTGGTGGTAATGGTAATTAAGCCGCCACCGGCATTAAGGTCGGTGCCTGTATTTTTGTCATAAATTCTGCCAATGGCCGTAATATTTATGGCCCCGCCAGCAGAAACTGTTTTACCTAAACCAATTTCATCGGCGCTGGTGTAGGTAATCACACCCCCATTGCTTTCGATGCTGGAGCTACCTGCCATAACAATGTCACCGCCAGCCCCCGAGGTTTCTAGATTAATAGTGGCCACATCACTGCTTGCAGTATTACTGTCGTAGAGTGAACCGCTGACTCTAAGCTCTCCACCGTTAGCGTCCATGGCGGTTAAGGTGAATGTGCCTGTTCCGTTATAGTCAATTGTTCCCAGTTCATTATATGTGCTGCCCGTATTTGCTCTAAAACCCCACGTTGAATTTGCACCCAGTGCCGTGCCAGAAAAAATGCTATCTCTAACCTCAATGGCCCCATTTGCAGTTACCCCACCAACATCGGCCGATGCATTGATGGTGACGAGTCCACCGTCTGTTTGAATATCAACATTTGTGGTGCTGTTGTCATAGATATCATTTATGGCGGTTAAGTTTAACGCCCCACCACTGGTTTCGGTGTTAGCAAGGCCGATGAAACCCGCTGAAATATACGTGATGTCGCCACCGTAACTTTTTACACCGGTGCCATCGTTTAATATAATGTTGCTGCTTGCGTTTTGCGTTTCAAGATAGATGGTTGCCACATCTGTACTGGCGGGTGTTGAATCATTAATTTGATTGGATACGATTAAGTCAGCGGTACTCTCCATTCGTACATTAAAATCAAAGGTGCCGGTTCCATCGTAGTCCACGTCGTTGATGGTAAGATCCGCTGCCCCAGAATTTATAATATAAACATTTTGAGTTGTACCCGTGGTTACAATATCTAGGATGGCATCGTTAATAACCACAGCAGAAGTGAAGTCCGTACCGCCCACATCACCGCTTGGATTAAGGGTTATTAAGGCGCCATCGGCATGTAAGGTGGCACCCGGGCTGCCCTGATTAATTATATTATCTGCCGTAATAGAGATAATACCACCGCCAGACCACAACTTATTTAGCGATGCATCTCCTAAAACATTAACCGTGATATTAGCACCTTGACTCAATAGGCTGCTGCCTACTGACATCAGTAAGTCGCTATCCACATGTGAGGTGTCAATGTTGAAAGTCGCTGAATCTACCGTGCCGGTATTACTGTCATCTAAGGTGCCTGAAAGTATAATATCCGCAGCAGAACTTGCACGAACATTAAAAAGCAAACCATTGCCACCGTCATAATCTACATCGCGTATATTCAAGTAACTGCCGCCACTGCCCACACTTAAGTACACTATTTGATTATTTTGCGATAAATTTAAATCCATTATTGAATCAAAAACCTCAAGTGCGTCACCTGTATTAGGGCCGCCAACATGAGCTTGGGCATTAATCGTAATTACTCCGCCGGCAGAAGATAGATCGTAACCACCAGGGCCGGCATAGGCATCGCTAATATTACCAACAGCGGTTAAATTAATAGCGCCACCAAACGAAAATGTTTGCGGTAAGGCAATGCTGCCTGCTGAATCATAAGTAATGTCTCCACCATAGCTGTGTATTTGATCATCACCAGAGGTTGTTATGTTTCCGCCCACTTGAGTAGTCTGAAGGGTAACTGTGGCGGAATCGGCTGTGCCTGTATTGCTGTCTAAAATATTGCCAGTAACAAAAATATCCCCGCCATTGGCCAGTACCGACAGAGTAAAGCCCGTGGCCCCATCAAAATCGATATCAGAAAGAGAGATGGATGTACTGGCGGCCACCGCTTTAAAATCCCATGTGGCATTAGCCGCCCCCACCACACCAGTGAATGCCGAGTCTTGTACTTCTAATTGACCATTAGCACCGCTTATACCAATATCGCCACTGACATTAAATGTCACTAAGCCACCTTGAGTATTAATGTCGGTACCCGTGCCATTATCATACACATCGGTTGCGGTAATATTTAATGTGCCGCCATCTGTTTGAGTGCCCACGATGCCAACGGCCCCTGCTGAGTTGTAGGTAATATCCCCACCGTAGCTTCGAATAATGGTGCCATCGGCAATAATAATGTCGCTTGCTGCATTTGTGGTTTCTAAATTAATAGTGGCTACATCGACACTGCCAGGTGTGGAATCTGTTATTTGCCCCGTGACCGTTAAATCGCCAGTGGAGCCTGCTCTAACATTAAAGTTATATGTGCCAGTGCCATCATAGTCCACATCATTCACGGTAAGCCCAGCCGAGCCATTATTTACAATATAAACATTCTGATTGGTGCCAGTAGCTACAATATCCACAATAGAATCATTAATTTCAATTGCCGAGGTAAAAGCTGTACTCCCAATGTTGCCACTTGCGTTTAATGTAACCAGACCACCTGAGGTGTTGATGTCAGCATTGGTTGTGCCCACATCAATAATATTATCTGCCGTAATGGTAATGGCCCCGCCATCAGACCATAATTGTGATAACGAAGCGTCTCCTAAAACATTAACCAAGATATCACCACCTCGACTTCTTAAGGTATTGCCGTTTGTAATGGTAAAATCACCATTGACCGAAGTAGTGGCAATATTAAACGTGGCAACATCTACTGAGCCGGTATTACTATCATCGATGGTGCCATCAACAATAATACTTGCCCCATTCGTGGCGCGAATATTAAAATCCAGCCCATTGCCACCGTCATAATCGATACTGCTGATCACAAGATCCGTTGTGGACAGTCCGGTATCTATATATACATTTTGATTGGTACTATCCACAACAAAGCTTAAATTTGAATCAGCTATTTCAATTGCATCAGTAAAACTGGTGCCGCCAATGTTGGTAGTTATGTTAAAAGAAACAACACCGCCACTTGAATTAATGTCATAACCTGAACCTGCATCACCGGCATCTATAATACTGACAGCGGTAAGAAACATGGTTGCCCCTCCACTGTATAGATTGCTAAGAGTCAGTGTGCCCCCTGCCCCCATTGTAATTACGCCTCCGCCACTATTAACTTCAACACCATCTGCAATGCTGATGTTTCCTCCAGCTGAAAAACCAAAATAAGTAATATCTGGAGTTCCGGTTGTTTGGTCTTTAATATCGGCATCGATATTTATACTTCCATCAGCGGTAAACTGAAGAATATTGCCATTGGTCCCATCTAAATCTATGGCCGAACTAATGGTTATGTTGCCTGCTTCCGCCCCGCCTCCTCCAGACGTCGCCACTGTGACGTTCCCTGCCCGCAGGCTTGCAGTCAAATCATCTACAAAAATATTTGAAGGTGTTCCGGTAGATGTGTAGGTATCAGCCGCAATAACATTGAAATCTTGATTAGCAGTACCGCCGTTTGAAATAGTGATGTTATATGGATCAATTAAAAACTCACCACTACGTCCATTTGGCGCTAAGGTAGAAACACGCCCCTGTATTTCAATATGCTGCCAACCTGAAACATCAACAAAACCACCGTCTCCCAAATTAAAACCGGCTTGCGCTTCTATGCGCGCACCCGTTCTAAAAATAGCCGAGTCAGGCGAAAACACCCTCACAAAGCCACCATCCCCCTCGATATCAGCGTTGGCCTCTATTTCACTGCCGCCCATTAAGACCACCGTATCTTGAGCTAACAATTCTATACGCCCAGCATTCCCCGTCCCGCTTGAATTGTTTTTTATAATACCAAAATTGGCGATCCGATTTGATTCAATAAGGATATTGTTTTCACTATTAGTATTAACATAACTAGTGCTTTCAATTAAGCCATGATTTTCTATATCCCCTTCATTACTACCAATATAGATATCCCCCCCATCCTGCCAAATTGAATTAGCTTTTATGTCACCCTGATTATTAATAATTAATTTATTAAGCTGATGACGAACATTAGCATTGAGTTCAACATTACCAGCATTAGCAGAGACTAAACCTGAGTTTTCAATTACGCCATCTAACGCACTCTCTGTTACTTCAACCGCAAAAATATCCCCTGAAAAACGTATTAATGCCCCATTTGATGTCGTTAAACCAACACCTCCATTGTTATTATTAAGTGTGCCGGTATTTACAATAGTATTTGATAACAGCTGCAAATACCCACCACCCTCTATTAAAATTTTTCCATTATTAGTAATACCCGTCTGCGACGAAGAAAATCGTGCTTCGTCTTGTTTTATATTATCAACGGCTAATGTGGAGGCAAAAAATGAAGCGGCCTCAATGGTGGCCCCGTCATGAATCACTAAACCACCTGGGGCTAAAATAAACAATTGGCCATTGGCCGACAACTGCCCAAATATTTGAGTGGGGTCTGAATTCAAAACCTGGTTAACAGCAATGGCATTTTTATTGGGCTGTAAAAAAGAAACTTTTTCATGAACACCAATATCAAAACTTTCATATTGAACGTGTAAAAATTGGCTTTCTTGTGATACTTGTAGAGTTGAATCGGCACGCTCAAAAACAGCCACACCTTCAACAATGCTTTCTAATTGAGGCAAGGCTGCTGATGGTGCACATATAAAGATCATATAAAAACAGCTTAACGTTACTATTCGCACCTCAAAATACCTGGGATTCTAGCGAGATTAAAAATAATGACTGGCGGTTTTTATTAAGATCACCAATCTTTGTTTTTTGAGAAATCGCATAAGATGAATCAATTTTTAGCCAGCTTGATAACGTATAAACCAGCCCAAGTCCAAACCCTGATAATTGCGCGCCAATTTCTTCGTTATTAGCTTTACGCACACCATAGGCATAATCATAAAAAGCGAAGGGCTCAAGGTTTCCTAACGCATGCCTAAACCCAGAAGACAGTTTCAATTGAAGTACTACAGATTCATCAGCACTAAATACACCCGACTCAAAAGCCCGCACACCATTTCTTCCAGTTAATGAGCTTTTATCTGCTGAAGGCAATGTTTGCACACTGTACTGCAGCGCTAACTTTGATGAAAAACGACTGTTTAAGCCTGGTACGTAACTGCCTATATTTTGCCCTGACTGAAAAAAACCATTGAATTTTAAAAAAGCATCATCTGTTAGTTGGTCATCATCCTGGGTAATAACAACCGCACTCAGTTGTACACTTTTTGTTATGTAATCTCCAAGCAATACTTTATAGTCGGTACTCACATATTGATAAGCCCCCACTAAAGCGGAGTTTTTTTGATCATAGTTGCTACTCACCACATTTGATGACAACTCGCTTTGCCGATAATCTAAACTAAATACATGGCTATTAGACAATGAAAAAGTGCGTACAGATTTATTTTTATAACGACCACCTAATGAAGTATATTCACCGTGCAATTCTAAAACCGCCAAATCCTCCCCAAGCTGATACTCATTATGTGAAAGGTTATAACTGTAGCTTTCGCGGCTACCCTTAAACTTTTCATACGAAAGTACACCTGACACATTGTTTTCGTTTGACATAGATTGATTAAAATTTAATTTTATGGCGTCATTCCAACCCAGTGGATTTTTAATATTGGCGGCACACCACCATTGATTATTTCCTGTTGCCTTCGGGCCCGTATTATTTACACCTAAACTTAATGTATTTAGTTGAGTTTCTTTTACATTTAAATTTAAGCGAGTCTCCCCTTTATTTTTCCCTCTAGAAAAATAGGCAAAAACCTCCCGATTTGGATTATCATTCAACAGTAAAATTGGCTCTTCTAGATCGGGTTTAAATACAGGCCTGCCGAGCATGTACTTAAATTCAGATACTATCATAGTGCGTTGATCCCGACTTACATTACGTACACTTATGTCTGCTAATACATCTTCCTTTACTTGAATAAACACCACACCACGGGTAATTTTTTGCTTAGGCACGATAGCCGTGACAAAGCTAAACCCGGCATCCTGATAAAATTTAGCAACACGATACGCTAAATCATCTAACTGATTTAGGCCTAATTTTTTTTGTGGGTAATTTTTTTGGCGCCATAGATTAATCATGACCTCAAGACCGTTTTCACTGATATTCTGAAGCGGGTGATCTTGCACCCCACTCAACCTAATTTTTTTGACTGTAAAAGCAGTTAAGCTAGATTTTTCAGCAAAAACCAAAGCAGAGCCTATTAGCAACAACATACATATACAGGCTGAACAGAATCGGTACATTATCGACACCCTTAACCCTTAAAGCATAGCTGCTAATCAAGTATCGATCAAAAATACTGCGGCAATGATACAAATCTCATAAGTCATAAAGTGGCCAAGTGTCTAACGACTAACACTGCTATAAAATACGAGACCCTGGCCAATTTAAAGCCACATGATTATACCTAACGGCATATTAGTGAAGAGTGTGTAGTGGGCTACATTTTTAGTAATCTAAAACAATGGCCCATGATTTATAACTAATAGCAATTAACCGTAAATTTAATATATATAATTTTTTAAATTTCTTATATTAAGCAAGGGCATGCCCCATTATTCTGTAATTTTCATTAAGAATGCAAGATACATTTTCACATGTAAATTTAGCGTAAAGGCTACGCTATGTTACTGCCAAATATAGCACAGCCCTTCACTACCAAAAGTCGACTAAGCTTACAGCAGGAAAACATCCGTAATTTAAGTAAGTTTTAATATAACTAAACGACCTATAAAAATTAAATTATGAATAACTTTTTTACATCAAGCAGTTTTCAAGGCGTATTGGCTAAACGGCTGCTTTTAACAATTCTTCTATTTAGCTTCTTTGCTACGCTAGCGGTTTCATCCTACATATTATACAGCGATTACCTAGAACAATTGGAATCTCAAGATGCCAGCCTCACACAACTTAAAAATGGATACTTAAAAAGTCTTTCTCAAAGTACTTGGCACTTTAATTCTGATCAAATTGAATCTCAACTTCAAGGAATAATCAGCTTTCCCAATATTATTTTTGCCTCAGTAAAAACCCAATATACCGAGCAAAAAATCGGGTCTGGCATAGACAATACCTTAGCCCGCACGGTCGTATATGACCTGACTCATACAGAAGCTGGTAAATCGATAAAAATTGGTACATTAATGGTTATAATTAGCCGGGAGAAAATTTTAATTAGCCTGACTAATAAAGGTATTAGGATTATTATTACGCAATTCATAAAGACCTTTGTCGTCTCTATTTTCATTTTATTTATTATCAACAGCATGGTGACACGGCACCTTAATACTATGGCCAATTGGGCTAGAAAAATGGATATGAGCTGCCCATTAACCCTAAATAGAGCATCCATAAGCCAGGACGAGATAAGCGACGTCAGTGATGCCATTAATAGCATGCGTATTGCGCAAACCAATACTATTAACGAAATAACAGACATTAAAGAAGAGTTAGAGATAGCCAATCAAGAACTTGAGAGTAGAGTCACTGCACGAACAAAGGATTTACTCAAAACGGTATATGAACTACGTACTGCCCAAAAAAAATTGGTAGAGTCTGAAAAAATGGCATCTCTTGGCCAGCTTGTGGCTGGCATGGCTCATGAATTAAATACCCCGCTGGGGGTTTGTGTTACCGCTCAAAGCCATTTAACTAACATGGTTGAATCCATTGAAAAGAAAAATAGCGAGGGCACGCTCACTAAACTTGAGTTTAAAAATAGCCTACATAATATTCTCGACTCTGCTTCTTTACTGGATACCAATCTTTCACGTTCAAAAAACCTAATTACTAGTTTCAAAAAATTGGCTGTCAGCCCAAAGGAACAAATGGCCAGCAAATTCAGTCTGGTGCATCTGGTGGAAGAGTTGGAAATTAAAATGGGCTTAACTTTAGAAAACAAGAATGTGGAAATAAAATTACTTTACGCTGCTGACATTGAGGTGCAAAGCTATGCCGAGCCATTAAAATTGGTATTAGAACAACTTATTAAAAATAGCCTAGAATATGGCTTCCCAAATACATCAGGGGTGATATACATATGTGCGATTGAGGGCGAAAGCTGTTTAAATATTGACTTTAGGGATGACGGAATAGGCATACCAGAGTCCATTAAAGATAATATTTTTGAGCCATTTGTTACAACCGGCCGCTTTAAAGGCAAACCCGGTTTGGGATTACACTTGGTATATAATTTAGTTACTCAAATATTAAACGGCTCCATCATGCTAATAGACTCAAAAATGGGTGCCCATTTTAATATTAACATTTCAAAAAACATTAATAATTCAAGAAGTATCGTCGATATAATCGACGCCAGCAAAAGACTCACTTAAGGTCACGCAGAGGCTCTAAATAGTTCATAGGGTTGGCTTAACGTTTGATAGGAGAAAATCTTCCATATTGAAAGACAATGCATGCCATATAATCTACTCGCTCCACGACGCTTGCTGGCAACGCCTAGACAAAAAATCCATAAACGCCCGCACCTTCGGTGGTACATGTTCACGATGAGGGTATACCGCATAAACTCCCACCGGCTTTAAGTCATAATTGGCTAATACCCGCGTTAACGCACCGGATTGAAAATGTGACTGCACCGTATAGTTCGTCAACGCCGATATGCCTTGCCCTGCTAGGGCCAATGACGTTACCGCATCAATGGAGTTGGATTTAATAGGGCTGTTGGCCTGTATCACATGGCTCTTGCCATTTTTTTCGAAGCTCCATCGCAGTGGAGACTTCAATAAAGACAGGCTTATCCATGAGTGATCAAGCAAATCATCCGGCTGTTTGGGCGTGCCATGTTTTGCCAGATATTCTGGGCTGGCAAACACTACCATGGCAGTCTCACACAGTTTTTTGGCCACTAGGCTTGAATCAGGCATCCAGCCAATACGAATGGCCAAATCTATGCCTTCTTCCACCATATTAACGATGCGGTCTTCCAGCAGTAATTCTATTTTTAAATGGGGGTACAGACTGCGCAGTTCTTTGATCACCGGCACTAGGTGGGCAGTGCCAAAAGAAATGGGGCTAGACACCTTTAAGGTGCCTGTGGGTTGGTTTTGGTATTGACGCAGCTCATCCAGTGCCACATGGGTGCGGGTGACAATATCGCTGCAATGGCGGTAAAAAATCTCGCCGGCTTCGGTAAGGCTAATACTGCGGGTAGAGCGATTTAGCAGACGCACACCCACCTCTTTCTCTAGCAAAGCCACTTGTTTGCTCACCGCCGATTTGGCCACTCCCAATTGGCGCGCCGCTTCAGAGAAGCTCTTGGCTTCCACCACCCGGGTAAACACCCCTATTCGTTTAAGCTCGTCCACATTCACTCTCTACTAATTTGCACGGTGCCATCAACACTATCGTTCTCTAAAACAGAACACTGAAAGCAAATAATACTATCTAGTAGATGTTTTGGAAACTGCCAAACTACGCTCAGTCAACACAGTCAGATAATCAAACCAAAGGGCAGCAATATGAGTGTTTCACCCCTCTTCCAGCCAATACAGCTGGATTCACAGCTTAAACTTAAAAACCGCATTGTAATGGCGCCACTCACCCGCTCCATGAGTGACGACAACCTAGTGCCCACCGAAGATATGGCCGCCTATTACGGGCGTCGTGGCGATGCAGGCCTTATTATCACAGAAGCCACATTAGTGTCGCAGGATGGTCAGGGTTACCCCAATGGCCCAGGACTGTATACTCAGCAGCAGGTCCATGGCTGGAAGCGCGTCACCCAAAGGGTGCATGACAAGGGCGGTAAAATTTTTGCCCAGTTATGGCACACCGGCCGAGTTTCCCATTCCATTTACCATAACGGCAAGGTACCCATGTCGGCCTCTAATGTGCCTATAACCGGCCATGTGCCCCTCACCGACAATTTGGAGTATGAAACCCCAAGGGCCATGGAGCCATCAGAGATTCAAACGCTTATTAATCAGTTTGCACAAGCGGCTAAAAACGCCATGACGGCGGGTTTTGACGGCGTAGAAATTCACGGTGCCAACGGCTATTTAATTGACCAGTTTTTACATTGGCACAGTAATCGTCGTAGCGATGAATACGGCGGTAACGTAGAAAACATGAGCCGCTTGGTATTTGATATTTTAGACGCGGTAAAAGCGGTAATCCCCGAAAACAGAATAGCCCTGCGCCTGTCTCCACAGGCCTACTTTAATATGGAGCATGATGATCGTGACAAGCAGGTATTTGATTACCTATTAAAAACCCTTAACGAGTACCAACTGGCCTATGTGCACACTGGTATTTTCGAGGATGCCAACAATACATTTTGGGGCGGCACCGTGACTCAATACATTCGCACCCATTACCGTGGCATGGTTATCGCTAACGGCGGCTATGATGCAAACAGTGCCGCAAAAACCATTGAAGATGGAGACGCCGATCTAGTAGCCATAGGCCGCGCCTTTATCGCCAACCCGGACTACATTGAAAAGGTAAAATCCAATCAAACCATTACTCCCTATGATGAGAGTATGCTGGCCAGTCTTTATTAACGCATTACTTTAAAAGGACCTAAACACAGAACAGCTTTAGGCTAATAAGCCACATGATATCCGCTACTTATTTATACTGTAGCGGGCATTGTGGAGTATGTATCTCAATCGTTATGACTTGGACAACTTCCACTTCTTCTTTCGTAATTAGCATATTAAATTTGCACTAAAAGTACGTCGCTTAATGAATGGCTGACAATATTGATTAAGATAATTGCATCCAACAGTCTGGCCCTTTTAAACGTATGTTATAGTCAATGTTTTGGACCATTCAATGGCCATTTCCGAACAGCCATCAAAATTGAGTTTGCCGCAAAGCAATCCAGGTGTCGCCACGGTGCTGGAATACCTGATCATTAAATTTCCACTTATTGATGCCACTATTTGGCGTCAACGCATCATTGATGGCAAAGTGCACCGTCACGACGGCAGCGAAATCACCTTACAATCGCCGTTTAAAGCACAACAACGAATCTACTATTACCGAGAAGTTGAAAACGAGGCCAGCATTCCCTTTAAGGAAGTGATTTTATTTCAGGACCAACATATTTTAGTGGTCTATAAACCCCACTTTTTAGCGGTGCTTCCCGGTGGAAAATATGTCAATGAATGTTTGCAAAACCGCTTACGACGCAGCACCGGCATAACAACCTTACAAGCGGTGCATCGCATAGATAGAGTAACTGCGGGTTTGGTTATATTTTCTGTCAATCCGCAGACTCGCCATCTTTATCATCATTTGTTTGCATCACGACAAATACACAAAACCTACCAAGCCATTGCTAATATTCGTGAAGGTGAAAGCCTTATAGGCCAAGAGTGGACGGTTAAAAACCGTATTATGCGTTCTGATCCTCGTTTTCTCATGTGTGTTACTCAGGGCGAAGCCAATAGCCACTCACTGATTCGATGTGTAAAACAATCGACCAATAAAGCGTTATTTGAATTAACGCCCATTACGGGTAAAACCCATCAGTTACGTGTTCACATGCAGGCATTGGGTTGGCCCATACTGAATGATACATACTACCCGCAATTACAACCCATATCGGCGGATAACTATTGCGTACCGTTGCAGTTATTGGCAAAGGAGCTTCGCTTTATTGACCCCGTCACTCAACAGGAAAGGTTTTATAGTTATGACGGTAATTTATTGCTGGAAAAGTAATGTCAATGCCGAAATCCTGGCACCAATGGCATGAAGTCAAAGGTGATGCCAATCGTATTGGCCCCTTTTTCTGAAACTACGCCATAGCCCCCCATTGCAAAACCTAAGCCCCAACGTTTTTCTGGATAAACATTAATACTTAATTGCCAAGACGGTGAAAAACTCAATGATGAACTGGCCAGTAAAGACCCTTTACGATCCCAGTACAGGTTGATGGCGGCGGTATATTCTTTGGCGATGTCGGCGGCGACAAATTCCCCTACCCTTTGCGCTTCTTCACTTGCGTCAAAACTGCGCTTGGGTATTAATACATCGCTGCCTAACATAATGCTGATGTGTTCGTGTTCCATGTTATCTAAGGGGTATGAAATGCCCAAGCCGTTAGCGGGCACACCCATCATGAAGGCGTATTTCCAGCCTTCACCAAAACGTAAAAAATAATTTTCACCCTGGTTAAATAAGGCGCCCTGCTCATCAATTACTGGCTGGCCTGCCCAATAATAATACTCTACCTGTTCGTTACTAAAATATTCAGCAAAACCATCGTAAGAGAAGGCAATAATACCCGCCATATTAAAATAAAAGTCGGCCACCGAATCTAGACGCTGCTCCCATGGTAGTTCGTATTCAACTACTTCGTTCATTAACTGTGCAGCCACCACCGTTGAGACCGCCAATAATTTTGGCGCATACTCCCCTTGCACGCCGTTATATCTAAAATATTCCTCTAGTTTACGTGACAACATACCCTCCCCTAAAAAATGTAATCCGTAATTAGGCAGCCACGCGCCGGACGGGTGTGCAAAGGGAATAAATTCTTTTTTTAGCGACGCCTTAAAACCACCACTTTCATCAAATACATCCTCCTGATGCGATAAAGAATCCAGCACATTGTGCCAGCCTTTTTTATAGCGAATATCGGCAAGGTTTGCAGTGGTTCTTAAACGACCAGGCACCACATAACCCACGTTAATAAAAACATTTAACGGACCAAACTGAGACTCACTGCCATACTCTTGGCCGTGATAAAAATAGGATGTTTGTTTTATATTTTGGGCAGCCGCATGTAAATCAGGCAGGTTTGAATCAATTGTTTGGGCACTACAACCTAAAGAGACTAGAAAGGTGGCGAAAACCGTCACTAGAGTGTAAAAAAATGAGCTGACCCGCCAAGGTAACGTGAAGCGATTTAACACTAAAAAATGGCCTATGTTCAAAATAGTTCTTATTGTTAATACTAAAAAAGAGGCAAAAGCCTCTTTTATTATTCAAGCACTGCACTTTAACATCAAACTATTATGACAGACCATACATTCATATTTGATGTGAAATTTTTTCAATAACAGCACACTCTATTTTTAAGAGCTGATATTGTGTCTTCATGAAAAATGTAAACACATTTGAACCCGTGCTACTGGGGCACAAGGTACAGCATAAGCCCCACAAAGGTACAAGCAAGCGCCGATTTTTCGACGACAGGCAAGTCACGCCCTAACCAAATACGCCCCGGTTTTAACACTTCAACAGCACCCACTGGTTTGTCACCGTCGACACGATAACCACTGACACCACTGCTAAGAGCGCCTTCTACCTCTTTAAGTGAAATCACCTTGTAACGTTTCCCCTGAGTAGTGAGCGTACCTGTGTAGTTGTCCATATTTTTAGCCTGTACCGTCACTTTGGCCACTTCAGTAGCCCCATCTTGGCAAGTGCAATTTAGGTTAAACTGCTTTTTACCAACCTTAAAGCCGCTCATTCCTAGGCTATCTTCACTGGCTCCAGAGGCACACGTACCTTTCATTTGGCCACTTGGTGACTTGAATTGGTAATCATAAGCGCCTTCAGTGTTACCCGACTTTACGTCTAGTTTGTTTATTGAAATGGTCTGCGACTCACTGCTATCCCAGTCTCTATCTACATCAACCACCTTATATTCACCTAGGGTGAAGGATTCATCCGTCATGGCACCAGACCACATACTACGATCTGTGGCATCAATAACATCGGTGACCGCACTGATATCCGTTGGCACCACCATTTGCATTGTGCTTAAGCACCCACCCAGAAACACTGTGAAGCTTAAGAGCACGACTCTTAAGCAGCTCGCGCATTCAACCTTAAACGTAGTTGCTGGGTAATGTGGTAATCGTGTCATAGGGCTCCGCTCTTTTTAACTATCATGGGAAGGTGGGGGCTAAGGTTAAATTTGAGTATAGACCTAGTTTGCTTAGGGTTGGTTAAAATGGCTGGCGCAAGTTTTGCACTTACAAAAGTCATTATGATCCCTGTTTTATAAGGTAGCCAATGAGCACTATCAACACATCCACTAATCAGACTAGCCAGCCGCCTACTACCACCGAGAGTGCCAACGCAACCGCAAGTGCTAACACATCCGAGAGCACCACCGAGAGTACCGACACAGCCGAGAGTGCCAGTACATCCGAGAGTAGCAGTACAACCGAGAGTACCGACACAGCCAAGAGCACCAGTACAACCGACAGTGCTAACGAGGCGTCTACTCAGGTAGATCTGTCCAGCCGTGCCAGTAAAATGCAAAAACTTAATGAAGAATTTTTCCCGGGCGGGCCCAAAACCGTCACCATTACTCCTGAATTTATACAAAGACTCAGTGAATATGGGTTAATTAGTTCTGAAGAGGCGGCAAAGTTAGACACCACCACAAGCGACACCCAACAAGCCCACGAGCCGTTGGATCAAATATCCAGTTTCATTGATGACTTAACTGACAAAACCTTACAGCAAGATCCACAAAGTAGCCTCATCAATACTTTATCAAAAGCCAAAACCGTGATTGATGGATTTGGCATAAGTGCTTCGGCCATGAATACCGACATTAAAACCATCATTGCTGAGCTGAATCTGTTTAAGCAATCCGAGCAAGGACTACTATTAAGCAATGAAGATAAATCCAACTTAGAAAAATTAGATATGGCCTTACAGATTGCCGATCAAATGAACCCTAATAATAATTCATCCCAACAATTATCAAGCTATGTAGACATATATAACCAAGCTCAAGAATAATCCGTATGCCTATGCTTTGGATAATTCCTGCCACGTGATAGATCACTGCCCCTAATTATTCATGCCTTAGTGAGCATTCTATTTAGAGATTGAATGCATTCAGTAAAAATAGTTCTTTTTAAGTATATTTATTTCCCCATAGAGTCTGATAATTGTTATACATAACAGGCCTATAAAAATTAGCGCGCTGTCACTTCCTTTGCATTTTTTACATCCGATTTTACAATTAAAACACAAACAGCTAAATTTTTAGAAAATAACAGCACACAATTTACGCTAATTGGAAAGTATATAAATGGCGACAATTCAATTACGCACAAACAACAACGAGTATTCGATGCCTGTTATAACTTGACTCTTGAAAGATTCAAGCAGACCTTATGTTTTATATCTGTCAGTGGCAGTCAATGTAATCGTGACAGTGTCGCGGTCGGGGCCCCTTTAATTGCCAGAACAAATAATAATGAACCAGTGTTGATAGGTACAAAACCCAGTAATGGATGCAGTTTAATTTCAGGACAAGGGAATATATTTTTCGCAGGTGCCCGCCTAACATCCTTGGTAAATTTACAGGGTTTAAAACAACAGGGATTAGACGTTGTCAGCGCGTATTAATTTGGCGACTTTGAATGGATACCTGAATCGTAAATTTAAAGGAGATAGAACGTCCGATTGGCAAGTAAGCGGCTGGAAAACAATCAGGGGAACGGGTTATGGTATGCATAGACTCGCTGGGCAACTGATAACCCAAAGTAATTTTAGTAGCAACCCAACAATTACACGTAATGAATATGTAAATGGCCCCACTAAAATCAATATAACGTATAGAACATCTGGTGGTGGCGCATTTACATTTATGATTACAGAGCAACGTAAAAGCTTAAATGATAAAAGCCCATTATGATCCCTAAATGGCTTGCTGCATGGTACCAATGGTGGATGGAAAACCGGTGTACTAGAAATAACGACACCTGGACGCTATAGCGTGAGTCTTCACCGCGGGGTTATTTCACTTTTAGGGCAACCGCTGTAAGATTTAGAAGTGCGTGATGTCTGTTTTGGAGAATGCGACAATCAAAACCCTAAGCATTAAGTACCACATAAGTACTTCATAACCGATTCCGTTTTAGTGGTTATTTATATTATCATCGATAGGAAAGTCTAAAAGATACGGATAGCGACACAATTGAGGGATTTTTATCAGGCTTAATAAACACTTAATAAGCTCTTTGGTGATGTAAGGGGAAAATAACCCCTGCATCACATTTAATATTGTTGTCTATACTCTGATAGACCTATCTATTTTAAGTGCACACATTGAGCCCATGCAATGAAAAGCATTAATAACCTTTTTTTAATACTTACTCTAATAAGCTTGGGCTTAGCGGCCAATGCCACAGAAAAAGTAATATCTTTAACTTCTATTGAATTCCCCCCTTATCACTCCAAAAACCTGAAGAATCACGGGCCTGTTACCGAGCTAATTATCACCGCTTTTGAGCGCGTCGGTTATCGTGTTGAGGTGGCCTATTTCCCTTGGGCCCGTGGAGAGTATCTAGCCCGTAAAGGCCAGCAATATCATGGCGTAATATCAATGTGGAAAAACAAAGAACGAGAAAAGAAATACCTTTACTCGGATGCGTACATGGATAATGAAATTGGATTTTATAAACGTAAATCTAACGTTATGCAATATAGCTCCTACCAAGCGCTAAAAAACTATACCATAGGGACCGTGATCGCTTATGCAAACCCGCCAGGATTCGACTCGGCCAAGTTAAATGTTAAACCTATGGTCACGGATGAACTCAACATTGCAAAATTATGCGAAGAAAGGATAGACCTCGTTTTAATTGATAAACTGATGGCCAAGTATTTAATTTCTAAAACACGTAAAAGATGCCATAACAAAATCGATTGGATGTTACCAGCATTAGAGATAAAACCCATGCATATGGCTATATCTAGGAATACAAAAAATGGGATTCAAAAATAAACGATTTTAACCGTGGTTTAAAAATAATAAAACAGGACGGGACCTTAAAATCTATCTTAAAAAAACATAGATTTTAATACGGAACTTACTAGCTGTAATTCACGTTAGATTAAAGTGGTAATATTTTTTATTAAAAGGAGCATGAATATAATCGAGCTAGAGTAAGTGAACAGTAGAAAAACTCTAGTGCCCTTCCATGTCTTTTTTACCATCACTTAAAGTGATATTAAGATAAACATTCCACAGTTAATGGAATGGTTTTGCTTTAAAACCTATTTTAGGTGTTGTTAAGCCTGAATACCGTGTAAAAAGTTTTCAAGAGTATCGTCTCTACACTCTTTGTAATGTTTGTTACTAGGCTTGCGGAAAAAGGCACTGATTTCATGTTTACTGAAATGAACATCGCAAACCTCAAAAATATTTAAAATATCTTCTGCTTTTAAATTAAGCGCTATTCTCAGCTTTTGGAATATCATATTGTTATTTAAATGCGCTTCTGGTACTGGCTGTTCGCCTTCTCGTTTACCCCGCTTAAGGTTAATAAAACCATTAAGAAACACCGCTAATTCAGTATCACTCAGTTTAACAAACGTCGGATCACCGTTGGTTTTTAACCAAGCTGTTACTTGTTCTTGTTTCGCATGGAAATCAGCCAAAGCGAATATTTCAATCACGGTTTGTTCATTTAAATCAAAAGTGGTGAGTATTAGTTGAAAAACATCATTATTAGTCAAAATAGAATCCTAGTCTTAGGTAAGCCCAGCCAGTCAAATTGATTGCTGGATGACTCAATTTTAGCAGAGTTTAGCAGCATCCCCTATTTATTGCGGGTAACAGCACCAGACGCGCTGGGCAAGCTTAAGTAGTAGGCAATTAAGCAATAAATAGTGTATTCAGGGCCTACCATGAAAGCCCTGCCCCAAGTTACCTTCTTCCTTAAAAACACCCAAAAGTAGAAAGGGTCGTCTAAGCTTAAGCTATCTTTGCTTGGTAAAAATACAACTGATCAGGACAAGGAATGGGATCTTGAGGCTGGTTAATTTTCAAAGGATGGGAATGGTTTTATGAATCGACTAATATTTACGCTTTATTTGGCGCTTTATGCCTGTGCTACCAGCGCTTCCCCCTGGGTAATTGGGTTAGATGCCGACTTTACCAGCGTTTCAAAAGCCGGTGGCATTGCCATATCTCAAGGTGCGCAGCTGGCCATTGCCGAGATTAATGCCAAAGGGGGGGTTTTAGGTGAGCAAGTCGTCTTAGAAGTAAAAAACCACCGTGGCAATCCAGCAAGGGGCATAGCCAATATAAAGTCCCTCGCAAAAAACGATAAGTTATTAGCCGTCATCAGTGGTGTACACACCCCTGTTGCCATGGCCGAGCTTGCTCTTATTCATGAAAAATCCATTATTTTTCTAGATCCTTGGGCGGCAGGTACCCCAGTTATTCGCAATGGTTACGAGCCAAATTTTGCTTTTCGACTGTCTGTTAGAGATGAATGGGCGGCAGGGGTCATTTTAAACAAAGCCAAAGACAAGGGCTGCCAAAGTGTGACCTTATTTTTAGAGCAAACCGGCTGGGGCCGCTCAAATGAACAATCTATGAACAAAGCCTGCATCGCGCTGGATTTACCCATTAAAGGTATTGAGTGGTTTCACTGGAATTCAAAAAATCTCGACAAACTGGTGGATAAGACCGTCAATGATGGTACCGAATGCATTGCGTTAGTTGCAAACACACCGGAAGCCTCTCAAATTGTCGATGCCATTGCCAATATAGACACCGCTAAACGCCCGAAGGTATTTTCTCATTGGGGAATTGTGGGTGGTGATTTCACCGGAAAAATTTCACTGGCGAAATTAGCAAAAGTTGAATTGTATTTCTTACACACACTTGGCTTTAACACGCCAAAAACACCCACAGGTGTATTACTGAAAAAATCCTTTGAGAAAAAATATGGAAAGACATCAGTGCACGAACAATTTAATGGTGTCGCGCATGCTTATGATCTGGTGCATTTATTGGCGTTAGCCATTGAAAAAACGGGTAGCGCTGACTCCACTAAGGTGCGCAGCGCTTTAGAACAACTAGGTACATATAAAGGTGCCATGAAAACCTATACTAAACCGTTTACGGCTGACAATCATGAAGCTCTTAATGCCTCTGATTACATTATGCTGCAGTTTAATGAACAGGGTTACGGTGAAGCCGCTTTATGAATTTAAGGCCGCTCTGGCTGTACCTTACACTTAAGGTTATACCCATAGCCTTAGTGATATTTGTAGTAAGTTCGCTTGCCCAGTTTTTTATGGCCAGCCAATTAGAAAGCAATATTGCGACAACACGTTTACAGCAGGATAGTGAGCTTTATGCCCATAGTGTCGAACGCCATCTAGACGCCTTAGTTAGCCAAGTTGAGTCCATCAGTAAAAATACAATTATTGTTAATTCGTTAATTGACTATAGCGGTCGACAACATTATTTACCGCTCTATCTTGCAACAGTAGGGCTTTTTGGCCACACCGATATCGCTATTCAATTGGTTGATTTTTCTGGTGCATTTATTGATGGAAATTTTAACGGAAAAACCAGTACCTTCCCAACCTCTGATTTATGGGCCCAGCAGGTCCTGGAAAAAGGCGAGCGATGGCTTAAAGTCACCAAAACTGGGCTTATTATTGCACAACCGATTTTCAACCAAGGTTTACCCGAAGGCGCAATATTAGCAACTATTGGCTCCGACATACTAAAAAAAGGACTTGATAGCATAAATCCGGGCTATAACCGTTTATTGGTTTCTAGTAAAGGCGATCTAATATTCTCCTCTGAAACACTGCATTATAACGAGGGAATTTCCTCTTTAGATGATCCTGAATTATGGATTAAAAGTAATGCAGAATCTGTTGGTATTTATAATATAATTGCACGAGTCTATTTAGAAAAAGAAAAATCCAGTCTTTCTGGAAGCTTGTTTTTCCCTATTATTACTGTATCTCTTATCCTTTTCTCTATAAGCATAGTCTTAATTATATTTCTAGGCGTAAAGCAACTTAAACGAATTATAGCCAGTTTATCTTCCGCCATTGAAAAAACTATTTCGTCAAAAGACTTACAGGCTAGAGTTGAAAATAAAGGCAATCCGTTAGAGCTAGCCAAGCTGGGTACTCAATTTAATCAAATGATGAGCCAGTTACAAAAAACCACGTCGACACTCGATGAAGTTGACGCAATTCTACATTCAATGAGAGAGTTTGTGGTGGTGTGTGACAGCAAGCTATTAGTTTTACTTAGCAATAAATTGGTTAAGAGTCACAACTCAAATAATAAAACATTGGCCCAAGTAGTAGACCTTCCTGATTCTCATTTATTTTGTCAAAATAATTCACTCAATGTTGAGTATGAACAAAAAACAGACAATAAAATTATTTTATGGCGAAAGACACAATTAATATTACAGGGCGTAGTGAGCGGTTGGGTTATCACAGGCTCTGATATCAGTGAAATAAAACAAGCACAACGCCAAGCTAATATTCTAAGCATGGCCATGGACAGTGCCAGTAACGGTATTATTATTGTTGATGCATCACAAGATTCTGCACCGATTGTATTTGTGAATCACAGCTTCACTGAAATTACGGGCTACACGGATGTGGAAGTTTTAAACAGGCCATGTGATTTTTTACAGGGTGATGACACAGATATTGAAACACGTGGACTGGTATCTCAAGCGATAAAAAATGCGCATCCTATTGAAGTTGAAATAGTGAACTACCGAAAAAATGGGCAGATGTTTTGGAACCATTTAGCCATAGACCCCATTACCGATGACACTGGCACCGTGACACACTTTTTAGGGGTTATACGCGACATAAGCTCAGTTGTGAGTGACCGTAATGACTTAAAAATAGCAAAAGAGTCGGCCGAAGCAGCGGCGGTTTCCAAAAGTGAATTCTTAGCGACCATGAGCCACGAAATCAGAACCCCCATGAATGGCGTTATTGGCATGCTGGGTTTGCTGTTAAATTCAAAGTTGAACCCTGAACAAGCAAGCCGCGCCCGTATCGCACAAAGCAGTGCCAATTCTTTACTGGTTTTAATTAATGACATACTGGATTTTTCAAAGATTGAAGCTGGAAAACTCGAATTAGAATCCATTGATTTTAACCTCAGGGAAATGCTAGGGGATTTTGCCGAAGGCATGGCTTTTCAGGCACACGATAAAGGCCTGGAGATAATACTGGATGTATCTGGTATTACCGCTTCAATGGTGAGCGGTGACCCTGGACGAATTCGCCAAATTTTAAATAACTTAGTGAGTAATGCCATTAAGTTCACCAATGATGGTGAGGTCACCATTAAGTTGCGCTTGGTTGAAGAGGGTGAGCGTTGGCGGGCTGTTGGCCACGTCTTAGATTCAGGCATAGGCATACCCGAAGAAAAGCTACACAAGTTATTTGAAGCCTTTACTCAGGTAGATGCTTCTACCACGCGGCGATACGGTGGTACAGGTTTAGGGTTAGTGATTGTTCGCCGGCTTTGCCAGGTTATGGGTGGGGATATACGTGTGACCAGTGAGTTTGGCGTAGGCAGTACTTTTGAGTTTGATTTTTTAATAGGGCAATCAGCCAGCTCACAGTTAGTGCGCCCAACCGTTGACGTATCAAAATTAAATATACTCATTGTTGATGATAATAAAACCAATCTTTATGTATTGCGTAGCCAGCTGGAAATATGGGGGGCCAACGTGACAGAAGCAAGTGGTGGCCAACAAGCATTATTAAAATGCCAGCAGCGCTTAGACATGCTTGATTTTCCTGGGTTTGACATTGCAATCTTAGACATGCAAATGCCTAATATGGATGGCCTTGAACTTGGCGGCTTAATGAAAAGTAATCAACAATTGGCTAATATAAAATTAGTTATGATGACGTCCATGACCTATCAGGGGGACATAGAGCAACTGGCTAAAGTGGGTTTCAGTGCCTATTTCCCAAAACCTGCCACAACATCTGATTTATTCGATGCTATTAATGTGGTCGCAGAAGATGGCATTGCTTTGACTTCGGCCCGAACTTTAGTAACAGGTGGGTACCTAGAGTCCCTACAACAGCCAAAGAGCGCTGAACAGAAAATTAACCTTCCAGCTGATACCCGCATTCTTTTAGTTGATGATAATCCAATTAACTTATTAGTAGCCGAGGGGGTACTGGAAGATTTCGACATTACCGTTAAATGCGCGGGCAACGGTAAGGAAGCGTTAGATTGCTTAACGAATAATACCGATGATGAACCATTTTCTTTAGTGGTGATGGATTGTCAAATGCCAGAAATGGATGGTTTTGAGGCCACCCGCCAAATCAGGGCTGGTGCGGCGGGTGAACACTATTCAGGTATTCCAATTATTGCCATGACCGCAAATGCCATGCAGGGAGACCGAGATAAATGCATTGCCTCGGGCATGGATGATTACCTGGCCAAACCCCTTGAGGCCACGTTATTTATTGAGAAATTGGTCGACTGGTTAAATTAAGATTTAAGCCAAAACTAATCTACCCTTCAGTGCTTTAGGGTAAGATCTTGTTTAAGGTGTTCATTGAAAAAACATTTTGGCACCCGCGTCAGGCTCATTTTGTGCGCTTAAGGCGAGTTTCAAGGCCCAACCCTCGCACCTTAAACATCTATGCTAAACGCAATTCGTTTATGCTGACTCAGGCTTTTTTAACAAACTTAGCCGTTATCATCATCTCCCCTGCACCATCTACTTTGCAGTCAAGTTGGTGATCTTTTCCTTCAACTATTCGTTTTATAACGGCCTTAGTACCAATTTTAAGCACCTGCGAACTGCCTTTTATTTTAAGGTCTTTAATAAGCGTGAGTTTATCGCCTTCTGTTAATTGCGCGCCGTTGGCATCTTTAACGATTAAGGCATCTTCATCTGGCTCTTCTGGGTTCCATTCATGAGCACACTCAGGGCATATCAGCAGGCTTTGATCCTGATAAACGAATTCAGATTTGCAGTTTGGGCAGCAAGGCAGGGGCATACATTATTACTTCTTCGGATTATATTAGCTGCATGGTAATGGGGCTGGGCTGTATTGGCGAGTATATTTAATGGATTTTAGGATTGTTGCCTCTGGTGTAAGCCCTTTCGCTGTAAACTTAGGCAAGGCGCATTATCTTACCCTCCCCTTATCAATGTAATATTTCTTCGATTGATTTAATAATCGTCCCGTTGGATTGCCTGCATTCAATGGTTTGTGCCGTGACCCGGTCGACTCCTTAAGCTATATTACCCCCATTGTTAAAATAAACGGATCGAGAATGTTAAAGTTAGTCTCAACCATCCTGCTTGTTATGCTGATTTCAGCTTGCTCAACTCAGACCAAGCAATCTCAAGCTGTTTTTGATAAAGAACTTTCTTCATTTAATTATCCATTTGACGTTAAGGTTTTTAACCTACAATCACAAAATCAAACGTTAAAGATGCGATTCATGGACATTGGTGATAAAAAGGGAAAAGTCGCGCTACTGTTACATGGTAAAAACTTTTCAGGGTATTACTGGCAGCGCATAGCACAAGATCTGGCAAATCGAGGTTACAGGGTGGTTATTCCCGATCAAATTGGTTTTGGTAAGTCATCCAAACCATCTTATTACCAGTATAGTTTTTCACAGCTTTCATTAAACACTCAGCTTCTTTTGGAAAACTTAGGTATAGATACTTACACATTAGTTGGTCATTCAATGGGCGGTATGCTGGCCGTTAATATGGCTTACCTTTATGAAAAATCTGTAGACAAGCTGGTGCTGATTAACCCCATAGGTTTAGAGCCGTATTTGGACTATGTAAAATATAAGGATACTAATTTCTTTTATGGCCGGGAGATGAATAAAACCATTGAGAAAATTAGGGCGTATCAACAGAAAAATTACTACGCGGGAAAATGGGCTCCCGAATATGAGAATTTACTTGAACCTTTCAAAGGCTGGTTAAATAGTAATGATTGGGGAATCGTTGCCTGGAATAATGCTTTGACCTACGGCCCTATTTTTTCGGAAGATATAACCCCATTACTGTCAAAGATCACCACCCCTACTCACCTTATTATTGGCACCAGAGACCGTACAGGACCTGGCAGGGGTTGGATGAAAGACGGCGCAGACCATAAACTTGGACAGTATCAAATCCTTGGTATGAAAGCTCAAGAGAAAATTAAAAACTCCAAACTATATGAATTACCCGGTCTTGGCCATATGCCTCAGTTTGAGGATTATGCTAAATTCTCAAGCGCTTTTTTTTCGATACTTAATTAAGTCACCCCTATACTTTCAGGTCTTGCATTGTACTCTATAGAAAAAGACACTGCGCAAGGCCTGAACCGAATAGCACTTATGCCTTACACTCCGCATTTGTTTCAATAAAACCATTTAATTCAGAGATCGAACGAATCACATGTAAAGACTTGTTTATCGACATTTCTTCTAGTTTTTGTAAAAAATCATCGTTCCAAAATCTTGGACAAAGTTTCAATACTTTATAGCTTTCCAACGTCCCTTTTAAAACTGAACTACCCTCTGGCCAACCTTCGGGCTTAACAATCAAGCCCTTTAGAAGTCGCTTTGTTACTAAGTAATAACTAACAAGATAGGGTAAGTCTATATAGATCAATGTATCGGCCATATCTAATCGCTTATTAAATGACTCAATAGGACCAAAGCCATCAATGAGCCAACTATCAGCGGATAGTATGTTGCTATGTTCCTTATCGTAGGTCTTTCGATCTACCAGATCGCCATTCTTTTTATATACAATTGAATCTAATTGATGCAATTGGATGCCTGTCGCTGCTGCCAGACTTTTACTTAACGTGGACTTGCCACTACCGGGCTTACCGAAAACGGCTATTTTTTTCATACTACCTCCATTCACTAAGATTAATCCCAAAGGCAGAAATAAAAAACCCGCCTCTTGGGCGGGTTTGACAAATTAAAAGCGCATCAAAATCCCACCATTCCTATGGAATGATGATAATTCGCGCTATCTGTTGGGTAAGGTGTGTATTCATTCGTTCATCCTGATAGATGGCTATATTAATGTCAACGGATAAAACTGTTCATGAAAGTATATGAAGTACTGATACATTTATAATCTTCATATTCGTCCAAATTTTAATTATGCTGCCTAGTCTTACATGGGCGTTTAGGCATAAGCGTCTAAACTTCCAACTGCATTCATAAACATATTGCAGCTCCCTACTTGACCTTCTTATTAAGGACGGCCCAGAACTCCTTGGAATACCATTCTTTATTGTTATTCAAATGGTCTCTAATTACATATGAATTGTTATATACACCCCGAATATATTCATTCCAAGCTACAACATTTTCCTTAGATAATCCTTCTCCTTGAGTCGCGATTTTTTCTAAATAAAGGCAATAATAGTCAGCCATCGCCATTACTTTTGCGTATTTATTATCATCGGACGTAATTTCTTTATTTTCATCAAAATAGGGCCTAAGGTCAGGGTCATCTATTATATTTTGTTTAATGCGCCCCGCTATATCATAGATACTCCAGCGAGTAGCGCTTCTAACACTCCTTTCAACTTGTCGAAGCTGATATACAACTGCCGCAAAGCCAATGACCGCCACGACCGTTTGAATAATTGATGTCCATTCCATAACGTTTACCTCCCTCTCCATTTTATAATTTGCTTGATGTACTAAATAATATCATGCTGCAGGTATTTCTTTGGGATTTAGGCACAGTGTGATATCTAATCCATACACCACTCACCACCTATAATGGATCGGGGTACGGAAATCGACCCGCAACCAACAGATTGGGAACTTGCACTCTGCCAACTGAGTTAACCCCGCCTATGTACCCTCAAAGAAATCTTTCAATCACACTTAGCAGCCACATGAGCTTAATACTCAAGTACTGCAGCATTTACTCTAAGTTTTCCTTTTGAGTTGATTCAGAATAACCACCCCAAATATCGGTATATACCTTCGATTCGTTTTGGCGTTTTTTCTTAGCCTTTTTTTTGCCCGTGCCTTCCGGCGCCGCCATGGGTTTATCTGTTGAAGTTACCTCGATAAGCGTCTCATCAATTTCAAAACCGGCCACTTCTTCACGTTCAAGCCAGATTTTGTTTTTCTTTTCGATGATTTTAAAATGATGATAATCTTCATGATCAATAAGTGACAATGCTAAACCCACTTCACCTGCACGACCACTTCGGCCAATACGGTGCATGTAATCGGTTGGACTTCTTGGCAAATCAAAGTTAATTACCACCGGCAGTTTTTCAATGTCTAAACCACGGGCTGCAATGTCGGTTGCAATTAACACCTCAATCTCGCCTGCTTTGAACGCGCTAAGCACACGGCTTCGAGCGCCCTGCCCTTTATCGCCATGAAACACTTCGGCGCTAATACCACGTTTAGAAAGCTTATCCGCTAAGTGCTCACAACTGTTTTTAGCGTTAACAAAAATAAGGGTTTGCGACCATTGATGTTGCTTAATTAAATGGGCTAATACGGCAGTTTTTTCACCTTTGTTCACTGTAAACACACGCTGCACTAGGGTGCTAGCATCACTGCTTTGTACTTGTATTTCCACAGGATTGTTAAGTAATTCTGTTGTTAACGCCTTAACTTGCTCGGGAAAGGTTGCTGAAAATAATAAGGTTTGTTTGTTCTTTAGCCCAGAAATATTTGGCATAAGCGCTAATAGGGCCGTTAACTCTTCGGTGAAACCTAGGCTTAACATACGGTCGGCTTCATCAAGCACTAGGGTTTTTACCCTATCAAGCTTAATGGCATTACTTGATATTAAATCTAATAACCTTCCAGGCGTGGCCACCAAAATATCCGCGCCACCGCGTAACGCCTGCATTTGAGTGTTCACCGATGCCCCACCAAATACAGCCACCGTTTTAATGGCACCGTTAAAATGCACTGCGTAAGAGCGAATGCTGTCAGCCACTTGTTTGGCCAGTTCACGGGTAGGCACCAAAACTAGCCCAGTAACATAGTTACCCACTCTTTTACTTTGAGCGCTATTTGCTTGTGCAGATTGCTGCTCACTTATTTTTTGCAATAAGGGTAACGCAAAAGTAGCTGTTTTACCCGAACCGGTATTGGCCCCGGCAATTAGGTCGCGACCCGCTAATACACTGGGAATAGCTTGCGCCTGAATAGGCGTGGGCTGCTGATATTCCAGCTCGACTAACCGGGCCAATAAAGGGCGGATTAGGCCAAGATTATCAAAGGAGGCGGTGACGCTGGCTGAGGGTGCGACTTCGGTTGTGGCTGTAGTGGTAGCAATGCTCATTAATATAAGGGGCTCAAAACTGGATATTAGCCGCCATTTTAGCGTATTTATGCCCTATTGAGTTAGTGCTATTACTAGCTCTTGCTGGGCTTAATAAAAGGGCCTTACAACCCCCATCACAGCGTTGTTACAAGGCACATCTTAGGTAGCGCAACACTATTGGTCCATATAATGGGGTCACGGCACTACTAGCTCTTGTGCAATAACCTTTAACAGGAACGTCTCCCGCTCGATTGAGAGCCCTTTTTTATCACTATTATCAATCACCGCTTCGTTATGCTTTATAGCCTCATATATATTCATCCATACTGGTCTCATGCCATTACTCACTTCATGTGACTCAA
>MAAA01014023.1_pt1 | contig 35038 bp, 30 predicted proteins | sample 1115971 | NCBI WGS metagenome assembly MAAA01 (sample SAMN04961123, study PRJNA320927) | seawater metagenome | isolation source: sample BD02T6 sea water enriched with oil for 6 days | place: USA:Gulf of Mexico | collected 2013-07-27 | reverse complement strand
GGGACACGCTGAATAGTTTGTTAGATACGGTGCAGCCCGATTTGGTGTTATACGATGCTGGGGTTGATGTGTGGGCACAAGATGATTTAGGGCTGCTGAATATAAGTACCCAAGGCATGTATCACCGGGACGAACTGGTATTAACTACCTGCCTTAAACGCCATGTGCCGGTGGCCACGGTAATTGGTGGTGGCTACGATACCAACGCGTCTCGTTTGGCCCAGCGCCATGCCGTGGTGGTTGAGGTGGCGGCGCACTTGTATCATCAGTATTTTTAGGGACGGGCGCTAGGTTGTGCATTTCGGGTTTATATCAAATAAGTCCACAGGCCATTGCATAGCATATTAAGGCAATTTATGAAGAAGATGAGCTTGATCAAAATCCAACTTGTAAGTATTACTTACAAGTTGGAATGTAGCGTAATCGGCAAGTAAGACTTAATAAACAGCATTACCGATGAGCTAATCGATAAAGACGTGGTGAATTACGCCCATACGGTTAAAGACAAGGTAATGGAAAATAAATTGGTGATACAGCAAACCCTAGAGAGCAGAGCAAGTTATGTTAGGGGATTTCCCTAAAGCCATAGATGACGTAATTATGGATAGCAGCGATGCGCACTAAAGTTAGATGATGCAGCTGCTGTTTGACCCTGCCAAGGCTGCTGGTTTTGCTAGATTTGTGTTTGTGATGATTACTAATTATCAAGGTAATAAATAAGGAAATTATTAATGGAAGATAGCAATTTAGCATACTATAAAAAAGTAGTTTGTGCCTATGAGAAAAGTAGCAGAAATGAAGTCATCTTTTCAGTTCTTAATGGTTCGAAATATCCATTGGAAATTATTTTTGCGATAGTGCTTTTCTTAAATATTACACTTGCGTTTCTTGTTCCAGTATTGATGGTTAATTTAGGTAGAAGTGTAATTTCAGACGGCGCGGGAGTGGTGTTGATTTTATTTTGGACTGCTATGTTTGTGGTGCTCTGGAATATTTATAAGCGATCTGACAAAGCAGTGAAAATAGGCAGTAAATACGACGGTTTGTTGACTGATAGGTATTATCAATATTCAAGGTACTGTAACTTCAAAGATAAATTAAAAAATGAAGAAATTAATGCAGAAATAATACACGAAATAGTAGTGTTGATTTCTACTAAGAATAGCCTAATGAATTCCTTGAATAGTGCTTTATGGAAGATTGGAGGCTTAGTTACGACTGTAGCAGTTACAGCTATATATGGTGTTCTGTCTGCAAAATTTAATAATGATCCTCAAGTTTATTATTTTTTAACGTTTATAATATTTTATTTTATTATTTTGATAGCACTATTACTTTCAGGAGGTTTTTTTAAGAAGAGTAAAATTTTAGAGTTAATTTTATTTTTACAAATTTTGAAAAATGACATGAAATCGGGAATAATTAAGGAAGGTTTCGAAAAGGTTGGGTAGTTAATTTAACCCAATTTATCCCCTTCCATTGGCATAAGAATAGAGAAGGTATCGTATTCATTGTTACAATCCTTCTAAGAATGAATACGATATCTACATGGTTCATCGGTATACTATAAATAACCATGCTCCCAATCGTCTACCACCCCAATTACTCCAGCCCCTTCCCAACCGATCATCGCTTCGTCATGAACAAAATCGTAGACCTTTACCTGTTCTATTCATTGTGAAAAAACAATCCGTTCGCCAGCAACACCGCGTTCTGCATGCACCCAATAACTCGCAGCATGGCGAGTAAAAAAATAATGTAATCGCTTGTCTGCTATCCTAGTGGTGCTAGCCACTGAAATAGAAGGGCCCGTTATTTAAAACTGAATATCATGCAAGGTTGAGTTTTGCACGGTAAACGGCAATGACAAATCGCCTGATAATACGTTTATGACTTCATTCACTCGCAGTACCGGTCCTGCGCCTGAAGTATCCACGTTCATTTTTGCTGTCACCCCATCAAAGTTAAACTGCGTAACGTTATTTACCCGCTGTGCAGGAACAATAATTCGTAACTTGCCGCCCTGCGCAAAAGCATGAAACCCTGGTGAATCTAGGTACATGGGCATGGGCGCGGTGGGCGGTAAATCTTGTGCATTGAATGAAGACGGTACCGAAAGACCTGCATTAGAATTTTCATCTTCAACCAAAACAACCCAGTGCACATGATAGACCGTGCCATCGTCTGCATAGTGGTTATTGCCATTCTCATCCCACAAAGGTGTGTCATCAAAATCCGGGTGGCTGGTGGCGGCCAACGCCAGAATGCCCTCTTGTCCGTAAAAGCCAACATCTTCAGGGGATAGGCTGGTGGGGAATACATAACCCGTTACCGGGGCGCCATTTAGTTGCCCTATGGCTATCGGCATTTGCGTGGCAGCCTCACCCATTACATCCATGGAAAAAACCAGCGTATGCAAATCTTCAATGTAGTTAACGGCAGCGTCGTTGATTGCCAAGCTGCCCACAGACTCTTCGCTAGATAACGCAGGCCACGCACTCGCTGGTGCCATATGCGCACTGGCTACGGTTAACGGCAGTGAAAGGTTGCCTGAATATACATCGTAAATTCGCTCTACTTTTAGCAAGGGGCTACCGTCGCTTGTATCCACTTCTAAATACGCGGTTAATACATCCGCTGTAAAATCGGTATTACGCTTCACCCTATCCAGCGGCACCAGTACATGTAACTGCTGATTTTTTTCAAGTACCGTAAAGCCCGGGGAATCAAGATACATAGGCATGGGCGAGGTGGGGGTAAGCTTTGAAGTGGCGTTTGCTTGTATCACCGCCAAGCCTTCACTGGCACGATCATTTTCATTTAGCACCACCCAGTGTGCATGATAAACCACACCGTCATCATCATATTGTTGGTTGTTGTCTTCATCCCAAAGTGGTGTGTCATCAAAATCGGGGTGGGATGTCACCGCTAGGGCAACGGTGCCTTCAATGTTTGGGTAACCAATGTCATCCGGCTGTAGGGAGGTGACAAATACATAACCTAAAACAGGGGCCCCGCTAACTTGCCCGGCCGCTTGCGGAACGATGGATGCCACATTTGCATCGGCCGTTAGTGAAAATACCAGTGAATCCAGCGTGGGTTCGAAGCGTACCGAAGCGTCGTTAATTTGGAATGACGCATCCAGATACTGCTCTCCAGGTAGTGACGTTTCGCTAGGGGTAACTTCCCGTGCGCTTTTATTGTCTGTGTTATCAATACAACCAAAGATGCTTAAACTGATACAGGCTGTTAAAACAAGCTGAAGTGTTTTTAAATTTTTCATGTTTAAAATCCTAAATACTATTTTAAGTGAATATTAAATTTGGCAGGCTTCGTCATCACATTTGTCACTATGTGATTTGCCAGCTGATGGATTATTGTCCGGTAATAAAGGCGTGTTTTTTTGTGCTAATAAACGGCCAATGAAATTGCCCACTTGCATATCACTAAGCCGACCAAAGTGGTTAAGCCTTACCCGACCCTGCTGGTCTAAAATAATAAGCGTGGGGGTTCCGCGCATCTGGTAGCTTTTCATGGTTTGCGGGATTGGGCCGGATGTTGACGGTTTATCCACCGCGATGGGAAACGACAAACCATACTCGTTAACAAACGCGGTTAACGCATTCATACCCATCACCTGGTGATGCTCAAATACCGTGTGCAGGCCAATGACCTGCACCTCGTCATTACTAAAAAGTGCATGGATGCGACACGCAGCCAGGACACAGCATTTGAAATGCATGTATCACCACTACCTTGCCTCGGAGATTTAATAATGAGAGTGGTGCAGGCGTGTTAAGCCATGTCTGAACGGCCAGTTCAGGTGCCAACCCTTGGGAGTTTATTTGTTTCATGTGGGGCTCTTTTGTGTGTTTATTTGTTTATTGATTGACCTTGCCTGGCAAACTCAAATCACCCGATGCCACATCCATCACATCAACCACACACAAAAGAGGGGCGTGTACACTTTGGTTAACACGCAAACCTGCGGTCACCCCATCAAAAGAGGCTTGATTGACCACCGCAATATCATCAAAGGCCACGTTTACTTCGACGCTATCGCCATTAAATACTGGGTCCCATCCAGGGCTATCCAACAGTATGGGTAAACCAGGCCAGGTTTTTGGCAGCTTTGGTTTGCTGCCATTAGGTATGTCTACAACCCCTAACGCACCTTTGCCACATTGCTCATTAGGCTGAAGCACTACCCAGTGGCTGTGCCAAACGTCGCCGTCGTTGGCCGGATTATTGTCGGCATTTTCGTCGTACAGGGGAGTATCATCAAAATCCCCATGGGAGGTGACGGCCAGTGCAAGAATGCCGGCGGCTTTTTCAAACCCCACCACCGAGCTGTCTATGGTGGTTGGCCAAACATACGAAAACACTGGGCTACCCGCCAACTGCCCGCTGGCAAGCGGTTTACGGGTGCCGGCTTTTTCAGATAGCCCCATGTGAAAAGTGGCGATGCTGCCCTGGGTGGTGATTTTGGCGTGCACGATATCAAACGCCCCATCAACTGCCCCGGTTGGCGACGGCGTATTCTTTTGCGCATGTATGCCGCCGCTGTGCGTGCCACCGGCAAAACTGCAGGTACTGGCAATAAGGGCAGTGGCGAAAGCTGATGCGTGTAATAAGCGAGGGTTCTTCATGGTTAACTCCAGGTGGTATTGACTCGATACCATTAAATGATTGCACGCTATTTCTGGCTTGTCAACAAGGTATTGATTCGATACTATCTTCTTTATGAAAACACTTATAGATCAGCAATTGCTGGAAAGACTGGCAAGCTTGCTACGCAGCGAAAGCCGAAACCTGCTGGGTGAACACGGCTTGCAACCGGTTCAGTTCGAGGCATTGCATTTTTTGTTAATTGCCAACCGTTATTCAGATACCCCCATGGCGGTGACTGAATTTTTAGGGCAAACCAAAGGCACGGTTTCACAAACACTTAAGGTGTTAGAAAAGAAAGGGCTGTTAAAAAAAATAGCGGATGTAAAAGATAAACGCGTGACGCATTTGAACGTCACCCAGGATGGAAAAAAACTGATAGATCAGATATTGCCTTCGCCGATCATGCAAAAGGCCGGCTACTTATTAAGTAATGATGACGTTTCCAGCATCAATACGTCGTTAACTTCTTTGTTGCATACGTTACAACAAGCCAATAACTTCAAATCTTTTGGCCAGTGTGCCAGCTGTAGTCACAATATTAAAAAGGGGTTGGGTGACTATTTATGTGGGCTTACTCAAGAAGCATTATCTACGCAAGATGTTGAGTTGATTTGTCGCGAGCATGAGCCTGTTAAGGCACTGTAAAAGCGTATTAAAACGTATGCTTCGCAAGCAACAAAGCGATCCACTCTTTATCTTAAGAATGGGCGCTTTATGCCGCCGGTGGTGGCCACCAAGCGCGCCTTATTAGATAACCTCCTAGCGCTACAGGTGTGAACAATGGGCAAGCCCTAATGTTCATCGGTCTCTCAGCCCCAATAACCCGCATTTTCCTCACCGGTACACGTGGGTTGTAGCTGTACACAAAAGCAGCGATAATCAGGCGTTCTTATTATATATCTGGCAGGCCCTGAATGATGAAAATGTTGTTCCCCCTTATTTTAGTGAGCTTACTATATGGCTGCGGTGGCTCAAGCAGTGGCTCTAGAGATACCGATCAGGATACCGTGGCAGATGCTGGGGATAATTGCCCTTTCATTGCCAACACCGATCAAGCCGATTTCAACACTAATAATGTCGGCGATGTGTGTGAAGACAGCGACAACGACACCGTTAATGACAACCTAGATAACTGCCCAAGTATCGCCAACACAGATCAAGCCGATTTCAACACGAATAATAGCGGTGATGTGTGTGAAGACAGCGATAGCGACACCGTCAATGACAACCTAGATAACTGCCCGCTTATTAGTAATGTGCAGCAAACCGATACCGATAACGACAATAAGGGTGATGCTTGTGAACCGCCCGTGCCGTCCATCAGCATGGTGTTTCCGGCAAGCTATTCTGCCACCGAATACAGCACTATTACGGTTCGTGGCACCTCTGCCAATGTAGCTGAAATAAAAACCCTAACTGTAAATGGCGTTGTTGCTAGCAGTAGCGATAATTTTGCCAGCTGGACAGCACCCGTTAGTTTAAGCAGTGGCAATAATGCCATTGCTGCGGTTGTAGAAACCCTCACCGAGCAAGACACGCTTAATATTGACTTAGGTTCCATTGAATCGAATGCACTGTTAACCACCCCAGAAGGTTTACTACTTTCTGCCGACGGCCAGACCATGTATTTGTTGGAATACAGCAAGCGCCGCATTTTAAAAATTAATCGCGCCACCGGCGTGCGGTCGGTGCTCTCCAGTTCTGGTGTGCCAGATTCTGTATTGCCATTTGGAAATATGGACGGCATGGTATTAGACGCAACTAATAACCGTATTCTGGTGGCTAATCGATTTTCCGGTGATTTTGATTATGCGGTGACGGCCGTCAATTTAGACACGGGTGCTCGAACGCTTATTAGCAGCGAAGGCGAGCTGAATAGCAGCAAAGGCATTGCCTTGGATGACGATAATCAAGTTTTGTATGTGGCCCTGCGTGACGCCATTATAAAAATAAACCTAAATACTGCCAATGGAGGCGTAGTCGGGCAAAGTATTTTATCCAACAATACTAGCCCTAATACAGATGTTCCGTTTGACTCCATTGCTAACATGGTAATCGACAAAACCAATAAACGTTTATTGCTTATTGACGGTAATGCCAAGTTTATAATGGCGGTGGATATAGATGACGAGGGCACGCCAGGGGCGCGCACCAATCTTGTTAATTTAAGTGCCATGGCCAAGCCTAGTTCAATGGTGCTAATTGAAAATAATAACGTTTATTTGTACGACAACATTGATACCAATAATGGCACCTCTGACGATACCTCTGATATTTATCAAATTAACCTTAGTAATGCAGATACTACCCAAATAAGCACGGGTGATAGCACCTCTAATCACCCGCTGGTTAGTGAAGGTTTTTTGGCTTACGACTCCGCTAACTTGGAATTATTTGCATCGCAGCCCTATACCAATTCGGTATTTAAAATTAATACCACTACCGGTGCGCTCACCGCGCTGCTATTTAACTTGGCTACCACTAAAACCGGTATGCAAGATCAACTAAATATTAATGGCAAGTCTGCACTAGATGCCGCTAATAATCGTTTATGGTATCAGCAAGATTTTGGCGGCAGGTATATTTACCAATTAAACCTGCAAACCTTTGCACGGGTTCAAGTCATTGATCTTGGACAAAGTTTTGTAATAGATTCGTTAGCGTATGATCAGGCCAGCAATGCCTTAATTATGACCGGCAGTGAATCTGGTAACGGTTTTGTTTGGTCGTATGATGCAAGCAATTATAGTAAAAGCATTATTGCCGATCCGGTAACGGGCAGTGGTGATAGTCTGGTAAAAATAAATGACTGGGTTCGCTTAAACGACACCACAGGTATTATTGTGGTAGATACCACGCCAGACACCTTTTACCACATAGATATGACTAGCGGTGATCGTACCGAAATACCCGTTGATTTTACTCTGGCGTCTGATTATGACGAAGCAGAAGACATGGCAATATCGGCCGATAAATCCACGCTCTATTTAGTGGAAGATAGTAGCACTGACCGCGGTTTATATGCGCTTGATATAAGTAATGCTAATAGCAATAAACCCCTAACCGTGGTTTCCTCGGATGCCGTACCAAGCGTTGACAGCGGTGTATTACCCATAGACGACCCAGAGTCTTTGGCATTAAGCTCCGATGGTTTGTTTGCTTACATTGGCGATAACGATTCAGATACGTTACTAAAAATTACTTTGGCAGATGGTAGCCGAGAAGACATTTTGCCCGATTCCGAAAATAACAGCATTCAGCAATGGGGCGAGCAAATTCAAGCGCTGGAAGTGGATAACGAAAATCAACTTATCTACATGCTGGATTCCAACAGCGATTTAATGATGATGATGGATGAAATTACTCTTGATTGGGTAGTAGTAGGCGAATAAAGCGTTAACGGCGTGTATGCTTGATCTATAAAAAAGCCAGATGAGTTTCATCTGGCTTTTTTGTTTTAGGCTTCTCTACTAATGGATGGCGGTTAATAATGTGGGAAAGGCAATTATGAATACACTTTATATAACCGGTGCCGGTGTAAGTGCCGAAAGCGGTATTCCTACCTTTCGCGGTGAAGATGGTTTTTGGACCATTGGCAGTAAAAACTATACGCCCATGGAAATGGCCACCCGCTTAATGTACACACAGCAGCCACAAGAATTTTTGGCTTGGTACTATCATCGTTTTGCCACGTATCGGCATCACGGACCTAATGCGGTGCATCATTGGTTGGCAGATAAAAACCTTATTACACAAAATATAGATGGCTTGGATGGCAAGGCGGGCAATACAAATTACATTGCCATTCATGGGCGGCTAGATCAAATGACGCTATTTCATGAACAAGGTGATCCGGTTGAGGTTATTCAGGCCCCCTGGGATGATGTGGACGAAACTCAGTTAACAAAATCGTTATTGGAAATTTTTAAAATTAACAATAGCCCGCAACTAAATCAATCACTCAAGCCATTTGTATTGCTGTTTGACGAATTCTATACCGATTTATACCGCATAGATGAGGCTGTATCCAGAATGAAAAAAGCCGATAAAATTATTTTTATGGGCACCTCTTTTAGCGTTAATATTACTAACATGGCACTGGATATTGCCATTAAAAATGGCCTTGAAGTTGAAGTAGTAGACCCAAACCCTTTTATACTTCCCTATGCCAAAGTGGTATATCACCGAACCACGGCATTGGAATATATTAACCAGCAATAAGCCATGCCCTTTAACAATGTTCATGCATATTGGTGGCGGTAGACACTTTAAAAATTTGGATTTTAATTTATCACTATGACAACTAAACATTCCCTATCACTGCTTAATCAAATTGAAAGCACTACGGTTGCTCACTACGAAGCCAATGCCCAGTCATTTTGGTTAGGCACCAAAGACCATGATGTTAGCCAGAATGTAACGGCTTTTTTACAGGCCCTTTCCAAGGGTAAAGAGCAGGATAAAGCCCAGCATAAATCCTTGCATATTCTTGATTTAGGTTGTGGCCCCGGGCGGGACCTAATCACCTTTAAAAAAATGGGCCACCGCCCAGTTGGCTTGGATGGCAGTGAGGCTTTTTGCGAAATGGCGCAACAGGTTAGTGGCTGCCCTGTGGTGCACCAATCGTTTTTAAAGTTAAATTTAGCCCAAGCAAGTTTCCATGGCATCTTTGCCAATGCCTCGCTGTTTCATGTGCCCAGCCAAGAGCTGGCTGGGGTGTTGGCTAAGTTGCATGACGCACTACGTGAGGGTGGCATATTATTTACTTCTAATCCGCGCGGCAGTGAGGAAGGCTGGCAGGGGGATCGCTATGGCAATTATATGGAATTTGAACAGAGTAAAAGCTGTTTGCAGCAAGCCGGCTTTGAGGTATTGCATCATTACTACCGCCCACTGGGTCAACCCCGTCATATGCAACCTTGGTTGGCCATAGTGAGTCAGCGGGGGTAGGGCAACCGGGGAATCAACGTGCAGGCTTCAGGGTCTGTCATAGCTAGTAACTATCAGTATCTTAATTAGAATCAATTATACCTATAGCCTCTAGGGGGCTATCTTTAGTCCTGTACTTACCCACAAGCACTTACAGGACAAATACTATGAACAAGCATCCCCTCACCAGTGCCAATGGCGCCCCAGTGGCCGACGACAATAACAGTATTACAGCAGGCCCCCGCGGCCCGCTGACCTTTGACAACCATTACACCTTTGAAAAGCTGGCCCATTTTAATCGCGAGCGCCTGCCTGAGCGTGTGGTGCATGCTAGAGGTTCGGCCGCTTACGGCACCTTCACCGTCAGCAAGTCTTTAACCGACGTGACCCTTGCCGAGTTTTTACAAGAGGCTGGCCAAAAAACAGAAGTGTTTTTACGCTTTAGTACTGTGGGTGGTGGCCAAGACAGCAGTGATTACGCCCGTGACCCAAGAGGGTTTGCCGTAAAGTTTTATACATCCCAGGGCAACTATGATGTGGTGGGTAACAACACCCCAGTGTTCTTCTTGCGTGACCCCATTAAGTTTCCGGACTTTGTGCATTCACAAAAGAAAAACCCGCGCACTAACTTACCCGATGCCGCCGCCATGTTTGAATTTTGGGCCAATCACCCACAGTCGTTACACCAGATGACCATACTCATGTCTGACCGTGGCATACCGGCATCGTATCGTCACATGCACGGCTTTAGTTCACACACTTACAGTTTCTATAATGCCAAGGGGGTGCGCAGCTGGTTTAAGTGGCACTTCAAATCGAACCAGGGCATTAAAACTCTAACCGGCGAAGAGGCCGCAAGTTTGCCAAGCCATGGTGCCCAGCAAGATTTGGTAGAGAGCATAGACAAGGGCGACTTCCCCAGCTGGACCGCTAAGGTACAGGTGATGAGCGAACAACAAGCCCGTGATTATAAAATTAATCCGTTTGATGTCACTAAGGTATGGCCGCACCAAGACTTCCCGTTAATAGAAGTGGGCCAGTTGGAATTAAACCGTAACGTGGATAACTTCTTTGCCGAAAACGAACAAGCCGCCTTTGCCCCCAGCAATTTGGTGCCGGGCATTAGCACTTCGCCCGATAAAATGTTGCAGGGTCGCTTGTTGGCATACCAGGATGCGCATCGCCACCGCATTGGTGCCAACGCCAATCACTTGCCGGTGAATGCACCCAGGGTTCCGGTGAATAATTACCAGCGCGATGGGGCCATGGCGGGCATGTGTCCTTTTAGTGGGGCAAAAAGCCAGTTTGGTGCCACCCAAAATAACCAGGGCAGTGAGGTAAACTTTTACCCCAATGATCAAGCTGCCCAGGGCGCACCACAACCCCATGCACAGGTGGCGGAACCGGGTATGCCGTTAGAGAGTGATGCCTGGATAAACCGCTATTCAACCGATGAAGACGATCACTACTCACAGGCGGGGGATTTGTTCCGCTTGATGAACACTGATCAAAAGCAGCAGCTATTTAATAACATTGCCGGAGGCTTGCAGCAGGCTAATGCCAGTATTCAACAACGCATGCTGGGCTTCATGGCCAAGGCCGATAAGGCGTATGCGCAAGGTGTTAGTGACGCCATGAAAGCTGCTTCGTAGTTTTAAGCGGTGGCAGCCTTATTTTAATGGGCTGTGAGTGTAGGAGGGCAGCCCCTGCCCGACCAGTTCATGGGATTTATGAGGTCGGCCACGGGGTGGCCTCGTACGGGTTTACCGTCGGCTCGGCCCCCTTTTCTAATTCAGCAGCTTAAGCCAGGAGATGAACATGCAAGCAATAGAAGTAAACGCAAATGACCAAGCAAACGTAAAACAACAAGAGTGTAATTACACTAATAACTACTACGGCGACCAAGTGTGTGTGGCTAAACCAACGGTGAGGAAATAAGTATGAGTATTCAAGAGTTCTTTTTGTTTTTTAGTCAGCCAATGCAAGATGATTGATTCAGTCGTTAGCTGTGGTGATCACTCTGCCACGTATTTAGTGAACACTTTCACTTTTATAAAAAAGCCTTTGCAAGCAATGACGTTTGCAAAGGCTATTGTATTTTGGATTAACAATTTTTAAAATTTTGCCCTAGGGCTGAGGCTCATCCAATTTTAAACCGCCCAGTATTGACCAAGCAAAATCCAGTTTTAAAGTGTTATCAAATACGGGGTCGGTAATGCTCATGTAATAGTCCGTGCCGTAAGGGGTTTCGCGGTTGGCGCCATCGTTTTCGGTGTAATTGGTTTGCGGGTTATACAGCGCTAGGTTATGGCAGGTCATGCAGTTGGTTTGCACACCGTACTGATTGTCTATGGTGCCGTTTATCTTACGGCTATAGTGGAAGTCGTTGGGCGAAAAGCCGGCTTCCAGATGGGGGTTATAACCTATCACCGAAGCGCCCACATTTTCACCGCCAGTAATGGGCTGCGCCGGAGACACCATATTGTAGGCTACCGTTAGGGCATAGTGTTGCGCACCGGCATCCAAAAACTCAGTAGGGCGCTGGCTGGCCATGGCGTTGGAGCTGGGCAGATGGGGAGCAGCAGGATTGGCGCTCCACCAAAACGATTGCCAAGTCCAGCGCTTGGTCTCGCGGCTGGTGACATGCATGCCCACTAAGATGGCGTAGTCACCGGCTGATACCGTAATGCTAAGTTGCTCGCTAAGGTATTCGGCGTTCTGTTGGTTAATTTTTTGATGAATAAAATTATCTAGGTAAAAAGTGTTACTTGCGTTCCTGTTGTTACAGCCTTCATCTATGGTGCTGCCACCCGAACCCGTGCTGGTAATGTTTACATAGACACAGTTATTCCAGTCTTTTTCAGGGAAGGGTTTAGCCGGGGTGGGTGTGCCAGGCCAGCCCGGAAAGGTGTAAATGCCGTTCACTGTATTTTCGCTGGAAATCACTTTGTACACGGGTTTGATGGTGATGGCATTCACCGGAAAGTTAGGGATCTCGGTATAGCCATTTTTCAGAAATGTATTCAGGGTGCTTTGCAGCAGTAATTTGTTGCTAATGGCATGGCGGGCGGCTGGTGGGTTATAGGCCACCGACACAAAGATGTTGGTGTCGCCATCTTCTAGTGGGGTGGTGATGGCTGCCGATTTTTTATTCTTAAGTCGACTGGGTAAAGATAAATCCATCTTCATGGATTGTTTCACCATGGGCAGGGCTTTCATTTCTTGTAGCGATGTATTGGCGGGCAGGTTTTCTATTTGGTACAAGATGTTGTTTATGGTGGCCCAGGTTTCAAAGGCTCTTACCTGAGTATCATCGGCGACCCCCACAAAGCTGGTTAATCCGGCCCACATGCCCCAAGCATGTTGATAGATGTTGGTGGTTTTTTTATTGTAAACCCAGTCATTGATAGTGATCTCGGCTTCGGGAAAGGTAATGGAAGTATCTACCTTGGGTAAATCGGGTAAACACATTAATGAGCCATCTATATTGCCTATGTCACCGTCGCGGGTGATGGAGTTTAAGCAGCCCGGTAAGTTACTTAAGGTGGTGAGCTTGTATGCGCCGTTAATCGTTTCGCAGTTGGCGGTTAGGCTGTTACTTTCAACCACAATATTTTCACAACTTAGTTGGTAACTTCCCACCGGATAAATGTCAGACTGAATGGCCTGAGAGTAGTAGGTTGCGACAAAACCAATTGCCATCAATAAAGGCAGCAATAAATATCTCTTTCTCATCTTTATCATCCTTATTATGTGCCAGTTGTTGGCTTCATAAATGTAGATGCTATTTTGTTTTATGAAATCAGGATGATGGCTTATTTATAAGTTTGCATGGTCGCGGCAGGGGATATTTTGATTAGGAATATATAAGACGTCGGGCACGGGGTGCCCTCGTACAGATACGCAACCGCCATCTTTTATTGACTGAATTTTGTAGCCTTAGAATATCTACCGCCCGTTAACCTGCGGTTAAACTTTTTAATACCTGCGAATAACGCCAAATATCCCAATCAGGCGGCAGGGTTGTGTTTTCATCATAGTTATCCGCCATGATGGCGCGCTTTTTATCAGGCCAGGCCAGAGGCGCCGTTTGGCTGATATATCCATCACTCTCTATGGGGCTGTAAAGGATAGGTAATGCCAACCCTTGCTGGCGAATAGCTTTTAGCAGCGGGTGCCAGCTTGGGTCCATATGAAAATGGGCGTGGGCCCAATTAGAGCTTACCCGGTTAAAATAATGAAACCTGGCTTGCAGTGCCGCCCAGCGTTTGGCCTCGGGAATAATCAATACCTCGTCAATATGTTCGGCTATACAAAGAAGGCAATAGTCGTTTTCACAGCCCAGGGATTTAACCTGTTGTGTGACCAATATATAATCGGAACTGGCCGGTAGCTTCCAGGTACAGTGCTGGCACTGAATAATATCTACCACGCCGGCGGGCTTGGCTGGCAGCTCTTTAAGGGACTCACCTGATTGCCACAGTTTACTCGTGTGGGTAGAAAAATAATGGTGGCTGTGTGTTTTCACAAACTCGGTGAAATTAAACTGGGTAATAATGTGTTGTTTTTGTTGTGGGCTGGCACTTCTATAGCCTTGATAGTTAAGCTGTTCAAAGCAGTTTTTACACCAGTTGTTTTCAACGGCGTTATCGGTACTGCACAGTTGGCTTTTATCGGTGGCCGCCCAAGCCCATTGTTGCGGCTTTTTTAACGCATCGCAGCAGCGGGTTAAATGAACCGAATTTTTCACGGCGTTACTCTGGCCGCTAACGGCATATAACATTACCGGGCTTTGGCGGTAGGTCCAGCCAATGGCATTGTTTTTTAATTGTGACAGGGCCACGTACAAGCCACTGCGTAGCTGCGACTCAAAGCTGCGGTATTGGTTAAGCTCTAACTTTGTGGTGTCTTGTTTTTGCTTGTTTGACATACGGTTGGCTGAATCAAATATTTCTTTAAAGTATTTCATCATCAACGTTATCCAGTAGGCCTTCTAAAATAGTTTTAATTTTTAAATCGGCATTGGTAATCACCCGAAACGCCACCCGTTTTGAGCGAGTGGGGTCTTCTAACCCTTGTGGATTTAACACCGGGCGGGATGAAGAATAACCTACCGCCGCCAAGTGGCCGGTCATCCACTTTTTATATTGTGATACCTGCGACAGGGTTGAGACAAACTTCAGTACCGACCGGGTGCGCTGTTGCGACAGGGTAAGGTTTTTAAAGTAGGCACTGTCTTGATCATTAAGCCCGCCCCAGCCTGTGCTGGTATGTCCTTCTAGGCGAATCTCTTCAATGGAGTCTGTATAAGGGCGCAGCGCCGTCATGTAACGGGGAAAAAACTCGGCCAAAATATTTTTATAACGCGCGCTTAGTTCTGTTTTACCGGTTTCGAACATGGCATCAGGCGCCTGAAATACAATGGTGAGAGTGTCATCCGAGATGCTGGCGCCCCAGCGGGTAAAGTCCTTCTGTAGCTCATGGGTTAACGAACGATAAATGTTCATTTGGTTTTCCTGATACGACAAGGCAATGGTGGTGATTTTTTTACGTTCCTGCACCACCGAGTGAATCATGGCCACAGAAATACACAAAAACACCATCATAAGGCCAGCCATTAAGTCAGATACACTTAACCATTGGTCTTCGTTTTGATCAGACTTAAGCGCTGACATTTTATTCATCATTGCACACTTTCCGGGGCAAGCCGGTCTTGCATCTGGTTGATTAAGCCCTGGTAATCTCGGGTAAATTGCCCACTGATCATAGCCAGTGCCTCACCCATCGTGCGCATTACTTGCTCTATCTCGCGTGCCATGTGCGATTCTATGTTCTCTACCTGGCGGCCCATAGCGCCTTCACTGTGTTGATAGTTTTGTTTAATTAATTGGCTTAACGACTCGGTCATTTCCTGGTGAGTTTTGGCCTGGTGCACTGCCAGCTCTTGCATTGAGCTTCTGTGTACCGCAACCGATTGCGTAATTAATTTGTCGATCAGCTTGTTATCTATGGTGGCCAGCGTATCCAGGGTATTCACTACTAAAGATGTTTGCTGGGCTAGGCCCTCATTTTGCTCTGTCATGGTGGTGAGCGATTGCTGGAAGCTGTGGGTAAGTTTATTTAGGCTAGTGTCGATCTGATTTTGCCAAGCATGAATGGGGCTTAATGCCGCCTCCTGTGCATTGGCCAACGTGGCACGGTAGCTCTCTACCAGCTGCTGAATATCGTAGGTCATTAAGTGTTGTAGTTTATCGGTACTGGCGGTGAAGGCAACCAGCTTGTTGCCTACATCGGGCAGTACAGTGCTTACTTTAGTGCTAATGTCGGCATAGTGGTCAAACAGTTCATTGATGGTGATTAACTGCTGCTGGCCGTCTTTCATCATGCTGCCAAATTCACTAATAAACTTGGGGATGTCAGACAATAAGCCGTTCACATCTTCCAGTTCGTTGCGCACTCGCACTAGGCTTAAAACGTTAGCGTCGCAGTGTTCACTCCAGTATTGCATACGTTCTTCATGCTGCTCAAATTCGGCCCCCATAGAGTTAAGTGTTACTCCAAACTGGTCTAGGCAAGTACCCAGCTGTTGAAAGTTTTCACCAAATTCAACCTGCACATGTTTGTTAAAGTCTTTTACTACTTCATGCATCTCGGCCACCAGTGACTGCACCCCAGCACGGGCAAAGTTGGCAACCTGACTGTCAAGTTTTTGCAGGTAGGATTCTTGGTTCTTTAAAAATTCCTGTTGGTTTTTTAATTCAATGCTGCGGCTGTCTGCGGCCAATTCTTTTTGATTTTCTAGGAAGGTTTGTTGATGTTGGCGGGCCACATCGGTTAACGCTTGCTGGGTGGCTAAAAAATCTTGCTGATTGTCTTCGACCACGCGGGCCAAAGACTGGGTGGCGGTTACTTGGGCACAAATGGCTGAATGCAGGTCGGCCATAGTGGTTTCTTCTATAAAGAATTGTTTTGGCTGGTAGCACTGCATCAGCAGCTTAAGAATTAACGATAGGGCAATGCCCAAAATACTGGTGATGAAGGCGGTTTTAAGTCCTTCCAATAACAGTGCTATGCTGGAGTCAATGTGGGAAATATTAAAATCAAACAAGCCTATTACAATACCGGTAAAGGTACCCAATATGCCCAGTGACGTCATTAGAGTGGGTGCAAACGCCAGATAGTCCTGATAGCGATTGCTTAACTTTGAAAATATTGCCAGGGAAAACAGTAGTAACATTAACCCACTAAAAATATCGGTTATGGTGCTGGGTTCTACGCTGGCCAGCAGCGCGACTATGATATCGGACATAATAAATACCTATCCTTTATACTCGAGTATAAATTCTTGAAAACTGTGGTTGGTACTCGGGCCACCAAAATGGTGGAAGTACAATTTGAAATCGGGTAGTAATTTTGTAAGTTCTGTGACCGACTTAAGTGTTTTGGGCGTGTCACGTTTTATTTCACCATTAATGTTAACTGTGTTGGCGTCATGTACTTCATACCGACCCGGTTTGGCTGGAATAGATTGGCCTTTGTAAATAATAATATGTATTTTTGCCGCCTGGCTTAAATTACTGGCCAGTAATTTTCCTATTTTATGAATTTGTAGGTGGCTGCAAAAATTGAATATATCCCACATTAAAACCAAGTTGAATTTCATGCTCTTTGGGGAGCCAATTATGTGCTGGGTAATGGCCCCTTCATTGTTGGCTGCCAGCTTGTTTTGCCATAATATTGAGGAATAGATGTCTTCTACGTATAAGTTTTGGCATAGGTGGTTTAAAGACGCGGTGTCGCGGCCAGTTTTTGCGCCGGCTTCAAAAACAGACAGCCCTTGTGAATGGCGGGTATCTGACAGCAGTTTTGTTAAACCCACAAAACTTACCTGGTGGGTATTTTTTTGTTGAGAAAAGTACGACACTACATCCTGTGAGTTAAGTCTTTTTTTTACATACTGTCCTGTTTTACGGGTGCCGTATTCCAGCAAGTACTCGGTTACATCCTTAAGCATGCCCTCCTTATTTAGCGAGGCATCGTACAGCGAAAAATCTGGCATGCTGCGCAATAACATAATAGTGGTATGGGCCTGAGGTGTTAGCTGAGCGATGGTCTTTTGGTTTGAGAGTGTGTCGTTAACTTGAAAGGTTAGATGTTCAGTTCTTTTATAAACTCTGGGTAAAGGCGGTGTGGTAGCGCCGGTATAACGCATAGTATGCAGAATAGTGCCTGGTTTTAAATACGGTTTAAGCAGGGCCATTAGGTGGCTGATAATCTCTAGTGACAGAAAATTAAACAAGTCCCAGCACAAAATAAAGTCAAAGGTGATTCCCTTGGGCTTTTCCAATAAAAACTGTTCTAACTTTACAAAAGGGTTGCTGCTATCCAAATTTAAGGAATGTACGTATTCATGCATATCTTCAATATAACATTTACATTGTTTTTGCAGAAATAGGGGGGCGATCAGAGTTGAAAGTGGGCCTAAATCTAAAACAGTATGCCCTTTGCCAACCATTTTGTTAACGATGGTGGTAAGGCCAAGTGACAGGTGATGATTAACTGCGCCCAATGCACACCGTCCTAATGAATGTATGTTATATCATCCCCCTGTAGGTCTATTCCTACAAAGGGGGATTTGATGACTTAGGCTCGTTATTTTTTCTTTTCTGTCGCTTCAGGCTTTTCTGTCGCTTCAGACTTTTGTGTCGATTTGTAGTTGGCGCTCACTGCGGATTTTTTTTCCAAGTGAGGGTGTACCAGTTTTGCTTTGAACTCGGCATGACGATCTTTCTTTTCCTGCTCTGAATCAATCATCTCAATTGATCCGCGAAACTTCCCACCGTCATCAAGCTGTATACGCGGGGCAATTAAATTGCCTTTTACCACCGCAGAGCTTCTGATCTCAATGATGTCATCGGCCAGTACATCACCGGTTAACTTGCCGTTAATGATGATAGTTTGGGCATGAACATTGGCATTAATTTCGCCTTCGGTACCAATAGAAAGGTTTTGACCTTCCATTAATACGGTGCCTTCAACTTTACCTTCAATGTGAAGGTCTTCAGTGCCAATGAGTTCGCCACGGAATTTTATATTTTTTCCGATAACAGATTTTCCTTTTGACAAGGATTCTTCAATTTTATCGGTGAATGAAGGTTGCTCATTTACAGGGGTAATTGTTTCGTCACTCATACCAGACAGGAATGAATTAGTTTCTTGGTTTGGACTAAATGTTTCGCTCATGATAGCTCCGAGGTGCAATTACCGCTTATTATTGACACCGGTTTGAGTTATCGAAAAGGTCAACCCGGTAAACGGGTGCCTTTATATTGCTAAGACTTAAGTATGGCAATGTGAAAGTAGGAATTGATTAATAAACTGTGATCGATACCACAAATATATATTGAATTTAGTGACTTTAGGGATGTCTGTTGGTTATTTACAGATTAGTAGAGGCTAAGTAGCGGTTGGAGTTAAATAGACAAAATATTTAAAAAATCGGTGAGGATTAAAATAAAAAGTCTGGTTGTTTTTTTATTTACGGGGTTATTTTTCAACTAATATAAAGCATTGAGTGGTAATTTAAAATCTAGAATTAGGATTTCAGTTTGTTTTTTGTACGATCTGTTTTTGGTAGTAGTCGCTAACGTTTAATTTTATCGGCAGGCTAGTTTCGTTTTGATAAATGCTCATGAGCAATTACCTCCTCGGCAATTGTATCTATGCATTGCTTTAATACAATGCACCTAATTATTCCTGCCCACTTTCCAAGTGATCACCGTTTATTTATGAGTCAGTGTTAGTCCTTTGCACTCTCTAGATACAAGAGGTTACGGGCGCAGGGGTAGATGTCTGGATGCAAGATGATTTTGGCCTGTTAAATATAAGTACTCAGGGAATGTATACCCGTGGCTACTGTAATAGGGGGCCTTTGTTAAGTTAAAGAGGGATACTATTTGGGCCCGTCTGTCCCGTCGCCACGCGGTGGCAGTTGAGGTGGCAACAAACTTGTATCACCACTATTTTTAATCATGGTTACTAAGTGTAATGTCTTATTACGTATTTCGGCTACTCACCTCTTTAAATATTACAATTGTATACGCTTGTACAACGGCGGCCTCACGTATGTATGACTAGGATTAATAAACAATCTTAGTTAGGTGGCCCCATGAAAATACTGGCAGTTATGTTGTTTTCCCTTGGTTTCACGGTGTTAACACACGCTCAGGACGATAAACGCTGTGAAGACCCAGAATACAAACTATTAGAAATGGAATTCTCTGATTTAGACGGTACAAAAAAGGAGTTATTTTTTGTACTGGATAAACAATGCATGCAGGAGTTGGGGTTAAGTCATGAAGATATTAATGCTCGGCGTACGATTTTTTTAATGGGGGCGATGAATTATGAAGCTTACAGTCAGTTTGATTAACCATTTGTAGAGCTGTCATTTAAATGCGCTTATAAAGTATGCCTGCCATGGCTAAATGCGTAGCACATCTTTATTTTTCTGCTATGAAAAATATCAACATTGCTTAAAACCTTTTAAAACTCATTTCGGCTTACCCTTAAAAAAATCCATAATTGGCCCATTAGGCCCCCGCGTCAGCTATAGTTATGCTGTAGTACATAGCTATATGTGCCGTTCAATCTGTTTGCACGTATGCAAGGGTGAAATAGGACGTGTAGGGGCGTCTACCAGAGGGCTGCCAATTAATGTTTAATTCTAAATCGTATAAGACTACTAGAGCTTATGCCTATTTGCTGATTGTGTTTATTGCATTGAGTTCAGCTCAAGCAAAGACTAGTGATATAGCCAGCGCTAAAGAGTTAGTGGCAATGCTTAAACAAGGGGGCTATGTCATATATTTGCGTCATGGCGCCACCAACCATAAGCAAAATGATGGTGACTTAAGCGACCTTAGAGAATGCAGCAATCAACGTAACTTGTCTTCCCAAGGGAAAATAGAATCGCGTACATTGGGTGAGGCTTTTAAAACGTTAGGAATTAAAATTGATGCGGTAGTGTCTAGCCCCTATTGCCGTACGGTGGACACGGCTCTTTTTGCTTTTAATCGAGTAGAGATAGATGAAAATCTGCGCGCGATGTTTTTAGTTAACAAAACAGACGCAGAGTTATTAACAAATCACTTAAGCAAGCTGCTAACGATTCACCCCAAAGAAAATTACAACAATGTACTCGTAGGGCATACCGCAAATTTACGTGAGGCAACAAACGTGTGGCCAAAACCCGAAGGGGTGATTCATATTTTTAAACCAACGTCTCAGGGTTATCAGCACATAGGGCGTATACAACCTTCTAAATGGGATGCGTTACTTAAATAATTAGGCTCTTGTATGTTGTTAGACTATACCCATGCATTTAATTTATCCCCAGGCTTTATCTTATGTCATTAAAGTGGCGATTTATAATTGCCCCGCTGTTAGGGCTTATTTTAATATCTCTGCTCATTTTTGCTTACTTTCAACAATTAGTTCAATTAAATAAAGAGCTGGAAAGCATTGTTGATCAAGAGATGCATACTGCACAAATAGTCACAAGCATCGCTAATCAATCTGCGGTTAATAATACCAGCATCTTTAACTTGCTACGTATGGCGGAATTTGAAGAGGATGAAGGCCTGGTTTACGATCAAGGCAAAGGATTATTGCTAAATATTCATGATCTAGAGACTTTGGTATTAAGTGATGCTGTCAGTGACATTTTTAATCAACAATTAATTGTTGAGCCCAAAGTATTTTTTGAACGATTTACGGCTTACAAACACGGTGCCACTAACGCAATAATTTTAGCTACCGTTGATTTAAAACTAGCCAAGCAAAAAATGCTTGAGTTGATGGTGGTGTTTAACCATTTAAATGTAGATTTAATTTTTATAGTTGGCTTTATAGAAAGTAAAATAAAATCTAGTTTGAAATCACATCGTTCCAGAAGTGAGGATATTACACAAATATTTTTTGTGTCGGTAGCAAGTACCTTATTGGTGATTATGTTTTTAAGTGTTTTGTTGTCCGTATTGTTCTCCAAAAAATTAAAGTTATCGATAGAACTACTGCATTCTTTGACAGTTGTAAAAGAAAAAGATAAATCAGCTAAACCTGTATCTAACAATGAATTAAATATCTTAAACGAAGTAATTCAACAGGTTAAAGTTAATCATGAAAACTTAATAGACTCTAAAAATACACTTAAGAATTACCAGCGCGACCTTGAGGATGTTATTTTAGAACGAACCAAAGAGCTAGAGGGCTCCAGCCGAGAACTGTTAAAATCTAAACGCCACGCCGAAGATAGGGCTGCCCAAGTAGAAATTAAAAATAATAAGCTTAATGACGCTATTGGCCAACTTAAAGAGGCACAAAAAATATTGGTAGAGTCGGAAAAGAATGCTGCATTAGGGCGACTGGTGGCAGGAGTGGCTCACGAAGTGAATACTCCGCTAGGAATGACGGTGACGGCTGTGAGTTATTTAGAAGAGCTTACAAAAAAAATACAGGCAAGCTTTGATAAAAAAACATTATCAATTAGTGAAATGAGCAAGTTTTTAAATGAGACCAAAGAGTCAATTAGTATCGCGAATATTAACTCTCAGCGGGCAGCGGTTATTATTAATAATTTTAAACAAATCGCTTCTGACCAAACGGCCTTTGATTATCACGACGTGGATCTTCACTCATATTTAGATCAGGTTGTTAAAAGCGTTACCCCTGAATTTAAAAAACGCCCAATATTTATAGAAAACATTTGTGATTCTGATATTAGAATTTTCACATTACCAGGAGCGCTAGCGCAAATTATTACCAACTTAATCATGAACTCACTTATACATGCGTATGACCAAGAACAGGAAGGTATTATTAAAATATCGGCCAAACGTAAAAATGATAGGGTATTTATTTATTATGAAGATGATGGCAAGGGAATTTCAAAAGAAAATATAGTTAAAATGTATGAGCCTTTTTTTACGACCAACCGCAGCGGTGGGGGGACCGGGCTAGGTATGCATATCGTATTTAATTTAATTACTAATGCTTTGCAGGGGACGATAGCGTGTCATAGTGAGATAGGACTTGGTACACGCTTTGAGATTGATATCCCCTTAGTATATGACGTTAATAGTCTAAATAATTCTATCTAAGCCAAGTTTGTAGTTATTTCACCGTTGGGCCTTAAGGCCTTAAGTATAGATAGCCATAGTGCCAGTGTATTACTATTACAGGAATAGCATGACACTAAGTGCGCCAAACTATTAGTTGGATTGTTAATTACACTGACTAAACTGGCAATCAATCTTATCTCGGCCTATATTAGTTACACGCGAAATCATCAATGACTTGTAGAATAATAAGGTGGGCGACACGAATGAATACAAATGTACTTCAAGAGCTTTCAATATTGTCTTTATTTGACCAATCGAGTTTCCAAGAAGGGCTTAAGGTTCATGAACATGGGGCCACAGAGGAAAATGTTGCCGCAGCAAAAAGGCTATTTGATAAAGGCTTAGTCACCCAAGTAGATGGCGGTTATTTAACCAGTTTAGGTAAGGATGCGGTAGAGCAGCTGCAAGACTTATTGTTAATGCTTAAATAGATCGGCATAAATAGTAAAAGAATGTTTTTTTACCGGCCCCAAACCCCACCACGCGTGGGGTTTTCTGGTTTTGGGCAACGTTAAACCCTAAGGTCGCGGTAGGTAACCTGATAACCGCGCTCTTTATAAAACTTATAGTGCTGGCGAGTTTGTGTGAGCACAACCTCATCTTGAATCACCACCTCTAATACCCGCTCAAAGCGGCTAAAGAAGTTAGGTTGCGGGCTACTTAAGTTAATGAGTACATCGTGATGATGATCAGGGTGTTCATCCCAGCCAATTTGTACTTGCGCCTGAGGCAACTTGGCGTCACCAATGAGGTTGTGGGGAATAAAGGCTTCGCCCTTAAAGCTCCATAACAGCTCATCCAGGTCTTTGGCATCCGCCTCATTACCCGTGTGGATGTAGATGTTACGGCCTTCGCCATAAACCTTGCTTACTAGATTACAAACAAAACGGTGGCGATCAGTGGTTTGGGTCTGCCCTAAAATGTAAAAATCGATGGTGGTCATAATTTCGCCAAATAAAACGTCAATTCGCGCAAGATGGAGCAAATATAAGGATTTGCGCTGTTATGTAAAAATTTAAGCTGGTCAATATACAGCCAAGTAAAGCGTTAACGTGCACAAGGTGAGGCGAGTATAAGGCTTAGAGGTGATATTCTCTAGGGGTGGATGGACGCTAGGTTATTTACCACATAGACCGGCTAGGCCGGAGTGGGTGTAAAGCCCGCGGCGCTTCGGATAGTGCGTATTCGTTGCACAAGAGGAATGCATCAATTTTTGATTAAGGCCTGTAGTAAAGGGTATCCAGCAGCATTATTCGTCTCATGCGGATTACTAAAATAGTCTACCCTTAAGTTTATCCCATGATTTTGTGAGCAAGTGGTCCTGGTTATGCCGATCGCTTGCAAATGCATGTGCCAGCCGATAAATAGAGCGCATAAATATCTACTACTTTTTAAGTGGTTTCTTGACCTCTAGCGGCGCAATCTTTACCTTTGCGTAAAAACTTCTTGAGGATGTGCAATGCCTGCCCCAGATATCGATTACAGCCGTAATATTAATAAATTTTCTAAGTTGGTGGTGCGCAATAAATGGCAGGTAAAAGTGCTGCCAAAATGGTGGCCCTGTGTGAAAGACAAACCCATTATTATCAGTGAAGGAGATTCTTGGTTTGATTACCCTGCCAAAAGCTTAACCGATGTAGTGGGTGTTTTATTAAAATACACAGTTGGCTTGCAAAACTTTGGCATGGACAGCAATACCAATGTCATCGATGTGGTAAGCCGTGACAAAAAGCTAGATGCTTTATTTTTACGACTAGAGCGCAGTGGTGATCATGCCAATGAGCTGGCGGCTAAAGAGCCGGATCAAAAAAATGGGGTTTGGGAAGATAAATTTCCCTCTCAAACACTTTTCAGTGCGCTGCAAAATAAAACCGTGGCCAAGTATGTAGATGCTATTTTACTAAGTGCCGGTGGTAACGACCTAGTGGATGCGGTGCGTCATGGGATTATTCTTGATTATCAACAGAATTGGTTAGATTCTCATCATAAAGATCAGCTTGAAGAGGCGGCGCAAAAAGTGGCCGATTATTACTTGCAAGCCTTGCTTTATCGGGACGAGTTTGCGCCTAACACACCCGTACTGTGCCACAGTTATGCGTATGCCGTGCAGGTAAGCCGCGGTACAACCACTCAGTTTGATTTTTCTGATGCGGGTAAGCTCATTGGCGCGTTAATTAAATTCTTGAAGCTGCAATGGATTCAAGCGCCGCTTAAGGCTATTGGTATTAACCTAGATGATTTAGGTGAATACACGATTCAAAGTGATTCCAATCTGCATGAAACCTTTGATAAAAAAGGTTGGCCTAAAAACCCTGAGCATGCGCAGGGGGAGAGTGTGCACCCAGAGCGAGCATTGTTCATAAAGTCTATGTTGGATACCTTGTACGAGGCTATGCAACGTTTGCCAAGTGCCTATCAGGAAAAAACGGGTAATAAATTAGTGGCTTTTGAATACCTAGATGTACGAGAAGAGGTGCAAGACCCTAAGTACTGGGCCGACTTTATTCATTTGAATGTGGATGGTTATAAACTGGTGGGTGGTAAATTTGTGGATAAGATAATGAGTATGCTTAAGTCGTAATGAGGGGCATTAATCTGCCCGCATAGGGCTCTATATAATCACCTTGAGGCCACCGTCAATCCATCCTTGGAGGCTTGATTCGGCATCCATGCCTCAAACACCCCAAAGTGATTGTATAGAATCCTAAGCTAACGTTTGGCTCGTTATAAACTCAAGAATTAATCAGCACCGAGAGAGTGGGTGGGAAGGTTGATATATAAGCTTCTAATCTTGTACTAAACTTAAGTTATCTCTTTCACAGGGTTCATCATGCTTAAGTCATTAATGCTGCTAACAATAGTAGTGGCCCTCATTACCGCATGTACCATTTATTACCAGCCTCATGGCAAACGCGGCGGTGGTGTAGTGATTAAATTACCAGAAAAACCTGAAGTAAAACCCATGCCTGTGCCAGATGTGAATAAAAATAAAAAATCGGTAAATGAAACTAAAAGTAAGCTTAAACAGTCTTAAACTGTATGGAAATTGGTAGCTTTGTGCCACATTAAAACGTTATCTGAGTTAAGTGGTTAAAATAACAACTAATACGTTCAAAAATTGCGCATTTTGCCTAATAAAAATTAAAATGCTGATTGCCTTTGTAAGGTAAGCATTCCAAAATCAAAACATAACAATAATAGAGTGGAATCATGACTGCGTTGCCACACATTGGGCTATTTTTAGCCTTTGCTGGGATGTTAACCGGCTGCCAACCTTCCACTTGGAACAACCCACATGCGTTGGTTGAACAAGAACAAACTGTGTTGTATTCCAATTTCTCAGAACGCCCCAAGCATTTGGATCCAGCTCGCTCTTTTAGCTCTGATGAATCCAACTTTATTGATCAAATTTATGAGCCACCACTGCAGTATCATTACTTAAAGCGGCCTTATCAGTTGGAGCCTGCCACGCTTACAGCTATGCCCACTTTGAGCTACTTGGATAAAGACGGCAAAAAAATAAGCAAGTCGACTAAAAAACCCGCCTATAGCCTTTACGAATTTGAAATAAAACCCGGTATTCAATACCAGCCTCACGCCGCATTTGCCAAAAATACAGATGAAAGCTTTGTATACGACTTTAAAACGCCGCAACAAAGTGCTGTTTATAAGGTATTAAGTGACTTTAAAAAAACCGGCAGCAAAGAGTTGGTGAGTGATGATTACATTTACCAAATAAAACGTCTGGCTGACCCAAAGCGTTTGGCACCGTTACGAGGTTTATTAAGTCAATATATAGAAGGCATGAGCGAACTAAGCGTAGAATTGGCCGAGCAGCGTAAATCCATGGCGAACAACGATTGGTTAGATTTACGTCAGTTTGAGATGGAAGGGGTTAAAAAAATTGATGATCATAAATTTAGCATTCGCTTAAAAGGTAAATACCCACAATTTAAATACTGGTTAGCGTTTCACTTCTTTGCCCCAATTCCTTGGCAGGTTGATCGTTTTTACCATTTACCGGGTTTACCTGAACGTAATATTAGTTTGGATTGGTATCCGGTTGGCACAGGTGCCTATCAAATGACAGAAAACAATCCCAATGCGCAAATAGTATTAGAGCGTAACCCAAATTTTCGTGAAGAATATTACCCTACGCAAGGTGCTCCTGGGGATGAAGCGCTGGGTTTGTTAAAAGATGCTGGAAAACGCCTGCCGTTTATTGATAAATATGTATTTCGATTAGAAAAAGAAGCTATTCCCACCTGGACCAAGTTTTTACAAGGTTACTATGATCGCTCAGGCATCAGCAGTGACAGTTTTGATCAGGCAGTATCGGTGCAGTCAGAAGGCATCAGTTTAAGTGAAGAAATGCAGCAAAAAAATATTGTGCTGCAACAGGTAGTACGCCCATCAACATATTATATGGGCTTTAATATGTTGGACCCCATTGTGGGTGGTTATGATGATAGTGCACGTAAGTTGCGCCAAGCCATTACGATTGCCTACGATACCGAAGAGTATATTAAAATATTTATGAATGGCCGGGGTGAAACGGCCATGAGCCTGATTCCCCCGGGTATTTTTGGTTATCAACAAGGTCAAGAGGGAAATCTTAATACTGTATTTGATTGGGTAGACGGCAAGCCAGTGCGTAAGTCTCTTGAGTATGCCAAAGAGTTATTGGTACAAGCCGGTTACCCAGGTGGTCGCAATGCCAAAACAGGTGAGCCGCTGGTTATTAATTTAGATACCACTGCATCTTCAAGTTCTAAGGCACGTTTAAGCTGGATTAAAAAGCAATTTAATAATATTGGTTTACAGCTAAATGTACGGGCCACAGATTACAACCGCTTTAAAGGAAAAATGGAAACCGCCAACGTGCAAATTTATTTTTGGGGTTGGCTGGCGGATTACCCCGATCCTGAAAACTTCCTGTTTTTATTGTATGGCCCTAATGCTCAAGTAGATTCTAAGTCTGGGGTAAATTCCGCTAACTATAAAAATCCAGAATACGATGTTTTGTTTGAAAAAATGCGTCTGCAACAAGATACCCCTGAGCGAGCGGCTACCATTTCTAAGATGCTAAAAATCATCCAGCACGACAGCCCATGGGGTACCGCCTATCACACCTACGATTTTGTTTTAGGCCATGATTGGGTGGGTAACGACAAAATACACGGCATCAGTAAAGTGGCGTTAAAGTATCGCAATATAGATGTAGTGAAACGTAAAGCGATGCAAGCCAAATGGAATCAGCCCAACGTGTGGCCCATGATCATTGTATTAATGGCGGTGTTGTTGCTTATTATTCCCGGCGTGATGAATTATAAACGTCGTCAAAAACGCACCATAGGAGGGTAACGGAATGTTAGCTTATATTGTTCGACGTTTTCTGTACGCCATTCCCATTTTAATTGGTGTGAATGTACTTACGTTTGCCTTGTTTTTTATGGTGAACACCCCTGATCAAATGGCACGAGTGCAATTGGGTGACAAACACATTACCCAGCAAGATATTAATAATTGGAAAGCGCAGCGCGGTTACGACAAACCCTTATTTGTGAATTCACAAAACGATGGATTGGCAATCGTCACCGATACCATATTTTTTGATAAGTCCGTTAAATTATTAGCCTTTGATTTTGGAAAGTCGGATGAGGGTCGCAGCATAGGTGGTGATATTCAAGAGCGCATGTGGCCAAGCCTAGCGGTGCAAGTACCTACTTTTATTATAGGTATTGCGGTCAATATATTTTTTGCGCTGGTGATTGTGATGTTTAGGGCCAGTTTGTTTGAGTTTTCAGCCCTAACATTTTGTGTCATGTTGTTATCAATATCATCGGTTTTTTATATATTGGGTGGACAGTTTTTCTTTGCCAAGATGTGGAACCTTGTGCCTATCTCGGGTTATTTAGGCGGGGCAGATGCCATACGTTTTTTAATTCTTCCTATCATTATAGGAGTTATGGCAGGCATTGGTGCGGGTACACGTATGTACCGCACTATCTTTATAGAAGAAGCCGGTAAAGATTATATTCGTACTGCTCGTGCTAAAGGCGTTTCAGAGTTAAATTTATTGTTTAAGCACCTACTACCCAACGGTATGATACCGGTATTAACCGGCGTGGTGGTGGTGATTCCCCAGTTGTTTATGGGCAGCTTATTAATGGAATCCTTTTTTGGAATACCTGGGCTTGGTAGTTACACTCTAGATGCCATTCAAGCGCAAGACTTTGCAGTGGTACGCGCCATGGTGTTTTTGGGCTCAGTACTGTACATCATCGGTTTACTGTTAACGGATATTTCGTATACGTTAGTGGATCCTAGGGTGAAGTTATCATGATAATTTTCATCAAAATTTTAACAGTAAATGGCACACATAACTTGCCCATGAAAATGTTAGGGGCGTTATTATGATCTTGCCGGTATTTTTATGGAGTGACTTGTTAATTTATACGTTAATTGCTTCGGTGGGTCTGTTTCTGTGGCAATTACGTAATAATCCACAAGCCAAAAAACGCTGGAGTGGCGTATTTTCCAGTAAGGTAGGTATGGCTAGCTTTATTGTGATTTTGTTTTATATATTAATTTCGTTACTGGACTCCATTCATTTTCGCGAGCCGCTACCCCAGTTAGAGGGTTCGCCTCATCAGGAGGTGGCCTATAGTTCTGATGTGAAGTCAGTGTTAGACAAAGTATTGATTCGACTCAACAGTCGTAACGAAAGTACTTATTCGGCCCCTTTTTCGTTACATTCATTTGCCAAAGAAAACATGAGCGATGCCAACGGCAGTGTTTATCGCGATTATCCCCGTCTGAAAAACGGTGGCTCTCACCTTAACGATGTGGATGAGCGAGCTTGGGATGTTTTATGGCGCAGTATCTTGGCCATTATTATGGGTTTGATCATCGCCGCCATTCCTATAGGTTTACATATGCTATATGTAGCCAGGATGAAGGCAAAAAGGCTAGCTTCTAATAACTCAATTCCTTGGCATGTGGCTTATATATCAGTGACATTGATTAGTATTATTGCCTGTTGGATGTTATCCCTAAGTGAGTTTTACCATATTTTGGGTACAGACAAAGTCGGTGAAGATGTTTTATATCAAAGTATAAAGGCCATACGTACTGGGGTATTAATTGGCACATTGGCAACCTTAGTGACTTTACCTCTGGCCATTATTTTAGGCATCAGTGCTGGCTATTTTAAAGGCTGGGTCGATGATGTGGTGCAATATATTTACACTACCCTAAGTTCCATTCCAGGCATTCTATTAATCGCCGCATCGGTTTTGTTAATTGATGTGTACATTGAAACCCACAGTGAACAGTTTAATTTAACTACCCTAAGAAGTGACTTTAAGTTTTTAGCATTGTGTGGGATTTTAGGTTTAACCAGCTGGACCGGGTTGTGCCGCATGTTGCGCGCCGAAACGTTAAAGGTGAGCCAACTTGATTATGTGCAGGCCGCCCATGCCTTTGGTGTGAGCCATCGCCGTGTCATTGGTAAACACATACTGCCTAACGTTACTCACCTCATTTTAATCGCCATTGTTTTAGATTTTAGTATGTTTGTATTAGCCGAAGCCGTGTTGTCCTATATAGGTGTGGGGGTAGACCCTGACATGTACAGTTGGGGCAATATGATCAACGCGGCCCGTTCGGAACTCTCACGGGACCCTGTAGTGTGGTGGTCGGTAAGTGCAGCCTTTATTTTAATGTTTACGCTAGTCTTGGCAGCTAATTTGTTTTCAGATGAAGTGCGTAATGCCTTTGACCCCAATACGGCTAAGGGAGATGCTTAATATGAAAACATCACAAACTGTCTTGTCAGTAAAAAATCTGCACGTGCATGCAGGCTCTCTTGAATTAGTAAAAGGCGTGAGCTTTGATATAAAACAAGGTGAAATATTTGCGTTAGTGGGAGAGTCAGGGTCAGGTAAGTCGTTAACCTCTTTATCGATCATGCGTTTGTTACCCGAAGTGTTAACCATTACTGCGGGAAGTGTGGTGTTTGCACAGACTAAGTTATTTGAGTTAACCGAAACTCAAATGAACAGTGTGCGTGGTAAAAAAATCGCTATGATCTTTCAGGAGCCACAAACCTCGTTAAACCCAGTGCAAACCATTGGTGTGCAGTTACAAGAAGTATTAAAACTGCATCAACATATTGCAGAAACAGATTTACAAAAAAAATTAGTAGAATTATTGCAAGAAGTGGGCATGCCAGATCCCACTGCTCGTTTAAAGTGGTATCCGCATCAGTTATCAGGGGGCCAAAAACAACGGGTGATGATTGCTATGGCGTTGGCCTGCGAGCCCGAACTGTTAGTCGCAGACGAACCCACCACCGCGTTAGACGTTACCATTCAACGTCAAATTTTAGAGCTGCTTAATAATTTACGAAAAAGCCGTAACCTCAGTGTATTGTTAATCACCCACGATATGGGGGTGGTCGCCGAAATGGCCGACACCGTGGCGGTCATGCAGCAAGGTGAAATAATAGAGACGGCAGATTGCCAGACATTTTTTGCTAACCCTCAACATGAATACAGTCAGCGCTTAATTAATTCACTGCCTAAAAGTGATGACTTTATTGATGCATGTGAAAGCGAGCCAATATTGGAAGTGAAAGACTTGAAGGTCTGGTTTGCTAAAAAGAAAGGCATTTTACAGCGTACTGTTGGCCATACTAAGGCAGTAGACGGTATTTCTTTTAACGTACGCAAAGGCGAAACCTTAGCGGTAGTGGGTGAGTCGGGCTCGGGTAAAACCACTATGGGCAAAGCTATTTTACGCTTAAATCCTGTACACAGTGGCAGCATTGTATTTAAGGGCAAAGAGTTAAATGGTTTGTCCCATTCAGAGTTTTTACCGCACCGCCGCGATATTCAGGTGATTTTTCAAGATCCGTTTTCATCCATGAATCCTCGTATGAGTGTACGCGAGATAATTGAAGAAGGCATGGTGAGCTTAAAGGTAGAAAGTAATACTGAGAAACGTGAAGAAATCATGTGTGCATTGTTGGTTCGTGTGGGGTTAGAGCCCGATCATCTAGAGCGTTATCCCCATGAGTTCTCGGGTGGGCAGCGTCAGCGTATTGCTATTGCCCGCGCCTTGGCCGTTAAACCTCAGTTAATTATTTGTGATGAACCCACCTCGGCTTTGGATGTGTCTATTCGTGGTCAAGTTTTAGAATTACTTAATGAGCTGCAGCAAGAGACGGGGGTGTCATTATTATTTATCACCCATGACCTTTCTATTGTGCCGCACTTGGCACACAGGGTGGCGGTGATGAAGGATGGTGTGATCGTTGAGCAGGGCACCACTGAGCAAGTAATGACACATCCTCAACACGAATATACACAGGCATTGCTGAAGGCGGTGCCTGCGCTTTATGCTAGCTAAAGATGTTTAGTCTTTTAAATGTATGACAGCATCAGACTGTTTAACGCGTATGATTCTCCAGGACTTATACAAACTACCAATTTTGGTTACCTCATTGTGCGTGGTTTCATAAGGCATAGTACGTTTGTATTGTGATGGGTTGAATTCAAAAGCGATGATACTGTCCGCTTTCATCTTGGAGCTTTGCATAGCTTCCGTGGGATCAATAGCGCTTTTTCCCACTACCGTCCAATAACGATACTGCTTTGTTTCGTAATACCATTTGTTTGGCCAATCTTTTGGAAAGTCATTTTGCCCTGAGCTTATGATGTCTTTTTTGCTACGTTTCACTATGATGGTTTTTTCGAAGTCTTCCGGTGAGATGCCACCACTTTTTTTGTTTGATAGTTCAGGCTTATTTGATACCGGCCCTAAAGCGGTTAAATTATTTTCGAAGGTACCGTGCCCCCAGTTGATTCTGGATACTCTTGAGCGAATAATCTGATAGCTGTTATCACCTATTTGTTTTTTTAGTTCAGATAACGCATTAAAAGTTAATAGCTCGGTTTGCTCGCTATTGGGCATGGCAAGGTACGACCAACAAGCGCCACCATAGAGTACGGCGGTAAATCCACACCACATCTCATTGTCGGTGGCGTAAGTATTCGAATAGACAAATTCGTAATCGCCCAAAGTGTCATGTCTTAAATTAGCTTCGTATTGAAAGGTTGCATGGGAGCAGCCCACTAGCAGTGACATAAGAAGTATTAGAGTACGCTGCATGGCAAGTCCATTTGAATGCAAGAAAATCCCTTATTGCTCAGTATATTCCAGATTTTTGAAATAACCATTTAGCGTAGAAATTAATGCCTGCCCTAAGGTAGGGGGTAAAGCTAGAGGTTGGTCTCGCTCTTATTTCGACGTGTCAAAGCCAATGGGATATTTTCTTTTTACTGAATAATCTTGAATTCTGCTGAAGTAAAAGCATTAGCTAAACCAAAAGCGTAGCGGTACATTCATTTTTGTTGAACATATTCAAGTTTATCTCCTTAGCATTGGCAACTTCCGTGTAGCCGTACAATTTTTGGCGAGAGCAAAAAATTGTCCTTGCCACCGCGCTATTGCGTACATGGATGTACGTACTTAGGGTTTCTTAATTGGGATAGTACTAGTCCTCTGGGCATATACGCTCCTTGGCATCCCTGCCACCGCGCTATACTGCCCATCCCTGGGCATACCCTAAAATTTGCTCCTGCAATTTTAGGGTACCGCCCATGCCTGGGCATAAAAAAGCCGCCGCTAATATTAATAGCGGCGGCTTTTATATGGGGACTTTTTGGGGCTATTTACACTTTAGCCGCTAAGTAGTTCACCAACAAAGGCACCGGACGACCGGTTGCGCCTTTGTTTTTACCGCCACTGTTCCATGCGGTACCGGCAATGTCTAAGTGCGCCCATTTTTGGCCCTTAGTGAAGCGCGATAAAAAACACGCGGCAGTAGTGGCACCAGCTAAACGGCCGCCAATATTCGCAATGTCGGCAAAGTTACTGTCTAGCAACTCTTGATACTCTTCCTGTAGTGGTAAGCGCCAAGCGCTGTCGCGACTGACAACACTTGCGGTTAATAACTCGCCGGCTATGTCTTCGTTTTCGGTGAATAACCCTGAATTTACGCCACCCAATGCCATCATGCAGGCACCGGTTAAAGTGGCTATATCAACAATGCTGGCAGGCTTGTAGGTGTCTATGGTGTAGGTTAGGGCGTCACACAATACCAAACGGCCTTCGGCATCGGTATTTAGAATTTCGATGGTGGTGCCGTTCATGGCGGTCACTATGTCACCAGGTTTACTGGCGTGACCCGACGGCATGTTTTCGGCAGCAGCCACGACACCCACGAAGTTAATGGGTAAATCTAATTGAATCATCGTGAGCATCGTGCCCAATACCGACGCGGCGCCACACATGTCGTATTTCATTTCGTCCATACCGGCGCCTCCTTTCAAGCTAATGCCGCCGGAGTCAAAGGTCACACCTTTACCCACTAACACATGAGGCGCATCACCTTTTATACCACCCATGTATTCCATGCAAATGATCTTGCCTGGCTCAATGGATCCTTTAGTCACAGAAAGAAAAGAGCCCATGCCCAGTTCTTCCATTTTGTCTTCGTCTAATATGTGAGTCGTTAGTTTGTCACTTAACGTGGCTAGCTTATCGGCTTCGTCGGCTAGATAAGATGGCGTGGCCACGTTTGGCGGTAAATCGCCTAACTTCTTGGTAAAAGCCATGCCTTTGCCCACGGCCTGACCAAAGTCCAAGTGAACTTGTTTGTCAGCTGCGGCCACTACATTTAAAGTTTGAATGGTGGCGGGTTTATCGTCTTCGCTTTTACTTTTGCATTCATCGAAGTGATACAGACTGTTTTGGAAGGCTTGCGTTAATTGGCGCAGGGCCCAGTCTTGGTTTTGTTCTTGTATTTCAACGCCGGCTAAATCAATAAGAGCATCAAGGGCAGCACTGGCTTTTAAGGTTTTGGCGGCTGCGTTCGCGGATTTAATAAATGCGCCAGCTGTCATGGGAAGCTCACCCAATCCCATTAAAATAAGACGTGGGCCGCCCGCTACAGGAATTATTTGGCAGTCGCCAGGCTTGGCCTTAAAATCGTTACTGCTCAATATTTGTTCAATAAAACCGTTTAAGTTTTTATCCACAGCCTTCGCGGGTGCTAATTGTTCACCTTTGCTGGTTAACGGGACAATAATAGCCTGACCGCTATAATCATTTAGACTGGCTTGAGAAAGTATAAATTGCATTGAAGCTCCATGGTTTTCAAAACGCTTTAAAAACATAAGCGGGCTAAG
>MAAA01014129.1_pt1 | contig 35235 bp, 27 predicted proteins | sample 1115971 | NCBI WGS metagenome assembly MAAA01 (sample SAMN04961123, study PRJNA320927) | seawater metagenome | isolation source: sample BD02T6 sea water enriched with oil for 6 days | place: USA:Gulf of Mexico | collected 2013-07-27 | reverse complement strand
TTCGATGAAATAAAAATCGATCACCGTATCCCGGGGCATCTTCAAGTGGAACGGCATTATCATTGAGTTTTTCTAAAATAGTTCGCGCTTTTTCCTGACTATCCATACCGTTTGATTGCTTTTCAATAAACACATGACTGAAGGTAATGGCGGCATCTATGTTAAAGTCGGCAATATTTTTGGAAAAATATGCCTCAATTTCCATTTCATCTATAGCCGCCAAATCCGAATTAAAGCCACGGTTAATAAATTCAATTTTTTGAATTAATCGGCGGCGAATAATTTGATCCTCTTCATCCAACCCAAGATTAAGCGCCTCACGATACATAACTTCTTGGCGCACATAATCATCAACCAAGCGATTTTTCATGGCCAACCATTTTTCTTTGGCTTTTTTTTCATTAAAGGATTTATTTCGAAACTGTAGAAATTTAATCAAGCTGGTTTGATTTACTGATATTTCGTAAGGGTCAACCCAAGCAGAGCCGGAATCAACCGCATCCATGAAAGCAAACAGCAAACCACCTAAAAGCAAAAAATGCATCATGGGTTCGGCAAATACTTTAGCGAGAAAATTAAGCATAATTTTGACCTATCGATGGATGACTTTGAAAATAGCCAGCAACCCTTTAGCTATGTTGCTGGCAACCCAGGTTATGGCGTATACCAGATGGCAGATGTGTAGGCTCGCTCTTGTATCACCCAGGGTTCATCTACTGGTGGCTCAATTTGCAAAGCCACGGCGTCATACAAAGAGTGTCTTGGTGTTGGTATTTGTAAAACTCGCACATAATAAAAAGCACGCTGATTTACATTAAACTCCGGGTCCTGCCACACCGTGACCAGTTCACTGGCACCGATAGAATTGAGATAACTGGCGTTTGTTCGGTTCACCGTATCCCCCACCGTTGGCAGTTTTCCCTGTGCATCTATTTTACGATCGTCACTCCAGGCCACGTTAAATACTTTTTCATGGCTGTTTCCTGCCACGTCCAGCCAGCCTTTCACCACCTGCACTCGGTCTAAATTGGCACCACCGGGTTCTTTCACCGCATGAATTAGAAATTCAATTTTTTCATTAGCGCCGCCTGGGCGAATCAAATCCCCTCCCATGGGCACGCCTTGGGCATAACCTATTTTCGCCAAGTCTTGAGAATATTCGGCACCCCTTTCAAAACCCCAGCCACCAAACATGCGTACCTGCATGCGGGGTCCTGTACTGGCATAGACTTCTCTGCGCTTAAAGGCTGCATAAATATCTTCTCGGGTATTGTTTTGGGCCCATACCGCTGCTAACCCTGCCGCCGACATGTCCCAGCCAGAAGCTTTATTACCTCCCAGCATGCCCCCCTGTTTGGTTTCGGGCGTGGAATCCGGAGCATACTTTCCCCAAAAATTATTCTCTTCTGCGCTTGATATTCCAGTGTGAGAATCAGTACTGCCAATTACACCAAACTTGTAAGGATTCACACCTAACTTTTTTTCAATTTCCAAACCGCGGCGCAGCCCTGAGCGAACAAAATCCGCCTTACTGGCTTTATAGGTTCCCGGCTCTTGCTGTATGTAATGCTCATAAGATTCAAAGTCGGCAAATTCATCATCAGGAGAGAGCTCTGGATGGGTTTCGCTGTCTCCTTTAATTTGAGTAATCTCCACTAAAGGCTCCCAGGCCATGCGAGTTCGGGCATAGTCCACAGTTATGGGCTGGCCATGCAGGGTGGTTTCGGCAAACATATAACCCTTCGAAATGTTTGAGTTGTGGGGAATGGCAATAAATTCACTGCCGGTTTTTTTACTGGTGTCATCCAGCCAGGCCCACAGGTCTTCCGGGTACATGCTGTCATCTGCGCCAAAGGGCTGATATTGACGGGCCTTTTCAGCACCATCCGGGGTGATCACTACCCTGTGTAAATTTGCCCCTGTGGGTATAGAGCTCCACTCCCAACCAATGAAAGCGGTAAACTTGCCAGGTTCGTTATGGCGTTCTGCTGCATTAATGGTTTCATTCCAGGAGTTGATTTCATTTATGCTTGTATCTCCCAATACACTATCGGGCGGAAAATTAGCAGGGTCTTTTACCGGATCGCTTCCCGGAACTTTTGCTGTATAAGGTAGAATTTGATTATGTATGTCACTACCACTGCCCTCTTCCACCGCATTACGAATAATATGTAAACTCACCCAACGCTTAAGGCTGGCCAACCAACCTAACTCCCCTAACTCTTCTTCCTCATTGGCGATGGCACGCATCACGCCGATTATTTCCGAGTGATCGGATACCACTAGAAAATCCAAAGATTTTTTTATTTGCACTCGTGCTCGGTTATAAGGGTGAATAACCGGCTGCCCTTTAGCCCAGCGATAGGCGGTATCCGGGTCTGCACTTTGATTGCCATGTAGAAAGGCATCTAGCGAAAGCGAGGTATGCAGGTGAGTATCCCCCCAATAAACCTGAGTATCTTCAGCTACTGCCCATCCATTAGAGCTGACCGCCACCAACAAGCTGGATAAGGTTAATTTTTTTAGACTACTTTTCATATTTACATCCAATTTATTTTTATATTGGTAATTTTCTGGCGACTAAGGGGTGTACCAGATTGGCGAACTGTAAGCCCGTTCCTGAATGAACTCAGGCCCTTCTTTGGGCGCTGGAATTTGCAAAGCCACCGCGTCATATAGGGAATGCCTGGGGGTGGGGATTTCCAGTACACGTAGGTAATAAAAGGAACGTTGATTGATATTAAACTCAGGGTCGCTCCAGAGAGTTGTTAACTGAGGAGCGCCTATATTATTTGTGTAACTGGCCTGTTGAGTGTTGACGCTGTTGCCAATGGACTTTAATTTACCCTGAGTATTTAAAGTTCGCTCACCGGCCCAAGAGACATTAAATACTTTCTCATGACTCCCACCTTTACTGTCAAGCCAGCCTTTTACCACTTGTACTCTATCCAAATTGGCACCCTTGGGATCCTTGGTAGCCTGAATTAAAAGCTGTATTTTACTGTCCGACTTTATGGGACGAATTAAGTCTCCGCCCATCGCTATTCCCTGGCGATAACCCAGCTCAGCCAGATCTTTTGCTTGCTCTGCATCTTCATCGAAATTCCAGCTAGCAAACATGCGCAGTGAAATTCTAGGACCAGTGGTGGCATAAACTTCTCTGCGTTTAAAAGCAGCGTAAATCTCTTCACGAGTGTTTTCTTTCGCCCACACGCCGGTTAAACCACCCGCCTGCATGTCCCAGCCACTGGCTTGGCTGCCACCTATACTTTTACCTCGCTTGGTTTGAGGGGTAGAGTCATATGCTGTTTTCCCCCAGAAGTTATTTTCCTCGGCACTGGATAAACCGGTATGTGAATCAGTACTGCCAATCACACCAAACTTATAAGGATTCACGCCAATGTTTTTTTCAATCTGTAAACCACGACCCAAGGCTGAGCGCACAAAGCTGCCCTTAGAAGCCACATAGTCTTGTGGCTTTTTTTGAATGTAATATTCATAAGATTCAAAATCAGAAAACTCATCATTTGGAGATAACTCAGCATGGGTTTCCGAGTCTCCTTTAAACTGGGTAATCTCCACCACTGGCTCCCAGGCCATTCGTGTACGAGCATAATTCACATCTATGGGTTCACCGCGTAAAGTCACTTCGGGAAACATGTATCCCTTGGAGATATTTGAGTTATGGGGAATGGCAATGAACTCAGACCCCGTTTTTTTAGAGGTCTCATCCAGCCAAGCCCATAAGTCCTGTGGGTACATACTTTGATCAGCACCAAAGGGAAGATATTGGCGACCTTTTTCTATACCGTCAGGCGTGATCACTACTCGGTGCAAGTTTGCCCCTGTCGGTATAGAGCTCCACTCCCAACCCAGAAAGGTTGTAAATTTACCAGGCTGGTAATGATCCTCGGCTGCTTTCATGGTTTGTACCCAGGCATTCATTTCTGTTTGAGAGGTATCACCCAAAACCTTACTGGGCGATTTATTAGCAGAGTCTGTCACTGGGTCGCTTGCTGGGTTTTGTGCCCGCTCGGGTAAAGCATCTTTGAAAATTTGTTTACCCGTACCCTCTGCCACGGCGTTTCGAATCACCTTTAAGGCAATCCAGCGTTTAATGCTGGCAAAAAAACCTAACTCCCCCAGTTCTTCTTTTTCTTCTGTAATGGCTTTAATCACCCCCATGAATTCGGCGTGATCAGACACCACTAAAAAGTCTAAGGGGGTTTGTATTTGCACTCTTGCCCGATTAAAGGGATGAATAACCGGCTCGCCCTTGGCCCATCGATAAGCGGTATCAGGGTCTGCACTCTGGTTTTCACCTAAAAATGCATCAAAGGATAACGATGTATGCAGGTGGGTATCTCCCCAGTAAAGTTCGGTGGAGGCTTGCACCTGAAAGACTGAACCAAGCAAGACCAAGCCCACGTAATTTGATAAGGACAATTTATTTTTTAATAACATACGGACAACCAAAATTTATTTAGTGAAATACTCTGGTGCCGGGCAGGTTACGCCCGGCAAACACTCATCGTTCGCTCACTTGCAAATCAATCAGCACAGGCATGGCAAAATTTTCTATATCACAAAAATTTTGTTTAAATTGATCTTTAGAGCAGTAATAACCTGTGGGAGAATACTCGCCAATGAAGTGATCACCCGCTTGCTCTGTGATGGGTTTACTGGCATCTAGGCCTGGCACATGCTGAGCGCTTTTGGAAAAACCGCGCTCCCCTTCCATGTTTCTTAGAATTGTTAGCGGACGGTAATGGATACCCCAGGGTATATAATTAATGCCTGCCTCCTCAGCCAGTTTAATTAAACTGTCATCGTCAGGACCTAATACCAGAGTCACAAAACCTTCCTCATCAATTCTGGCTTGATCGTCCACCAGGCAGAAACTGGTATTTGAAGCGTATTCCCCGCCCAGACAAAACGACCAATATCTAAGCTCTTCGCCATGGGTAAACATCCCACCCCCGTCTTTCGTCTTCGGAGTGGTGGCTGATTTCCATTTCACTATAGCCATCTCACCCAAGCCACGGTCAAACTCGGTTAACAAATAGGCGTTATGCTTGTTGGGATAAAAGCCTTCGCCAATGGAGCGGTACATATGAATGTTTTTATTAATGGTAATGCGACGATCAAAGCGACGTGTATCCGCCCCCTCTTCGATGGACTTAGGTGCCACCAGTCGAAGAGGCGCACATTGATTAACAGCCAATCCACTTTGGGCATCAAATACGGTGACCTTGGGTAAGGACACACCACCAGCTAATCCCTTGTCTTCATCCGCGCGATATACCCTTAATACCGAAGGAGAAAATTTAACCCCTTGAGGAATGACCAATATATTTTCAGCAGCATTTATCTGTGGTAAGGATGCCCCTTCAGGCACTACCCACAAGGTGTAATTCCTATTTGTGTTAGCGCGGTCTACGGATTTGTTATAGGGATTAACCGAGCCTTCATCCGCATTTATTTCAACGTCTTTAATAGCAGCCACATAATCTCCTGTGGTGGCGTCGTAAGTATGGAAGCTCATGTAGCGTGCAAATGGAAAACGCCCCTGAACACGATACGCCACCGGATGTTCAAACACCTCGGTGTCCTGACTCATGGGAATCATCCAGTAGGCGGCTTTCACTTCTGGGTACATGGGTAGCTGGTACGGCACTTCACCATTCACCGCCGGTGACCAGGTTTTTGAACAGTCATTGTTAGTGACTTGTGTTGGATAATTCATTTTCCATTGTGCCACCCAGCTAATGGTTAACAGTTTTCCTGCACCCTTATACATGCCGGCAAGTGTTGCGTAATATAAGCCCCCTAAGGACACACAAAGAATAATGGAAAACATCAGGATGTATTTTACAACTTTATTTTTTTTCATTTAATTTAGTCTTTTTTATTTTTTTAATAGTCAATTAACCTGTGCATACAAATCCTTTTTTCAAAGGTAGCAAGATAAACAAACTGAATTACATAATATTTTGAAAAGTGCTGCGGTATTGTGCCGGGGGCATGCCGGTCCAGTTTTTAAAGGCACGGTAGAAATTTGATTTATCGTTATAACCCAGTTGCCTGGCTACTTCATCGATACTCATGTCTTCATGAGCCAAATATTGGGTAGCCAGTGTTTTTTTAGATTTTTCCAATAAATCCCGATAGGTTAATTTTTTTAGTTTCAGGCGGCGCTGAAAGGTACGCATATTCATGCCCAACACAGCGGCCATTCGCTCAGCGGAAATGGTTCGAGTTGAAACCATATTATTTAAAATAAACACCACCTGCTCATCCAGACTGGTTTCTCCCTTAAAGTCTTGCAGCCACCTTTCGGCTTCTTCAAAAAATTCAAAGCTTGGTTTAGTGCACCTATCAAGATTAAGGAATAGAAGTTGCGGGTTCACCTCAAACCAGGTTTGCTGATTATCAAAAGATACAGGCAAAGAAAATTCATCTTGATACTGCTGAAGGTACCCTTGAGGGCAAGCGTGGCCCAGGTGTAAGGATGAAAAAACTTCCACGCCCAAACCACGCATATACTTTAATAATGTCATCATCACCCCTTCGATGAGATGACGGGAATTTCCACTATCACTTACAGAACTGAATACCATGCGGCAGTCAAGCCGATTACGGACCAGCTCGAAGTGTCCCACGTCAGAAAATATTTGTGTGTAGCGATCAAACATCTCCAGGGCTTGTTTTACGTCTTGTGCCACAAATAAAAGGTTTAGTGAGCGCGGTAGTTTTTTTATGTTAAATAGCTGGCTTATTTTAACGCCCAGCATGGGTTCATTTAAAAGCGTCGCCTGTTCATGGGTGAAATCCAGTACCGCACCTAGGGGAATTTTATTGTCATCGCTTTTTAAGAGGCGTTTTGACACCCCCCTTAATTCACAGCTATCGTAAAAACGGGCTTTCGAACCTAATTGACTCATGGCCTGTTGAATGACCTTGCCCGTGGCTACCGATATTCCTGGTGTTGTATTATTAAAAGTCTGTTTATGCATGCTCACCCCTTAATCAACTACTATTAATCCAGCATGGCGTGTAAATAAATAACGCTATTAATCATTACACGCATGGGGGCATTGCACTGTCTCGGTGAGCGACACAAATATCGCCAATCACGTCATTATTTGACCCTGATAGCCAAGTGGGAGTTGACTAAACACCCTTATAATGAGAGCGTTACAGCCTATTTAATCTGCTAACCAATTGTTTTTTAAGGGTTTTATTATTTTGAAAAAAGACTCTGAAATCATCTATACCACCAATGCCAACTGGGTGAGCGCTATATATGACACCCTTGAAGATGCCGGCATTGACGCCAAAACGCTTTTTAAACAGTTCCATATTCCCCTTGAAGTTCATGACCAGCCAAACCTGAGAGTAGATGTACTTAAGGTGAAACGCTTGTGGCAACACGTAACCGCCACCACAGGCAATGATGCCATCAGTTTGCAGGTGACTCATCATGTTAAAAACACCGGAGGCATGTTAAATGTACTGGGCGGTGCCAGTGAAAATTTAATAGATGCCGTGGATAAGATGGCCAAATTCATCAGCGCCGCCACCACCGGCATTAATGTTTCAACGCAAATATCTGATGACTTTTATATAGAAGTCCATGAAACCGCCACCGGGGTTTATGTAGGAGATGAGGCTATGGATGCGATAATGGCACGCATTACTTACATGGTGAGCCAGGTAACCACACCCGCCATTACTCCGCTTCGAATTGAATTAAAACGCAGCCCTCCTGCTTGCCTTGAAGGTTTTAAAAAAACTTTAAATTGTCCGTTATTATTTTCCCAGAAAAATAACCGCATTTTTTTCTCTTTACAGGCTGCTCGCCAACCATTCAACACTCATAACCTAAGCCTTGCTTTTCACCTAGAGCAATATCTTAAAGACTACATAGAGAAACAGATCCCCAAAGACACCAGCAATTCATTAATTAAAGACATCTTCTATCATCTAGGGAAGATGCTGCCAGCTGGTGACAGCAGCATGTTAGTTTTAGCCCAACGCATGAACATGAACCAGCGCACCTTGCAGCGAAAACTAAAGGAGCAAGGGGTGACTTACCAGGAGCTATTAAATAAATTACGCCTTGATCTTGCTTGCCACTATTTGAAACAAAACGAAACTAGTGTAGAAGCCATATCCGATTTATTAGGGTTTGCCACTTACACCAGTTTCATTCGTTTTTTTAAAATAGCAACAGGCTCCACCCCAAAGGAATTTATTAAATAATTAACTTTCTTAAACCTAAGGCCATTTAAAAGCGCTCTAAAAACATGGATTTACGTTTGCGTTAATGGCTGACAATTAACTTGGCTCTACCCACATACCTTCTGACTTCGCCTCCATTCAGCTTCTCTTTGGGATCGGGTATTTGTGCAAATACTTAACAGGGTTTCAGATTGGGTCAGTTTTCAATGCACTGTGAAGTTGAAAGCGTAAATCACTTATTTCTTGTTTCTGTTTTTTCATATATTCAATAGGATCCCATACTTGGCACTCCCGCTCTGGCAAGCCATGAGTTCGACGTAAATTACTGGCCAGTTCACCTGCCCTTAAACCCAGTTTAGCATACTGGAATTGACGCTCTTCAAACCCCTCATCGTAATTAGGGGGAAAGGCAGAATGTTCAAAGGTCTTATCTATTAACTGATTGGCCGCTTCAATATGACCAGGGAAACTAAGTATCTCTAAAACCGTCACGCAATTAATCGAATGCCAATTTACATCCGGCAAGTCAAATTTCAACTCTGGAGTAGTCACCTGCACTTCACAGCAACCGGAATGATTTCGCCGGCCCTTCGATAAACCATCGTCATTTATCACCATTACGCAGTCATCTACAAAACGGTCAAGCAAGTAACTCACTCTAATGGCCAGGTATTCAGCATTAAGACGTTCTGATTTAAGGCTTCCAACAAAATTAAGGATTAAAATAGAAATAATTAATATTATCAGGGTTATTAAAGACAAAACTAAAATGATTTCTAAATTCATTGACTGCGCTCCCGCTACCTGGAAATCATAAAATGGGAAATATTTATGAAGATAATTAAAAAATTGCACCGATATTTCTCCAGAGTAAATTTTGGCACAGCCCATATCTAAGCAGTAACTCATTCGCAGCCATAATTATACCTCTGGCCGTCAACCCCTTATTTTTCAATATAAACGGAAAATACAGAAAAATTGACACTTAACTAAACCATGAATGTTAGGAAGGCCAACAGAACATGCATTGTTTTTTGTTTATATGCTAACGCCCCATACAATTAGAGTGTATTGCAGAGCGATAATGACTGGGCAATTTCCCTGTCCAGCGACGGAATGCCCGAGTAAAATTTGCTGAATCGCTGTAGCCCATTTTACGAGCCACCTCCTGTGTGGAGATATTGCTGGTTTTCAGTAGTCTAATAGTCACATCCTTTCTTTTTTCATCCAACAATGCCTGATAACTGGTACCCAATTTTTTGAGCTCCCTTCGTAGTGTTCGAGAGGAGATACAAAGTCTTTGGGCTACCTCAGCAAGAGGTGGTCGATAAATAATATTCTTGGACACTATTTCATTAATACGGCCTATGAGTCCCTCCCTTTCCTCCAGTTTATTCATGTGCCGAGCACATATTTTTCTGGCCCAGGCCAGCCTTACAGGTCCGGCCAATTTTAACGTTTGCTTAAAATGACAAGATAAAAAAACAATCTCAAACTTGTCCTGGTTAAAACGCACAGGATATGCAACTAGGTCTTTATGTGAACACCAATCTTCAGGTTCTGAAATGGGTAAATGAATCACCGTTTTATGCTCAGGTGCAAGCCCCATTATTTCGAACAAACACAGGCTACTGGTGAGTAAAGTTTCGTACATGAACAAGCGTTGCTCTCCATAATTCTGTGCTTCCTTGTAAATCATGTGTGTACGGGTCTTGTGCTCTTGCATGCTCACCTTTATCAGGGGCACTCGGAACGCCATATATTGAATGATTGTATAAATACCCTGTGAAAGCTCATCGCTGCTATCCATTGCATAGCTGGCCAACCCCATGGCCGTCAATTTAAGCTGCAATCCAAAATACAACCCTAGGTGAGGATTATTGGTAATTGCCAATGCATTATTAATAAGTGTCTGGTGCTGTTTATAGGAGACGAGCGTTTCGGGAACATCTATATCTGTATTCGTCAGCCCGGCTCCTTCAATTAATTGACTACGATCATACCCTTGTATTTCCAACCATCTCACCAGTCGAGCAGGGAAATAAATAGGAATGGTGGCATTATTTAAATCAATTCTATTCTTCATATTAACTAACTCACCATAAGCCCGCCCAAGGCAACCTTTGGTATTTATTATCCTTTTAAGAAGAGTAAATAGTATTTTTATATTTAAAGCAGTTGTGAATTAGCGACAAGTAAACAGCGACTGGTGTCAAAGCCAAATAGAGTTACCAATACCTATTTTTAATCTCTTCAAACAAACTGAGTTAATAGATAGAAAGCAATCTACCCACCCTTCTTGTCGGCAGCATAGATATGCCTCACCCCAGTGTTTCTTAATGGGTACCCAAGCAAGTGGTGGATAATTATGAAAACAATCCAATTTTAAAAGCGTCGTAATACTGAGCCATCAGGGAAAAGAGCCCAACAAGGTCGGTGAAAAGGGAGACAATCTCCCCTATCTAATGTTAAGGCCCGAAACTAATGCCCATTGAAAATGGGCATTAGTTTGACGTCATTATAAATCGCCCTCAAGCCAGGATTTAAAAGTCACGGGCTATTGACGAGAATATTTAAACGTCTACTGCCCTTTAAATTCAGGACGGCGTCTTTCCAAAAAGGCGGCTATGCCTTCCTTACCATCATCTGTTTTTGTCATCTCAACAATACTCTCACCCTCACGCTGTAATTGTATAGGCAGAGCGCAGTCATAACTGGATAACAATAAACGACGTACAGTACCAAAGGCCTTGCTTGGACCTTTTGCTAAACGCTTGGCGGTCTTCATGGCCTTCTCCAGTAACTCGGTTTCATCTACAAGCTGATTGACAATGCCCCAGTCCAGCGCTTCCTGGGCAGACAGCTGACGATTGGTCAGCATCAACTCTTCAGCACGGCGCAGACCAACAATCTTGGGTAAAAAATAAGTAGAACTTCCATCCGGGGTTAAACCGGCTCCAGTATAGGCCATGGAAAAACTGGCTTTTTCGGAAGCAATGACCATACTGGCGGTTAAAACCAGAGAGAAACCTGCACCCGCTGCCACACCATTAACTGCCACAATCAAGGGGGCATCCATCTCGGTAAGAGTTTGTATGGGTGAATGGAATTCATCCATCATGGCAGCCATATCTTGTGGAAGTTGATCTCCAGATTTTGAGAAAGTACCTAGATCCCCACCAGCAGAAAATATTGGCCCTTCCTCAGCTGACAATAGTACCGCGCGTACATTCGAATCAGCCTTGCACTTATCTACCGCATCGCGAAATTCGACAGCGAACCCCTTGTTAATCGTATTGGCTTGTTTGGCGCGAGCCAAAACAATATGACCAACTCCGTCCTCAACGCTAAAGCGGATAGTTTCATAACTCATAATATTATCTCCTATTGATAAATCAAAACAGTTCAGCCGGCAATTCCACCATGGACTGCGAACCTGTTTTAATGGTTTTGACTAAAGCCTCAATACAAGGCATTAACCATGTAAAATATGTTTTCCTATTTGGCGCTTGCATAGCACATGTTTTTGATTGAACTTCATCTATCAATATCCCAAAACCAATAACCTTCAAGGCCACATGTAATAACAAATCATTTAAGTTCTAAAACGCACCCAAACCAAGTTTTAGAAGTTAGAAAAAATTTTTAAAGTTAAAGTAGATAAATATTTTAATCACGCTGACAACAAAAAATAGCTGATCAAGCCAACCTCTACTATTTAAACACTTACAAAGCCATCTCCAGTATTGTTCGGCTCACGCCCAGGTTCACGTCCCTATTTTCCCCCAGTGCCGTCATGCCGTGATGTTCGAGACGTTCGATAATTTCATCAACATTTCTTTTGTCGACGCCAATTTCAATTAGACGCACAGGCATACCCATGAGAATAAAAAATTCTTCAGTTGCGGCGATGGCTTGGTCAATACGCTGCTCTTCACTGCCCAACTGTAAGTCCCAAATTCGCTCGGCATATTGCAATAGCTTTTCTCGTTTTTGCTGACGGCATACCTTCATCACAGCCAGCAGTAAAATTGACAATGTACGAGCATGATCGGTACCAAAGCTTGCGGTGAGCTCGTGACCAATCATGTGAGTAGCCCAATCCTGGGGAACCCCTGCACCAATTAATCCGCTTAAGGCCATTGAAGCAGACCACATAATATTAGCGCGTATGTCGATGTCTTCCTCATGGTCACTTTCAAGTGCCAGCGGGCCATCTTCCACCAGGGTTAACAATAAACCCTCGGCAAAACGATCTTGTACCTTGGCATTTACAGGGAAAGTTAAATACTGCTCCATGATATGAACAAAAGCATCCACCACACCATTACTCACCTGGCGCTTAGATAAGGAAAGACTGGCTGCCGGGTCTAACACTGCAAATTCAGGACGCACCAGCGGGCTGGATGAAGCCAGTTTATGACCATTGCGCGTCACCACAAAACCGCCGTTATTTTCACTGCCGGTGGCCGGCAGGGTTAATACAGCCCCTATAGGCAGGGCCTCATTAATTCGTTGACGGTTGGCCAGAATATCCCAGGGATCATCGCCTTCGTACAAGGCTGCTGCCGCCATAAATTTTGTGCCGTCAATAACCGAGCCGCCGCCCACCGCCAATAGATAATCAATGTTAAGCTCTTTAATTAAATCAATGCCCACCTTTAAGGTGTTGTATTTCGGATTGGGCTCAATACCAGAAAACTCAAAACAACAATGATCTTGCAATGCCATGATTACCTGATCATAAATGCCATTGGTTTTGATAGAGCCACCACCATAAGTAATTAAGACTCGTGCTCCCTTGGGAATTTCCTTACTGATGCTGGCAATATTACCTTGGCCAAATATTATTTTTGTGGGGTTGTGATATTTAAAACTGTACATTGAGAATCCTTTTTAATTCCTAGAGGGCTCACCATAAAAAATAAAAAAACCAACTATTTAATTTTTGGCATAAATTTTAGTACATGCTTTAACCAGATACTGAACAGGAAATTCAAACATCAGAGTTAAAAAAAATGCCAAGGGCCAGGCCAAATAAAAATCCTTACCCCAGGCCAATATATTTTCAGTCGAAAGACCAAGATGAAAAAATGTAAAAAAACCTGACAAACTCAACGCCATAAATCCAGACATAAAAAGCGCCACGAAGAATTTCTCTCTAGTCATATTAGCTACACCCATTAACGGATAAGTACTTAGTTTTCACTTCCATTCATATTGTGATTCGTCCAACGTTAGAAGCTCAGCTGCATACCCAGTAAGGTATTCACCGCCTCATTGCCGTCAAAGACAGCTTGGTAATAGCCATCATTCACCACGTGCCTAGGGATATTGGTATACCCCACTGCGGCAATTAAATTTAAATCCTCTATTACCTGGTACTTCGCCCCCAGCATTAAGGTTTGGTTCAGCCCTCGCGGAAAGCGAATGGATTTACCGTCCGCCCCTTGTGGCACGCCCGACTCACCCCATTTACTGTTAAGATGGCGGTAAGCAGTAAACACGGCCAGTTTGGAATCAAGCTTATGGAAAAGCGTTAACATCATATCCAGGGTATTAAAACCAAACAGCTCCAGCTCAATATCAACCGGCGCCCCAACCACCTGCATATCATCAACTTGTTTATAATGGCTCCAACGTACATCCAGCCCCAGTAACCAGCCAGGGGCGATACCCGTTTGGAAATTAATCACCACCGCCTCGGGTGTGCGTGTATTCGTTGTAACCGAAGAATGTATTTTTGAGGAAAAATCCAATGTTGGGGTTGTAGCAACACCCGTTAAATCGTAATCAATGGCGCTGTGATAAAACATAGAAAGCTTTAAGTGAATACCCGGTATGGCATACGAAGCTCCAAGCATATATCCCCACTCTGTGCCGCCGTTTAACTCCACCTGCGCATTATCCAAATCACCTAAATTAAATGAGCTTAAATCAGAACTGAAGCCGCCACTCACTTCTTGCAAGCGGGGCCCAGCCACCAACAAGGTATTCCCAAATCGAAACCCACAAGCAGAAGTAAGTGATTTAGAGCGGTAATAGGTATCAAGCGGGGCCGGAATTTGGCTACTGACATCTGTCGGGTTAGCCTGATAACTCAAGCTGTCATCCCTGTAAGAGGCATCCGCCATAAATGGGGTTTCATACTGTAAAGCACATACCAAACGTTCATTAATTTGATATCGCATGGCTATCATAGGATTGGTCGCAGTTTTGCTGGCAACATTTCCTGTATTCACATTTTGTGTGGCTAATGGCCCTGCGCCTAAATTGGCTGTCACCTTGCCTGAATAATGTATATCCGAACTCAGGCTATGCATTTCAAAAACGTTACCTTCTCCCAAAATAATCGTAAAAGGCTGCCCTGATCGATCTATAGCACCGGACCAAGCCAGGCTATTCATTACCAGCAGTAATGCCATCAGGTATATATTTTTTAGTAACTTCATATATTCATACCCATTAAGTTCTAGTATTTAACAGATGGATCAGCAAAAAAGCCCAAGCACTTATATCATTAAGTAATTAAATTGATACGAAATCCCATAGGGATTCAAATAAGCGTCAATCCACGCCATTAAATATACACTTGTATAAACAAATAATACAAGTGTATTATTGAAAGCACTGAAAATGATTGCCCTGGTGACTTAGACTAACTCGGTATTAAGGGGCAGATTAAAATCAATTAATTAAAAGGGTAATGTAATGAAAAAGATAACTGCTCTGCTGGTGATAACGGGAATATTTGGCTACCTCTACCTGATGGATTTTGAACCCCTAGTAAAACAAGTGGTCTCCAGCAATATTGAAAAAATAATCGACAGTGACAAGACCAGCACAAAGGGTTTTAAAGTTTTATTCTGCGGAACAGGCTCCCCTAATCGCACCCAAGACAGAGCTCAGCCCTGTACCGCGGTTCAGATAAATGATCAGCTGTTTTTGTTTGATGCCGGCGAAGGAGCGGTATCTTCTTTACAATTTCATAATGCCCCCCTATCGTCATTGTCCCGTATTTTTATCACACACCTGCATTCCGATCATATGTCCGGCGTGGCCGAAGTACTGCATAATTCCTGGTTATACAATCGTGGCAATGACGAACTCACCGTGATGGGCCCCCCTGGCACTCAACAAATGCTGGCGTCTATTAGATCGGTATATGAAGAAGATATTAATGAACGGGTAGAAGCCATCGGTATAGATAGATTAAATCCAAAAAAAGTATTTCACCAAGCACAAGAAATTGAGTTTACTCCAGGTAATGCCCACACCGTATTTAATGAAAACGGCATATTAATTGAGGCTTTTCATGTGGATCATGGGCGCTGGAAACATGCCTATGGCTATCGAATTTCCTATGCAGGAAAATCCATCGTCATCAGTGGTGATACCGCTCCCAGTGCGGCCATTGTGAAATATTCAAAAGACGCCGATATATTAACCCTTGATGGATTTAGTGGGTAAAAAAATGGATGAATTAAACGGCCCCATCGACAGCGCTCAAATTAATGACATTGCCGCCGTGCATACCGACACCCTGGCACTGGCTAAGATGGCGCAACAGGCCAATGTTAAAAAACTAATACTGACCCACCTAATCCCTGCAATACCCGCTAATTTCATCGCCGAACAATTTTTTACTTCGGGCATGAATGAGCTGTACACAGGAGACATTCAAGTGGCCAGAGACGGCTTATGGATTAACCTGACCACTCAATAAAATTCCGAACCACAAACAAAAATAGAGATTCATTATGACCATTGATTTTTTACGAACACCAGATCACGCATTCAAGGATTTGCCCGACTACGATTTCAAGGCAAACTATATTGAAGGCCTGCCCGGTTATGAAGGCTTACGTGGCCATTACCTGGATGAAGGCCCTAAAGACAGCGAACATACTTTTTTATGTTTACATGGCCAACCTGCCTGGTCATACCTGTATCGAAAAATGATACCCGTGTTTGTAAAGAGTGGTGCGCGAGTGGTGGCTCCGGATTTTTTTGGTTTTGGCAAATCCGACAAGCCCACAGACGAAGCGACTTACAATTTTAATTTTCACCGGGACTACCTTAAAGCTTTCATTGAAAAACTGGATCTTAAAAATGTCACTCTGGTCTGCCAGGATTGGGGCGGGCTAATAGGCTTAACCTTACCGGTGGAATACCCTGATCGTTTTAAGCGATTAATTATTATGAATACCTTTATCTTTCAGGGAGAACATGTAAATGAAGGATTCGCCAATTGGCGTGAGTATGCAAATTCACAACAGGACTTAAACATTTCGAAACTGATGTTGCGTTCTTCTTCTATTCTAACCGAATCCGAAGCTTTGGCTTATGATGCTCCCTTCCCCGATCAGACCTACAAATCCGGTGTGCGCCGTTTTCCACAATTAGGTATGACCACTCCCGAAATGCAAGGGGTAGATATATCTAAAAAGGCAGTTCAATTTTTCAAGCATGACTGGAAAGGACCTTGTTTTATGGCAGTAGGCGCTGCAGATCCGGTATTTGGTTTGCCTATCATGGAAAAATTAAAATCCATGATTCCCGGCACATCTGACTTAATGGTCATTAAAGAAGGCGGACACTTCGTACAGGAATGGGGGGATGAAATTGCTCAGGCGGCACTTGAGTACTTTGAATAATACAGCAGGCAGATAGGATCACGTTAAAGAGAACCTGACTCAAAAAGATTAAGTTTGGTTGGGCACTTTAATGCGCCCAACCTTTGCAATCCATTCAACTAGCAAATCCAATTTTTATTAATTCTATGTAAAGGTTTGAATTGCTCTTTTAATAGAGTCAAATCCATTGCAGTTAACAGCAATCTAACTTTTATATAGACACACAGATTAAGGAAGAAGCGGATGAGCCCCGTATGCAGATTAACAGTGACACTATGCGCCTGCTTGTTCATGTTCACAGAAATACAGGCTAATGAGCACCTGTTAAAACATGCGCTATTCACTAGTCAAGCCATGTCCGCCTTATATATGCATGGATTATCTCAAGGTAATGAAAAGTACTCAAAAGAATTTGAACAGTACAAGAAACAATCCTGGACAGCCTTGAAACAGTATTCTCACACAGGAAAGCACCATGACTTTATGGGCCAGTGGCAAAACGTCATCAATGATTTAAAGTTTCACTATGATAAAAATAATGGCTGGATTATTGATCTGGGAACACGTCTAAAATTCAGAAGCTACCTGTCTGATGTTTACCAAGAGATTGCGCAAAACACGCCCTACTATACAAGTTCTCGTCTACAGAAAATGTTAGCCCTTGTTCAACTCGAAGCCATCTCAGCTCGGTTCTTTGATATTTCCAGCACCTTTAGTGGAACCTATTCATTGGCACTGGATGATATAAATAAGTTAAACCCCAGCCTCATCAACATGAAGTTTAAAAATAATTTAAATGAACAAATAAACACAAGCGAGGATAAGGCCTTACAGAAAAAACTAAAGAGAGCATTATCTAAATGGCAGTTTATTGAAAGTGGTGTCATCAATTACGATAATATGAGTGCTAACTTTTTGGTGTACGCCACTAAAAACTCCATTAGCAAAACGCTTTCCACAAGCCTGTACTGATCAACTCTAAATTAATATTTAAAACTCCAGGGCCAGACTAGCGATACAGCCAAGGGTAAATGCTCTCACGGCTGTGTTCGTAGTTAACAATTTTATCTTGCGATTCCAGAGTCGAGTCAATTGGGTCCCAGCCATTAAGCAAGGCGGTTTTTTCCTTACCAGCAATATCAAAAGCAAAGGAATCCCCCAATACATTCATCACCTGCTGGCATTGCAAATTCACGGTGAGACCATAACCTGCATTTTGATTCACCTCTCTTATCAACAGGTTAATGGTTTGAAGTGGCAAGGTAAGCGCTAAGATGCCATTTTTAAGGCAGTTATCATAAAAAATTTCGCCAAAACTTTCGGCGATAATCACCTTAAAGCCATATTCCTTTAGCCCCCATACCGCATGCTCCCGAGAAGAGCCACAACCAAAATTTAGACGGCTTAATAAGATAGAAGCCCCATTAAATCTAGGATGATTCAATTCAAAATTGGAATTGAGTGACCGTTGCGAGCAGTCCATGCCCAGCTCACCTGCATCCAGATAACGCCATTCATCAAAAACAAATTGGCCAAAGCCAATGCGCTCAATGGATTTCATAAACTGCTTGGGCATAATCGCATCGGTATCCACATTATTGCGATCAAGCACAGCCACTAGGCCCTGATGAATATCAAATGGATTCATAAATTATTGTCTCGGAAATAAAATTTATTAGTTCAAGAAGGTGTTTCTTCAGCTTTAAAGGCTTATGCCAGCTCATGACTCACATCACACAGGTGCCCTTTAATTCCGGCCATAGCGGCCATCACCGGGCTCATTAAATGGCTACGGCCACCCTTGCCCTGACGCCCTTCAAAATTTCTATTGGAAGTAGAAGCGCAACGTTCACCTTCTAAAAGCCTGTCTGCATTCATGCCCAGGCACATGGAGCAGCCGGGCTGGCGCCATAAAAATCCGGCCTCTTTAAAAATCCTATGCAGCCCTTCTTTCTCAGCCTGGCGCTTTACGGCACCGGAACCCGGAACCACCAGAGCCAACTTAATATTTTCAGCAATGTGTCTGCCGTTAACGACCGCCGCAGCCAGACGTAAATCCTCAATACGGGCATTAGTGCAGGAACCAATAAACACTTTATCAATGAATATTTCGGGCAAGTTTGTGCCCGGAGCAAGGTCCATATAATTCAATGCCCGCTCCAATCCCTGACGCTTAATGGGATCATTTTCAAGGGCAGGATCGGGAACCTGGCCATCGATGCTGGTCGCCATTTCCGGGGAGGTACCCCAGCTCACCATGGGCTTCACTAAGCCGGCATCTATTAACACTTCCCTATCAAAATGAGCGTCACTGTCGGAAAAAAGTGTTTTCCAATATTCAACTGCACGGGGCCAATCTTCATGGCTGGGCGAGAATTTTCGATCCTGTAAATAATCCAGTGTCACCTGATCCACTGCAACTAAACCGGTTCGCGCTCCCGCTTCCACGGCCATGTTGCACAGGGTCATGCGTGCCTCCATAGACAAGGCTTGTATTGTGCTCCCACGAAATTCAATCACGTGGCCCAAGGCCCCCGCACTGCCAATTTTTGCAATCACTGCCAGGGCCAAATCCTTGGCATACACTCCCACTGGCAGCTCCCCTTCGATGGTTATGGCAAAGGTTTTTGCCTTGCGCATGCTCAGAGTTTGGGTAGACAGCACGTGCTCCACATCCGATGTGCCTATGCCAAATGCCAAGGCCGCAAATGCACCATGGGTTGAAGTATGAGAATCTCCGCACACTATGGTCATACCTGGTTGAGTAGCCCCCATTTCCGGCCCCACTATATGCACTATGCCCTGGTCTTTGTGCCGATAAGGAAAATAGGCCTTGGCCCCGGATTGTTGGATATTGCTGTGCAAGGCTTCTAGCTGGGCGCGGGACACCTCATCACCAGGCTCACACTCATTGGGATCCGTAGAAATATTGTGATCTGCCGTGGCAATAATGCTATGGGGGCGCCAGACACGGCGGCCACTAAGACGTAACCCTGCAAACGCCTGAGGACTGGTCACTTCGTTAATCAGGTGCCTATCTATGTACAACAAAGCCTGATCATCTTCGGCTGTATCTATCACATGGCTGTGCCAAAGTTTGTCGTACAGGGTTTGCGGCTTCAGTGAAGCTGCCTCTTCTTGCTGGCCCTTAAAATCATTAAACCAGCCCAGTCCTTCGCCGGTGCCCAGCCTGGGGTTATATTCACAGCCAATCCAGCCTTCATAACCCTGTTCATCCAGCTCCTTTATGATTTCATTCAGATTATAAGCACCGCTATCGGGTTCATGACGGCCGGGAAATCCGGCAATTTGAACGTGACCCAGGTGATTCTTAATTTGCCCAATCGCCACCAAGGGTTTTATACCTTCCATAGAGGCATGATATAGATCCAGTAATACACTCAAGCCCGAAAACTGAGCTGCCCGTCTTTTGGCCTCATTCAGGCTATGTACATAGTAATCCGGTACATCCTGTTGATTAATGGCCTCCAGCACCAACTCCACACCATAAACCCTGGCTTGATCCAGAGCCCAGGATATATTCTGATAAAACTGGGCACTGCCCCGTTGGCGTTGTGATGCACTACAGGTGCCTGTGGTGACATGCAAAACCTCACAGCCTGATGCCACTGCATATTCAAGGCCCAGTTTAAAATCCTGACGAAACTGCGCCCCCCGACCAATTTGAGCCGCCAATCCTTTACTACCTGGCTCCAAGGGCAAATTCGCCAATACCTGTTGCAAGCCATTGAGCATTAACAACTGGCCAATCTGCTGCGCAGAATGCCCCTGGGGAAAGGCAAACTCCACCCCTTCAAAGCCAGCATCACGGGCCGCTGCAAAGCGATCCACAAAGGGCAATTCAGTAAATAACATGCTCAGGTTTGCCGCAAAACGTGCCATGATATTTACACCGAAACCTGATCACGCATTTGTGCACGCAACTCTTCATCATACTCACCCAACACAGGAGGAGCGGTAACTTCCAATGGACGCTGACCGTCAAACGAAACGGGCGAGCGCACCGTTTGCCACTCTCCACCTTCAGGGTGAGGCGTGCTAATTTGCAACTGCATATGTTTAGCTTGCGGGTCTTGCAAGGCTTCACTGGTGTCATACATGGGAGCATGAGGCACGTCTTCAGCTTCCAGACGTTCACACCATTCTTGTCGATCCAGTGACTTAAATTTATCGCCCAGCAGCTTAATTAATATTTCCTGGTTTTCGATGCGCCCCGGACGACTGCTGAACCTAGGGTCTTCAAATAAGTCTGGCTGTTCGATGGCATTGGCCAGGCCCTGCCAGAATTTTTCGGGAGACGACATGTGCAGAGCAATCCACTTTTTATCGCCACACTCCAGTACATAGGATTGAGAAACACTGGGGCGACTATAAGGTCCCATCACCTCATTGGCCGACAAATGGTGAGTAAAGGCATCCAAATTAAAATGGCACATGGCTTCCAGCATGGAAACCTCAACGCTGCGGCCAACACCGGTACGGTTGCGTTCATGCAAGGCGCCTAAAATACCATAGGCCGCATAAAAACCGGTCATGGAGTCAGCCATGGCGGGCCCTACCACCCTAGGGTTTTCCGGATTAATTAACAGTCCTAAAAAACCACTGGCCGCTTGCGCCACTGTGTCGTAGGCCGGGCGAGAAGAGGCCGGGCCGTCTTGGCCAAAACCACTAATGGCGCAGTAAATAAGCTTGGGGTTTATTTTTCGTAAACGCGCCTCTCCTGCCCCTAAACGATCAGCGGTACCCGGGCGGAAATTTTGAATGTACACATCGGCATCACGAATGAGTTGATCAAAAATTTCCAGGTCTTGCTCGTCCTTGGTATTTAAGGTAACGCTGCGTTTATTGCGGTTATAGGTTTGAAAGTGTGGGCTATAAAGTCCACTGTTAAAGGCACGGAACGGGTCCCCTTTACCGGGTTGCTCCACCTTAATCACTTCGGCGCCTAAATCAGCCAGCAACATGCCAGCATTGGGTCCAGTGATGAACGTGCCTTGTTCAATGACCTTAATGCCTTCGAGAACCTTTATCATAATGAACTACCTATTCGCCTATTGAGGGCTTGTACTTAACTGATTTAATAATTGAGATTTTTCAACAACAGAATCATCTGCATCCGAAAAATTGTGTTGCGTTAAAAATAAAGACTGGGCTAATTGAGAAATAAGGTGAGTTATTTCTTGCTGATTTTTCGCAACCCCATAAACGTAAAAATCCGGTCGAACCAACAGCACGTTGACTTCTTGATCGGCAAAAAATGAAGATAACTTATTAGTCAAATCCACCAGGGCATGCTGGCTTTTATCCTGATCTTGAGCCACGTAGGCAAGCTTGCCGTTAATATGATTCAAAAGATCATGTGCCCACTGCGGTAATTTTTCATAGGTGTCGGCATCCTTGCATAACAAGATAAAACCGCTGCCCAACACTTCATCCATGGGGCCGATTTTATGACCCATTTTTATCTCACCATGGGGAGCCAGTCGCCCCACACTCAAGTGAGATGAATCACTCAAGGTGCCCTGCTTTAAATAAGGAAATTCTGCCATAGGCGGGTGCGTGCCATTAAAGAATGCCTGGTCTCGCTCCAAGGCTTTTTGTTCATCGCTGACACAAACAATATTGCCCAAAAACACCGAAGCATTAATCACATCGGTAATGTGAGGTTTACGTTCTTCTTCATAGGCATTTAATAAGTTTGAATGGGCTGACTTTTTCAAAATCAAATCCAGTCGCCAGCCCAAATTTAGCGCATCGCGCATGCCGGAGCACATGCCCTGCCCCATAAAAGGCGGCATGAGATGGGCCGCATCTCCCACTAAAAACACCTTACCCTTACTCCATTGCTCTGCCACCAGTGAACGAAAGATATATACCGCATGCCTGACCAACTGGGCCTGATCGGGTTTAACCCATCGGGAGAGAAGCTTCCACACATACTCGGTATCATCGAGTAATTCCCTGGGTTCATGATCTAGGCGCATGATTTCCCAGCGACGAATGCGTTTTCCATCTTTAATTCCACCGGGCACAAACGTAGTGGGCCGTTGCGGATTACAGTGTTGTCCCGCCGACGGAATATCCAACTCTACGTCATCGTTGAGCAAGACATCCACCACCAACCAGTCCGCCTCAAAACCCAGGTCCTGCCAGGGAATGTTCAGTTGTTTACGGACCGCACTGTTGGCGCCATCTGCACCAATTAGAAACTTTCCGCTCAGTTCAATTTTTGAGTTGTCGTTATGATTGATCACTTCAACACTCACGCCATTTTCATTATCATTAATATCCAGTGCCTCATGGCTAAGCAGGATATTCACGTTAGAAAACTTTCTAACTTCTTCATCTATGGCCGCTTCTAGGGAGGGTTGATAAAAGAAGTAGGCTTGGGGTCCGCCAGAGATGGATTCAACCGTCCAGTCAATATCCAACAGGGTTTTCCAATCCTGATTGAGCCACTGATAACGAGGAGAGGGTTCACCATAACTGGAGAAACTTTTCCCACAGCCATGAGCATGCAAAGCACGATGAATTTCGTGATCCATACACACCGCCCTTGGCAAGGGATAAGCGTAAGCATGACGTTCAACCACGGTCACCTTGTGACCCTGGCGACCCAGCATCACCGACAACAAACGGCTGACCGGACCATAACCTATGATAATTACATCGCTTTCTATCTTCTTCATCACACACCTCGTTATTATTTTTAGGCCTTCATAATGGGAAAAATTGTTTTAATTTTTTGATTCAAAGCCATCAGGAAGCTCACCGTCATAAACGGTTTCGCGGCTCGCCTGATAAGACAAGGCAAAACCAACCGGCTTTTCCTGCTCTTCATGCAGGTGTGCTACTAAACCCGCACTGCGGGCCAATATGGGAATACCGCGTAATGCCTGTAATGGGAAGCCGGCTCCCAATAACACTGCGGGAATGGCCGCCGATACGTTCAGTTTTAAATGCTTGCCCACCACATCGGGAATGACATTTTCAATGGCTTCGGCAATGTCCACATAGTTCATGTCAGAACCGGATTCAGATGCCACTTTAAATAACGCAGCCACCCGTGGATCTCGGTCTTTGTGCAAGGGATGACCGTAACCAGGCAAAGGCTGTTTCTTTGCACGATATTCGCTCACCACAGCATGGGCCGCCGCCGGTAATGTCTCACCGTCATCGACCAGATATTTAACCTGATCAAACATAATGCCCGCATCGGCAGACGCCCCTAGAATTACCGAACCACATCCCAACAAGCCGGCGGCAACGGCCCCCTGCATGGCTTCAGGTGAAGCCGCATATGTCATGCGCGCTGCTTGCACACTGGGCACAAAACCGTGTTCGGTAATCGCCACTAATGCAGCATCTAAAACCTTAAGTGTGGACGCACTGGGTTGTTTTCCGGTTAACAATAAAAAGAAATATTCACTGAAAGAAAATTTGCCAATAGCGTCCTGACATAAATCCAAACCTCTCACCACAATGGTTTCCTCATTCGAGGTGCAAATGGCGGTGCGAGGAACTGTTTCTTTACCGATTTTCATGGGATGACTTCCTGAGTTAATTGAAATGAGAAAAATTAAATTTAGCGAATAGCCGTTAAACGAAAATCAAACGGCACCACGTAGTAAGACTGATTCATTTCTCGACCATCTGGTGCAGTGCCCGCTTCATGAGATACGTAATCCACCATCAAGCTATTCTTCACACCAAAAACACAGTCGTTTGCTAAATAAGGGCCGTTGTTGATATATAACTGGGTATTCACTAAACGATGATTTTCGGCCGACACTTTAAAGTGCACGTGACCGGGGCGATTGTATTGGCGGCCGGATTTTTTCTGCAACAGTCCAGCCGGGCCGTCCATGGGTATGGGATAAAAATTGGGTTTTATAGACCAGAATTGATAATAGCCATTTTCATCGGTACGAAATTTTCCGCGAGAACGCATCTGGGTTTGCTCGCTGTTTTGCATGTCGTAATTACCCTCACCATCACCTGACCATACATCCAGTAATGCCCCGCTAATGGGCTCGCCGTTTTCACTGAGCACCCGGCCTTGATACAAGGCTTTTTCTCCCAATACCCCTTCAGATATATCGGCCCCAAAAGGCAGTTCCGGGGCCCCTTGCCAGTAATAAGGGCCTTCCACAGTTTCTTCCAAGCAGTCTTCATGGCGTTGTTGATTAAGGCCTACGGTTAATGTGCTGACCCCTAGCAGGTCGGACAATAAAATAAATTCCTGGCGTTTATCTGTGCAGGTTTGACCTGTCTGGGTTAAAAATTCAATGGCCCCTATCCACTCATTAGGAGTGAGTTTTAATTCGCTTACACACTGGTGCAGGTGAGTTGTGACATTTTGTAATATTTCTTTAAAGCGAGAATTTTCACATTGATCAAAACTTTGCAAAACCTCTTGCATATGGGCAGCTGAATTAAATTGGCTCATGAAAGTTACCTTTTTATTTTTTGCAGGGCTTTGTATTGGTTTATAAATCAACCTTAACCAGTTAGGCCTTCCTTTAATAATGATACATTTGTATAATAACTATCGATACCGTCGATAGGAGCCCCTATGGAACTAAGACATTTGCGTTATTTTTCTGCCTTGGCAGAATCCCTAAATTTCACCGTGGCCGCTCAGAACTCCCACGTAAGCCAATCCACCCTGTCACATCAGATCAAGCAACTGGAAGCTGAACTGGGGGTGCAACTGTTTGATCGTATTAAGAAAAAGGTACAAATTACCGAGGCAGGAACGCTGTTACTGGAGCAAATAAAACCGGCTCTATTACAAATTGATGTCGCGATTAATGCGCTACATGAAGGCACGCAAAAAATGGAAGGCAGTATTCGAATCGGTACCACACACAGTTTTAATAGCTGCTTGGTCCCGCAATGCATCGCCAAATTTATAAAGCTACACCCAAATATTCATTTGGTAGTGGAAGAGCTTAGCCAGGATGGCATCATCCATGGTTTGGATAATAGTGAACTGGACATGGCCATTGCCTATCAGCCCACCAGCGAGCACAACCTTTGGTTTGAACCCATTTATAATGAAGAAATGGTATTGGTGGTGGCTAAAAATCACCCCTTGGCCAACCGTCGTAAGATACGCATGATTGAATTGCACAATTTGGCCATGACCCTACTGCCAAAAAGTTTTGCCACCCGAAGAATTATTGACGACTGTTTTTCCCAGGCCAATTCCCAGCCCAGAGTGGTGGCTGAATTAAACAGCATAGTGCCCATGATGGAGCTCATCGCCCACTCAAATTTAGCCGGTATTATTGGCGCCAGTGCCATTACAAATCCAAAAGACCTGTGCCTAATATGTTTAGAAGAACCGACCCCGTGTCGCACACCAGGTCTGTTGTGGAAGCGCGGTGCCCCCAGCTCTAGTGCCATAAAACAATTTGCTAGTGTGGTGCGCGAGGTGAGTGAGGGAAGTATTTAGGTCTGACGACTAGATATTGCACGCCTTTCGAATTTTACAGCGCCTACCATCAAACCAGATTTATGAGGATACTATCATCCGCATTTTTCTATCGACGCCAGAGGTTTTCAGCTAACACCACTTACAAATCATAGCTTTGTAAAAGCAAGTTCACGCACTTTAAGATTCGCATTGGTTTTATAGAACTGGACGCTTGGATGATAGAAAATTTAATTTTATTAATAATTACATTAACGGCTGGGTATAAAAGTTATTTAAAGCAGATATTAAAGTTTGTAAAAAATCCGAGGCCTAAGCCTCGGCAAACATTCCATTAGGCAATGGATGAAACTTAGCGCTTTCCCTTACGACGCAAGGCTGTGGCAGTAAAATTTTTACGTTCAAACTGCTGGTTAAAGATATAGGCATCTCGCTCTTCATTGTTTAAGTCGGCAAGATAGCGTCCAGAAAACAAATCGTAATAGGTTAAACCCACATACCAGTTGGCACCCACATTGGTAAATTGTAAAGCATGACCTTCGGCCGTGCGCCATAATTCACCGCGATCATCATAGTGATCGGCCAAGGCGATTTGCCAGCTATCTTCATCCACATAAAATGTACGCTTGTTATACAGATGTCTGGCTCCTTCTTTTAAGGTCGCCTCCACTTGCCACACGCGGTGCAATTCATAACGGGTTAAATCCTGATTAATATGATTTGGCTGCACTATGTCTTTATACTTTGCATCTCGGCTGGCCAATTTATAAGAGTTATAAGGAATATAAACTTCCTTCTTGCCTATAAGCTTCCAGTTATAACGGTCCGGTGCGCCATTGAACATATCACCCTGATCCACCGTGCGTAAGCCATCACTGGCTTGTCCGGGAGCATCATAAGCCACTTGCGGAGCTCGACGTACTCGACGTTGACCTGAGTTATAGGTCCAGGCCATACGTGGTTGCGATACCTGATCTATGGTTTCGTGTACCAAATATAGGTTTCCTGTGTAGCGCGCCGGAGACTTAATAGATTGTAAAAAATAAAACAAAATATTGTCATCCCGTTTGGCGTCATAGCCATCTAACAAATATTCAGGTCTTGAAAAAGTAGATCTAAGTTTAATGGGAGTAAAATCGCCATTGCGCTGTACGTTTACCGTGGCAGTATTGCGCATTAACGAGCCCCCCCGATAACGACTTATGTGATTCCAAATAACCTCTACGCCGTTTTGCGGAATGGCGAAGGGAACGGTTTCATCAAAATGACTCAGGCCATTACCATCGGATACCAGAGTCGTTTGGCTGACATTTTTTTGTGCCTTCTCATGAACCTTTTGCGAATACGCCGCAGTTCTATGAGTTTGATAAACAGGCATCTTGTAACTAGCAGGATATTTTTCAAACATAGCCAACTGGCCATCGCTTAGATTTTTTTTATGCTGAGCTAAATTTTCTGCAGTGATAACAAACAAGGGTTTCTCATCAGCATAGATATCCAAGAATGGGTCAACCGATTCATCTATCTTTAAGCCGCCACTAAAAGTCGGAATGCTGCCACTGGCGTTGCCAGACATTTGTGCCCCCATGGAGGTGAGCTTGTTACCAAGCTCGCTGGCCTGTTGCGGTGACACCTTGGCATAAGCATCACCGGCACTGGCAATCAATAGAGCCGCTGCGGTAATCGTTTTTAAATTCATATTTTTCTCCCTATGAGCCTGAAACCAGGCTCATATTTTTGTGTACATTTTTATTTTTAACGAGCTTCAAGAATTTTAAAATTGCATGCCCACATTGATGGAAGCAAAGTCATGGTCACTGATGGTGCTAAAATCCCCGCCCATGTATTGGGTGTAAGAAATGCCAGCCTTATACTTTGAAAGGTATTCAGCGCTCAAAGACAAGTCCAGGGACTGCTGACCTTCGTTAAAAGCGCCTCCTGGTTGCGGCGCGTAACCCTCCACATCATGATTGAAAGCCAGGCTTGGTTTTAAATTTACACCGGCAAACACATCTGAGTATTCACCAATTAGCATAGTGCGGTAGCCCCAGGAGCTCTGGGTAACAAAGCCATCAGTACCTGTGTCGTTATAAATATCTGAGCGCCCATAACGAATTTCATTATCCCCCTCGGCAAAATCATGAATATGGGTGTAGCCCAGCTCACCGATCAGGGTGTAACGGTCCGCTCCTAGCACACGATCAAAAAAGGTCACGGCGGTTAATTGAGCCTGAGTCACATCAAATAAACGATAGCCCTCCACTTCACCACCCGCTGCCACTGTGCCCATTTCCTCTTCAAGCTTGGTAGACCTCACATCACCCAAGGTAGCGCCCGCCCCTAAAATAGTACGAATTAGCTGATCGGCATTAATTTGAATGGGGAAGTCTTTTTTGTGACTGACCTCACCAGACAAAGACATGCTGCCCAGGGTACTGGCAAAGCTCAGCCCCATTAGTTGAATGTCTTCGGGGTAGTCAACAAAATAGGTACTGTTACTGAGGGAGGCACCGGCGTAACCCTTAAGATAAGCAAGCCCCATTTGCTCAGGCGTCAGAGTAATTCCGGCCATGGCCGCATTGGTGGCAGCGTTGGTGAGACTGGCCTGACCCGCGCCATCCAGTATTGCTTCAGAGAAGGTACTCTTGTTACCGCTAACAAAAGGCGTGCGACTGTCAATATTCATGTAGTACAAACCAAACTCAGTATCCCCCAAGGCTTCCGATACAAAGCGCATGGACAGACCATACTGGCCATCACTATCCGGGCGGTGTATGCCGTCTTCATCTCGATTTAAATGGGCATCAAAGGCAGGAATGGTAATGGTGTTGCAACCTTCCGGCACAAAATCGTTTTGTCCAAAATAGGTGCCACAACCGGGCACCACCGTTTCCTGGTACTCCAACTGGTAAAATACTTCGGCACTTAAGTTATCGGTTAATCCCAGGCTGGCAAACGCCATGTTAACCGGAATTAAGCCCTCTTTAATTTCTGCCCCAGGGCGAGTAAAGGCGTTAACATCCACAGGGTTAATGGCGTTTAATCCGCCATGAATAAAGGTGCTCTCTCCCCAACTCACCACCTGCTTACCCAGGCGCACATCCAGGGGCATGTCTAACAAATTAAATTCACCATAAACATAGGCATCTAAAATTTCTGCACCTGAAAATTTTGCCATGTCACTAAATTCTGAATCATCTAAACGACTTTCACCGGCCTGGTCCACCGTTACGCCATTGGAGCCGCCATTGATATTGGCGGTGGGAACATGGCCATAATCCACGTTATTATCTTTCAAAGCCGAGTCGTACCAGTATTTACCTCGAACAAATCCACCGAAGTTTTTATAACTTAATTGCAAATCATGACTGCCCTTAAAAACCTGTGAAAAGGCTGAGCCTTCGGAAAAGTTGGCATTACCATCTTCTGAATTACCCTCCTGAAGCAACTTCTCATCTTGTGCTTCCACACGCCAGCTGGAGCCCAACGAAAGGTCCGAGTCAAAACTGCCCTCTACACCGCCAGCATAGAATTCAAAACCATGGGCTTGCATGGCCATGACCAGTGGAATTGCTATGGCTAACTGCTTTCTCTTAAACGCTATATGAGGTAATGAGAAACCGGGATTGTTGTTCTTCATAATTTCGCTCCTGCAACTTTATTTTTATTTTCAATGACTGCGAACGTGGCAAAAACACCAGCTTCACAGTCCAGAATGGCTAGCTATTTTCACTGTCCACCTTACATTTACACTTAAATTATACGACCGTATTTATAAATAGTACAAGTGTATTATTTAAATCATTAATTACAAAAAGACAAAGTGTGCAAACAAACTAGAGTGGTACGGCAGGGCCAAGCAGGCCAGAGCCTTGAATAAAGCGGAGAATTCAGGAGATTGACGCGATTACAAAAGATTACAAAATTAGGAAATGAAATAGGCCCATAGACCATAAATGGCAAGGAAATAGGATTTAAAAGGGGGATTTACCACATTAAAAGCACAATCCCAGCAATTGTGCCCTCAAATCTGTTTGTTACTTTTATTCAAACAACATTTTTAGAATTAGCTCTTCTCTTAATTTTACTTGTTTCTTGGTCTGACGGCCGATGGGAATAAAGCTGGTAATACTGGACATAGTGGTCGGCACTATGGTGAGGCTAAATAAGCTTAGGAAAAAGGAATCACTGGTGTGTAACTCCAAGGCTTCACATTCCTTTTTCGCTCGTTCAAACAGTGGCGTTATTTGCTTGTGAATGAGCTTCACTTCATTTCGAAAATAAATAGAACGTTCCGATTCAATGGTACCTTCCTTTGCCATTAAACAAATCAGCTGTGGTTGAAGATTGGTTTCATTAATAAATGAACGCACCAAATCTTTAAAGCCCTGCAGTACCTCTTCACTTTGTGCAGCCTCTATCACGAAAGGTAGCAAGCTGGTTTTATAGTGCTCCAGGGCCGATTCAGCTATGGCCATCCAGATATTTTGTTTAGAACCAAAGTGATGTCGAATCACCCCATGGGCAAAATTGGCTTGTGTGGCGATATCGCGAATGGAACAGGCGTCAAAACCCTTCTGCGCAAATAGTATTGCCGCCGCATTTAATATGTCTTGCTTGGTTTGCACAGTGGCTGCTGGTGCCTGTCTACCGCGCCCCCTAGTGGTGAGCTCTGTCATGCTGTCCCTTAACTACCAAGAATTAATTTTGGCCATTTTACCCTGAATTCATCAGCGATAGGGTAAAAAATTGACACTTGCCTTTAATATACATGTGTATAAGGTGTTAACCATCATCAAATTAATTCTCAATACAAGGTGGTTCGTTCAACATGAAACTAAAAGAGCTCAGCACCCTATTACACTCGGCACTGCCCATAATGGGCAGTGCCATCAAACGGGGCCAGTTGTTTAAACCCCACTGCACCCTGACCCCGCCTGACCCAGATATTTTATGTGAATACAATGTTGAGGTACCCATCAGCGAAGGCTTTAACGTTACCGTGAGCATATTTCGTTCAAAGAAAACGGCTCAAAGCGGTGAAAAAGTGCCTGTGGTTATGTGCGCCCACCCCTACGATTGCAATAAAACCCCGGCATTAAAAAATACTCCACTGGGGGGCCCACCGCAGCAGTACCGTATGATTCCACAGTGTGGTGGCACTCCAGAGTTTTCAACCCTCACCAGCTGGGAAGCACCAGACCCTAATTTCTGGGTGAATGCAGGCTACGCCGTGGTGAACATGAATATGCCAGGTTTTGCCACCAGCGAGGGTCAACCCACTGTGTTTTCGCAACATCAGGGTAAATGCTTTTACGAAGCCATCGAATGGATTGCGAAGCAACCCTGGTGTACCGGCAAGGTTGGCCTGACAGGTGTAAGTTTCCTAGCCATTTCTCAATATTATGTGGCAGCTGGGGGTGAATACGATGGACCGCCACCCTCATTAAAGTGTATCTCGCCCTGGGAAGGAGTAAGTGATCCTTATCGGGATGTGATCATGAATGGTGGTATTAAAGAAATAGGCTTCCCCACCTTCTGGTGGCACACAGAGGTAAAAGACACCATTAATGGCACCGAACAAGACTTCATTAAAAGTGAAGGGGGCCTGCCATTAGAGTGGACCGATATTTATCCGTTCATGAACGATCATTGGCAAGCCAAAATACCCAAGCTGGAAGACATAACCCTGCCCATGCTAGTGGGCGCTTCTTTCTCTGATCACAGCCTACATACAATGGGCACCTGTCGTGCATTTGAGAAAGCGCAATCCAAACACAAGTGGCTATATACTCACAGAACTGGCAAGTGGGTTTCCTATTATTCACAAGAGGTCATGAATTTAACCAAGGAGTTCATGGACTGTTTTTTAAAAGATGAGGACAACGGCTTTAAGGATAAACCTGCGGTGCGACTGGAGGTTCGAGAGAGTCGCGACACCATCAAAGAAGTGCGTCATGAAAATGAATGGCCTCTGGCCCGTACCCAGTACACGCCCATGTATTTCCTTAAAATGCAGCATCATAAAATACAAAATTTTACCTATGCAAAAAGCTCAATTAAAAATCAGCATGAATACAAGGCTAAAAAAGGTGAGCTTAAAATACAGCACACCTTTAGCGAAGACACTGAATTAAGCGGTTATTTCAAACTGAAACTCTGGGTTGAAACTCAAGCGCTTGACAGTAAGAAATCGGCAGAGGATGACATGGAGATTTTTTCTGTACTACATAAATTGAATACTCGCGGAGAGGTGGTTCACTTTAACGGCTCGGTGGGTTTAAATAAGGATGGTGTTAGCCGTGGTTGCATTAAAGTCTCAAGGCGCGAGTTGATTGAAAATGAGTCTAAACCCTGGCTGCCAGTATTAAGTGGCAAGAGTGAAAATAAACTTAAAAAAGGCGAAATTGTTCCGGTTGAAATTTCACTCAACCCCAGCAGTACTTTTTTCAAGGCCGGTGAATCTTTGCAGATGGTCATTTCAGCTCAAGAGATAATCCCCACTCCGCCCTTCAAGAAAGAATTAAACTGCCAAACAGGAAAACATATCATTCACTTTGGTGGAGAATATGATTCCCATTTATTAATCCCCATAGTCCCCAGGTAATTACGTAATTATGGGCTTAAACACGAGCATCGAATATGCCTGCTTAAGCCCAACCCAGAAGGTAAACTGGGTATAATACTTCAGCTTAAAAATACACAGATAATTTCTATACTTAACTATGTTTAACCCGACTTCAGTACCCAGAGATCACCACGTCATTTGATAAGGCTGCCAATTATTATAAGGCTGATGAATAGTTGCATTAATTTTCTTCAACCTGCCGCTTTTACGCAACTTCCTCAGGGAACCTGAAATTATTTTATCTATTTCAATTTTCTTTTCACCCTTAGGAATAACGATATGCACGTCCCAATAGGCGTACAGACTCCTGCGAATACCGCTGATTCTATTTTCACGAAGGTATTTATCTGTTGATTCTTGCTCCGCAATAAATCCATCAATCCTTCCATTCAGAATTTTTCTAATCCCTTGTACATGTTTATTAACCTCCCCTGTATTAAAAGTAAAAAACGCCTTACTCCCCCTGAGTATGTCTATTCGATATTGGCCATCCTCAAGATTAACACGGTCTAATAACGGAGCGTTGCTCCTGGCATATAATACAAACGCCACCTGAGTTAATGGCTCAGAAGCATAAGCATAAGGAAGACTTTCTGCCGACTGATTTAGAAGGTTAATGAGTGGCACATGAAAGTCCGCCTGACCAGACACCACATTTTTCAATGACCGTGCAAAAGGATAAATCCCAATAGAGATATCGCCTTCCAGGTAAACATCATTTATTGCTTTTACCAGGCGGACAAAGCCACCTGTTTTTTTGCCGTTTTCATCGACCTCAGAATGAATGGGCAGACTTGCCAGGCTCGCCTTTAAATCTCTGGCTTCCAAACCGCCATGATAAATCACAAAAATTAAAGTCAATAAAGGAAGCAGGTTTTTCATTTTAAAGGGGGCCCTGTTACGCTTAATTTAACCTTGTAAATAGCTTAATATTCTAAGATCAGATTTTTTTACACGTTAATCTTCAGTATATTAATTACAGTCGGACTATTTTGATTTCTCATAACATTTTAAAGAATAGTTCAGTTTTTAGGGAATATTGAGATTTCATATCTTCCCCTCTCCTGCCCCAAGACCATATCCCTTTCGGATTACCACTGTGCCAGAGCGGTAACTCAATCTTTTTGAAGCGTAAATAAAAATTAATTTTTAGTCTTCCGCATTTCACAACACCGTTTAATTTCCAATAAGTCAATTTTCTTGTCACAAATAGCTAATGGACTAAATTATACAAGTGTATTAGAGTAATCACTACAAAATAGCCCTAGATAAAGTGGATATATGGAATTGTTTCACCTTTACCTAACCCATTAGAGAGCGTCACCATGGCCAGACTGGAAGAATTTGATCGATCAAAGGTGTTACATGATGCCACCCTGATCTTCTGGCACCAGGGTTATCAGGCCACCGGCATCAAGGATTTAGAATTGGCTACAGGCCTTTCTCGAAGCAGCCTGTATAACAGCTTTGGTAGTAAAGAGTTATTGTTTTTAGAAGTACTAAATTTTTACGTCAAAGATATTCTGGCTGAAAGGTTTGAAAAATGCCTGCTCTTGCAAGATCCGATCTTGGCAGTAGAAAAAATTTTCATCTCCTTTTTTAGAGATCCTGCCAGGGGCAGAAAGGGCATGGCATGCCTGATTGTGAACACGACTACCGAGATGGCCATACATAATAAAATCATTCACAAAGCGATTAAAAAGACAGAGGCCTGGCTTCTTGAAAACTTTATTTTTCTGATTGATAAAGCCAGGCAAGCTGGGATTGTATTTAAGATAAAAGATAACAATGTAATTGCCAGACATTTACTCATTGTACTAAACGGTTTGTTAGTTCAATCAAAAATAACACAAAACAATCAAGAAATGACTTTGGCCTGCAAGCAAACCCTGTCTTTATTTTGGAAAAGGATCATGTAATGTAAATTAATTTCTGACTAAAGACTGAGCAACACCAGGTGTTCATACAATATACACATATGACCAATCAGGTCAGGACGATGAAGGTTTCCTGTTTTTAGAAAGCCAGGAAATCCGCAAATATTTTAAACACCCGAATCAAGACTAGCTATAAGCGACTCATGGAGAATCGCAGGTTGTCTTTTCTCAATTTAATTAACCCTACTACCTATTAAAAAACTAACGAGAGAAAAAATGAAAACACGTATCACTGAATTATTTGGCATCGAACACCCGGTTCTACAAGGGGGCATGCATTTTGTTGGTTTTGCTGAACTAGCAGCCGCCGTATCCAATGCCGGAGGCTTG
>MAAA01014024.1_pt1 | contig 35795 bp, 34 predicted proteins | sample 1115971 | NCBI WGS metagenome assembly MAAA01 (sample SAMN04961123, study PRJNA320927) | seawater metagenome | isolation source: sample BD02T6 sea water enriched with oil for 6 days | place: USA:Gulf of Mexico | collected 2013-07-27 | reverse complement strand
TTTTATCCATAGTTCCCAAATGATAGCTTTCTTCTTGTCGTTCATTATCTCAGTCATACCCACATCGCTTTTTATTTAGCTAAAGTTGATGTGTTGCAGTGACCGGTAGAATCCAAGGAAGCCAAAAGTAGAAATTAAGTGTTAGTCTTTCCTCTCAGGCTCTTTTCTCTTTTAATCCTATCTAATCTAGTGCCCATATAGTTAATATTACTGAATACAGTGGCACGGCAAGTAATGGTCTTGAAGGGTGAGTTAGTGGTCTCTTCTCTAGCTCCATTTGTAATTCCCCCTTTTTAAATTTGTTATCACTTGACCCTGTCCATATGGCAAGTTAATGCCTCCTGCAAAGCGCTATCACATGGGTTGGATTTCACTTTTGATATTGAGTTATCACAGGGTTTTAAATTCCAGTGATGGTTAAATCATGATTAAGTCGTTCGCCTGTCATTAAAATTCACATGCTGTCTCATTGTAGGTGCTTAAAAAACAATCAATCAGCGCCGTATACCGTATGGTGCGTTACAGTCACAACGGACGTTGTCATATGTAACAGGGAGGAGGTTATGATCAAATTCGTTACCTACTACCGTGTAAGCACCAAAGGCCAGGGTGTCGTTTGTCGTAGGCTTGTTTGAAGACAAGGGGTTGCAGTTTAAAGTAGCCCAAATGCCCCATGCCGATAATTTCCAGCTACACATCTATGCCGCACTGGCATAACAAGAGCGGGAGTTCATTAGCAAGCGCACCAAAACAGCTTTGGCTGAAGCCAGGGCACGTGGTGTTGTTCTGGGTGGTTTGCGTGACAAGACAAACAAACTTAATAAGACGAGGCAAGCAAACGCCGTAGGGCGTGCAGAAACCATTCGTAGCATCATCACACCCATTATCAAAAGTGGTTCCACATCGCGTGAGATTGCTGGTGGTTTGAATGTCGTGGGTTTACGAACTGAACGCGGTGCGTTGTATCAAGCTACTACAGTGTCACATGTTAAGAAGCGCTTGGGGTTGAGCGCTGGTGGTACGTAGGCGTGGGCCCTCCCTATTTAAAAGCGGGTTCAAGGATTGACGTTTGGCTTTGAATTTCTTTGATTACAGCAGTACCCAATTGTCTTGTGTTGTATGGATTACCATTCCCGTTGAGTGTGCCAATACTTAATCGTTTTGCAATCACTTTAAGTACGGCCAAGGTGTTGGTCATGAACACTCCGTCTTCTTCAACTTCAACTGATCCATTTTCCAACTCTCGAACAACGTAGGATTCAAAATTTACCGTCTTAGTGGATGGTATGTTCAGGCGTTCTTTCGTAGATATTATTAACTTGGATAGGCTGATCGACACTTTTCCATTGGAGTCAATATTCCCCATTAATTTAACGGCGTTTTCTTTAGTGTCATTAAGTAGGGTTTCAATTTGCATCTCATCAGTATTGATACGAAGTACTATTATTCGGTCTACTATGCCTAGTGTTCTAGGGTTGAACGAAATGTGGCCAGAAGTTCCCATCATGGCGGTTGTTTTGACCGAAATTCGCTCACCAGTACTACTGACAACGTCATAACCTTTTTGATTTACTTCTGTTGCCATTTGACCGTTGGTGATTAAAGTCGCATACAGCTCACCAATGCGACCACTTAAATGTCTAAGTTCGGTTGGTGGCACACCCCACTGAAGTTCTTTTTCAAACCAAGTCATGGCCTCACCAAGGGATTGAATCACTTGCATCTGTGTAATTGCCATTTTCATTCTTCCTTAAAGTTAATTGATTATAGTGTACTTGTATTGTTTTATTTCTTACAACTGGTTTACACACAGTGCCATTGTAATGACATGACCCTTAGACTTCCCCAATTATCTAAATGACTTTATTTAAGTTGTATGAGGCCACTACAAGTAGTGGCTGAAATAATAGGCGTTTACTTAGGGGTGTCCGGCTATTAATTTTTCATCGCACCCTATACAGGCACAATTACAGTCAAGGCAGGATCTAACTTGGTTGATGAGTCAGGGCATTATATCGCCAATGTATAGGGCGACTGTGAGCCCATCTTTGGGTGAGGAGCAGGTGGTGTTCATAAATGTAAATTATCAGTTGTAGCGTCAATGGGTATTAAATTTGAGAAATGATATTTTTGAACTCATCTCAAAGGCTCTGCTGTTGTCAAAATAAACTAAGGGCAAGGCAGGATAATATAGACATTTTTATAGACAGTTCCTCTATTTCCCGTTTTTCTGGTCAGTGTTAATATGCACCTAGAAGTTTGAGGGAAGCATGATTGAAAAGGTTACGGGTTTAGTGATTTAAGGCTAAAAGGTAGACCATGAAAATATTTACGGTTTGTATTTTAAGGTTGGGGTATACGAATAGACATTTTCACTATAGTCGGTACTTTATGGCGATGTTAAAATATAGTTACAAATTTGAGAAGGGATTTAGAGAGTGAAATCAATAGTTGGTTTTAGGGTTAATTTAAAAATAGGGGAGTGTCTTAAAATGTAAATTTATAGATATATTTATGCGGGTTGGTAACAAATATCGAATGCCGGTAGGGAATCCTATTGTCAAAATTTGATATCGGATATTGGTTTTTTATTAAATGAAAGAATCAATCAAGACACAATTATAGTGCCCCATAGATGAATAAGTCAAATACAAAGAGATTGCATTAATAATAATTGATGTAATTACGAATCAATAAAACAAGAGAAAATAGAAATGAAAACGAACACCGTTGCGCTAAAAATGTACGATATAAACACTGAAGAATTTCGTGATGAAAATAAAATTATGGAAGTTGTAAGTGGGGTATCGGACAGTAATGACTTTAGAATATATGATGATTGTAACTATTTTATTAGCCTTAAAGATATATTAGGGTTATGTGTTCCAATCGAAGATGTTTATTGGACAGATTGCATTGAAATTACAACTTCATTTGATAAAGATTATTTGGAAGACGAATATCTTCACGCTAATTTAAAGGCGATCTGTAACGAGTATAATAATTCGGAAGATAATGTTAAACCTTACATTTTACCGCTTCTAAAAGTCGGTAGTGATGGTTTTATTAAGATTCTTATCCTGATTTGTAAACCGTGGATTGAAAGTTATGAAGATCGTGAATGTGAGTATGCAAAAGTTCACTATCAATTTAGTGGTGAAGACACTGGCAGGAACTATGTTGGATGCGAAGGGGCGAGGTCATTACGTATTCAAGTTAATGAATTAGATGTTTTGATAAAACATTATATGGATTCAGATGATATTTATATTCTACCAGATGGTCATCAAGTTCTATATAAAGGCTTTCGTGAATTAATGAACAGTCCTCTTGTGTGATGAGTGCTGAATTAAAATCCATTCCAAAAGCCTACGCACAATGGCTTTCTGGTGTTGACTGGAAATATTTCGTGACTCTTCATTTTAAACAAGGTGCTAAAGTTGATGAAAACTTTTGTGTAAATGCCGTCAAGCATTTAATGATTCGTTTGAGTGCAGTGGTGAATGGTAGGCGTAACGGTAGTGATTTGAGCGTTTTTCCAGTGCTTGAAGAAAGTTCATGTGGGGTACCGCATGTTCATCTACTGATTGGCTCGGAGAACGATAAGGGGATATGTGACTCGATTATCAAATCTAGAGTGGCTGAAATATGGGGCCGATATAGGCTTTGTATTAACCCTCTAAGATTGGGTCAATTAAATGATGATTGGTTTAAGTTAGCCGATGGGCAAAAATCAAGACTCATTGAATATGTCTGTAAAGAATACAACCATGGGGAAGACCCCGTTCTGGTCAATGCTATGTGTCTCGATAGAGGGTAATGGAAACTCAAGATGATACGGTTTAGTGTGTTACACCTTATGTATTGTTGTTTTATCACTTTAGCTTGACCTTGACCGGTTAGGCTAAAGTGATCTCCTGTTCTCATTAAGCTGGTATCTTCAGCTATTGACGACTGTAGTCCAACCTATACGGTTGGAATTTATATAATCTAAATATTATGAAAGGGCATAAGTCAGTGTGATACACCTGGAATCTCAAACTTTGAAAACGCCTTGATCTTGACTCATGTGTCTAGGTTAGAGTGTGCTTACTTAATAAGGTATATGTTTGAATGATATTGGTATTACCAAAACCAGCTAATACAACCAGCAATGTAGCTTCGCTAAGCTGTCGGTAGCATTCATAATCAACACAAAATTGACATTAGTATACGGATTCAATACACCAATGATTTAGCTACGCTAAGGTGTTGGTCGGATAATAACACCATCAGTCTTATCTACTACGTATTGACCTTACTACGCATATCTATATTGATCTAAAGTTAAAATATAAACTGTACCTTTAAAGTCTAAATGAAGTCATTCTAAACCCTAATTTTATAGAGTGATAACTATCTAATTTCAAGTGTTAAGGTCATACACATTTTTTAATGTGATCGAGTCACAACTTCTTCCTTATTATGTTTCGTACTATATTTTCTTTCTATTTAAACTTGTCAATTTAGCTGGGTGGAATGTTTAGGTTGCTAACTTAATCATAATGTCTCTTGTTAAGTGTTAATTGATGTCTATCGGAAGCTTCCTATGGTCATACTTGACGTAATGAGTGGGTGTTATCAGGATGGTTTCTGTTTGTATTGATCCTTTCTATAGTGCCCATTGTGACGATTTTAAGTTGATGGCCTATGATGCCGTGAATGATTCGACTGGTGCTGTTAGGGCGTATTACAGGGTCTTGTGATGCTGCTGTCAGCTTGGTTTATGATGCTTGTAATGTCTTGTTCCTCGACGCTTAAGGCTGAGCTTCCAGTCTGAATTTCTATGGTTCGCTCAGTATTTCACCTGTCGTAGAAAATGATACCCGTCCTCCATCATTGAATAATACGTAACGTTTAATGTATCCAATTATAAGTAGTTCACCGTTTGAATCTTCATGGCGTATTTGAATGAGTGCCTGTGTAATCCCCCCTTTATTAATGTCAGCTAAAAGTAGAGGGTAAATCAATTACAGCAATTGCCTAGGCGGTACGCCACCAATTGCTGAATGTGGCCGTTCATTGTTGTAAGTCCATTGCCATTGGGTTTCATATGCATATGGACTTGGGTGGATTGTAAGGTATAAATCCACTTCTTAATGCTCTTAAAATTACCAGTCACAATTTGTTGTGCTTCCGGTCTGATTTTCTGCTTGTTTGGGTCAGCCTGCAATACATATTACAGAGGTGCCGCTTTACATGGCACTGAGAGCTTCATGCCATAATCATGGGCAATGACCTTCTGTTGGGCCTTCTCTAGTCTTGGGTTTGGAGTAATAGTGAGCTCAATATTCGTATGCCACGCGGTATTGTTCACAACGCCATCCTCCCTTGCTGCATTCACCAGGGCTCTGAGGATGACGGGGTCAACTGGCCGACTGGGTACTTGCAGTATTTGGGTATTAGCAAAGCCTAAATCTAGCTCCTAAAATGTATGGGCAATGTATTTAGTGCGGTTTATATACGTGTAAGTATTCATCTGCTGTGCCGGTGGTAATAACGGGTGAAAAGCTGGTGCTGAGGACATAACCCTTAATGTGTTTGTTGTACACAAGGTTATCCGGTGCCATTTCACGCAAATAGCTGTTGATATCCTTACTGGCTTGTTGGCTGCCAATGCCAAAGCTATTTCACAGATTGTTTGTGGTAGGGCGACCTTCCCAATAGGCTACAATTTCAAATAGACGATATCTGAAAAGTAAGTCCCAGGGATATGGCCAACTCATAAAACCTTCTTTTCCTTACCAGTTTAGTGCTTGTTTAGGCGACATGTATATGTAGCCAGTATGGAAGTGTTGTTATAAGCGACATAAGCTTTGACTGTACCCCGGGTTCGGAAAAGTGATCAACAAGATTTAAAATTAATCTATATTTCTATGTTGCAAAAGTTGGCGGATATGGTCTCTTAGTCCACTCCAATATGCTGGATATAGTGAGAGACCCAGCTTGGTCAATACAGCGGTGTTGTAAGTGTTGCGCTAATTAACTTGTGATGGTGGCATTTTTCACAGTTTGCTTTTTTGGGACAAACATACAGACTCAGTAGTAGGAGAGTGTCATGTATTTAGTACAAAAGGAATTGGAGCGACAGCCTTTATGTTTTTTTGTCTGCGTGCTAAAAATTATTTCAATTGGAGATGGAGCTCAGTGAATGCATTTACATAAGGCTACGCCTTCTTATTTTAAATATTGGGGTAAAGCTCAGCAGCATCTATCATCAAACGGTGCAGGCTATCATCTGCTGCCTTTTCATTGCTTGGATGTGGCAGCAGTTGGGTGCGAACTTCTCGCACCGCATAAGTCACTCACAAAAGACTTAGCAAATTTCTTAGATATAACACCGCTGCAATTACAGAATATGTTTGCCTTTACCTTGTCATTACATGACTTGGGAAAGTTTGCATCTGCTTTTCAGAAACTCTACCAAAATAAGGCTAGCGGGCTTATATCGGCAAATGCCCGCAAGGAATATAACGGCCATGATTTTCGGCATGACCGTATGGGTTTGTTTTTCTGGGGCAAAATTAAAATGGATGTCTTGCCTAAGCTATTGAAAATTGATCATTTATCAAAGCGTGAGCAAGGGCCGATTTTAGATGCGCTTATGGTGCTCATGGAATGCACATTGGGGCACCATGGTAAGCCGGTTAAGTCAGATGAAATAACTCTAATAAAGGACTTCACCGAGCCACACAATGTTGAATCTACTCTAATATTTACTGTGGATCTATTTGAGTTATTTCACCCCGAGTTTCCTATTGATAAATTCAAGTCAAAGAAATGGCGTCGTCGCTTGGAGCAGGTGAGCTGGCAACTGGCTGGCATAGCTGTGTTGGCCGATTGGATTGGCTCAGATAATGTCCACTTTCAGTATCGGTCTGAACCTATGCCGTTAGTTGAATATTGGCAATGCGCACAAAATGTGGCTGAAGTCGCTTTAGCCGCCACCGACTTAAATAAAGCCCCAACGGTACGACCTTTTTTATCCATTAAAGATTATTACGGATTTGAGCCAACCCCCTTGCAACAATGGGCTGAAACTGTGGAAATGGACAATACACCACAGCTTTTTATCTTGGAGGACATTACAGGAGCAGGAAAAACAGAGGCAGCACTGGCATTAACTCACCGCCTGATGGAGGCTGGTGCAGCCGACGGCTTTTATTTTGGTTTGCCCACAATGGCTACCTCCAATGCCATGTTTAGTCGAGTCGCCAACCATTATCAGAAAATGTTATCGGGAGAAGATGGTAAGCAACCCAGTATTGTATTGGCCCATGGTGCTCGTGAAATGAACGACTTGTTTCGAGAGGCTGTTCTGTCATCTAGTTTAACTGACACAGCTTATGATTCGACTGATACAACTGGCACGGCACAGTGCAATCAATGGCTTGCGGATTCCCGTAAAAAAGCGCTACTGGCCCCGGTGGGCGTGGGCACTATCGACCAAGCATTAATGGCGGTGCTGCCGCGCCGTCATCAGTCACTACGCCTATTGGGCTTGAATCGTAAAGTATTGATATTTGATGAAGTACATGCGGCTGATGAGTTTATGTTTGAATTGCTTGAGAGTTTGCTGGCGATGCATCTTCATCAAGGGGGTTGTGCCATTTTACTCACTGCAACACTGTCGCAAAACCACCGGAATCGCTTAGCGACTATTTGGCTTAGTGCTGGCGGCTTACCAGCACAGGTTCTGCAAGAAACTGAATTCCCGTTAGCCACTAAAGTATCTCTGAACCCAATTAAGCCATTGATAGAGCAACCATTGGCATCTAGGGTAGATGTGAGTCGGGATGTGAAGGTGAGCTTTTTACATGACATTGAATCTTGTGTAGATAAAGTACTAACCGCCGCTGCACAAGGTCAGTGTGTGGTGTGGGTACGCAATTCAGTTGATGATGCATTGAAGGCTTACCGATCCCTTCAAAGACAGATGAATAACCCAGATAATTGCTTGTTGTTCCACAGCCGATTTGTACTGCAAGACAGAAAAAATATTGAAAATCGTGTTCTCGATATCTTTGGTAAATCCAGTAATACTGAATTACGTGCCGGTAAGGTTTTAATTGCTACGCAGGTATTTCAAGAAAGCTTAGATGCCGACGCTGATGTAATGATCTGCGATATTTGTCCTATTGATGATCTTATTCAACGGGCCGGGCGTTTACATCGCCACACACGGGATCCTAATGGCGTTTATAAATATGGCATTAGCGATACTCGTTCAGCCCCGCAGTTATGGGTGCATGCCCCCCAGTGGAGCGACCAGCCAACACCGGATTGGTTAAGCGCTAACTTTAGAAATACCCAATTTGTGTATCGTTCGCCAGGGCGCTTGTGGTTGGGTATGCGCGAGTTATTAAAGTTGGGTGCCATACGTATGCCAGGCGAAGCGAGGCGCTTGATTGAAGCCGTGTATGGCGATGATGCATACAGACAGGTTCCTGCAGCATTGAAGTATCAAGAGAATGAATTGATTGGTGAAGAGCGATGTAAAGCAGCAGCAGCCAAATCGCAATTAATGGAATGGGGGAAATACGGTTATAGCGACCGAAGTGCCAAGGCTTGGTATGACGATACAGCAGACATTAGCACCCGGTATAGCGATATTGAAACCGTAGAAGTGTTGTTATTGAAGCGTATTCATGACGGACAAATAATTCCTTGGGTGGATGCGTCACAGTTCTCTGTTCAACTTAGTACGGTTAAGTTATCTAAAAATAAATATGCAGATAAGTTAACGCCCTTACCTGCTCAACTAGAAATTGCGCTTAAGCAGCAATACCCACAAGTCAAATACTTACAATGTTGGCTGCCAGAGCAAGACCCGAAATTTGCCTACCACACAACTACAGGCTTTTGTGATAAGTCCCCGCAGGTGCGAGGAACGTAGCGGTTGATTAACGAAAAGTTCCAATTTGGATGGTTTATCTCTGATGTGAGTCAAAGAACACTATTTATTATAGGAGTAGATTTAAAAAGATCCAATTTGGACTTTTAAAATTAGCGATATTGGCGTACGTGGTCTATCTTTTTAGTTGTGCCAATGAGGGCGTTCATAAAATTGTTTTCTTGGATTGTTGCCAGTTGTGAGCTATTGGCCTGCAATTTGTGGGATGAATAAACTTGTTCAGATGGCTGTATACCTTCGAATACCAATAGAAATAGAGAGGGATTTTTTATGAATTTAATTCAAGGCTCTTGGCTTCCGTTTCGAATGCTGGATGGATCGGAACAAGTGCTGCCAATGAACGCTATATGCGACCAAAATATAGTGGATTTTGCCTTACCTAGGGCTGATTTTCAGGGTGCTGCGTACCAATTTTCCATAGGTTTACTGCAAACCGTATTTGCACCAGAAGACAAATACCAGTGGCATGATTTATACGAGCAAGCACCAGAAGTTGATGAGCTGCAACAAGCATTTAACAAAGCAGCTCACGCGTTTAATGCAACGGGTGGCGGGCCTTTGTTTATGCAGGATTTTGATGTTCTTGAATCGGTTAAATCGACAACCGTAGCGGGTTTATTAATGGAAGCTCCCGGTGCTAACGGACTTAAACTAAACACAGACCATTTCATCAAACGTGATATTGGTAAAGTTATGTCGCTAGAAATGGCGTTAATTGCATTATTTACCCTGCAAGCAAATGCGCCATCTGGTGGTGTAGGGCATCGTACTGGCCTGCGTGGTGGCGGGCCATTAACCACTTTAGTTTTGCCTCAGCATAAGGATGCAACTTTATGGCAAAAAATTTGGTTGAATGTAATTAATAAAGACCATTGGCGTTATGACGAACCGGATTTACACAGTGATGCTGTTTTTCCTTGGTTAGCAAAGACCAAAACCAGTGAAAAGAAAGGCGCTGAAATATATGCATCTGATGTTCACCCTTTACATATGTTTTGGGCGATGCCTCGTCGTATTCGATTAGAGATAGAAGAAGGTGAATCGGTATGTCAAATTTCAGGCAAGGCTGCCACACAAACTGTGTCGTTTTATAGGGCTCAAAATTATGGTGGTAACTATTCAGGGACTTGGGCTCATCCACTAACTCCCTATAAATGGAATCCAAAGAAGCCTGAAGAGGAGCATTTATCTGCTAAAGGTCAGCCAGGGGGTGTAACGTATAAAATTTGGGATTCATTAACGTTCACCAGTGACAGTGGTGGCCAGCATTCCGCACAGGTTGTGAAACATTTTTATTCCTTGAGCGAAGGGCTTGTCGATGCCCAAAGCGCAGTCCCGTGTTTGTGGGTGTTTGGGTATGATATGGATAATATGAAAGCCCGTGGTTGGTACTCAGTGACACTGCCGTTGTTCGCAGTATCAGCAAAACAGCAGGAGGGCGTCGTTTGTCAAGTTAAGGAACTGCAAACTCTCGCATTAAACTCATTGTGGCAGTGCCGTACTCAAATTAAGACAGCTTGGTTTGACAAGCCTGGTGATGCAAAGGGTGATATGTCTTTTATCGATCTCGCATTTTGGCAGCGCACGGAGCCCGCTTTTTATATCGCTGTTCATCAAGTTGTTCAGGCTGTGGGCCAAGATGATTCTTACCTAACAGCACAACAAGCTGACACATGGCTTAAAGCGCTTCGCAATAATGTCATGGACTTATTTGATGAATTTGCTTTATCTGAATTGGGTTCAGAGCGTTCCATGGCAAAACGCATTAAGGCGCGACAAGCCTTAACTGGTTGGTTGTATGGTGGCAAAGGCATTAAGAAATTTATTTCTGATTATAAAGTTGAGAAGCTGAAGGAGGCTGTGTAATGGACGACCATTCCAGGAGAACGGTGTTACGGTGGTGGCGAAGTATGATGCTGACAGCATCGAAGCTTAATGAATTTCATATTCTACCTGCATCGAGCGTTCATAAAGCACAACTTCGGCGTTGCGAGTCGGCTGATACAGCCATGTTTACGGAAGGGTTTAGAGCACTTTGGTTTAAATTAAGTGACGAGATAACTCAGTCAAATAATTCTAAGGATATCGAATGCTGGGCAACCATAGCTGTAGCGCTGGTTTATGTAAAAAGTGAAAGTAAAAATAAACTTGCCGTAGCCGCGGGTAAAAAAGGCAATGGCGATAAGTCAGTGGTGAGTGAACTCAGGTTTTCACAATTACAGAATGCCAAAACCTCAGAAGAGTTCCTACGTCGCTTACGGCGAATAATTCAACAGGTCAAAGGCGATATTTCGGCAGTGAATTTAGCCGAAGACATTCATCAATGGTTTACCGAGCATAGCCAGCAACGGCCCCGAAAGGCAGGCAATCGCATTAGTGTGAAATGGGCCATGGACTATTACCGCGCTGCTTCTAGTAAAGCCAAATAATTAAGTATTACTTAATTTAAACCAAGGAATTTATCATGAGTCAATTCATTCAACTGCATATTCTAACATCATACGCACCATCAAACCTAAATCGTGATGATTTAGGTCGGCCAAAAACTGCAAAAATGGGTGGCTTTGATCGCCTTCGTATCAGTTCGCAAAGTTTAAAGCGTACTTGGCGTGTGTCTGAATTATTTGAGCAGGCCTTATCTGGTCATATTGGGATACGTACTCGAGAGCTTGGTAATGATGCGTATGAAAAGATGATTGCTGTGGGTATAAAAGAAAAAGATGCGAAGGCTTGGGCATCAAAGATAGCCAACATATTTCGCAAAGATCAGAAGAAAGACGTGCCAGCTATGGATGCTTTAGCATTTGTTAGCCATGAAGAATATGCATCATTACAAGACATTATCAGTACTTGCTGTGAGATTCAGAATGAGCCTAGTGATGAAAACTTACATGTATTAACGGAAAAAACTACCTCAGTGGATTTGGCCATGTTTGGGAGAATGCTAACCGGTAAAAATAGCGACAAATCTATGGACGCCGCATGTCAAGTAGCCCATGCCATTAGCGTCCATAGCGTTGTAGTTGAGGATGACTACTTTATCGCCGTAGATGATCTAAACGACGGTAAGGAAGGTACAGGGTCTGCCCACATCGGTGAATCAGGTTTTGCAGCGGCATTGTTCTATAGCAATATATGCATTAATAAAACACAGCTAATTCAAAACTTAGATGGTAATGAAGAGCTTGCCAATAAAGCTATTCAGGCGTTAACCGAAGCCGCCGTAAAGGTGTCGCCTAAAGGCAAGCAAAATTGCTTTGCATCCCGTGCTTATGCCAGCTATGTGTTGGCAGAAAAAGGTGAGCAACAACCGCGTACATTGTCTGTAGCCTTTTTGAACCCTGTAACCGATGTCGATCAGGCCAGCGCAGCCATTGAGGCGCTTACGAAACAAGTAGCCAATTTTGATAGCGTGTATGGCGCATGCGCCGACTCTCGCTATGCCATTAATGCGCTTACCGGTGAAGGTAGTTTTGCTGAGTTAGCCGATTTTGTTATTCAATAGATAAGGCGAATAAGATGAAAGAATATTTAGTCTTTCGGTTATACGGCCCTATGGCAAGTTGGGGGCAGGCGGCTGTGGGAGGGGACAGGCCAACAGGTATGCAGCCTACTCGCTCAGCTATCTTGGGTCTATTAGGGGCGGCACTTGGCATTGAACGAGATAATGATACGGCATTGCAGGCACTGCATAAAAGTGTACTGGTTGCTGTAAAGCAATGTGTCCCTAGTTCGTTAATGCGTGATTACCACACCACGCAAGTGCCATCACACAACAAAAAAGTGGTGTATCGAACCCGTAAAAGTGAATTAAGTGAAGACAAACTCAATACTATTCTGTCTAGTCGTGATTATCGCTGTGACGGTGTTTGGATTATAGCGATCTCATTATGTGAAAAGGCGACAGTAAATCTTGATCAGTTGAAGTGCTCGCTGCTTAAACCCGTTTTTAGTTTGAGCTTAGGCCGAAAATCTTGCCCATTGGCTGCGCCATTACAGCCTCAATTAGTGATACATGAAAAACTAAGGGCAGTTTTGGATACGAAATTCCCCGCCTTAACTCGATCCCATAAAGAAGACAACCTATGGCTTGGTTACAACGGTCGAGCGACCTACTTCTGGGAAGGAGACAAGGCAAAGATAGAAGATTCAAGTGTATTAACAACCCATCCCTGGGACGAGCCAGTACATAGAGGGCGTTGGCATTTTAAGCAACGCGAAATGCATCAACTATCAGTTGAGGAGAATATAGATGTTCCTATCTAAAATATTGCTTCAGCAATCAAGCCAGGTTGCTAGGGAGTTAGCTCGGCTTGGGTCTAATGGCGCTTATGCATCACATCAGTTGTTATGGCGATTATTCACTAACGAAGGCCAACGTAATTTTTTGTTTCGTGAAGAGCTAAGTCAGGGTGGGTTGCACCAATATTATGTGCTGTCAAAAACACAACCGGATGTTGACCAATCCTTATTTAACGTGCAAACCAAGGTCTTTCAGCCTCAATTGCAGGAAGGGCAGCGATTGGCATTTAAACTGCGAGTAAACCCAACCATTTTTATTAGAGATGATGCAGGGAAAGGTAAGCGGCATGATGTATTGATGCATGCTAAATTCCAGGCCAAAAAATCAGGTGACTATAATTCGCAAGACTTACAGGGTGTTATGGACCAGGCTGCACATGCGTGGATTTCAAATGAAAGCCGCCTGCAACATTGGGGTATTCAATTGAATATGTTGCCCGAAATAGAGCGTTATACCCAGCATCGAAGTGAAAAGAAGTCAGGTAATCAATTACAGTTTTCCAGCGTTGATTTTCACGGGATATTAACTATCAAAGACCATGATATTTTTATGGAAAAATATGCTAATGGGTTTGGTAGAGCCAAGGCCCTTGGCTGTGGGCTCATGCTCATTAAAGCTGCCTAGTGGCCTTCATCCCAATAAAGCCCATTCCCATTAAAGATCGAATCTCCATGATCTTCGTGGGCATGAGTAAAATTGATGTGAAAGATGGCGCCTTCGTTTCTATTGATAAAAATGGTGATCGTATGCATATCCCGGTAGGTTCAATAGCATGTTTGATGTTGGAACCGGGTACTCGCATTAGTCATACGGCTGTTAAATTAGCGGCCACTACTGGTACGCTAATAATTTGGGTCGGTGATGCAGGCGTTCGATTGTATAGCGCGGGACAACCAGGCGGAGACCGCAGTGATAAACTTCTATATCAAGCGAAGTTGGTATTGGATGAAAAATTACGTTTGAAAGTCGTAAAGAAAATGTTTGAAATACGTTTTGGGGAAGCTGCTCCAGAGCGAAGAAGTATTGATCAATTACGTGGAATTGAAGGTGCACGTGTCCGTAAAACCTATCAGTTGCTAGCGAAGAAGTATGGTGTTGAGTGGCATGGACGCAGATATGATCCTAAGGACTGGGAAAAAGGCGATGTTATTAACCGTTGTTTAAGTGCTGCCACAGCCTGCTTATACGGTATTAGCGAAGCTGCCATATTAGCCGCTGGTTATGCGCCCTCCATCGGTTTTATTCATTCTGGCAAGCCCTTGTCATTTGTTTACGATATTGCAGATTTAATTAAATTTGAAACAGTAGTGCCGGTTGCATTCCAAGTGGCAGCCAAATTCCCCCCAAACCCCGATAAAGTTGTACGTATAGCCTGCCGTGAAACTTTTCGTTCGAGTAAAATTCTGAATCGTATAATTCCGCTAATAGAAGAAGTATTGGCAGCAGGTGAAATAGAAATACCTAATCCACCCGAGGATGCTCAACCTCCGGCTATTCCAGAACCAAATTCAATTGGCGATTCGGGGCATAGGAGTTAAGAGCTTGAGCATGGTAATGGTAGTGACTGAAGCTGTTCCTCCTCGTCTGCGTGGACGCTTGGCTGTTTGGTTATTAGAGATACGTGCAGGCGTTTACGTGGGGGATGTCTCCAGGCGCATTCGAGAAATGATTTGGTCCCAAGTTGGCGAATTGGCTCAGGGTGGTAACGTGGTTATGGCGTGGGCGACAAATACTGAATCAGGATTTGACTTTATAACTTATGGTGTAAATAGGCGAATGCCTATTGATGTTGATGGACTTAGACTGGTGAAATTTTCACCTGAATGATTTTGATGGTGCATTTTACTGTAGCCATTTGTTCTTTAAAAATATGGATATAAACTTGGTGATTTATAGAGGAGTGAATTTATCCTTATTTATCAAGCATGTATACTTAGTGTGTTCCCCGTACACGCGGGGATGAACCGCGTCTGGGTCAAACATGGCCCACAACACATCTGTGTTCCCCGTACACGCGGGGATGAACCGTATCCAGGAACGTAAAGGTTTTGCGGGCGTTCGTGTTCCCCGTACACGCGGGGATGAACCGGCACTGAGGGTTTTGTCTACGCCCTAACTGCCGTGTTCCCCGTACACGCGGGGATGAACCGTACCCGTCCTAAATGTTTGTATTTAATCGTGAGTGTTCCCCGTACACGCGGGGATGAACCGTCATCGGCGGTGCCGACCCTCCCCCCCTCTTTGTGTTCCCCGTACACGCGGGGATGAACCGCTCATAGAGGGTATGCAAGGTCAATTCAGTAAGTGTTCCCCGTACACGCGGGGATGAACCCAGATTCCCCCATTGTATTAGTAAACGGTGTTCGTGTTCCCCGTACACGCGGGGATGAACCGCGCGACACCAAAGATGGGGTTTACCGTGGCGGGTGTTCCCCGTACACGCGGGGATGAACCGCGGGATAGTGGCGCATGAATCCATGCCTAAAAGTGTTCCCCGTACACGCGGGGATGAACCGCAGATGGGCAAAACAGCGATGGTACGCAAGCAGTGTTCCCCGTACACGCGGGGATGAACCGGACCCGGTTATCACGAAAAAATTCGTGGATGAGTGTTCCCCGTACACGCGGGGATGAACCGGTTAAAGCCTGTGTTCGCAGTGGTTTTTGCTGGTGTTCCCCGTACACGCGGGGATGAACCGACATTAACGTTGGAACAGCTCAAAATAGACATGTGTTCCCCGTACACGCGGGGATGAACCGTCGCGAGGCCCATCTAATGCCCACCGTTAACTGTGTTCCCCGTACACGCGGGGATGAACCGTACCAAAACAAGCCCAAGGAAGATCTATAGTAGTGTTCCCCGTACACGCGGGGATGAACCGTTTGGCTCTATACCCACATCCTGATACATGCGGTGTTCCCTCTACACGCAGGGGATGAATTTTATTTATGCTAAAAATTTGGAGAAAGTTAGTCCTCGTCTAACTGACACAATGACATTCTGTCAGTTAGCCAGCCCCGTGTGAGGGTGGCGGGATGGACAAAGTGCGTCTATAGTTTACACAAACGTATGAAACACCAAACTGTCAGTTAGAAGTAGGGGAGTTGTATGCAGATTGTGGACGCGGTTAAGAGCAGTGCCGAGATTAAACTTATGGCCTCTTTGTTAGAAAAGCACCACGGGATCATCTACAGCCATATGTGGGTGTTCGGGGTGAACGCCGCCTTACGCATCAGTGATCTGCTGTCGGTTACCATGGAACAGGCCCTGAGCGGGACCATCTCGCTAAGGGAGGGCAAGACCAACAAGCTGCGAACCATCCCTCTGAATCAAACAGCCATGTCCGTGGTGCAACGTCGTCATGAACTTAATCCTACTCATAGCTACTTATTCCAAGTGGACTGTAATCGCGCCAAGCATAAACCCATCTCTCGGCAATCTGTGTCGGGGGCCTTCAAAGAGGTCGGTGAAATTCTGGGGCTGAAAATTGGTACTCACAGCATGCGCAAGACCCTGGGCTGGACTATGTACTCGGCAGGAGAGCGCATTGAGCGTATCAGTAAGGTTCTAAATCATAAAGATACCGGTGTAACTATGCGATATATCGGCCTGACTCAGGCTGACATCGACTCGGCATACAGGGAGTATGAGATAAGGTTTTAACTGGTCTTGGTTTTAAATAAAGGGAAGCGTCTATCTAGTTTGCTGCGTTGACGTTGCTTGGGATACGGGGCGAATAGAGCATCTGGATTGATGCTATATGTCCTCTGTGTTTCCTTTTAAAGACCCCTGGTATTGCGCAAGATGGAAAATACAGGCCGATGAACTAGCCCCATGAGTCATTGCAAGGTGAAACAAGTAAGCAGAAATACTAGAGTTTTTTAATGTTTTTCTGCCACGTCCCATACATATGGGGCAGTATCCCGCAATACATGGTCTTATCGTTATCTAAGAGAATAGCTGCTAGCTCCAGTGTACTGGTTACCTCTGTTGTGCGATAAATAATGAAATTCATTATAGAGCTGGTTGATCCGCTGTTTTTATCAAGAAGAATACGTGACAATTCTCTTGAAACACGGCCTCTTTTAACAGTGTTTCCTATCTCTATTCCTATCAATGGTGGCATATTCGAATCTACCAGGTTCTTATAAGTGCTATCTTCACACATAATTGAGATGGCTCTAATCTGAATGCCCATGCTTATATTTTTTGCATAGTATTGGTCGCCCAGGATTTCGTCAGAAAACTCAAAAATGGTTTTTTGTGATGCGTGACTTAAGCTGTTTATTGCCAGTATTAGTAGTAAAGTTGGCTTTAAATTCATATCAAATCCATTTGATTTAGAAGAAGGCTATAAACAACTCTAGATCAAGAAATATAGCCCAGCAAGGCTGTCTAAATGTATTTCACAGCTTGATCAAATTAGTTAACAAAATGCTGGCTTTGGCTTAAAGCCTCCAGCTAGGGTATGTATGTTGAACTGTGGGTGAAGAACCTGTGGTTTCGCGCCACGCTGTAATTTTACCACTGTTTTTCTTGATCAAATTCAGAGCGACCTTGTAGTTACACACTGATTTTGGTCACGCAATAGGAGGTGCTAAAATGGCCTCCATTGACTACGGCGACAGCCTCTTGACTTACGTTCATAAAGGGGGGATTACACACGCAGACTCATCTGGGTCCGAGCAATATTCTGGCTTAGTTAAATAAAATGGTTTACAGCCCTTTAAGGTAGTTCAGAATGCCAATCGCATGCTCTTGACCTTGTGCCGCCGCTTTTAGATACCAATAAACCGCTTGCTTACTGCTCTGCTGAACACCAAGCCCCTTGTGATACATGGCTCCTAACCAGAACTGCGCTTCAGCGTGGCCTTGATCCGCCGCTTTTTTATACCAGTGAATTGATTGTTTGTGGTTCTGTTGAATACCAGTACCGTTTCTTAACATAAGGGCCAGATTGTATTGGGCATCAGCTAAGCCCTGATTGGCTGACTCACGTGACCAATAAACAGCTAACTTGTTGCTCTGCGGAACACCGATACCTCTTGAATGCATAACCCCAAGATTGTACTGAGCATCAGGAAGTCCCAGGTTAGCAGCTTTTTGATACCAATAAGCTGCCTGTTTATGGTCCAATTGAACTCCGAGGCCTTCATCATACATAAAACCGAGGTTGTACATTCCACCTGTATGTCCTTGGTCAGCAGCTTTTTGATACCAGCTAATCGCAAGCAGGTTTTCTTGTGTATCTTGGTATGTGTTGCCTAGATTGAACTGGGCGTCGGAATGTCCCTGTACGGCTGCTTTTTGATACCAGTAGATCGCTTTTTTGCTGTCCTGTTGAATCCCTCGACCCTCGTCATACATAATGCCCAGATTGTACTGGGCATCTGGAACGCCTCTGTTAGCCGCCTCTTGATACCAAAAAACCGCTAGCTTGTAGTCTTGTCTGACCCCATGCCCCATATCATACAAAACGCCCAGATCATTTAAGGCATATTTGTTGCCAAGTTCAGCTGCTTTTTGAAACCATGAAAAAGCTTTATGGTGATCTTTGCTCTTACCTTTCTTTCCCCAATAGTAATCCTGCCCTATTTCAAATATTTCATTTGCTGAAATGTCCTTTGATTTCTGTGCGTATTCTATAGCAAGCTTTTGTTTTTCATTATCGGACTTACTTTCATCTAAAGCATTTTTAAGCGCCAACATTTCCAATCTCAAATCTTCAAATGCCTTTGTACTTTGAGTTAGCTGTTCTTTCAGTTTGATATTCTCTTCGTCATTTAAAGCTAAGTCTTTTATACGCTTAAGGATTTCTTCTGGATCAGCAGCCATCTTGGCTTTAATGTAAAACTTATAACCGTCCCACTTCTCTTCAAGAACATCTACTTTCACAAAACCAGCTGTCATGGCACGAATTTCTTGTTTGGTGTTTTTTTCACCCTGTGAGCTTTCTGACATGTCTATTGTTGAATGGATATGGGTGCCAATCTCATTGAGTAATTCACGCTTAACTTCCTGCATAGCCATCTGCCTAGCTGAGATCTTGCTATCTGCTTCACCAGCAATATAGGTATAGTCGCGAACGAACTCTTTGGTGTCAGCCCAAATAGTGAGTGTCGTGAGGAGTAACGTAGTCAATAATAGCCAGAGTTTCATGCGTAGCTTCCTTGCAGATACGATTATTTTTTAGTCTATAAAATACAGCTTAGATCATGTGTACGACCATAGGTCGCTGGGGACTTCCCGGGCTTCAAAGTAATGAAATTCAAATTCCTAGAAAAAGTAACTCCTTCTTGAAGCCAAGAGCCGGCGCCGGCTGTAGCGATCTTTGTCTTTTTAGGACGGAAAGTCCCCAGTACCGCATAATTGGCTAAACTCAATGGCAGGTACCGCCATGGGGCAGCTTATGAAACTCTTCCTAACATTCATTTTCTTTTCCCTCGTGAGCACCCAGTCTTGGGCAGATGACAAGCAATACGTTCGTGAATACACCTATATGGCCGGGGAAGCAGATAGCAAGATTTCCGCCCGGCAGTTAGCCATGCAAGAAGTAAAACTCGAGCTGCTGAATGAAATAGGCGTGCACATCTATTCACGCATGGACCTCACGGTCTATTCGCATAACGAGGCAACGGCCAAACATAACATTAGGGCGATCACATCTGGCATTGTGAAAATTGAAGTGCTCGAAGAGAAATGGGATGGGTACACCTATTACATCAAGGCCATGTTAACGGCCGACCCTGATAGCGTGGCACGCCAAATTGAGGCTCTGACCAATAATGACACTGAGAAGGACAGGCTTAAGGAACAACTCATAAACACTGACGCCGAGCTGAGTGCCCTTAAAACCGAAATGTTGGCCATTAACAAAGCCCTGCATGATAGCAAGTCAGAGCAAACCACTAAGATGTTGGCCATTGAGTTCACACAGAAATCTAACCAGTTATCGGTGATAGAACTCTATGAGCGTGGAATGGAACATCACCGGGGGTATAAAGGCAGCAAGATTGATCTCCCTGAGGCATTTGTATGGTTCTACAAGGCAGCAAAACTTAATTATCCAAAAGCCCAATTGTATGTGGGATACATGCTGATCGATGGCATTGGTGTTACCCAGGACATAGACCAGGGCAGGGGCTGGTACCAAAGGGCCGCGGCGCAAGGCAATACCTCTGCGCAACACTCATTATTTTCTCATTACTTGAAATCACACAATGCTAAACGAAATTCTGAAGTGGCCATCTCCTGGTTGAAGGAGTGGGCCGGCAAGGGGTACGCCGTGGCCCAGCAAGATCTGTTCTGGGCATACTGGGGTGGAAAAGGCGGGCTCAAATTCGATAAGGACGTAGCACTAGGCTGGTTAACCAGGTCTGCTAAGCAAGGGCTGGTATCTGCGCAGCACAACCTTGGCTCCATGTATGACTCGGGATTCGGCTTCGACGATCTGCAAGAGGCTGTTTATTGGTTCCGAGCGGCGGCGGAGAATGGCAGTGCCCAGGATCAATATCTACTTGCCGGGTATTATAAAGCGTCACCCTGGGATTCGACGGGCACCATAGAACACATTAAGAGGGATGATGCCAAGGCGTTAGTGTGGTACCAGAAAGCGGCAGAACAAGGGCACGCCGAAGCCCAGCTGGCACTTGCGGATATGTTGTATGTTGGCCAAGGCATAAAGCGGGATTTCAGCACGGCATTTATTTGGTATGAAAAGGCGGCCAAAAAGGGGGAGGAACAAGCTCAGTTGAAAATCGCTGATATGTACGCCCAGGGGACGGGCATAAAGAGGGATTATGCTAAGTCTGTGTATTGGTACCGAGTTGTATTGGTCATAAGTATCGAAAGGACAATGGAGGGTGCAAAAAAAGCGAAAGCGGCATCTGATGAGAAAATTGATAAAAATTCTCTGCTCTACAGTGATCGAAAATCAACGATCTTCGAATACGAATCCTCGTTGTATATGCTCTTCAGCAACCCATATCTACAGGGTGACAAAGACCAATATGATTATGAGAAGGCGGCGGCATGGTTCAAAGATGAACGCACCAAGTTTGAAAAGGAGTTCCTTTGAACATAAAGAATGTCTATGGTTCGCTTACCGGCCATTAACCCATTCCGGTACCGGCAATACAAATGTGTAGTTTGCCGTGAAGCATTAGTGAGGTCAGTACCCGCTATGAAGCGAGCTGCTATTCGCTTCCGCACTCGACCCAGTCTATGAAGCGCTGGAACAGGTTTGTGTTCTTGGTGCTATGGATAGACTCACCTAGAGCCATACACTTCCGCTGGTGGTTCATAAACAGTGACCTTTAAGAGAGCCATCTTCAGCCATTCTAATATGCGGGACCTGCTAACCAATTAAGCTCAATGCAATGGTGTGTTGATACGCTTAATCTAAGCCGCGAATTAGTCCCTTTTATTCCCCTAAGTCCAGTCTTCATGCGGGTTTGCTTGACTCTAGGTAGTAAGAGCCTAACATAGGGGAAAGCGTCCTATTTAGGATTTAGAAGTGGCAAAAACAAGAGCAATAAGGCGGTTAACTGAGTCTGGAAAAAAGAAGGCTCCAGTCGTTACACCTCGGGAGTTAAAACGGCTTCTATACGTGGCCAGAGATACCCGAAATCCAGAGCGAAACGAGTTAATTGTTTGGCTGTTATTTGCAGCGGCTTTTCGTATTACCGAAGTGGCTGTAATCGAAATAAAAGATGTACTTTGGAAAAGCGGAAAGGTCAGGAACCAGGTGATCATTCCTGCGAAGTATTCCAAAAACGGTAAAGCGGGTCATGTATTTTTCTACCATCGAAAACTACTAAAGGCCCTGGAAGAGTATTTGAATCTGAGAGTTGAAAAGAAGTTGTTGGCCGTTGATTCGACCGCCTATCGCGGGCTGAAAAAAGACTCGAAATTGATACTCAGTGATTACCGCCGCCCGTATTCACTCAAGCGGAAATTGCGCAAAAGAACGGATGGCACAACGGCTGAAAGCTGGGCATGCGATACGTTACAAGAGGCCGTCACCAAGTGGGGCCGTAAGGCTGGCATTGTCGGCTTTACCACCCATTCAGGCCGTAGAACACTTGCAACACGAATAGCAAGGGAAGGCGGCTCTGAAGAGCTTTTGTGTGCTCTGTTACGGCATACATCGGACGATATGCCTTATGAATACATTGATCCGGATTACACCGGGATTAGGAAAGCCCTGGAAGAGCTTAATGCGCTTCCTGATGATGAAACTGAAAAGGAATAAATGATGCCGAAACCAGATTTGACGTTATCTGAATTAATTAAAAGCCTTCAGGCGATAGCAGGTAGCCTGCCATTTGATCCTAAAATTGGAAAGGTGTCTCGTGAATCAATATATCCAGATTCTGCTACAGGAGTTAGCTGGGAGCGTGATTGGAATACAGTTGTAATAGCATTTGATTCTGATGCTGAAGGTTAAGAAGGCTAGGAAATGGACTGGTTAGTTGGACAACAGGTGGATATACACCCTTTTGGAACGGCTCCTGAAGAAGCTATCGTTAGTGGAAAAATTATTCAGGCTGGCGAAATTGGTTTTCTATTGGATACTGACCAAGGAAATAGAACTCATATAACTTGGGCAACAATCAAAGGTTACCAAGTAACGATGAGTTTCAAATCCCATGTGGGTCCTGAGCAACTTAAGATAGATGCACAAAGAATAATAGATTCGTTATAAGACTAAGGGGAATCAATATGACTGAATACGAGCAACTAGCAAAAGCGATTTCAATTGCCACTACGGCTCATGAAGGTCAGTTCGATAAAGGCGGCAAGCCTTATATTCTTCACCCTTTGCACCTAATGAACCAGCTTATGTTTGATATTCAGTTGGCAACAATAGCTGTGCTACACGATGTTGTGGAGGATAGTCTCTATACGTTTGATGACCTAGTAGCGGAAGGTTTTTCTGACCGAGTACTTGCTGCGCTTATTCTGCTAACTCATGATGATTCTGATGGCTATCTTGAGGGTTATATTCCGAAGATTTGCACTAACCGTGATGCAATCAGAGTTAAAAGGAAAGACCTAGAGCACAACACGGACATAACCAGGTTGAAGGGCATCAGGGATAAGGATTTAGAGCGCCTAAGAAAATATCACACTGCTTTTGTGATGCTGGGTGAAGCCAAGAATAGTTTTTTATAAGGACCGGGGAATAATGGGTAGCCTGGTGATTGGCAAGTAGATTACTATAGCTGCTCTATATAAAGATGTTATGTGCACGGATAATACATTGGAATTCGTAATAAACAACCTAGCTAATTTAGGCTTAATAATTGATATTATCGGCGCATCTATCCTTTGGAAGTTTGGACTTCATACAGCATTAATTGATAATAAAGAAATAAACGAGGTTGTGGATGGTGGGTTAATATTGTCTGTATCTAAAGATGAATCAAGTAGTGATATATCCATTGTAAAACGACTGTCAAAAATTGGCTTATTACTATTAGTTTTTGGGTTTATTTTTCAAGGTATAGGGAATACGGTTTCGTCGGAGAAAAATTATCAGATAATTGAAAGTATTGTTAATAAATCTATACAGCTAGAGAATATAAAGCGTGAGGTTGTTGAACTTGAAATTAAATTTAATAGCCAGATTGCAATGAGCAGTGAAAACATTAATAAAGGATTGAAATTAGTTAGTGATAGAGTCAAAAGTATTGAGGCGAATAAACAGAAAGCACTTAGACAGGCTAATTCTCGAAAATTGATTAAGAATGCCAGTAATCGAACTAATAAATTTACCGTTTCTGACGAGCGCTAACTCAAGGGGTAGCTATGGGTTATCAATCGTAGATAAAATGTAGGTACTTGAGATTTTCACGAAAGGATTGGTGTGGGTGTGATGCCCTCTTTATACGTAGTATTTTATTTAGGTTTATTTGATGACTATTAATTTTGAAAGAGTTTTTCACCCCGTAGGTCAAGGAGCATTCTACTCCGAAAAGCATACAGATTTTAATGTTGTGTATGATTGCGGTAATTGGAGAAACAGTAAAGCAGCTACAAATGTTGTGAATGATTCTTTCCTAAAGAAAGATATAATCGATGTTTTATTCATCTCACATTTCGATTTCGACCATGTTAGTAAAATTAGAACTCTTTCTAATAAATTTAGAATAAATGTAGTTGTTATGCCGTTGTTAAGTGATGATGAAAAATGTTTATTAACAAATATATATAGAGTATTAAATAATCGCGTACTAAATTTGATAAATAAACCTGAGAAGTTTTTTGGTGATGGGACATCGATATTAAAAGTTGCACCTTTTATTGAAAAAAATGATGAGGCGGAATTAAATTATGATGATGTAAAGGGTTTAAATGGTAAAGTTATAAATAGTGGTTCAGTTATTAATATGGGGTCAAAAAGTTATAGTTGGAAGTTAATACCATACAATTACGAGAGCAAAAGTAGAAGGGTTGTTTTGGAGGAGGCCCTGCTCAAAGAAGGTTTTTCAACTTCAGGTATATCAAAGTTGAAGAGTGACTCAAAATATACATTAAAATCGATTAAGCGTGATGTTGGTTTGTCAGCAAGTAAAAACGGGAAGATTTTTAGAAAGGTATATAACAGTCTAACCGGGGGTATCAATCAGAATTCAATGTTGCTTTTTTCAGGTGTTACTAACACTACTAAGTTGCAGATATGTCAAGATATTAATTATAAATTAAAAAATCCTATGAGGTTTGAATCTGATTGTGTGTATTGGAAGAGAGCTTTAAGTTTAAAGGAGGAAGCGCGCGGTAAGGTTTCATGTATTTATACTGGCGACTCTGATTTAAATCTAGTGAAAATTAAAACTATATTTAGCGAATTTTGGGATACTGTTGGTACAATACAGGTTCCGCATCATGGTTCAAAAAATAATTTTGAGTATTCATTGCTTGATAATGAACATTACTATTTCCCAATTTCAGTCGGGATAAAGAATACATATTCACACCCTTCTCCTGATCTTGTTAAAGATATCGTTGCCAGTGGAGCGTCTCCTGTTTTCATTACGGATAATTTAAGTTCTAAATTTTCCCAAAAGTATTGGGTTTGATAAAGAGTTGAAAAGATGGCTAGTTTAATAGCAATCACGAATCAGAGTAAAACGTTTGAGGCGTATATCCCAAACGCATCCACCAACTTCATGGCTCAGTGCTCTGAGGCTGGATATGCGCTGCCCAATGGTAAGCATAGGTGCAATGAAATGCCATCTACCACATATGTTAAGTCCTTCAGACTCTTACCGGCTCATTATAGTATCACCAAGGCCATTAAGCTTCGGGGAGCCATCCACTGGTGATTTACGCCAAGCCCTCTTGTGGTCTCCAAACAGCTTAGTTCGGACAACATTTGGCCTTCTCTTTTTGAGGCTTAAACCTCTTTCAGTCGCTTCACGATTTCTAACGGTTCTGGCAGCAGTCAGGCAGCTCTTCTCAGTTTTATAGTTGTGGAAATAGAACAGCTTCGCAAAGAGGGTCTTCTGTTTGATATATCCAGAAGCTGTATATTCTCCAGGGATATTCTCAGTGAAACGTACTTGATAATAGGGGCGACCACCACTAGCAGGTTTCAATACACGACCTATCCATTTATTGTTTCCTGTGTCGTAAGGGGTTGGTTCATTCATAGGTATAGGTATTGTCTGTGGTCGGTAAGCTTACATTAGCATTACGTCCTATTCCAAGCTTGGAAAGTTCGCGAATTATTGTGAATGCCAGCATCTCTCCATGGGCGTCAATCATGATTGCTCAGTATTGTTCGTGAAAAATGGTGGGGCCATTATATACCCCTATCAACTAGGGGCACATACAATTATTACTGGGTAATTCCCCGCTCTACCTTATCACTGAATTCAGCTAGTTTTTGGTCATCTTCTTTCTTCTGCTGAATACTCATACGGACATGCTCTAGTTTTAGTTCGGAATGAAAGCCATTTTCAAGAAACCAGTTTTTGATCTCGTCTTGTGTTCCGGTATCGACCTTGATATTCCCTAGAGATGGAGTGATTTTATGCAAACAAATGCTGCTGTCATCGGTTGGAATAATGCTGACTTGTATTCCACCATTGGTAAAATCAAAAATATCCCCGTCTGTGGTAGTGAAGAACTGCAATGTTAAGTGCTTGTAGTCTTCAAATTCACCGCCAGTGAGAGTGTTGAAACACTCCTCTTTATAAACCTTGGCGAAGTCTTTAAGAAGCGGGACAATCTTATCCGGATTTCTAAACACGTCCTGATCGTAAGTGATAGCATCGCGAAAATAGGTCCAGACTGTTTTAACATCGTCGTAGATGAGCCCTCGTTCCTTGTGCTCATCAAGGTTGTCTTCCAAAACTGCGTTAATTTGCTTGTAAAGGTGAGATTTCTCATGATGCCTTAGATCAAAGCGCACCATGAATGATGGTTGTGGGTCATCATACCAGTAGCATTTCTCGAAAATCCTCTGGCTATCCTTGAATATGCCGGCTTGCGCCACATAACAATATAGGCAGATAACCCGTAGGTCTTGATCTGCATTGATGGTATCCATCTGATCAAGAAGCTTATCGGTAAGGGGCTCAAACAAACAATTTATGGTAGGAAATAGGGTGTACGATTTTTCAACAGCGAGAGTCTTGATAATTAATTTATCGTAACTAATGATGGAAGGGGATCGAACAAGTTCTTGCAAGTGGTTCCAGCTTTTTAAGCCGGCGAGTAGGGCAACGGTGTTCAATTTTCGCACTTGGCCCTTTATATCCGAGGTTTCCTTTTTGAAAACCTGCAATAAATGGTAAGAGTTGGATAGTGTTTCTTGGATATACATCAAAAGATCCTACATTAAGAATTAATGTAAGCGGGCGTGATATGGCGTATTTGCATAATCAGCAGTTGCTTAGATGTGATTTTCTTTGGAACTCAAACTTCAAGGACGCAGGCGATCAAGCCAGGAAAGCATTCTATTTGTTGGTAGTACCCATTTCAATGAAAAAGTTTAATTTGTTCAAAAGAAGTTGCTACTGGAAATCATGTTTAGCCGTTTGTTACTCTGTCTGTATACATATTGGGGGTTTTTGGCCCGTAAATACAATAAAAGAAAGGGGTTAGTGTGGAATGGAATGGTTACAAATTATAAGGTAAAGTTAGTTCATTAAGATATTGAAATATTATAGGGAATTTGGTTTGCAGAGTTATAGATATGATCCAATAGTAACGGGGTTGTTTACTGGTATTGGCGGACTAGTATTGTGGTATTTCTTGGGTATGGCTGTTGAAGAAAAAATTGTACCAAAAAGTATAGAGCTAATCGCAGCAGGGGCCGCAGCAGCATTTGGTGCATATATAGGTGCGTTTATGGCATTCAAGTATAACTCGGCATTGAATCGTAAAAAACTTGAAATTGAAAAAATTGAAACGTTCTATTTAAAATTCCATCAATATTCTCGAACAGCAAAAATGTATCTTTGGAGTATAGGGCGAGAAGGCGATGATATTGTGGTTGATCGTCAGTTAGCAGTTGAAGCTGGGGAGCTTCTTTATGAATGTGAGGTCTATAAGCTTCTTTACTTTAGTGATTTGCCTTTAGAGCCAAGTATACAGCACGCGGAGCTGTTGAGAGTAGGAGGCTATTGTGAAAGGCATTGGAATCGACTTCCAAAGGGTGTTGATTTAAAAACCCAAGATACACTTGATGTACATAAGTTATGTGGCAATGAAGTTATTAAACTGGATAAGCTACTTAAACCAGTTTTTGATTGGTGTAAAAATCGGATAAACAACATCCACTAATACAAACATAAAAAAGTAATATGCGGACTAGAAGTCCGTTTTGTTGCTCAGTTAGCTATTCATAAGGTTGATCATATGAAAAACATTCCCACAATTATTAGGGGGCACTTGGACGGTGAAGAATTTCTTGAAAAGGACATTTTCGGCGTGTTTACAAATGAAGTGTCAAACGAAGGTAAGACACTTACACCGGGAGGTTTGTATGGTTTCTTTGTTAGGCTTTCTGAAACCGAAGCAAAAAATCTTTATGCAGAAGCAAATAAAAAAGGGTGCTCCGCACTTTCGACTTGTGAAAAATTTAAGCCAATAAATAATGATATATACCCTCTCTATTGGGGAAAGGACAAATCTATAGGTTCAAGAATTAATGGGCATATAAAAAATCCAGATGGACCGGAGCAAGGAAAGAATGGTACTGGATTAATCAGGCTTAGTGCTTATGCCGCTCTTCATGGAAAAGAAATTGGTGTTTTTACAATAGTTGTGAACGATAATTCTGGCTTTGAAACTCATATTCGAAAGCTGTACCCAGATTTATTGAAGACTTCAATGTTTAAACTCTAGTGTTAAATTGTAAATTTAGACAGAAAAATGTTGTTCATATACTAAATAACGTGCTGATTTAAAGGTGTTTGTAAATGGCAATGGTAAATTAGTGTTTATCAAAAATATCCAGCCGATGACAAATTATTTCGCCGTCGATATCTGTAGTGGCATAGTGAATTTGGCCACCTAACTAGAGCTAAATGGCTCGTTATCAGATATGGGAATAGAGGGGGATGACAGCTGGCTAAGCCTGATACCTGACCCTGGCTATCTGTCGTAAATCACTCATAGGGCCGCTCGTGGGTTCACCCGTAATTCCTGGGTTATGAACGGTCTGCTCTTATCTAATTTACCAAGCCCACTTAAAGCAAACTGCATTCAATCAGAAGATCCAGGGTATGGACCCAGTTCTGCCCATACCAGGCCCTCAAATTGAGGGTTTTTTTATGCCAGGGGAATATGGGAGTGGCATTGTGTAATGCCACATGCACTTGTGTATATTTAGCTATTTTCAGGGTGGCTTGGCAGTAAATTATATTCTACTCCCTCTGTTTCGTTAAATTCAATTTGAACAACTCCTCCTCGATCCTTGGTTCGATTAAAACTGAAATGACCAGGCTGACCAAAGCAGATAGTATCTTCAGGGTTGAATAGCTTTAAATCGTTGATTAATTGGGCGACTGTAATTTCAGACATAACTTGTTTCCGTTAAAAGTATCTATGCAAAATTGCTTAGTTATTTAGCAGCTAAATATAGCATTTTTTATGAGCGTAGTGGGATGTAACTAAATTGTATTGTTAGGGAAGATGGAGTATTAATTGCTCTTTATTTAAACCTTTAATAATATCCATCACACATGCTTAAGATAAATATGCGCTAAGGACGTGAATAATGGCAATTACGTTACAAGATTTGGAACGACATCCCGTGTTGCTTCATGAGGTATTGGGGAAATATGCTGCTAAGAATTGCTATGAAAAGCATATTAGCCAGGGTAAGGGGACGTTATTGAGCAGCACTATTGGCTTTTACAAAAAAGATAATTCAGATCACTACCAAGATATTGCGAGAGGCTTCCTAGCTAAAATGAATGAATACGTCGCCTCTGGCTTAGTTATTACAGAGCAAGTTGGGGATGATACAGGCTTTCTTCCTGCAATTTTTCAAGATTCAGAGCTAGACCCAAATAATATTAATTAGGTTTAAGTGCTTTTCCACCCGATTGGTCTTTTTACTTAAGGGAATAGACCCAGTACTGACCATACCAAGCCCTCAGATGAGGGTTTTTTTATGCCCGTGGAATATGGGTGAGCTACTCATTAAACAATGCCCGGATCCAATGAGATGGTATGCCGACATAATCGGTCAGAAAGTACCGATCTTGGGTGATGCTGGATGGGGTGAATATAAGGTATAACACTAAAACCTACTTAGGTTGGATTAGTGGTTAATTTCGATAGTTTTAAATTGCTTTATTACCTTGGTCTTAAATTCACTTATTGCTGGATCCAATACATTTTTTAAGTAATTGAGAATGCGGTGTAATTTTTCTTTTTCACTGGAATCAAATTCAGGATTGATTTCATGCCTTAGAGGTATATGTGGGACTGACTGCTTGAGGGCAGATTCTAGCTTATGGTGGCATTTTTGAAGTGGGATCTTGTGTAAAAGTAAAGTGATATGTATATTTTTCAGCTCTTTTTTGGCTGGCACTAATAAGTCACTGATCGAAAAGTTTGGGTTGTATAACTCCTTGGCCATATCTTCTATTTCGTGAAGGCTGTTCATTACTCTATATAGCGCTGCTAACCGTCTCTCTCTGTCTTCCCTTGCCTTTGCATTCTTATTGAATATTTGCTGGGCGATATATGCCACTAATAAAATTGTTAACGCAGTAGAGAATTTATCCAGAAACCAGATGCCAAGAGTGTATCCGCCAAACTGCACGTCCCAATTTAGTGTAATTAACATACATAGCGAAAAGGCTAATAGCCCGCACTTATAATGGTACTGATACTTTCTAAGGTGTATTTTCCACCTTGGCTGCTTAGGATTCATAATAAACATAAACACCCTTGGAGATTGGCTTACAGGGTTAATTAAGCTTAGATTAACTATTCAAATTGAGCTATTTTTTATGTCAGGGGAATAGACCCAGTTCTGACCATGCCAAGCCCTCAAATTGAGGGTTTTTTTATGCGCAGGGAATATGGGGTTTATTTGATACCCAAGGGATAGTCCATGGCGATGGGGGTAACCAGCTGTCTTTGTATGCCGGCAATATCGATCATGGAATCCAGGCTGTTAACCTTGTCGTTATACACTTCTAGAGTGCTCATGGCCGAGAAGGTAATCAACTTGTCACTGGCTGGTAGGCCAAAAAATGACTGCTCTATGGTGCCCGAAAGGATACTGTGAACGATGGCCTTATCATCCTTAACCATCACGTCCTCTATGGTCAGCACCAAATCTGGCATGCACCGTCGAAACGTCTCCACGTAAGCCGTATACCCATCGATACCTAAGACCTGTTCATTAAAGGTAGTATGGTAGTGGAAGCCTGGAGTGCAATATTGACGCAAGAGATTTAATTGCCCTTTATTCCACGCCAAATTTATAAAGTTGCGAGCGAGTTTTTCTATTTCCCTTTCCATGGGCCATCCTTAGCATGAGTGACGTTGCAATTATAATATGACCGTTTTGTAAATATTCAATCAGTATAAGTAGCCACCTGCGAAGATCTATAACAAAGTACCAAATGGGTGCCCAAGAGGTGTTACCCACGAAAAGTAGACATCATCTACAGTTAGATAACGGTCTGGCAGTGTGGGGTACTGCAGAGCTAATTGGCCAGTTAAGTGATATGGGAATAGACCCGGTTCTGACCATGCCAAGCCCTCTAATCGAGGGTTTTTTATGTCCAGGGAATATGGGGGATGACTTGATTTTAATTGTGATGATTTTTGGGTTTTCCGTTGCACTGTATAGCCGCCTAATGATATAGACAGCATAGATGGTACTATTTGGAGAGTTTAATTAGGTCCATTATTTTTTCAATTGGTAGCTCTGGATTTTTACCGAATGTTATACGCTCAGTATCTATCGAGTTAATAACATCATTTAATTCCACTCTATTCAGCGCTGACTCAGCTGCAACCACCTTGGAATCATAATGATTAGCCAATCTTAAAAAGTATCGATAGAAGGTAAGAAAAATTTGGAGCATTAAAACAGACAGCATAACTCCGCCCAAACGAGTGATAATACTAGAGACAATACTGCTTGTTGGTTCATCTTTTTCTGTTTTTAATCTTTCTAAATTAAGTTTTTGAATTTCCTTTAATTCATTAGAGAGGCCTTCGAGAACTATAGTAGATGATTTAGCCTCCTCGTTTAACCTTACAGATTTAACATGGAAACCAGACAGTACGAATGACTCATTCTCAAGAGCTTCCATCTCAATCTCTAATTGACCAATAATGTTTAGGGCTTTCGAATAGGAATCTTTCTCTAAACCATTCACGGTATCATCAATTTCATCCAATTTTCCCATTGAAGCCTTAATAGATTCAAATTTTTCACCAAGTATTTCATTGTGCTTCTTATTAAGAGAAGCTAATGAAAGCTTTGAATAATTTAATTGATCTTCAACTTCTTTGATTTCAACTTCAATAACGCTTTGATCTGACACTATTTTCAATAACTTTTTATTAGCATTATCAAAGCTATGTTGAGTGGCATCCCTGTATTTAGAAAGCTGGTCTACAGATTCAGGATTACTAAATTTATCCGAAAAAAAGAACATAGTTAAAGAAAAAATAAAGATACAAATTATAGCTATTAAAGACGTAAAGGCTCTTTTCCGATTGTCGTTAGCTAAGACTTCCAGTCTTTTTATGATTTCTGGATCTGCACCTTCTGAAAACTTATCAGCAAAACCATTATCTTCCCTTTTATTAAGGTGCACTCTACTTCCCTTTTTATTAGTGTTATTCTTATAATCACCTTACATGCTTAGTTAATGTATGACTAGTGTAATCCCCCCTTTATTAATGTCAGCTAAAAGTAGAGAGTTAATCAATTACAGCAATTGGCTAGGTGGTACGCCAACAATTGCTGAATGTGGTCGTTCATTATTGTTGTTAATTTTGAAATGTGCTTTTCCAACGTTAATGTGTGAGGGTACATTCAAAACAGCTCCATCAGTTGTGAACGCTACTTTTTCAACTCTAGCGTAAAAGAATATGTATCGTTTGATTGAGCCCCAAATTCCAATAACACCATTAGTATCGGTATAGTGCTGGCCTATAAGTGCTTGTACTTGAATTATTTGTTCGTGTAATGGTTTTGTGTGTAATGCATCATCCAGACGCATATAGCGCTGGTGATCACATGCGGCTAATGCAAAAACTGGTTGGTTACCCTTGACGAATTCAGTGTCTACGAAAATGTATAGCTTGAACCTATTTACCCATTCACAGTGTGCGGTATTAATGGCCTGTATATCTTTTTTGTAAGCGTTAATGTCTATTCCGATAACACTTGTTAGTTTGGCCAAAAATTCAAAATTACTGTACTTGAAGTCGTAAATGTTGCTATACAGCCCAAGGTATTCATCTTTTAGTAAATTCTCTATGCGTTTGACGGCCTTAGGCGTCTGTTTTTTTCCATAACCAAGAAATTGCACGATGTCAGATAAGTTGGCGCAAGACAGCTTTGATGTGATAATTTTTTGAAGGGTCATGCTATTCATCCTATGGGTTAGGAAGTACGGTTTAGCAGTTCTTATTAGTCGCACTGCAATTGGTAGTAAATCTGCGATATCGAGGTTGTGGTATGGGATAGGTTATCTAAAGCTGTACGATCTATTCCCTGTATTCACAATATACAATTTTTCAAATGGCCCAATGGTTTTGATCAGCTCGCTTGCTTTGGTCCTGGCTTTACCTTCGCTATCAAGTAGGCCAGTCATTCGTCTATTGGGTTCTGAGCAATTAAAAGTATCAGCTATTTCTACGAACCAATTTACGGTAGTGTTTTTTAAAATTCTATTCTTCTTTTTTCCCATGATTTTCCTTATTAGAGTGTGTCACAACAGATCTTATTATAGCATTTTATGGTTGATTTTTGTACTGAATGGCCAGGTTCAGCTACGAATTTTATGTGTATATTTCTGCTTTATGATATGTGCGCAGTAGGGCTTATTGCTGGAGAAAGGTCGGTGCCTGATGTAACGGTATAGAGGGATTGAAAGTATGAGGGCATCTAAATACCTCCTATTGTGTGACGATAATTGGTGAGACACTACAAATCCCGGGGGTTGGGCGCGCAGATGGGATGACCGAAGAGAATGCAAGTTGAATGCAGTTTTGTATCGTAGAATGAGCCTCTGATCGGCGTGATCTGATGGAAGTCAATAACTGGTCCGGAGACGATTACAGGGAATACGAATATAACCCCGAGATGACTGGGAATCGTCCCCGCGTGGGCTTTAATCGGCGGGTCTAGCCGCCCACCATACACTACACTTAACCTGTATGTATTAGGGTAAGGTGACGGTTATGACTCGCACGCCAGAAGAACAAGCCATACATAATGAGAATATTCGCGCCATTAAGCAGTGGGAAAAGAATATTAATGCAGGCTTGGATGAACAGCTGAGGCGGCAGTACGGCTCAATCGTCATGTACATGATGCGGGCCGCACGTTTTGTCTACTTTAATGTATTTGGTCGACGTAAGTATTAGCTTAAGGAGACGAATATGATTCGCACACCAGAAGAGCAGGTCATACACGATGAGAATATTCGCGTGTTGTTGCAGTGGGAAAAGAACTGTAATGCTGTGTTGGATGAGGAAGTACGTAAGCAATACGGCACCATAGTCATGTACATGGTGCGCGCGGCTCGCTATGTCTATGTTAACGTTTTTGCTGACCGTTCTTCTTTACGATAGACAATCCTGTAACCCCAAGGCAGTCGATGCCTTTGGGGCGTGTGATTTATGATGCGTTTTGGCCTACGACTTTCAGTGCTTCGGGATCAGCATATTCCCCGCAGTTCGCAACGCACTTCAGTAGTGATTTCTTCAATTATTGTCCAAATTGCCTGTATTTGATCAGTCAGCCTGTATGCAGATAAGTCTTAGCAACTTCATGCTACATGGTCGTACACATGTTCTAAGCTGTATTTTATACACTAATTAATAATCATATTCGCATGGAAGCTGACCATGAAACATTGGCTGTTACTGACTATATTGCTTATCTCAACAGTCACCACCTTGGCCGACACTAAAGAGTTCGTCCGTGACTACACCTATATTGCTAGTGATGCGGATAGCAAGATCTCTGCTAGGAAGATGGCCATGCAGGAGGTAAAACGTGAGCTTCTTAATGAAATTGGTACCCACATATATTCCCGAATAGATATATCAGAAAATTCAAAGGGTGAGGCAGACGCCAAGCAAGAGATACGGGCTATTACTGCTGGTATCGTGAAAGTGGAGGTTATCGAAGAGAAGTGGGATGGCTATAAGTTCTACATTAAGGCCAAGATGGCCGCTGCCCCTAAAGAGATACTGGGACGTATAAAAGAGTTAGCGTCTAATGACAATGAAAATACCAGGCTGAAAGGTCAGTTGAATCAAAGTACAAAGGCGTTCGAAGATTTGAGGTTGGAAATGTTGGCGCTTAAAAAGTTGTTAGATGAAAGCAAATCACAGCAAGAAAAACAAAAAGTTGCACAGTTGTATTCGGAAAAGACCAGGCACTATAGGGAAAAAAAGGAAAAACGTTTAGATTATTACGAACCTTATAGCGCGTTTAAAAAACCAACTGACAAAGAACTTGGCGGCGCTTCATTCGCTCTTGGCAATATGTACCGGAAGGGTAAAGGTGCTCAACAGAGCGATGAGCAAGCCGTTTACTGGTATAAAGACGCGGCTGGCTACGGTAGTGCCAGGGCTCAGTACGCTCTTGGCACAATGTACGAGATCGGTAAGGGCGTTCAAAGGAGTGATAAACAAGCCGTTTACTGGTTTCAAATGGCAGCTAAGCAAGGTGCAACCCTTGCCCAGTACAATCTAGGTTTAATGTACGATAATGGTAAAGGGGTTAAGCAAAACTACAAACTAGCGGTTTACTGGTTACAAAAAGCGGCTGAGAAAGGTGATGCCAGCGCCCAGAACCATCTTGC
>MAAA01014234.1_pt1 | contig 35944 bp, 26 predicted proteins | sample 1115971 | NCBI WGS metagenome assembly MAAA01 (sample SAMN04961123, study PRJNA320927) | seawater metagenome | isolation source: sample BD02T6 sea water enriched with oil for 6 days | place: USA:Gulf of Mexico | collected 2013-07-27 | reverse complement strand
GCTCAAAAAAGTTACAATTTTTCACGCCTCAAGGCTCGCCATCTGCCCCTTTGGCCATTAGAATACGCCGTTTTTAGCACCCAGGGTTTAATCATGTCAGCAGTGGAATACGGCCAAGCCCAGCAATACGCGCCGCTGCGCATTGATATGGAAAACCTCACCGACGCCAATAAGTGCGATTTTTGCAGTGCCCAGTGCTGCTCTTACATCACCCAGCAGATTGATACTCCCACCACCATGAAGGAGTTTGATGTACTCCTGTGGCAAATTGCCCATAAAAATATTCATGTGTTTAAAGATGGCAATGGCTGGTATTTGTTAAGCATGACCCGCTGCAGTCACTTGCAAGCCGATAATCGCTGCGGCATCTACGAGACTCGCCCCATGATTTGCCGAGAGCACAGTACCGGCGCCTGTGAGTTTGATGTGCCTATTGATCAGGGCTGTGAATTGTATTTTCAGCAATATGACGAGTTTGATGCTTATTGCCGTAAACGCTTTAAGACCTGGGATAAACGCATAGAGAAGTTTGAAGCGGCCCGCGCAAAAGAGGCAGCCAAGCAAGCTAACAAGAAATAACCTCTCGTTTCTGCCCTTAACAACGCCTAGATTTTCAAGCTATCATGCACACCTAATTTTGACACTACCCCAATTCCGGTATGGCGCAAACGCTGTATATTGTTAGGGTAAAAGAAAAATATAATAAAGGTGTCTTTATGCGTTTAATCTCAATTGTATTACTACTACTTATAACTGGAATCACTGAAGCCGAAACTATTAGTTACGCAAAATATCAGCGACAATATATCAAATCTATTAGCGTGGTGGCCCCCGCCTGGGACGGCTACACCAATAAAGATGGCACGGGCCTGTATTGGGATATAATACGTGCCATTTATGAACCCGTTGGCATAAAAGTTAAAACCAAAACCGTGCCCTGGAATCGAGCCATGAAGATGGTCAGTAAGTACCGTACCTACAATGCCATTGTAGGTGAGTATCGCAGCTCGGTTGAGCCCATACTCTTTCCTGATTTCCCCATCGATGTGGACTACTTATCTGTACTGAGCAAGGAAGGGACAGCCACCCAATGGCAAGGAACTGAAAGCATGGCAGGGAAAAAAGTGGGCTGGATTAAGGATTACAATTCCATCCCCACAGCACAACGAGATTTCACTTTAAAAGAATTTAGAAACCTAGAGCAAGGCATTAAAATGCTAAATTCTGGTGAATTGGATTTTGTCATCGATTCATGGGATGAAATATCCGGCGCCATGCAGACCCATTCACTAAAGAAGGAAAACTATAACGTAAATCAAATGTCTGAAGGGAAAAACCTTTACACCGTATTCTCCGATGACAATTTATCAAGAGAACTCATAAAAATTTACAATGAGCGCATTCCGCTATTATTTAAAAACGGTGAACTTGGCTCCCTTTATAAAAAGTGGGGAACCGGTGAAATACCAGATCAAATTGTAGAACTCACTTACTAATTATAAATAGATATAAAAGCATCATACTTTATTCATAATAATACTGATGAGCCAGGTTATCCCCTGGCTTATCCAATAATGAAGTGTTACCTAAAAATTACACTCCCGCTAAAGCCATCCTATTTTTCAGAAACTTCCTAGTCTACACTCAATAAAACAAACTAGGCATCAGGTGAAAAATGATGTGGCGTTTACTGTTAGCTATCCTGTCAATCGGCTGGTGTAGTTTGTCTTCTGGCCAACCCTACATCTCCATGGATGAACTGTTTGATATGTCCTTGGAAGACATATTGAAAATCCGGGTAACCAGCGCCACTCGCCACGAAGAAAGTCTTAAATCAGTTCCCGCCTCTGTCACTGTATATAGCCGTAAGCAAATTCGTGCCCTGGGTATCGACCGGCTTACCGAGCTTATGAATTTTGTGCCCGGTTTCCAATCGCAGCGTGTTGATAATGCCAGCTTTACCCAAACCTTTTCCAGTCGTGGTACCAGCCTTTCGGGCAGCGCTCGAGAGATACTGATACTGCTGGATGGGCAACGACTCAACAGTGATTGGATTGGTGGCGTGCAATTAATGTACGGCCTAATAAATCTGGATAAAGTGGAGCGGGTGGAATTCATTCGTGGTCCTGGTTCAGCCATATATGGCTCCAATGCTTTTTTGGGGGTTATTAACCTCATTACCCGAGCAAATAATGAAGCCAGCCTATCCCTAGGTAGCCATGGGCAAATACAAGCTAGCCTGCAATGGCAGCAACCACTTAAAAACGGTGGCTTTGAGGTATTTATCAACACCATTGAAGATGATGGTCAAACAATGGGTGTTTATGACCCTTTTATAGGCTCCAACATTTCTACCAAGGATCCTTACCAATTTAAAGAAATACACCTTAAGGCTCACCATCAAGACCTATCCCTGAGCGTGCATCACAATAATACCCAGGCACAGCAATTTTATGTGGCAGGATTTGTTGGTAACGAGGCCAATCAATTGGATTCCACCCACTGGTACTTTAATCTACAACACCATTACCCCTTCACTAAAAACATCGCCATTAACACCAAGGCCTCGTTGGCGCGGCGTGGTTTTATTGCCGCTTCCCTGATAAGTGCTGCCCCTGCCCCCAATGAATTAGGCCTAAAGGCTAAAATAGAAGAACAGGAACCCCTGGTTGAAGCGACACTGGATTATCAAGATGACGACGCTAGAAAAGTATTAATGGGCATTGAATGGCGTCGCCCAAAAATCACCAACAGTGATGCCAACTTTTTTGGCAGCTCAAATCAATATAAGGCGCAGGCACCACTGATTTACCGAAGTATCTATGGCGTTTTTTTTCAGTACCAAGCACAGATCAACCACCAGCTTAACTATGTATTGGGGGTGCGTAACGATAATTACAGTAATTTTGAATCCCACTTAAGTCCAAGGGGCGGTCTTATTTTTCAATACGATGGCCAACACACTATTAAAGGGCTTTATGGTGAGTCCTTTCGAGCTCCCAGCCCTCTTGAAACCAACATTCAAAACAGCCCTTCTATCCTGGCAAATCCAAATCTAGAAGCAGAAATTGCACGTACTGTTGAGGTCATATGGCAGCGTCAAACCCAGAACCATTTTTTGGCCACCACTCTATTTTATAGCGAACTGAGAAATGTAATTGTAAAAACCGTTGACCATCCAGTGCAGCTTGATAATTCGGGCAGTGAGCAATTGGCAGGTATTGAAGTAGAGTGGCATAAACAGTGGACTGAAAATGTACAAAGCCGTGTTAACTTTAGTTGGATCTTAGATGAGGCACAGCGAACCAGCAGTGAAGCAAATATGTATACAGGGGCCACTGTGATCTATCGCACTCAATCTTGGAGTGCTGCCCTATTGGTTAATCATCACGCTAGCAAGGAAGATGTGTTTAGTGAGGATAGTGCAGATAACTTAACCACAGTTAATTCGGTAAGAGACATTCCTCAGCGCAGCTTTTTAGATGCCAATGTTCGCCGCTTTCTACCCCATAACCTAGAATTGTATTTACGTCTAAAAAACATTGCCAATCAAGATTATTACAGCGCGTCTTTGCGAGCTGATAACCCCCAGGGTGTGCCCAACCGAGGAACCAGTATCCTAGGCGGGCTGCGCTGGGCATTCTAATCACATAAAACGCTAAGTGAATGTATGACTAACTAACAGAGCCGCTAATGGCGTCTAGAAATACAGAGAACAATTCAGACTGGGAAGAAATATTAAGTTTACGATAGGTGTTTTTTCTATGCTCTTGCACGGTACCCGGTGCTATATCCAACACTTTAGCGGCCGACTTAGAAGAGTGACCACGTAATATAAGTAAAATGACATCTCGCTCGCGATCGGTTAGCACGGAACTCCCAAACTCGTTAAACACGGTTTGAAGTTTTTGATGAAGCGCATTATCACCTTGTTCATCGGAGGATGGGTTATTCCCCCATGCCATTAAGGCCAATTCCTTAATAACAGAAAATGCCGAGCGAGCTTGTGCTAACTCTTGCTGTGAATAACTGTGCGTTGGGGAATTGTGATAAATACACAAAGATATTTTTGTGTTGTCATCAATATTAATCATGAAATAGCAGTCTTCTTTGGTGCCGCTATTAATGTAGTAAACCTTATAATATTCACTTTCAAAAAAATCATCTGGCGCCATATCTGAAATATGATAAAAACCCTCTTCAAGGCCGCTTTCCACCGCCATATAAAAAGGGTCCAGCATATAAATTTTTGACAGGTAACGATTAACGGTTAATTCATGAATGTCCGAGGGCACACCATATTCACACAATAATACCGGCGCCTGATTTCTACGTTCCAGGCACACCATCATGCTGTCAGCATATAGAATATTGCGAATGGCATTAATTAATGCCGTGGGAAAGTGTTCTGTATTTAACGCGCGTGTGGCCGAAGATAAACCTTCATTCCACTGTTGAAATTGCTCTAACGATAACGTCATGACTTACCCAATATCGTAACTAAAAACCTTAAAAGGCTATATTAGCATCTAACCAGACACTAACTATAACTAAAGCATAATATGGCTTTGGTTTATATGGGCACTTTTACCGATTAAAAAACGAAGAAGAAAGACCCTAAGCTACTGAGCATAGCCTAGGGTATTAACAGATGTGAGTGCAGACACATGTTGTGGATAAGCGCTCACATCCTTAAAGGTACTTAATAAAGGAACCTAAACTGCGTTTACAGCTGAATTGATTTAAGTTCAACGTATTCCAACGCCCCTTCATACCCCCACTCACGACCATTGCCAGACTGCTTGTAACCACCAAAAGGCGCATCATAGTTATACTCAGCGCCGTTCACCGATACCTGGCCTGCGCGTATTTGCTTGGCAATACGCAAACCCACTTCCTGGCTACCCGCCCACACGTGGGCCGCTAAACCAAAGACGGTATCGTTGGCAATTGCGATGCCCTGAGATTCATCCTCATAGGGAATCATACACAATACAGGCCCAAAAATTTCTTCTTGGGCAATGCTCATACTATTATCCACATGGGCAAAGATAGTAGGTGCCACATAAAAGCCTTCGTCCAGCCCCTCAGGCATCTCCAGGCCGCCAGTCACCAGGGTGGCGCCTTCATCCACGCCCTTATTTATGCAATCCAGCACCGCCTGTTTTTGACGATGGGAAGACATGGGCCCCAGAAAGCTTTTTGCATCCAACGGGTCCCCTATTATCATGGCTTCGGCCACGCCTTTGGCCAGGGCTACCGCCTCATCAAAACGGTTTTTAGGCACCAGCATGCGAGTGAGCGCGGTGCAGGTTTGTCCGGAGTTGATCATCACATCGTTCACACCAAACTCCACCGCAGCGGCTAGGTCGGCATCTTCTGTGATAAGCAGAGGCGACTTACCGCCCAACTCCAAGCACACCCGCTTCACGGTTTCACTGGCGGTTTGGGTAATGCGTATACCCGCCCCGGTGGAGCCGGTAAACGACACTAAGTCCACATCCGGGTGCACACACATGGCTTCACCCACTACGGAGCCTGGGCCCGATACCAGGTTAAACACCCCTTTTGGCAAGCCAATGGATTCAATGATTTCAGCCATTAAAAACGTGCTCAGAGGCGTTTCACAGGCGGGTTTCACCACCATTGTGCAACCCGCTGCCAAGGCCGGTGCAATTTTCCCAATCAGTTGGTGCAAGGGATAATTCCAGGGACAAATAAGCGAGCACACACCAATAGCGTCTTTGTGCACCAAAGAGTTGCCAATGGTCTGGGTTTGCTCCAATTGAAACGGCGTCTCAATATAGGTCTCTAAACCCATGACCGGCCCCAATACCTGTATGTCCTTTGAAAATTGCACTGGCATGCCCATTTCGCTGGTCACCACTTGAGCCAATTCATCGGCCCGAGCCTTCATGCCCTCAACCAAGGCCACGATATAGTCGGAGCGTTGTTGCGCACTGGTATTAGACCAGGACGTAAACGCCGTTCTGGCCGCCTTAACGGCGTGATCCACATCCGTAACGTCACCTACAGGAACCACGCCTACTACTTCTTCAGTGGCTGGGTTAATCACATCACAAGTGTCAGAACCTGTGGGCATGACCCATTTGCCATTGATAAAAAAACGTTGATAGGAATTCATTTTTTGCATGTGTTCACGCCTCATTTCCACTTTTTGTTAACGCTTAGCTGCTAACAGCCGCGTTATTTAACTCATCTTCCAAGGTCACAAGACGCTTCTTTTCCTGGGAGCGAATCATGTATTCACCATACCCCACCGTCAGCAACACACCCGCTAACACTTGCCCTACGAACGGCCAGTAAATAGGCTCTCCCGGTACGTAAACAAAGAACACCATGGCCAAAAACATGTGCACACCCACAAAGCCCGCCACGATGGCCGCCCCGGTATTGGACAGTGGCATCTTGTAAGGGCGCTCAGCGTTAGAGCTAAAGCGTAAACGTCCATACGCCGCCACCATGGCGATATAAGACATCAGCAAGATAATTGCAAAGAACGCCAACAGTGCCCAGAACAAGTCCTCAGCGGTGGTCGCCATGGCGCCATAGGCAGCTAAAATAGAACAGCTCACGATGGCACCGATGATGGCAGATCCCACAGGGGTTTTATGTTTAGGATGCTCGATACCCATCACCTTTGGAAACTCACCACTGTTGGCACAATCTACCGCCACACGGTTTGAGCCCATGCTCCAGGTCACCATGTTGGTGAAGAAGGTAAACAATACAAAACAGGCAATGGTAGTAGCAATAAAATCGCCACCAGGGACAGAGTAAAAATAGAGGTTATTTCCGCTTCTTCAGCTGGAATGGCCGCCAATACACCCAATGTGCCCAGTACGTTAAACGCCGCCACAATCACACCTGAAATTAACAAGCCGCGGGGTATATCACGCTTAGGGTTTGACATTTCATCGGCACAGCTACTGGCCACTTCGGTACCACATACGCCATAAACCATGATGCCCATGGCCGCAATGGCATAACCGGAACTTGGGACCAGGGAACCCCAACTTAGATCGTTAGCAAAACCATAGGTTAGGCCGTAACGAATACCGCCCACCGCCAAGACCACCACACAGATCAGCTTCAATCCAGCTCCAATACTGGGAATCCACTTACCCACATTCATGGGTACGGTCACAAAATAAGCGGTAAATGCCGCTAATCCCATACCAATAAAGACCTGTCCCCATAAACCCAGTTCCGGGAAGAACATAGTGCTGAACATGCCAGCAAATAAGATATACACAGAGGGCATCCAAATTAGGTTACACACCCAATAAAGCCATGAGACACGTGCGCCCCAACGAGGGCCAAAGGCTTCACGAACCCAGGTTGAAATACCACCATTAGTGGGGAAGGCGGTGCCCAGTTCAGAGGTAATCATAGATAAAGGCACAAATAAGAAAATCAGCACATAACCCCACCAGAACAAACTGGTGGCGCCAATTGAGGCGGCCATAGCAATCTGATCCATGAACAGCATTGCCGAAACCGTATAGAGAACAATGTCTCTTAACCCCATTACTTTTTTATGTTGCATAGGTACTACTCCATTTATTTTTATAATTAATGAGTGATCTAGCGCTCATTATTCAAGGCAGTAATTCGCCCAAATAAACTGCTTTTGGAGTGTAGTATTCTGACCAATACCAAAATCTTACACCGGCAACTCACCAAGCGAACTACTTTTAAAAAAAACACACGCCCGTAAGTTCGATTACGGGCGCCTGCTCTTAAAGCTGGCCGCTTTTCTTAAGATCTGCGATGGTGTCGATGATGCTTTCACGCAACACTGTCACGATGAAGTCCACTTGCTCGCGAGTCAGGATTAAAGAAGGCGACATAATATTTAGGTGCACGGTGGGACGTACAATAAGTCCGCGCTTTTGCGCATATTCATGAACGATGCCACCGATGTTTAGTTCTTCCGGGAATAATGCTTTGCTGTCTTGGCTGGCCACAAATTCCACACAGGCCATGAAGTGAGATCCGCGCACGTCTCCCACAATTTCCAGATCAGATAAGGTTTTAAGTTGCTCTAAGAAGTAACTGCCCACGTCTTGGGCATTACCCAGAATATTTTCACGCTCCATGATCTCAATGTTCTTAAGGGCCGCCGCACAGGCCACCGGGTGACCACTGTAGGTGAAACCATGGGTAAAGCAGCGTCCTTTACCCGGCTCGGCAATTACATCCCAAATTTTGTCAGATAGAATACAGGCGCCCAATGGCATGTAACCTGAGGTTAAGCCCTTGGCGGTAGTGATGATGTCGGGCTGAACGTTAAACACATCTTTTGATGCGAAAAACTTGCCCAGGCGACCAAATGAAGTCACCACTTCATCGGATACATATAACAAATCATGCTTTTGACACACTTCCCACATGCGGTAATGGTAACCTTCTGGAGGTACGATCACGCCGCCTGATCCCATGATGGGTTCGGCATAAAAAGCCGCCACTTTATCCGCGCCAATTTCAAGAATTTTGTCTTCAAATTCCTGCACTAAAGAATCAAGAAAAGCAGATTCGGTCATGCCTTCTGGAGCACGGTAAAAGTTAGGACATGAAATATGGTGAATGGTGTCTGTGATGTAATCAAATTCTTCAGGGTGATCTGATTTCTTGCCACCTATGGACATGGATACATAAGTAGAGCCATGATAAGAATTCACACGAGAAATAATGTGTTTCTTTTCATGTTTACCACGACAGTTCTGATAATACTGAATTAAGCGATATGAAGTATCAACCGCGGTGGAGCCACCTGTGGTTAAAAACACACGGTTTAAATCGCCTGGGGCCAGCTGAGCCAGCTTGTCGGCCAAGGCAATGGCGGTCACGTTGGCCATGTCAGCAAACGGGTTAGCGTAAGCACAGCTTAGTACTTGCTCGGCAATCACATCGGCCATTTCTTTACGACCCAGGCCAATGTTGGTGCACCACATGCCGCCCACGGCATCCAGATATTTTTCGCCGTTGGCGTCATAGATGTAAGCGCCTTCACCGGCGGCCACATTCAACGAGCCGTCTTCTTTATGCTCATCAAAACAATGATACGCATGCATGTAATGGGCTTGATCGCTTTTGGTTATCTCGCTGTCATTCAGCTGTGCAAAAAATTCTTTATTGAGTGTCATTGTCTGTCTCCACTGGTTTTATTGTTGTTTCTCACTTGGACACATATTGACAACCCGAACACCTAAGGGCCATACCATATAACAGGGGGGCGCTGTCATCGGCTCCCCGAAAACGGGTATATACCCACAGCAGGTTTTCAGTAAGATTGAGTGGACTGAGCCGGTTCTATATATGCTATTTAGCTCTAAGGCTCACAGATAAAGGATTACGCCACCTAACTCACCTCACGAGGCATCCTATGATTCTAAAGCCAGATAATGATGGTGTTATCACCGTATCCTTCTTGCTGATGCCCGAATACGCCATGATGGCGCTGCTGTCGGCCATTGAGCCCATGCGCGTGGCCAATCGACTGGCCGAGCGTGAACTGTTCCGCTGGCAGCTGCTGGCGGTGGATAAAAGCCAGGTTTTAGCCAGTAATGGCCTGGCCTTACAGCAGACCCAATCCATTCATGAGGTGCCATCCCCCGACAACCTGTTTGTTTGCTCAAGCTTTCAACCGGAAAAATACATTGATTTGAACACGGTGAATTGGTTAAAGAAGATCAAACGCCGTGGGGCGATCATTGGCGCCATGGACACGGGTTGTTATTTATTGGCGGCGGCCAGTTTACTCACCCACCACAGGTGCACCTTGCACTGGGAGGCGTCCCCTGCTTTTCAGGAAAAATACCCCACTCTTGAAGTCACAAATGAATTATTTGAAATTGACAAAAACATCATCACCAGTGCAGGGGGCACCTCGGCGGTGGATCTATGGCTGTTTATTATTCAAAGTAACTTTAGCCACGATTTGGCCATTACGGTTTGCGAGCAATTTATAAAAAGCGGCATTCGCCAAAAATCAGACAAACAGCGCATTAATTTAGCGGCCCGTTTAAAAGTTCATCATCCGCGCATGTTAAGAGTGTTGGCGAAGATGGAAGACAATTTGGTCTCGCCACTTTCCACTTCAGAGTTAGCCGATTACGCCCACCTGTCTGTAAGGCAATTGGAGCGCTTGTTTCGTAGTCACTTTAACGACACTCCCTCCAGTTATTATACAAAACTTCGTTTAGATCGCGCTCAGCAACTACTAAAAGAAAGCCACCTTAGAATTTCAGAAGTTTCCATTGCCTGTGGTTTTAACACTGCCGCCCACTTTTCTCGCAGTTACCGCAATCATTTCAAGTGCACGCCCAGAGACGAGCGAAAAATATTTTCCTTGAAACAGCCCGCTGTTTCACCTCCTTTGTTACTTGCCACACAGGTTTAGCAATACCCCCCCCTGAATTGTGAACCCTGCCAGCGCCGAATAGCGGTGATGCAGTTTGAGGTCGCGGTAAACCCATCCCTGGGCGCTTCCTTGAAACATCCATGTTTCAAAAACCTCAAACTTCATCACCGCTATTCACCGCTAAACCTAGGGGCCGCTGACGCCTTTATGGATAAGAATTTGGCAGCTTCGACACCTTAATTTAGCAGTGGAAGCGGTCCGCTTAAGGTGTATGAGGCATGAATGCCGAAGCAAGCCTCCATGGACGAGTTCACGGCGACCTTAAGCGGACCGCTTCCGCTGCTAAATTGGGCAAGTTTAAAAAATTTAGCGTTTACTGTCAGGTACTAATGATTTCCTACGTCAGTTTGAAGGTGTCGGCTAAATGAAGCGAAGTGTCGTTTTTAGACAACTTTATATTAAGCCTCTAACGTACATTGAACTTAACGCTTAGCCACATGCAGTTGAGCATCAAAATAATTAATCAGTACGGAGTCAGTTATGGATTTCAGCCTATCGAAAGAACATATCGCCCTGCAGTCCAAGGCCAAAGAATTTGTTGAAACGGTTCTGTTTCCCCATGAAATAGAATGTGAAGAAAACGACGGTATTAGCCGTGAAACCCATCAAAAAATTATTGATGCCACCCTTGAGTGGGGCTTCAATGCTCCCAACCATACTAAAGAAGATGGTGGTCAGGGATTTACATTATTTGAACAGACTCTGTTAAACGAACAACTGGGTAAGGCCACTGGTGCCATCTGGGATGCCCTTTGGTATCCGTCTTATCCCATGCGTTTTGCCACCCCAGAGCAAAAAGCAGAATACTTAATTCCCACCTGTCAGGGCAAGCGTCGTGACGCGTATGCCATTACCGAAGAGCATGCCGGTTCCGACCCAGCTCAGTGCACCACCCGTGCCGATAAGGTAAATGGCGGCTGGAAAATCAGCGGTGAAAAATGGTTTGTGACCATTGGTGATATCGCCGATTACATCTTGGTTCATGCCCATGTTGATGGCGATCCGGAAAAACCGACGGTATTTTTTGTAGACAAAAACTTACCCGGTGTTGAACTAAAGCGTACCCCGCTTTACACCCACCACTTTGCTTTTAAACATCCAGAATACATCTTCAACGACGTAATCGTTGGAGACGACAAAGTACTGGGCGGCATTGGCCAGGGTTATGAAATGACCAAAGACTGGTTTGTGGAAGCGCGTTTGGGCATTGCCGCTCGTTGCGTGGGCGCCGCCATTCGTGCCACCGAAGAAGCCAACAAGTACGCTACCGAACGCAAGCAGTTTGGTAAATCCATTCGCGATTTCCAATCTATCGAATTCATGTTAGCCGACATGAGCGTGGAAATTTTGGCCGCCAAGTCTATGTTATATCGCTTGAGCTGGGAAATCGACCAGAGCGATGACCGTAAACTAAAACACGCCAAGGCAGCAGCCCTTAAATTATTCTGCTCAGAAATGGTGGGACGTGTGTGTGACAAGGCAGTACAAATATTAGGTGGTCGCGGTTACATGCGTGAGCAACCGGTTGAGCGTTTATGGCGTGATACCCGTGTGGATCGTATTTGGGAAGGTACCTCTGAAATTCAGCGCGTGATTATTGGCGGTCAAATAAAGAAGCGTGGCCTGGACATTTACACCGGCTGGTAATTCTTAAATCATAAGTTCATTGAATGAACGCAATAAAAAAGGGTGACGAAAGTCGCCCTTTTTTTATTCATTTTTTAGCCAATGTAATTGGCTTAGGAGATAGTCGTGTCAAAAAAAATAAACCTTCAGCGCCTCATGTCGCCCCGCAGCATCGTTATGATTGGCGGCTCAAATCTTTCATTGCCCATTCAAAATACGCGTGATATTGGTTTTGAAGGGGAGATCTGGGTGGTCAACCCCAAGCATCAAGAAATTTCCGGAGTACGCTGCTTTGCCAGTGTTGATGATTTACCCCGGGCACCAGATGCGGCCTTTGTGGCGGTGAATGCACAGCTTACCGTTCAGGCGGTTAAAGATTTAAACGCCAAGGGCTGTGGTGGTGTGGTGTGTTATGCCGCCGGTTTTGCCGAGGCAGGTATTGAAGGAGAAGTCTTGCAAGAGGCTCTGGTAGAAGCGGCTGGCGACATGGCTTTAGTGGGTCCTAATTGCTACGGCTTATTAAACTTTACTAACGGTGTGGCGTTATGGCCGGATCGTTTATCGGGGGCGCGCACTCAAAAAGGCGTGGCCATCATCAGTCAGAGTGGCAACGTGGCCCTTAACCTCACCATGCATGACCGTTCACTGCCCATTACCCATGTGATCAGCGTAGGTAACCAGGCCGTAATGGGGGTGGGTGACTATGTGGAGGCCTTGCTTGAAGACAACAGTGTAAGTGCCATTGGCTTTTATATTGAAGGCTTGAAAGACATCGAATCCTTTAGCCGTGCTGCCTTATCGGCCTTGCAAAAAGGCATCCCGTTGGTGGTGCTTAAAGCCGGTACCTCTGAGGTGGGCACACAATTAACCATGAGCCACACCAGTTCCCTGGCGGGCGCTGACGACATGTATCAAGCCATGTTTGATCGCTTTGGAGTACTTAGGGTGCACTCGTTATCCGAGATGTTGGAAACCCTAAAGGTGGCGGCACTGTGTGAACAACCCAAGGGCAAGCGAGTGGGAGTACTTACCTGTTCCGGTGGCGATAGTGCCATGTTGGCCGACAGCCTTGACCAGTACTCACTCACCTTGTCGGAACTAACCCCACGACAAAGCAGCCTATTGAACGAATTACTGCCGGACTTTGCCAGCCTGTCAAATCCACTGGATTACAACACCTCTATCTGGGGAGACTTGCAAGCCTGTAGTGATGTGTTTGGCATCATGATGCAAGGGGATTATGACAGCATTATTCTAGCGTTAGATTTTCCCAAGCCGGGCACCGGCGACGACCGCCAATGGCAAGTGGCGGTAGATGCCATGATTGCCGCCCACAGCCAACACCATAAAACGGCCGCGGTGATCAGTAATCTGTGTGAACTAATGCCCAGCGACGCCCGCCAGCGTTTGGTGGATGCAGGCATTGCCCCCTTGCAGGGGTTCAAAGACGGAGTATCTGCCATCAATCAATTAGTGCAATACAGCCAGCGCCGTGAACAGGTTTTGGCCATGACTAAACCAGAACAGCTAGTGTTGCGCCAGGGTTCTTTGGCTGATGGGGAAAGCACCATGCTGGACGAATGGGCCTCCAAAAATCTGGTGGCGCAATACGGATTGTCATTACCCGGTGGCCACCTGGCCGAATTATCCACTGTTGGCAGTGTGGCCGACAGCGTGGGCTATCCTGTGGTTATGAAGGGCGTGAGCGATAAGCTGGCCCATAAAACCGAAGCCGGTGCGGTAAAACTAAACCTGAAAGATAGCCATCAAGTGGCCAGCGCCGCCGCCGTCATGGCGAAAAATTTGGCCCAGCAAGGCCTCACCGACGTTAAGTTTTTAATTGAACCCATGGTGAGTGATTTTGTGGCCGAGATGATTATTGGCCTTAAGCGCGATGAACAATTTGGCTTGGCTTTAATATTAGGCAGCGGCGGCATATTGGTGAACCTGCTTAACGACAGCGCTACTTTGTTACTGCCTACTAGCCGTGAGGCGGTACATGGTGCTCTGAACTGCCTTAAGGGTGTGCAGTTGCTGCAAGGTTACCGTGGTCGACCCGAGGGGGATATTGAGGCAGTGGTGGATGCGGTGATGGCGGTGTCTGATTTTGCCATGGATCATTGGGACAGTGCGACGGAAGTGGATATTAATCCGCTGATGGTGCGCCCTAAAGGAAAAGGCGCGGTGGCCGCCGATGCCTTGGTGCGCTTGCTGAAATAAGGACTTTGGGCGGGCTGTCAATTAGCCCGCCCTGTTAAGGAGCTTTGCGGTCCTACTTTAAAATCATCACGTCAAGACAGCACTTGTTAACGATTTATTTTAAGACAAAAAAAAACGGGTGTCACCAGACCACCCGTAAAGTATCGATAAGTAGATCACACTTATCTAATGAAAAATGAATCCTGCTGGTTATTCGCGACCGGATTTAATGCGTCCCCAGGCCTTGGTCAGTTGACGAACTTCCTTGTTGCTTTTTGGGTTCTTGCTGAACAACCTTTGCATGGTATTTTTATCTGGATAGATACCCACATCTTCAGAGATGGAAGGATCCACTAGGGCCAGGGATTTAACATTGGCGTTAGCATAACCTGTGTAGTTGGTAACATCGGCGATAATATCCGGTTGCAATAAAAAATTCATAAATTGGTGAGCCGCATCCACATTCTTAGCATCGCTGGGCACATACAGGGCATCAAACCAAATGGGTGCACCCTCTTTAGGAATAGTGTACTTCAAGTTAACATCCGCCCCCGCCTCTTCGGCACGCATGGTAGCCACCGCATAATCCCCCGACCAGGTCATGGATAAGCAGTTCTCTTTAGCGGGCAAGTCATTTAAGTAACCAGTGGAGTCAAACTTTTTAATGTGAGGTAGCACCCCTTTAAACAGTTTTTCTGCGGCTTTAATATCTGATTTCTTATTGCTGTTAGGATCAAGCCCCAAGTACGTCAGTGCTATGGGCACCATGTCCGATGCCAGGTCCACCACAGTGACACCACAGTCTGCAAATTTAGCCACCACCTCTGGGTCCAATAACATTGCCATGGAATCTACCGGCGCATTGGGCATACGCTCTTCAATCATGTCCACATTATAAGTAAAACCCACAGTGCCCCAGGTATAAGGCATGCTGTAGGAGAGTTGTGGGTCATAGCCTTTGAGTTGCTGTAACACATCTGGGTCAAGGTTGGGCCAGCCCGATAATTTAGTCTTATCCAGGGGCTGAAATATTTTTGCCTCAATGAGACGCGGTGATAAAGAGGCATCAAACATCACCAGGTCATAACCTGAATTACCCACCAATAATTTGGCTTCTACGGCACCGTATGAGTCAAACATGTCATACACCACCTTAATGCCGGTTTTCTTTTCAAATTTTTCTATGGTGTCTTCGGCAATGTAATCGGACCAATTATAGATATGCAGGGTATTTTCTGTGGCTTGACTTAGCATGGGCACTAAGGTGGCGGCACAAAACATACCTGCTGTTAACAATTTAGTGGAACCTTTGAGGATATTGTTCACAGGCTTTGTTTCTCCAGTTTTTATATTTATATTTAAGAGCTGTATTGCCATTTCAGTATTCTGCCTCCCCCCATCCCAGGCAATACCCTAAATGGGGGGATGATCATGCAGCCAAATATAAAGATGGCACATTTGCCAAATGATTTAATATACCCCCTCCAGCCTAAGCTCACCCATGAGCCTATTTTAATGCTGGCAAACTTAAGCGCCAAGCGTCTGTATCGTTATTTGAATGCTTCATTTTAAGCTTTTCAAGCGCCTGCAGAATAATCTTGGGCGCGCAACAAGCCCGTCGTTTGGTTAGATCCACATGCAGTAATATTTGCTCACACACTGCCAATAAGCTGGAATAATTTGAATGAACCATCTTGTGTACTAAATGAATTCTTTTATCATCCACTGCACAAATCTGCGTGGTGACATGAACCCGCTCTCCGGTTTTTACTTCATTGCGATGTTGAATATTGGTCTCCACCGTGAAATAGCTTAGGCCATTATCACGGTATTGCTGGTTCACACCGATCAAATGATAAAAGTCAGCACACGCTTCCGAAAATATATACAAGTAGTAGCTTTCGGTTAAATGGTCATTGTAATCTGCCCATTCAGGTGCAACCAGCACACTGTAGGGGGTATTTTTATTTTTCATCAATTCTCAGGTCCTGTTTTTAGCGTCAATCAATCCACCGCAAGAGTACATATTTTTTATCCAATGACAGCCATTTCATTACCCACATATTATTTTTACAGTCCAAAATAAACCGTGATCGTTTAGTGCTAATAGCAAACTCACTCGCTAAGAATTGTAATATGATAATACATAGTGTGGACATAACGTCGGGAAGGAAAAAACGGGTGACACAGTCTCCCGTAAAGAACCCTAAACCGGCAGTCGAATATGAGCCAGTCAGGGTGATAATTACATATTTATAAAATAGAGCGACTATTCACGACCGCTTTTAATGCGCCCCCAAGCCTTAGTGACCCGACGAACCTCTTTACTCCCCTTAGGCGTCTTACTGAATAAACGCTGCATGGTGCCTTTATCCGGGTAAATACCCACATCGCCAGAAATAGCAGGATCAATCAAGGCCAATGATTTGGCATTAGCATTAGCATAACCCGTGTAGTTGGTCACATCGGCGATAATGTCGGGCTGCAAAATAAAATTCATAAACTGGTGCGCAGCATCCACATGTTTGGCGTCTGCGGGCACATACAAGGCATCAAACCAGATAGGCACACCTTCTTTAGGGATAGTGTACTTTAGATTCACGTTTGAGCCCGCTTCTTGGGCACGCATACTGGCCACCGAATAGTCACCCGACCAGGTCATGGATAAACAGGTTTCTTTGGTTGGTAAATCGTTTAAATAACCATGGGAATCAAACTTTTTAATGTGTGGGCGAATACCCTTAAACAGTTTTTCCACCGCCTTAATATCTGATTTTTTATTACTGTTAGGATCTAAACCTAAATACGAAAGTGCCACGGGTACCATGTCGGAGGCCATGTCCACCACGGTGACACCGCAGTCGGAAAATTTTGACACAACCTCGGGTTTAAATAACATATCCATGGAATCCACCGGCGCATTTGGCATACGTTTTTTGATCATATCTACATTATAAGTGAAACCCACTGTGCCCCAGGTATAGGGCATACTGTAAGCCAGTTTGGGGTCGTAGGCTTGCAGCTGCTTTAACACAGCTTGATCCAGGTTAGACCAGCCTGACAACTTTGTTTTATCCAAGGGTTGAAATATGCCTGCCTTAATAAGGCGTGGCGATAAAGAGGCATCAAACATCACTAGGTCGTAACCCGAGTTTCCCACCAGTAATTTTGCTTCTACGGATTCATAGGAGTCAAAAAAATCATAAACAACCTTGATGCCTGTTTGCTTTTCAAATTTATCTATAGTGTCTTCCGCTATATAGTCTGACCAGTTATATATATGCAGCGTATTTTCGCTGGCGTGAGTCATTAAGGTGGCTAACGTTATGGTACAAAATACACCCGCTTTTAGTATTCTCGCAAAAACGCTTAAGATTTTACTCATAGTTTTTATTGCTCCAAATTTTTATTTATATTTATTATAGTAGCACTACAAAATTAGTATTAGTGTTATATAAATGTCATTTAACACCCTTAATAGGGCATATTAATGACTCTTGTTAGATGACCTATTTAAGATGATAATTCCACTACATCCCGGCTATCTCATCGCTTAATCAGCCATAAAGTAGCTTTGAAAGATATGATGGAATATACCTCAAATCACAGCCACCATTGCATCCAAGGTGTTTTTCACGGCGGTAAAATCAACCTTGTTTTTTTGCGCAATCATGATCAAATAAGAGCGGCTATCATCCGCTTCACGGGTGATTTCTTCACTCCAATCGATACGCGCACCCACCAATTGCAGCACTAGGCGGCCGGTATGTTTTTGGCCTACATTAAAAATGCCTTTCGCTCGGTAAATGTCTTTTGGCAAATTTTTAATCAAGGCTTCTAACCTGGAAAATTCCAACACCTGGTCGCACTGCCAGGCGATACTTTCAAAAATATCATCATGCTGATCATTAAGGTGATGGTCATGACTTTCATCGTGCGTGTGGTGATGACCTTGCTGAGCACAGCCCTCATGACAACCATCTGTCTCGGTATGCTCAGCATGGACATCCACCCCCAAAATTAACGCCATGGGCACCTTGGCAAAAGACGTCTCAAATACTCGTTTGTCCGGCGTTAACCAATCTGCTTTTAATTGCTCCAACTGCTTGGCGCTACACAAATCCGTTTTATTAATGACCACAATATCTGCTTGTTTAAGCTGCCATTGGGTGAGGTCTTTAAAGTCTTCCGACACTTTATCCAATTGACTGGCATCCAGTACATTGACGATTGCATCGATACGAACCCGATCACGAAACATTTTGTAGCCTAAGATACGCGCAATACGCCCCGGGTCAGACACCCCACTGGCTTCAATGATCAAACTCTCGGGTGGATTATCACTATTTAGCATGTCATCCAGCTGACTGCAGCAAATACACCCGTTGGCCAGGCTCATGACTTTGCCGTCGTGGTTTTTTATTAATTTACTATCGATATTAATTTTACCAAAATCGTTCACCAATACCGCCGCCCGCACTTGTGTGTTGGCTTGCAGTATACGGTTGAGCAAGGTGGTTTTCCCGGAGCCGAGAAAACCACTGATAATGGTGGCAGGAATGCGTGAACCAGCATGAGTGTTGTTAATAATATTCATTTTCTTCCCGCCTGTTAAAATTAAAATTTAGCGACGAAAAACATCTTCGCCATTCATGACCGTAAGCTGAACTTGCGCCTGAGCAATCTCGACTTCGGGCACTTCAAACAGGTTTTTATCCAGTACAATCAGGTCGGCAATCTTGCCCACTTGCAAACTGCCCAGGCTTTCGTCTTTAAAGTTCACATACGCGCCGTTAATGGTGTAGGCCTCGATCATGGTGGCTAAATCCACACATTCGTGGGTGTTAAACACTTCAGCTTCGCCATCCGCCAACTTGGGGTCCATGCGCCGCACTCCCACAGAAATGGCATCCAATGGATTAAGCGAGGTCACAAACCAGTCGCTGCCTCCCACAATGCGGCCGCCGGAGCGATGCACACTGCCAATGACATATTCCCGCTCATTAAAGCGTTTTTCACCCAGTGCTTTACGTGTAAAGTTTTTATAGGCATCTTCATATGCCCAAAAAGACTGGAAGTTGGCGCTCACATTTAATTGTCCAAAACGCAATGCATCATCTGGGTGAATAAGCTCTAGGTGGCAAATATGATGACGGTTATCGCGTTTTCCATTCACCTCTCGGGCATGCTCAAAAGCATTCAGGGCCATGCGTGTCCCTTTGTCCCCTATGGAGTGCAGATGCACCTGAACATCCTGCGCATCGAGCCAGGTGATATATTTATTTAGACTATCCTGGGTATGAAACGGTTTGCTTTTTTCATTTAGGTCGTCCATTAAATAAGGTTCTAACAACGCCGCCGAGCCGTATTCCAAGACCCCATCTATGTAGACTTTAATGGAATCCACTTCGATACCGTCCCTAGCATATTGACCCATGGTTTCCACAAACTCATAGATCTCATCACCAAAGGCACCGGGCTGCCAATTTAGCGGAGACATGGCGCCGCGCAGTCGAATATTTAATTCACCCTTGTCGGCCAAATCAAGATACGGAGCAATCATGTCACCATCCAACCCCGGCTCGGTGATGGATGTAATGCCAAACTGATGCGCTAATTTAATGCCGGTTTTTAAGCCCGCTATTTTTTCTTGCGCCGTCTCAATGGGCATCACATCTTTTACTATTTGCCCGGCAAAATCGAATAACAAGCCAGTGGCTTCACCATTTTCATCCCGCTGAATTTCGCCAGCCATGGGGTCCTGCGTATCATCCGTAATACCCGCCAATTCCAGCGCCTTTGAATTCACCCATAAGGAATGGCCGTCGTTGCAATTAAGATAGATGGGACGATGAGAGCAAATTTCATCTAGCCATTCCTTACGAGGCTCGGGAATACAGGCAATGTTCCAACCGGAACCCCGTACCCAGCCTTGGGCATCGGTACCTTGCTTGGCAATGTAAGATTGAACCGCCGCTAACACCGACTCTTTACTGGTTAAACTGTCCATGCTGCACTCGTTTTCTTGCATGCCTCCAGAGGTTAGATGCACATGGCTGTCGATAAACGCCGGCAACATGAGCTGCCCTTGAGCATCCTCCACCTGGGTGTCTGCCCCTATGAATGCCTCGACACCGCTGTTATCACCCACATAAACTATGAGGCCATCATGAATGGCAATGGCCTGCGCCCAAGGTTGGCCCTTGTTTACGGTATAAATAGCGGCGTTCTTTATAATGCGATCGGCAATTGTGGTGGAGACCATCTGACTGCTTCCTTTTTTATTCAATTTGAAATGTACCGCCTCACAATAGGGGACTCGGCATTGCAACTGAATCAATTTAAATCTACCATGGCCATAACCTATGGTTATGGCTGGAATCCCATTGAGTCCTATTAAGCGTGCCCCCAAGCTGGATTTATTGAACACCTTTGAAAGGGCCGCTTATTACGGCAACTTTACCCGTGCCGCCCATGAACTGTGCATCAGCCAGGCCGCCGTGAGCCGCCAAATTGGCATTTTGGAGGAACAGCTGGGCATTAAACTGTTTATTCGTAACAACCGCGGAATTACACTGACTCCACAGGCTCGCCCCTTGTACGAAACCTTGCACAGCTCGATTGAGAAGATAAAACAGAGTGTGGGCCGTATTCAGAAAAGAGAACAAAACAGTCAGCAGCGACTCAGCATTGCGCTGGATTCCGCTCTGGCCGGTACCTGGCTAAAGCAACGTTTTTTTCAATTTCGTGAACGCCATCCGGACATACAACTTGAGTTACAGCTCATCACCAACACCACCCCCATTGACACGGTGGATCTGCAAGTTCTCTATTTACCCGGCTCCGCCCTCACATTAGATAAGTATCAAATTGAACTGCTTTATGAGCCCATGGACTTTGTGGTGTGCAGCCCCAACTTACTCACCTCCAAAAAACCGCTAAACACGCTTGAGGATTTAAATCGACACAGCCTAGTACATGAATTTAATCGGGATATCGATTCATTGCTGTGCCTGGAGATGGCCACCAACTGTGAAGGGATTATTTTAAGTGATGACCTGGTGGCCGCCGATTACCTGCACACAGGAAAACTAGTTAAACCCCTGCCCCATGTGCACCCAGGGCGAGACAAAGTCTATTTATTAAATAGAAAAGAATTGAGCGAGCATCAGGGGCTCATTGCTTTTAAACAATGGATCCAGCAGGAGATGCAACAACATTTAACCAGCTGTGAAAATTTACGAGCCTTTAAAACCTTTAACATGCCAACAAACTAAGGCGCTAAGCATTTAGGTGGCTTGAATTTAACCGCTGGGGCCCGCTAAATGTCGACACACTTAGCGTTTAAAATCAGGACTAATTATTCGTACGTCGGCCCAAAGGCAGGTGAAGGGCAATACAAAAAATATAGAGCTTTTCAAGGTAAGCCTATCAATTATGATCGCCGCTCTGATACTCAGGTATCACATTTTAGGCCATTATAACGCTTCACTATCGCTTAACTGATTTTTCGAAAATGATTCAGCGATGGCTCGAGTTAACATCAAATGTTGGTACGCATAGTCATATTCATTCTCTATATCAGGGTAAACAGACTGAATGGCAATAACCATGTTTTCAGCTCGGTTAACATAGATAATCTGCCCAAGACTGCCTAAAGCCCAGTAATCGCCACGGGCCAACTTGGGATCAGAAAAGAGAAAACTGTTATACCAGCCCATCAGTGGATAAGTACTTGCTCCAGGGGTAGAAAACGCTTTCGTAGTGGGGGACTCTAGTTTTTTACTCCATTCATCCGACATAAATTTATGATCGTTCCAGGTTCCCTGATTTAAATTAATCATGCCCAAGCGAGCATAGTCACGCAAAGTGGCACACAAACCACTGAAGGCAAGTTCACGATCATGGGCGTCAGTAATCCAGTAAGCATCCGATTCCATGCCCGCCTTCTTCCAAATTTTTTCTTCCAGGTATTCACTGATGGTCATGCCGGTGACTTGAATAAGCACTTCGGCCAGAGCATCGGTATTGATGCTTGCATATTCATAACGCTCCCCTGGCTGAATTTTTTTCTCAAAGCTGGTCAACCATTCTTGTATGGACTTGCCAAAGGTTAACACCATGCCCGTTTCCACCAGATCGCTATCCAGGCTGAACTCTTCCTCTTCCCAATCGATACCACTGGTCATCTCCAGGGTCTGCCTAATGGTTACTCCGTCCCAACCGGTACCCTTTAATTTTGGTGCATAATCCACCACAAAATCATCGTAGCTGTTAATCAAGCCATCTTCGTGAGCGATGGCCACCAGCATGCCAATCACTTGTTTACTGGTTGAAAAAGTAAACCATCGACTTTGCGCTGTATTACCTCGGCTGTATTTTTCGTGAATGATGTTGCCATCTTTCACGACAATCAGACCCACGGTATTGGTGAAATCTAAAAATTCCTGGGTGTTGTGTGTCTCACCATCCACCTGAAAAGTCGTAGGTAAGGGCTGTAGGTTTTTACCAAATTTACTGGCGGTAGCGGCACGAGATATGTCGTTGTGGCGCATGAAGCTATCCAAATTACCCAGGGTGGCAATCTTGTACTCAACATCACTACCAAAAACCCCCAGGGTGGTGAAATAAAGGCGTTTGGCCAATGAGGTTTGTGTTAATGCTGCCCCCAGTAGTAATACGGCAATAACCATAAATAAAACGAATACGTTACGATTTTTTTTCAAGGTGTTCTCCAGTAAGTTTTTTGTTATGAAGCTGAATATCACCTGAGATTGATTAAAGCTTCCTGCCCACAGCCCCAGCTTAAAATGGCCTAACAGCCTGCCAGGGATTAACCCTTCACCCCGGTATCTTCATCCCATTAAACCCCTGCGCCCAAAAGAATGCAAGTACTCGCCTTTTAAAATGCTTTATTTTGATATACTGACCGCAATATGGAATTTGAAGAGAACAAGGTATATGGCACTGTCCACCCGAGATCATATGGCTGACGTTAACCAGCCCAAGCAGCTGCGCAGTCAGGAAACGGTACAACGTATCCTCATTGCTTGTTGTGAATGCGTGGCGACATTAGGCTACAACCAGGCCAGTACCATTAAAATTGCCAAGCAGGCAGGGGTTTCACAGGGGGGCTTGTTCAAACATTTTCCCACCAAAATTAGCCTCATGGCCACTATGGTTACCTATGTGGAAGCGCAAGCCAGGGCTGAATCGTTGGAAAACATTCCGCAGGATTTAGCGCAGCAATCCATTGAAAAGCGAGTACGTTATTTTATCGATCGTAATTGGGCCTTTTGCCAAAGCAGCGGATTTAAAGCTCTAGAAGAAGTCTTGTCGCAAATTCATTTTAACAGCGAACTTAAACATGCCCTGGGCCCGGCCATGCGCAAAGATTTACAAGCCGGGGATCTGGCAACATTAATCCCCGAATTACCCAATGACCCATCCATACAGTTTTTGAGCCAAATGGCGTACGGCGCCATCGAACACCTGGCGTTCAATGCTGTGGTGGCCGATGACAAACTCATTGAGTTCAGGCTGGACTACCTGTCGCAACTGCTCTATCGGGAGTTGACGTTATTGCTGCCCGCATAAAACCTGGTGCCTGACGGTTGGTTGCCTCATGCCTTGAGGTTTAGCGGCTGTGTAAAAGCCGTTACTGCAACAAAATAACCAACAGTACCTATCTAGCACAGCCAATTGGCCCAGATATGGGCCAATATAACCAGCACCGCCCTCCCGCTTTTAGCTCAACCTCCCAACAAATTCATTCTCGGCCCCTATTTAACCTCTCATTTGGCATATGGCATGGCCTAAATATAAATAAAAAGCATGTAGTCACTTTTTTTATTGACTGGTTTGAAGACTTTATGGTTTTATTCCCTCGCTCACTTGAGCTTCAAAAAATAAAAATCAAGAGATCGGTCATATGAACCACCATAGAAAACATAAGATGCTAAGCCGAAAGAAGTGGCTCTTAACCACCTTGCCACTCGTCTTGGCGGCCCACACTCAAGCGTTTGAATTTGATATGGGCGGCATAGAAGGCGTGCTTGATAGCCAGGTTTCCATGGGTTCAAGTTGGCGCCTTGAAGAACAGGATGCGGATCTACTCAGCGAGACAAAGGCCAGCAATGAAAATGGCGGAAACCTTAATTTTTCCAAGGGGGATGCTTTTTCTCAGGTGATTAAAGGCAGTCACGACCTGGAAGTGAATTACCAAAATTACGGCGCCTTTGTGCGTGGTAAATACTGGTACGACGCCGCCTTAAAAGACAACAGCGCCCTGGACGACAGCCACAACGATGACCTGGCAAAATTCTCCGGGGCACAAATTTTGGATGCCTTTGTTTATGGAGAATTTGATGTATTAGACATGCCACTGGATCTACGTTTGGGCAAGCAAGTGGTTACCTGGGGTGAGTCTAACTTTATTTTTGGTGGTGCCAATCAAATTAACCCCATAGACATGGCGGCATTTAATCGTCCCGGAGCAAAAATAAAAGAAGGTTTAATTCCAGTGAACATGGCGTTTGCCAGTTTAGGATTAAACGACGACCTAAGCGCCGAAGTATTTTACCAGTTGGAGTATAAAGAATTTGTTTTGGATGGATGTGGCACCTACTTTTCAACCAATGACTATGCCGGTGCAGGTTGTGATTCGGTAGACCTGGGCGATGGAGCCTTCATCGAACGGGCTAAAGAGAGCGAGCGCCGCCCTAACAAAGATGGACAATTTGGCTTGGCATTGCGCTTTTTCTCTGAAGATTTAGACACGGAATTTGGCTTCTATGCCATGAACGTTCACTCGCGTTTACCTATCATCAGCACCACAAAAGCTGTATTTGACGAAAGCGCTGTGGTCACAGCCGTTGACGCCATGGTTCCTGCTGGTGACAGCCATGATGAAGATACCATTGGCACCATCGGCTTCATGGGAACATCACTGGGTGATTACACAAGTACCTATGGTGAAGCCAATTTAGTTAACCCGTTAGTGAGCAGCAAATTCTATATTGATTACCCTGTAGATCAAAAAATTGCCGCATTCACTTTCTCTACTACCTTGGCTGGCATGGCTGTATCCGGTGAGTTATCTCATCAATTTGACATGCCATTGCAATTGAACGCCACCACCTACTTAAACGCACTATTACTAAGCGATGCCACCTATGCCTATGTGTTTAATGCCTACGGGGGTGAGGCCAATGCACAACAAGCAGACACAGAAGCCAAAAAATCCGTTGAGGAATTTTTTGGTTCGCTAGGGCTTGATGTACTGACCACGGCCGATGGCGGCGATATTGCTGGCCACAAAGAATTTGACGTGTCGCAGGCGCAAGTAACCGTCATTAAAACCTTTGATCAAGTGTTAGGGGCCAGCAGCTATTTCCTAATGGCAGAAGCCGGTTACACCTATGTACATGGCCTTAATAATTCGGACAATATTTTTGGCGGCGGCAGTGTTAACGATGCTTATGAAGGGGCGGTAACACAAGAATCCTGGGGCTATCGCGGCGTCATTGGCGGCACCTACGGCAATGTTTTTCCAGGCGTGTCTTTGTCACCTGAATTGTACTTTAGCCACGATGTTAATGGTTATTCCCCCTCACCCACAGGCAACTTTTTTGAAGGACAAAAAAGAATCGGCCTGACATTGAGTGCCGACATACGTGATATCTACAGCGCTGCCATTTCCTACACACAATACTTTGGAGGCATTAACGATTATTTAACCGACCGAGATTACGCCTCCATTAATGTTGGCATGTACTTCTAACCCATTAAAAATTCAGATTTTCAGTTACCGCAGACATAAGAGGAAAACAGAATGAAACTTAAAGGTATTTCGTTAGCATCGCTATTGATGTTAACCACCATGGCTGAGCCCGTACTGGCTAAAGTAAGCATGCAAGAGGCAAGTGAACTGGGTAAAGAACTTACGCAATTAGGTGCACAAAAATCGGCAAATGCTTCGGGCACTATTCCCGCTTACACAGGTGGTTTGGCGCAAGATAAAAATGCAGACCCATTTCAAAATATTTACGAAAATGAAAAGCCATTATTCATAATAACGGCTGAAAACCTTAGTAAGTATGAAAAAAACCTTACTCCAGGGCAAAAAGCACTTTTTAAAAAATACCCTAAAAGCTACAGCATGCCTATTTACCAAACTCACAGAACGGCAAGCTACCCTAAAATCGTATTAGATAAAGCCAAGAGAAATGCCTCCACCGCAGACATCAAGGTCAAAGGCAGTGGCATTATTAATTTTGACGAAACCGTTCCCTTCGCTATTCCAAAAAATGGACTCGAAGTAATTTGGAATCATAAAACCCGATTCAAGGGTGGCAGTGTTGAATTAAACCAAAACTTTATTTCTGTAGAAAGCGATGGATCCTACCTTGGGGAAACGGGAGTAGCTTACTGGGTATCTCCCTGGTATTTAAAAGAGGGTTATGATGCCAAAAAGGATGACAACATCTTGTTCTACTACCGCGGAAAAACTAAAACTCCGGTGCGTTTAAGCGGAGACATTTACCTGGTGCACGAAACCCTTGACCAGGAAAAACAACCCCGTAAAGCATGGATGTACAGCGCGGGCCAGCGCCGTGTACGTCGCGCCCCTCAACTGGGTTTTGATGCACCAGATGTTGACGGCTTACGCACCATAGATCAGGTAGATCAATTTAACGGTTCACCTGATCGCTACAACTGGGAGTTAGTGGGAAAAAAAGAAATCTACATTCCCTACAATTCATACAAGTTAGCAGATAGAGATTCAAAGTATAAAGACATGATTGGTGCTGGTCACATAAACCGCGAATATACTCGTTATGAATTGCACCGTGTTTGGCATGTACAAGCCACCCTCAAAAAAGGTTATCGCCACATTTATCAACAACGAGATTTATATGTAGATGAAGACAGCTGGCAAATTTCATTGGCCGATCATTATGATAGCCGTGGTGATTTATGGCGCGTGAGCGAGGGCCATGCAATGCAATTTGTAAATGCAAAAACATTACATTATGTGGGCGAGTTCAGTTACGACTTGATGTCGGGTCGTTATCTGGCACAGCTTAGTAACGAAGAAAAAAACTCGTTTGACTTCGATTTAAAATTAAGACGCAAGGATTTTTCTACTGGTGCCATTCGCCGCAGCGGCAAGCGTTAAAATTTATAACCCATAAACAGGTAACCTTCGTTGTGTCTCTAATAGAGTGGCACATCTTTCCCCAAGTGCTTGATTTAAGCACTTGGGGCCTTTTTACCTAATAGTGTTTTTTTAGTCCGCGTTATTATTGAACAGACATTACTTGAGAGTAATGACTTGAATATGAAAGATTAATAAGAGGTATTTATGTTAGATGCGATCAAGAATTTTGCACCTGGTTTTGAATTAGGCTACACACAATGGACAACCATACCCCAGGAACATATCAATAAGTTTGGAGAGGCCACTAACGACACCGACCCTTTTCACACCGACCCGAAATGGGCCATAAAAAACTCGCCATTTGGCGGCACTTTATTATATGGATTTCAAACCATGAGTCTACTTACCAGCATGTGTGATGAAGTATTTAATCTGCATGGTTTTGAAATGGACACATCAAAAGACCTATTACTTAATTACGGATTTAACAACTTACGTCTGCCAGCTCCTGTTAAGCAAAGTGACCCTATTCGTGGAAAATTTACTGTTTCAGCTATAGAAAATAAGGGTAAAGGTAAAATCCTAACTCTTGATGTGGTAATTGAAAATAAAAATTCTGATCGACCCGCCCTCACCGCCCAATGGCTGTGTTACTGGCAAAAACTGTAGTCAATATTGAAAATATTAGAGGAAATATCCATGATACCTGAAGAGTTAACCCGCGGCCGAATTCTATTTGATTATGTTGTTGAGCAAGCTCAAGATCAACCTAACGCCAGTATCGCTATTTTTAATGGAACCCATGTGAGTTACCAAGACATGGTGACTCAGGTGCGAGTCTATGCTAATTCATTGATTGCCAGTGGCATGAAACCAGGCGATAGGCTTGCTCACTTTGGTGGCCCTTGCCCTGAGTTTTTAGTATCTTTTTTAGCAACCGGGTTAGCCGGTGGTATTTGGATGGGGCTTAATCCAAAGTACAGCCAAAGAGAGTTGGCTTATGTGCTTAAAGATGCTCAGCCAAGATTCATTGAAGTGGCCAGCAGCGCACAAGACAAAGATATCGAAAATATAAAATCCTTAAGTGCCACTATGGGAATTGATTTTTTCATCACCGATGCGTGGCAAGATGAAAACACACAAACCATGGGTTATTTTTTAAGCCAGGGTGCAACCTGGTCCGCTGCTGATGAAAACAAGGGGTTCACCTGGCCTGAACTGGCAGCCCGCGCACCCTGCATGATTGTTTACACCTCTGGCACCACAGGCCACCCTAAAGGGGCATTATTACCACATCAAAGTGTGTGTTATTCAGGTGAATATGATGCCAAGGGTTATGTTAAAGGTGTTGAAGGCCCCATTCGTGTCATCAATAATCTGCCCATCAATCATGTGGGTTGCACCGTGGACATTTGCGCGCCGTTTATTATCTGTGGCGGCACGATGGTATTTATGGAAAGTTTTGATACCAGTGAAATCTTACGGGTCATTGAAGAGGAAAGAATTTCAGTATTGGGTGCGGTTCCAACTATGTACCAAATGATGATTGATGATCCATTATTTTCAAGCTGTGACTTTAGCAGTGTGAAATACATCGTATGGTCTGGGGCGGCCATGTCAGAGCCCATGCTGAAATTTTGGAAAGAACGCGGCATGGTTTTGGATACAGGCTACGGCTTAACCGAAACCATTGGCGGTGTCACTAGCTGTGGCTTTAATGATGATATAACCACCTTGGCCTCTACTATCGGTCAACCCACCGACCCGGATAACTTTCGCCTCATGGACGACAACGGTGAGTTGGTAACCGATACTCTAACCCACGGCGAGATACAAGTTCGCGGTGTATTAACCATGCTGGAATATTATAACAACCCACAAGCAACCCAAGAAAACTTCACCCCAGACGGGTGGATGCACACAGGTGATGTGGCCCAGTGGACCGACAATGGCTACTTACAATTAGTGGGCCGTACCAAAGAAATGTTTAAGTCCGGTGGCTATAACGTATATCCCCGAGAAATTGAAAGTGTATTAGAGCGTTTCCCTGGGGTAGCACTGTCGGCGGTAATTTCGGTAAAGGACGATCTTTATGGTGAAGTGGGTCATGCCTTTATTGTGCCTATGGAAGAACTCTCGGAGCTCGCCATAAAACAATGGTGTAAAGAACAACTAGCTAATTACAAGGTGCCCAAGTCATTCTCGGTGAGCAAAACCTTACCAATATTGCCCATCGGTAAAATTGATAAAAAAACACTGGCCAAAGAATTTAGTTAATGCATTTATCCCCAGTTAATGGGGGCTATCAACAAATTAATTTATCCCAAAGATGGGGGGGACCATGAATTACAAAAATAAAGATGATCTATTACGATCAATAATGGCGGCTGTGGCCATTATGGTAAGCGGGCTGATTGTAAATGCCGGGCCGGTGATAGCCGGTGCTTTCGCCGAAGGGTTTTCATTAGATATCGCCGAGATTGGAAACTTGCTGAGCTTAATGATGCTTGCCAGTGGTATTACCATGATCGCCTTGATATTTATACTCAAGCGTTTATCACCCAAAAAAGTAATGGGAATTGCCACCACAGGACTCATTTGTGCCAATCTTCCCATGTTACATATTACTGACTACCACCTGTTAATGAGCTTGTTTGTTATTCAAGGGATCGCCACTGGCTTTATTTATAGTACCGCCATGGCGTTATTAGGAGAGAGCGATAATCAGGATCGTGCCTATGGAATTTCTCAACTTCTGCAAATCATTGGTGCCGCGGCAATGGTCTACATTGTTCCTGTTTTTGTTTTTCCTTTTTACGGGTACCAAGGGGTAGTTATTTTTCTAGTGGTGGCAAACTGTACACTGTATTTTACATTAAAATCATTGCCTAATAGCTTCGCACAAATGGAAGAAGACCAGCAGCAAGCAACCATCGGCCATTCCAGCGTTAAAAAACGTCTGCCCTCTTTCGCCGGGCTGTTGGCATTATTTTTATGCAACGGTGCCATTACAGGAATATGGATGTTTGCAGAACGCATGGGCACCGACTTAAATGTAACGCCTAACGGCATAGGGTTAGTGTTGGCAGTGTCTGTGGTTATTTCATTAATGTTCACTGCCGTGCCTATTTTTATGGGGGATCGTTTAGGCCGTACTTTACCCACCATACTAAGTATATCTACGGTTATTCTAGGCATAGCATTTTTAACCATGGCAACAGAAATACTTGGCTGGGGCACAGGCATTGTATTGCTTGAACTGGGTTGGGCGGTAATGTTGCCTTACTTGTTTGCACAAATAGCCGATTCAGATCCCACGGGTAAAATAGTAGTCATAGTGCCTCCTGTGGTGGGTCTATCCATGGCGGCAGGAGTGAGTACCGTGGGGCAATTATTTGATGGTAATTATAATCTTGCCTACATGGCAACTGTGGGGGCGCTGTTGGTGGGGGCTGCGTTGTTTCTTTATTCTAACCACTCAAAAATCAATAAAGACGTTAATAGTAATGAGGGTCAGCCTCAAGGGGACCTGGTTTTAGATTAATCGCTTGAATTAAAGAGTAAGGGGCTGGGCTGCTTACTCTTTCATTTTGTGATTATCTTTAAACATGTACCAAACAACCTATACCACCACAAACGATGACCTGTGCTGGGGCTGGTTTAAAAAATCCGTTAAAAAATTCACAAAGGTTTTTATGCGTGTATTGCCCGCCAATGCCGGTGCACAGGCGGCGTAAAATGAGATATAGATATCTTCAAATTCCTTAACAGGTAATACCTTTATGCTGCCCTCCTGCAGTTCACGACTAATGGTATAGGCAGGCAGGTAAGCAATGCCGACACCGCTACGAACCGCATGGGATATTCCAATTTGGTTGTCGATATATACCACATGTTTTGGGGTGGGCAATTCCAGTCCGGGCCGATCACGGCGCAACTCCAACAAGTCGTAGTCATCGGCCGATAATTGCACCATACAATGCTGACTTAGATCTGCCATTTTTTTAATGGACGGATATTGCGTCAAGTATTCTTTCGAGGCTGCCAACACCATGCGCGTCTTAAATAACAACTGATACTCTAAACGCTTGTCGGCGATGGACGAACGAATGGCCAGATCCACCGACCCTTCCATCATATCCACAACCTCCTCCGACAGGTGCAGCTTAACCTGCAAGCCAGGATGCCGTTCTCGTAAGCCCTTCATGGTGGAAGACAATAACAAAGACCCCAGACAAGTGGCCGAGGTTACCGTTAACCCCCCTTCACTGGAGCGCCCCTCTATGCTGTCCAAAACCGAATCCAGACGATTAAAAATTTCCTGGCAGCAATTGGCCAAACGCTCCCCCGCCGGGGTAAGGCGGTTTTGAGTGTCGCGTACCAGCAATACCACCCCCAATTGCTCTTCAAGCTTTTTAATCTGATAGCTCACCGCCGACTGGGAGATATTTAGCTGTTGGGCACTCAGAGTAAAGCTTCGGGTTTGAGCCACCACCCAGAAGTAATGGAGTTGGGGCAGTATATGTCGCATGGGACAATTTCCTATGGCTGTAGAAGAAACCACGCCATCTAATTTTTAGATGGCGTGATCAATATTATATATTTTACCAATAACACCCTGTGAGGCAATATTCAATTAAACCCAAGGTACAAAACCTAACCCTTTGTACAAAACGTCGTTTACAGGAGGCCGCTATGGCACTTGCCCAATACGTTAACTCTTATTATGCCCACAGCACCAATCTGCAGCTGGAATACCCAAGACTCGAAGGTGATCACCAGTGTGACGTGTGCGTGGTGGGAGGCGGCTTTAGCGGTTTATCGGCCGCCATTCACCTGATCAAACAGGGTTTTAGTGTGACCCTATTAGAAGGGGCCAAAGTGGGCTGGGGGGCATCCGGGCGCAACGGAGGGCAGGCAATTATTGGTTACAACAGCGGCATTGGCGCGTTAGAAAAGAAATACGGTTTGGATGCCGCCAAGGACTACCTGAACCTGGCGTTGGAAGGCTGCGACGTGATTCGCGAGCACATTAAAGAATTTGATATCGATTGTGACTTCAAACCCGGCCATGTGGGATTAGCCACCAACAGCTTGCAATTGTACGCCATGCAGCACGAAAAAGAGGTATGGGCCCGCTGTGGCCATGATGATTTAACCATGATCAGTGACCCCACCCAGGTGGTGGCCAGTGACAATTATGTGGGGGGATTTTTCGACCCCAACGGTGGCCATTTGCATCCGTTAAATTTGGCGTTGGGGGAAGCGGCTGCGTTCACTAAGCTGGGCGGCACCATATTTGAAAATTCGTCCATGGTAAAAATCGACAGCACTACAAACCCGGTGGTTTATACCGAACATGGCAAGGTAAATGCCAAATATGTGGTGTTAACCGGCAACGCTTATATGGGCAACCAGGTGCCTTCTCTTGAAGCCAAACGCATTCCGGTGAGCTCCTTTATCATCACCACCGAACCCTTGGGAGAAAAACGTGCACGTGAAATTATGCGCCAGGATGTGGGGGTTACCGACTGGCGTTACGTGCTGGACTATTACCGCTTAACCGCCGACAACCGTTTATTATTTGGTGGTAAGAGTTACTACGGTGGTAAAGAACCTAACGGTGTGGAGCGTGACTTGTATCAAGACATGCTCAAGGTGTTCCCACAATTAAAAGGGGTCAATGTGGATTATTCATGGGGGGGCAACTTTGCCATTACCTATTCGCGCATGCCAGACGTGGGCCGCTTGGAAAACAGCAATGTGTTTTACGCACAGGGGTATTCCGGCCACGGGGTCACCACCACCCATGTAATGGGCCGCTTATTGGCCGAAGCGGTATCTGGTACGGCTGAGCGCTTCGATGTGTTTTCCCGTGTTAAACAAATCCCCTTTCCCGGCGGTAAGTACGTGAAAGTTCCAGCGGTAGTGGCCGGCAGCTGGTATTACAAGATGCGTGATGCCATGGGTGGCTCTAAAAAATAATTCCCTCTTTTAATTATGAGTGCTCGATATTAAGTAAATAGTATCGAGCACATACTGAGAATAAAAATGACAGACAATCAACTTAATTTAATATCTGAAATACAAAATTTCAGGGAGCGCCACCCTCATATCCAAGAGGTGGATTTAATTGCCCTGGATATTCCCGGTAATTTCTTTGGTAAACGCTACGCCATCTCACAGTTAGAAAAACTGGTCAAAGAAGGTTTTAAATTGCCCGCCGCCATGCACTTAATGTGTGCACAGGGTTTTCCGGTGGAAGCCCTTGGGCACGGCGCCGATGACGGTGACCCGGATGCAAGTTTTGAATTAGTAGCTGGGTCATTGCAAGTGGTGAGCTGGTTGACTACCCCCTGTGCGCAGATGTTAATTACCTGCAGCGGCGAATTACCTGTGATGTGGGAACCACGCAGAGTATTAGCCAACTTACTAGACACCCTTAATGAGGCAGGCATCTTTCCCGTGGTGGCGTTTGAGCCGGAGTTTTATTTACTGGATAAAAAGCGTACTGCCCAGGACTTAATTCAGCCGCCCATAAACGGCCACTCAGGAAGGCGAGATAATAGTGCGGTATTAAACATGGAACGCATCGGTGGCTTTGCTGAATGTTTACGGGATATTACTCAAACCTGTGGCGAGCAAGGCATTAAAACCGGGCCTATCTCAGCGGAATTAGGCGCTGGCCAATTTGAAATAAATCTGGATCATCACAACGATGTATTGTTAGCCGCCGATCAGTGTGCCCTGTATCGCCGAGCCATTAAAGGAGTGGCCCATAAACATAACTACCAAGCCACCTTCATGGCCAAACCTTATTTAGACCAAGCGGGTAACGGCATGCACTTGCACGTGAGTTTTTACGATGCACAAGGCAATAATTTATTGGCCAAAGATCAGCAGAAACCACTATTAAATGCTGTGGCCGGTTGCCTGGCATTAATGCCACAGTCCATGCTGTTTTTTGCCAGTAACCGCAACGCTTTTCGTCGCCTGGAGCCAGGTAAGGCCACCACCGTGAGCCCATGCTGGGGTTACGAGAATCGCTCGGTGGCGGTACGCATACCACAATCGGATGAAAAAAATCTGCGCCTTGAACACAGGGTGGCCAGTGCAGATGCCAACCCCTATTTAACCCTGGCGGCCATATTGGCTGGTATGTATCACGGTTTGAAAAACAAACTGGAACCTGGCCCCGCCACCGACTTTGACGTCACCAAAGCCAGTGGTTTACCTCAGGATATTATTACAGCCATTGCCCACACCCAACAAGCAAAAGAATTAACTAACTACCTGGGAGGCGATTTCATTAAGATTTATTGTGCACAAAAATACAGTGAACTTAAGGCCTTTGAAAATGAGATAGCTGCCAGGGAATATGACTGGTACTTGTAAACAACAGCTTAATAACCTCATTGTTTGCGCATGAGATAGGGATAACTCATGTTCAAACAACATTTTAAGTTACAGCCATTAACGTTTAATGGTGGCGCGAGAAACCAGGTTTTCCGTGTAAGGAGGCAGTAAATACAATACCTAGCTAGATCAGACAGCGCCGTTATTCAGCGCAGCATGCAAACAAAAATATCCAGTTTAATTGATCACAACCGCCTCACCAGCTTCCCTGTGACTTTGACAGGGTATTTGGCCAGCCTTTGTAATTTTGACAGCATCATTATGGCCACCTATAAAGAATCGTTTAAGCCCATCATGATTTATCCACGAGACCCAGCCCAACACAGTCAAACGCTAAAGACTTACCTGGATAATTCCTATGCACTGGACCCGTTATACCAGTTAATGAATTTCAAAAGTCCACCAAGCGTATGCCGCCTTCACGATATTGCGCCTGATGCCTTTAAAACTACCGAGTACTTTAAAAACTGTTATAAAAATTTCAATTTTATCGATGAAATAAACATCCTCATTAAGCTGGATAATGAAGTGTCGTTTATCATTACCTTGGGACGGCGTGAAAACCTGGGCAGCATTACTCGAGCGGAGCTTAATCGCCTAAATAACACCTACCCTATGATCAATTCTTTAGTGCGCCAGTTCTGGTTACCCCAATCACAATATTATGTGACAGACTCTCACGCTAAAGAACCCACAGAAAGAGCATTAAGTACTTTGGTTGCAGTGTGTTGACCCCCAGGGAACAGGAAATATCCACATTAATACTCCGTTGCCATTCTTCAAAATCCATTGCCAACAGGCTAAATATTTCACTGGGTACCGTTAAAGTACACAGAAAGAATATTCATAAGAAGTTAAAAACCACTACCCAATCGGAAATATTCTCTCAATTTATCCTTTACCTTACCAGTTTAGAGGGTAATTAGAATTGCGACTAGAAAATTACTTAGCGACGCAAACGTGAATAAGAAGCTGAAAAATAAGATATTAACTATACAGGTCCGTTAGTTTAAATCCTTTCATACGAACCGCCACGTCTGCGACCCAAGCGCCGTGGCCGGCACTGCCAATAATCATTGGGTTTACCTCCAACT
>MAAA01014035.1_pt1 | contig 36463 bp, 38 predicted proteins | sample 1115971 | NCBI WGS metagenome assembly MAAA01 (sample SAMN04961123, study PRJNA320927) | seawater metagenome | isolation source: sample BD02T6 sea water enriched with oil for 6 days | place: USA:Gulf of Mexico | collected 2013-07-27 | reverse complement strand
GATTGGCTTTATAGCGCCCATGGCGGTGCATTAACAAGTCATAACGTGGTCAAGCATTCACTTGTTATTGAGTACATAGAACCCAGATGCGCCGTTAGCCGCAATAGAGCCTTAGACATAAAAAAAATAAATAAAGCTATCGCTCGTTTCAAAAAGAAACGTCACACTTACTAGCTTGCTAAGGCACCTGAAAAGTTGACTAAAGCCATTAAAATGCTAAGTCAGCGCGCGACTAAAAGGATACTAGCTGTTTCCTGCACGAAGGCAGGTATTAAAGTAATTATCGAATAAACTCGTACTAATCTAAGCTTTGTACCTTTCCCATCATACTGCCCCACTTAGAAACCAGCGTTTTCAATCACTTAATCTTAATTTCATGGGAATATTACCCAGAAAAATCAACCCATAAACTCAAAAACTCATTGGAAATCAACGCTCTCTCTTCACGATGGCTTGGCGTCAGACATGCTTATAAAACTGACATTTAGTCGCAAGGCCAGCGTTTATACTGCTACTCTTTAATAGTATTTAAAAATGCCGCTGGATAACTCTTAGGCCTTACCAAGGCGCCATATCCCACGCCATTTGTATAAGCGCTGCCCAGACCAAGATTACCTGAATGCGCCAACAAACTGTCTAATGAGGCTGTTTATGTTATTCCATGGGAATTTAGTTGCTGAGTCGACTACTCGTCAAAAGATTCGTGATTTTTACCGGATAGATGAAGACCTTGCGGTTGAATACATCCTGCCCGGGGCTGAGGTCAACTTGCGTGCCCGCAGCCGGGCATGGGAACGTGCACGCAAAATTGTACTGCAAATACGTGAAGATCAAAAAGGCCATGGCGTGGTCGAGGCCTTATTAAATGAGTATTCCCTGTCCTCGGCAGAGGGTGTGGTACTGATGTGTTTGGCCGAAGCCCTATTACGAGTACCCGACAAGCGCACTCAAGACACTTTAATCAGCGATAAATTATCTAAGGGGCAATGGAGTTCACATCTGGGGAACAGCGAATCACTGTTTGTAAACGCTTCATCATGGGCTTTATTATTGACCGGTGGACTGGTTAATTACGCCGATCAACGTAATCCGTTTGGATTCCTTAAAAAAACGTTAGGCAAAGTAGGTGAACCGGTCATTCGTAAAGCCATGAACATCGCCATGAAAGTGATGGGCCAGCAGTTTGTAATGGGCGAAACCATCAAGGACGCATTAGAGCGCGCCGAAGATAAAGAACGTAAAGGCTTTGTGTATTCTTACGACATGCTGGGTGAAGGTGCAAGAACTCAAAAAGATGCCGACGCCTATTTTAATGCGTATGCACACTCCATTAAAGCGATAGGACTAGCGGCTAAGGGAAAAGGCCCCAGAAGAAGCCCAGGGATTTCAGTGAAGCTTTCGGCCATTCATCCGCGCTATGAATTCAGCCAAAAAAAACGAGTAATGGTAGAGATACCCGCAAAACTTAAAGAGTTATGCTTGCTGGCGAAGCAATACGATGTTGGCTTAACCGTTGACGCGGAAGAATCTGAACGCTTAGACATATCCCTGGATATTATTGAAAAAGTATTCAGTGATGCCGACTTAAGTGACTGGAATGGGTTTGGCATAGCGGTGCAGTCCTATCAAAAAAGTGCGATTTTTGTCATTGATTGGTTACGTGAGCTGACCCAAAAAGTGGGTCGTAAAATAATGGTTAGATTGGTTAAAGGCGCTTACTGGGATACCGAAATAAAAAACACCCAAAAAGAAGGCCTAGAACACTTTACGGTTTTCACCCGTAAGTCATCAACCGATGTCTCGTACCATGCCTGCGCCAACCGTTTATTGGATTATCGCGATACCATTTATCCACAATTTGCGACGCATAATGCGTATACCGCAGCGGTAATTATTGAATTAGCCGGTGATGATAAAGAAGGATTTGAATTTCAATGTTTGCACGGTATGGGCGACAGCTTGTATGAACAGATTGTGGCCACTGAAAACATTCAATGTCGAATTTATGCCCCCGTAGGTGAACATGAGGATTTATTGGCGTATTTAGTGCGTCGCCTTTTGGAAAATGGTGCCAACTCCTCATTTGTGAATGCCATTGTCGATGAATCACGGCCGGTGGAATCTTTGCTGGAGGATCCAGTAGAGAAAACCCAAAGACTTAAACATAAATACAACGGACAAATTCAAAAACCCCTTAACTTATATGGCACAGAGCGAGACAACTCAAAAGGGCTTGACCTTACCGACATCAATCAAATAATACCGCTGAAGATATCGTTAGATCACTGGGTTAAAAAACATTTACTAAACTCAGATCAAGTACCCAAAAATTGCCATGCGGTTCGCAACCCAGCAAAGCAAAATGAAATAATTGGTTTTCATCGTTACGATAGCACCCAGCAAATGAAAACCAAATTGGACAGTGCCCACAAAGCGTTTGGAACATGGTCACAAGTCAGCATACAGGAGCGCGCCAACTTACTCAGACGTAGCGCTGACATCCTTGAACGTCATATGGATGAACTTATTGCCCTGTGTATAAAAGAAGCCGGTAAGGTAAGTAAGGATGGCGTGGACGAAGTCCGTGAAGCCGTGGACTTTTGTCGGTATTACGCCGCTCGGGCTGAAGAGTTAACTGAAGATGAGCGATTAGCACCACGTGGTGTAGTGTTGTGTATTAGCCCCTGGAATTTTCCTTTGGCGATATTTTTGGGCCAGGTAGCCGCAGCGCTAGTAACGGGTAATACTGTAATTGCCAAACCCGCAGAACAAACCAGTTTAATTGCGATACGCGCCCTAGAATTAATGGAATATGTGGGCCTGCCTGCTGGCGTCGTACATATTGTAATTGCGAAAGGAGCTGACGTAGGCGCAACCCTGTTGCCCAATGAACTTATTAAAGCGGTGATCTTTACCGGCTCGACCTTAACTGCCAATGTTATTACCAATACCTTAGCCAAAAGAGGTGGCGAACAGGTGCCCTTAATCGCCGAGACCGGTGGCCAAAACTGTATGATAGTGGACTCAACGGCCTTACCAGAACAAGTGGTTGACGATGTTATTGCTTCTGGATTTCAAAGTGCTGGGCAGCGTTGCTCTGCGTTGCGTGTATTGTTTTTACAAGAAGAAATAGCAGACGACATTATTGAAATGTTAATCGGCGCAATGCAAGAATTAACCATAGGTGACCCCGCTTACCTCACCACCGACATTGGCCCTGTCATTGACCAAAAAGCATTGTCTAATTTACAAGCCCATGCCAAAGACATGCAGCAACAGGCCAGCTTACTTTATGAGTGTGAAATTGCCAAAAACAATGGCACCTTTTTCGCCCCAAAACTGTATCTAATAGATGATATCGCGGTATTAAAACGTGAAGTATTTGGCCCCTGTGTACATATTGTTAAGTTTAAATCTAAAAATATTGAACAAACCATGCAGCAAATTAATGGCACCGGTTTTGGTTTAACCATGGGCATTCATACACGAATTGAGAAGCGAGCTTTGGAGCTAATACAGCTTTCGCGCGCGGGAAACGTATACGTTAATCGCAACATGATTGGCGCTATTGTGGGTGTGCAGCCGTTTGGGGGGAAAGGACTGTCGGGAACAGGCCCTAAAGCCGGTGGACCCCATTACTTGCCGCGACTCATGTTAGAAAAAGCCACACCTAGGCTTGTTTTGGCCCGTGACAGTGAAACCGATAAAGCATTAGCCAGTGACCATGCGTCTAGGCAACAAGCTTCACAGATTATGCAAGATGCCATTAAGTGTGAAGATGACTGGCGTTTAAGCGAGTTAAATACACGAGTCTCTACTGTGCGTCAGCTTTTAGCCTCAATTGCCACCGTGGACATTGTGGACGATTTTGCTGAAGATTTAAACTCAACGTTAGCCGCGGCGCGTTCACAGCTTATCAGCATAGAGGCACGTTTAAAAAAACCAACGCTATTACCAGGCCCCACTGGGGAGTCAAATGTTTTATATTTAGAGTCTCGTGGAATATTAGTATGTTTTGCTGATAAAGATGTAAATTTTGAATACTGGACGTTATCAATAGTCACCGCGTTAGCCACCGGAAATGTGGTAATTTCAGTGGTATCAGAATTGTTTTATGCAGAAGCAATAGAATTTAGGCAACAGTTTATTGCAACGGGTGCACCCGCCGGCGTGTTTCAAATAGCGAAATTGCAGCACTTAGAAGCATTGTTAAGCGAAGAAAAATTAGCTGGAGTAGTTATTGATAGTAAGAGTGCACGCTCTACTTATATCATGAAAAAACTAGCCGAACGCAGTGGAGCAATATTACCGGTTATTACCGCCGAATATAATGACCACTTGATACAACGATTATTATCTGAAAAAACAGTGAGTACCGATACCACCGCATCTGGTGGCAATACGTCTTTAATGACCTTGGTTGAGACGGATGAGTAAAGAGCTGGAGGTCAAGAAAGACTAAAGTTTTAAACTACGTCTATTTTAAAAGATATACGTGCTGGAATATTCACTTTTAGCATAAAACCTTTCTTAGTACGCTAGAAGAAACATAAAACCTAACCCTTCATCCGTTAAACTTTCTCTTTTCGTAATAAACCTTGATAGGATACTAAAGAGCCAATAACTGGCAATGAAAACTCAACGTGAAAGCGATATTGACCATTTTCAATTATTTTATACGCGTTGGTGTGCGGAATTAACCAACGTGGTATTGGCACACCTAAAAAATTAACTTTAAGACACCGCCAAAACCATCCGCCATTGTTAATATCTACCGTCAACTTCATTGATAACGGCCCAGTGGTTTCAATCCAATAGCCTTGGCCTATAGTTCCAACAGGTTTGAATAATGACTTAACCACTGCCTGATCATCAAAGCAACGCTCCCAATGCAAACCATCAATATCATGCGAAATATTAACTGACAGTTGGTGAACACCCTCATTAGGTAGATTCATTTTCTTGGCTAATCTAACACCAATAATTCTAGCGAGCCCTTTACCATATGCAATATTAACATCTCCAGTAAGCCTGCCACCATCCGTGTGAAGCTTCTGAAGCAAAGGATGAAGATTGCTAAACTGATCTGCGAACCAATTTTTAACTAATTCATTTGGCATAAACATTTCTTAGGGTTAACGCCCACTTTGTGTAGGAAAACGTAGCTTACTAAAATAATGTGGCTAGACATAGTGAACGGGCTTTATTCCGTTTAAATATTTTACTTTAAAATTCGACCTTCCAAAAATTTAGGCAAGTCATCCTGCAACCTGCACCAATCCGCTTTATAGTTAATATAAATATGGGCATCTATTTCAACTGGAATATCTTCATCAAAGGTTGCTATCGCTAATTCCATGTCTGTTGCAGGCACACCCTTCACCCGAAATCCTAAACTAGAACCGCACTCTTGGCAAAATGTCCGTACAGTACCATTATCAGCTACGAATTCTTTTAGGCTATCATGACCAGAAAGCCAGTTTAACCCCGTTACCCCCACTAATGCAGCACCATGAAATTTACGGCACATGGTACAATGACAATGAGCGGATTTTTCGTTAAAACCATTCACAACAAACGAAACCACACCGCACAAACAACTCCCTTTGTATTCATCACTCATGCTAATTGTCTCCAAATTACTTAACGCCAAAGCATGGATTCGGGATCTTCGCGTCCTATGCCTTTTTTATTAACTGCTGACACTACGGTTCAATCGGTCGTTGCCATCCGCAGCAATTAATTCAAACAGGGAATCTAGTTCTTGAAATATATCCCAGCGGTCCTTTCCCAGTGCTGCAGCTATACGGTCAATTGTCTGTAATTCAAGTGACTCAACACGCTTCCCCTTCCAGAGTTTGTCTGCAAGCGCAATAAGCAGCTCTTCAATAGAGCAATCCATTTCATGCCAACGAGCATGTGACATGCAGCAGCGTGCGATCTTGTTCGAAACGCCTTTACTTAGAAGGATTTTCTCACCTTCTGGTTCGTGCTCTGAACCTGGGCCAGTCATTTCATTGACGTAGACAATTTTCCCTACATCGTGAACAGCGACTCCAATTCGTACAAATTCAGAATCAATCTGTACACATAGCTGCTCACATTTTTTCAGAATTAGATCTGCCGCCTCTCCCACAAGTTTAACGTGGGTAAGAAGGTGCTCCGGAGCCCCCAAATTACTCATAAGCTTTAATGCATCATCTTTAGAATTTAACACCAACGTTCCTTTAGCAGTTAACTTTTACAGCAGAGACTGGTGGTACACCAATCTAATTGACTATGAATATTATTTGTTCAGCAACCATCTCGACCCTTTTCAACGGAAATAGTAAATACCCTATTATTGATGTAATCGACTTTTATTTCTGCCCATCTAGACATACAAATTGCGTACATAACGGGAATTCGGCATGAAAGTACAGTGGAATCTATATTTTGATTGCACTCGCCGCCAGCACTCTGAACAAATGAATCAACATCACTAATATGAGTGCCAATAATGTATCGTTCACGAAGTATTCGTTCCATTAAATTGTAATCAAACCCATCGAATTCGTTTTTATTGGACACTGGCACCATTAACATAAGCGACAATAGTCCACGATTATCATGACCCATTAGTTGTTTTAATGACATGAATGCAGTCAAAATCAATACTGTGATTAGTATTGCTGTAATAATTAGGGCTTTCTTCAAAGTAACATTCCTTGATACCTATAGCGCCCGCGTAAATCGAATAGAATACGAACGTCGCATTTCACACGTTTGTTCAATCATTGCTGTGTAGGTTAATATTTAGCCCGCCCCAACGTGATGAATCTGTTTCAAGCGCTTCGACTGCGCCAGTTTGACTATTTCTACGATAGAGTAAACCAGATTGACCAGATAAGTCTCTTGCAGATACCACATTTCCATCAGGAAGTTTAATCTTAGTACCAGCTGTTATGTATAAACCAGCTTCAACAATACATTCGTCACCAAGGGATATACCAATGCCAGCATTGGCGCCCACTAAGCTTCTTTCGCCGATTGAATTTACCTGTTTGCCGCCTCCAGAAAGAGTGCCCATAATTGAGGCTCCTGCTCCAACATCAGAATTTTTACCCACAACCACACCCGGCGTTACCCTTCCTTCAATCATAGACTCACCAATAGTACCGGCGTTGAAATTAACGAACCCTTCATGCATGACGGTTGTTCCTGGCGCTAAATGGGCACCAAGTCTTACTCTATCGGCATCCCCAATTCTCACACCGTCAGGAATTACATAGTCCGTCATGCGCGGGAATTTATCGATGGATGTTATTACTAGGTGGTGATTTTCTTTTGAAATAAGATCCCGTAACTTATCTACTGTTGACGTTAATACTGGGCCTGCTGAAGTCCATGCGACATTTGCAAGAAGAGAAAATATTCCTTCTAAATTTTGCTCGTTTGGTTTAACAGCACATTCAGATAACAAGTGTAATCGTAAATATGCTTCTTCTGTTGATTGTGGAGGTGAATCTAACGACTCAATGTCTACTGTTATAAAGTCGCTCTTAACTATTCCTACCTTCTCTGCAAGACAGCTTCTTTTTAATTCTTGCGAAGACCGAGGAAACCATACATCTATTGTTTTCCCACTTCCTGAATCAATATATCTATGACCAGTTCGACTAATTTTCATTTATGTACCTTTTCAGAATACTACTGAGTGCAAAACGAGGTTGTAGAAAATACGATATTTATACATGTTTTTTCTACGCCTCAAAATTCCATTTTATTTTTTGTTTACTTAGTTTTAGTGCCTTGTTACATCTATTTACGGTGTAAGTTTATTTCTGAACGCAGTTTTAAAACAACTTGCCTAGCTTTAAAAGCAAAATCGTCTCCATCACTGGCATAGATTACACCTCTAGAGGAACTGATAATTAAACCCGTTCCGTTGCTGGTTTTTCCAGCTTTGACTAAGGACTCAATATCTCCACCTTGTGCACCAACACCTGGCACAAGGAATGGCATCTCACCTACTATTGAGCGAACTTCAGACATCTGCGATGGCCACGTAGCCCCAACTACAAGTAGGCAATTATTATTGTAATTCCACTTATCACTAACTAATGAAGCAACCTTTTTATATAAAGGCATGCCATCAACCTCCAAATCTTGAAAGTCATTAGCACCTGAGTTAGATGTTCGGCAAAGTAAAATAGTGCCCTTATCTTTATAATTTAGAAACGGTTCTGCCGAGTCAAATCCAAGATAAGGGTTAACCGTTACAGCATCTGCTTGATAACGCTCAAATGCTTCTACTGCGTATTTTTCGGCTGTACTTCCAATATCACCACGCTTAGAATCCAAAATTATGGGTATTTTTGGATATTCACTTTTAATGTATTGTATTGTTTTTTCTAATTGATCTTCTGCTGATTCCGCAGAAAAATAGGCAATTTGTGGTTTGTATGCACAGACTAGATCGTGGGTAGCATCGATAATTTCTTTATTGAATTTAAAAATCGCATCAGGGGTGTTACGTAAAATAGCAGGAAAACGATCAACATCCGGATCTAAGCCTACACAAACCAATGAATCATTTTTATCCCAGATATAATTTAACTTTTCTATAAAATTCACTTAATACTCCTTTGGGTGTAATACCACTGAGACGCCTTTTATGCGAGTACAACACCCACTACAAAATATAAAATTGCGGGTATCAAGGAAATAAAGATACCCTTGATATAAGTTGCTTCTAATAAAAATTTGTAAACAACACCCGTTATAAAAATAGATAAAATGGTTTTAATAGCAGTGTTTGTATCCTGCTCCGTAAACAGAGAAACTAAAAGACTAGAGACTATCCAACCAACCACTACAGCAATAACACAATCAACTCTGCTTTCTCTGCACCTAGCTTTTTTGCTACTAGCATTACCGGAAAAACACAGACAACAACAATTATTAATCCACTAATAATCACACTTAACATACTAACATCCGTTTATTTTAATGAGTTTTCATGACAGTTCGGTTATGCGGTTTAAGTGCGATAAGAATTTATATATGACTTTGCAGGGATACGTACTTTCCTTTTACGCTCAAACACTTACACAGCGTTTCCATCGCCGCTTTTAATATTTTTTAATATTAATTGGCACAACCATAACAGCTAATTTTAAAAAAACAATTGATAAGCACAGCCTATGCAGCATAACTCTACGTGTCTGTGTATACAGGCCTACAGGGCACTAAACATGAAGCCTACACTGATCCAGTTGTAATTTATTTTGTCCCGTGGACGCTGCATGGCAAGCTAATTGGCATGAGTGTGGGTAGACCCGTATATAAAACATGACAATAAAGTATTGGCTTTGATCGACATATAACCACATGAATGTGGTGCAACGCACGAGCAGTTGTCGAGGAGCAATTGCCGAGGAGAAATTTCAGAGAAGCTATTGAATCATGCTGTTATAAACATTAATTAAAATAGCCGCAGTTACGCGACATTGCGTTTATACCCTCCAGTCCTTTCGTTTTAACTTTATCGCAGGGATGCGATGGGAAAAACAAAAGGACTCGTGAGCGAATAAACAATTAATGTAGACTTTCGCCTAACCTAGACGCCTGATTTATTCGCTGACTTCGCTCTACTATTTTTGTGCTTTTACGCCCATCAGGTGTTCGACTTTTTCCACGTTTTTAAAACCGGCCGCTTTAAGGCGGCGAATAACACCATCCACGAAGCTGCTACCGGTTTTTATTACATGTGGATTTCCGGTGTAATGAAAAAGTCGCCCGCCCGGACGCAGTACCCGGTAAACCTGCCGATAAAACTCTTCACTATAAAGCTCTCCGGCCAGGGAAAAACGTGGTGGATCGTGAATAACCGAATCAAACGAACTTTCAGCCATTGTTGTTATAAGCTCATAACTACTGCCTTGACGTTGCACAATGCCTTCTTTGCCCAGATCGTTTGACCAAGGGTTCTGCGCACGCAGCCCCATTACCTGCGGACTAAGTTCAATTGTAAGTACTTCACTTGCGCCTAAGCGGTGGGCCGCGATGGCCGCATAACCTAGGCCACTGCAGCAATCCAGCACCTTGTCACCTGATTGTACCGCCTGGTTAGCCATATCTGAGGCACTGGCAAAGGGGTCGGTTCCCTTAGAGATATGCATCTTCACACCGCTAATTTCGAGCAAAGGAGCACCCGATGTGGGAGCCAGCTTGTAATAGCCTACGCTGCGATCTTCTATGGGATCCATGTCGCCATCGCTACAAAGGTAGATGCGCTGTGTTTTTTTAACGATTTTTTTAAGATCGCTAATAGTGAGCTTATTATCTTCATCTAAGACTAGGCACTGGTCACTTAAGGCCACATCTTGTTCGGATAGGTTGAGGTCGGTTGAGAGGCGGACACTGGAGTGCCCTTTGGCAATGGCCTCTAGCGCCTGTTTGGCATTTTCGGAGTGCAGGTAGTAGCCGAGCATAGGGGGATCTATTTAGTTAGAAATACTAAGCCGCACTATACACGCATAAACGTGGCATTTTTACTAAATACGCCATTACATGGCATCTAAAACACGCATGTCTGGGATGTTTATACTTAAAATTCTTCATGTTGCGGCAGCTGTGAATCAATACCATACCAATTCGCTTTTTGAGACACCCATATATGCTCTTTCTCTATTGAGTCTATATCACTATCTAAAGACCCCAGCCTAAGAATAATATGGGTACTATTATCTCTTTTTGCATAAAGTTGAGAGCCACAATTTGAACAAAAATAACGATGTTTACCCTGTGAGGATTCAAATGATTTAAGACTGGTTTCACTTAACAACTTAAAGTCACTATCTTGCACCGCCGCCACACTTGAAAATGCACTGCCATGGGCCTTTCTGCAGGTAACACAGTGGCAATGCACTATATCGCCCACTGCACCAGATATTTTGTATTTCACTGCGCCGCACAGGCAGCTTCCATTAATCATTACTTTCTCGAGTTACGTTTGGTACATATTAATTAGCTGTGATCGTTGTCACGTTAATTACTAGGGTGACTGTCTTTCATTTCTTGGTACAGCCACACCATACGATCAACAAACCATGCCTTAAAAATTATTATCCACATGTTACCCAATACTAGCGCCCAAATATTTAAACTGTACAAACCATAAATGAATATTGGCAGGCCTAGGCCAGACATAACCTGAAGTATGGTTGTGGGCAGTATGTGATGCTCAGGAATTGGATTGATTTTACGCTCTAAATAAATGCGCTCACCAAAGACTCCCTTAGATGCCCAGTTATCAGTTTGGCTTGGAATAGCAAACATCCTTGGATTTAACCAAATCCAAATAAAAGACATAAATATGGGTATTAAAGAATAATAGCCAATCAATTCTCTTGACCAAAAAGCCAGCGACATTAACGGCAAGATTGAAAAGCGAGTATAAACACTCCATGGATTCGAGTGCCTTGCCCAGCTTTCATCATCCATTGCCATGAGCTTTTCGGCGAATTTAGTTAGGTCCATCTATACCCTTCTTTAAATGAATCTGATTTTCTATATTTAAGGGAAGAAACTGCATTTTTAGACTAAAAAAGAACACAATTTGATCCCGTTACTTAGAATACACGCCACTTGCTGCGTATCATTTTTCTAATTGTTAGCTATGACTTCTTTAGCCATTTCATACCATTGTTTATTTACAATATCGAGCATTTCAGCGTCTGTAGGCAGTACACGCTCATCTAACAAGGCTGATGTTAAAGGGTGGGATTTTCCTACACAAAGATCTAAAGCCTTTCTAGTTGAATTTAGCTCATAATTACCTCTATGTATCATTTGAGCATTGAAAATTAAAACATCACCCGCAGCCAAATCAATTAGTACTGAATTTGGTAAAGGATCATTATCCTTGTGACCGTTTAACTGCAATCTAACATTACGCTCTAATTCAGTATCCCATCTTTTATGTGAACCGCTTACCACTTCAACACCTTTCTCTTTTACTAGCGGTATACGAATGTGAAGGCAAAGCAATCTATTCTGTTCTTCACTTTGAATAGCGTCCTCAATGAGGCTGTACTGCATATCTCGATGCCAATAAGGCAAACGTTGTTTATTTGAAGGGTTGAAAAATAACTGTGTGTTGTGGAAATGGATACCGCTGCCAAACATTTTTTCAATAATATTAGTCAATTTTATTGATGCTATAGCCTCAAAAAATTTTGTTCTTTCTTCGTGTAAACCCTCAAAGTGTTCTGCATAGGTTAGTGAATGCATATTGACGAGCTTATTACTAAATATATCAGCTTCGTTTTTCTTAACCCATTGCCTATAAATTCGCTCCACATGTTTATCTATTAACGAAATTTCTAGATCACTAAAGAAATCCCTTAAAACAACGTAACCATGCTTTTCATATTGAATTATCGCCTTCATGGGACCTTCCATAGTACAGATATTACCTGCTGTTACGGGTTCAGAGAAAAGTGAACTAGTTTTTCATTGTGCGTATAGGGAAAATGCAAGCAACCCCACACGATACTCAAGAGCTATTTTATTACTTATTTGTCTTTTTACCGAATACCCCAAGCCAAAACATAGCCTCAAATGCCAGACCTAATATGAGGAAGATTACACCTCCAGCAGGTATCCCGAATACATAACATGCAATAGCGACAAAAAAGCAAAGCACCGTAATTAATACTCTTTTTATAAAGCCCATATCTACAACCTCCAATGTCTTAGTTAAATTAAATATTAACGCTAGCTTACTAACAGGATAATTTGGTGAAATTTGGTTTTCTCAGAAAACGTGACTAATTACAGGCTCCGTTAGAACGTATAATTAAGTGCTTTCTGAACATTACCCATAGCATAGCCTATATCTCTAAATACCTTCACTGTACTACTGCGAAAAATCTGTTCTATTGCATAGATTTGGGTGCTATTTTTTTACGACAACAGCGGTCGCGTAGCAGCCGTTTTCCTCATACCATTGATACTGGTTTTTCACTATATGCAATATGTATAACCAGCTTTTACTATTTCAGATTTTCACACGAGCTTTACTTTACTCATAACATTTATTTATATGCCTCCCATATTTAGCGAACCATATATTTTTAATATATGTATCACCTGCTTTGCCCTGCTGAAACAAGTTTCCAAACACTATGCGTAAGTTCGGCATCTGCACAAGGCAGAATAAATAAACTTCTCCATCGATGCTCCAGGCTATATGTTGTGTGTGACTCTGCCCCTGCCGCTATACAAAGGTGACTACCCACAAGTTTCACTTGTCCCTTATGGTTGAATTCAAACTGTTGAAATTTCTTAGCATTCAAGAACGGCTGCTCAACTCCACAAGCTTTGAGCATTAGTGCGTTACCGGACAAAGCCTTATCGTTTATACCCATCGCAGTGACACAACCGTCATAGGCAGGGAAATACAAACTTGTATCACTTCTATACTGAACCACTTCGTCTTCATACACCTGAGGCCCTTTGCAATTATGGGCAGTCAGAGGCATATCTAAACGGATATGTTTTCCACTTCCTACCACATCTAAGCAGTAGCCATCACTAGGACGATCCAACCGGTCTTTTAACTGAAGATATTGCGGTGATGTCGGCTGGGATAGAGCCTGACCGCTACCTATCAGTACGATAGCTATGATCATCTTTTGGAACATAGAAACCTTCCTATTTATTGAGAAATTTCATATAACGCTCACAAGCACAAGCGACGCAGGAGTAAGTCCAGCACATGGGTGTTTTCCATAGGCTATGCTGGCTATACTTGTTAAATGTATTTGAATTAACCGAACCATATAGCCTTAACTTTCATTTCGTCACTCAGGTATATATGCCAAAGCAGCTCTTCTGTTCCTTGTTCAAATCCAACTTTCCACAATAGAAGATTATCGGACTTCTTAACTACACTACCCAAATAAGTGAATGAAATATAGTTACCAAGTGGTTCAATAACTACTTTTACCGCTTCATTGAACTCTTTCTTATTAGGCATGTGAGCGCCAGAGTTTTCACAATAAACTTTAGTCAGTTGCTCATAGTTTTTTGACACATGAGCCTTCAAAATAGTTTCAATGATAGGTCGGGATATTTCTTCAAACATTTTCTCTTCCATAAGGGTATTCCTCTGAGCTTGATCCATTTTAGTAATTTAGCAGATTATTATGTGACTACATGATTCGGCTAACAACGTTTAGTGACATTCCAATAAAACCAATAAACGTAATAATTTTTAATGTTTTAACTTTTTTCTTTGTAAATTCATTCCATGCCGCAGGTTTATAAATACCTAGAGACATTGAAAGTAAAAAAAGCCCTATCATTGAAAATCCGATAGCAAATATCATTTATTTATCCTTAGTAAGGTAACGCCCAAAGCAACCGCGCGGCTTTTCGCGTCGAATTTCCTTTGTTTGTTATAGTTAAATTCGATTACTAGGCACATTGTACTTCTATACATTTCTCAGAAACCAAGGAGGAAAAATTCTCTACTTTACAATATTCAGATATAGCAACTTGAACATTGTCCATTACTGGCCTGATTGTATTGACAGTTTCTTGTGATGGAGGCCACATATTTCTCGTGGTAAACAAAACAATTTCCGTACCATTATTATTTGTTAGGACTGAAACAAAGCTATTTATATCACTAATAGTGTAATGATAACGATGCCGTGCATAGGCATCCTTCATATCTTCAGTCATATCTTGAATTCCATTCATAAAAGTGTAATTAATACTGGAAACACCCTGAATTGACTGTAATGATTTTTCTATGCATTTGTGATCTACAAATCTATCAATTTCAGCCGTACGGAAAACACCATTATGTGAATCACATCCCGATAATAATACCGCTGATATCATGAATAATATTCGTATCATGGGAAACCTATAACAGCTTATTACACGTCACAACGACGCTTTTCCGGTGGCGCCTTTCACAGACGTATTTTCCGGTCCATATTTCTAAAGCCAAGTATCATGGGCTCTACACTCAAACGGGTCAATAAATGGCGTATTATTTTACGTCTATTCTAAGTCAACAGCATCATAACGCCATGAAAGCACGTCGCGCAGATTTCCAAACATTAATAGGCTTGCCATCATCAAAAAATCACTTAACCGCCTCACTCCACCGCCCAGCAAACTTATAAAGCGGCATAAACATCTCCAACAACTCATCCCCCAAAGGTGCCAACCCATATCCCACATCATCGCTCTTGGAGACTAGCCCAGCCGCCACCAAGTCTTTAATGCGGTTATTGATAGTTGTGGGTGACAAATCATCACAACGGCTCTGCAATTCTCTGAAGCTGCACGGCCCCTGATTCAGCTCCCACAAAATACGTAATACCCACTTTGTACCCAATAAATCTAGCAGCTGAACAATTGGTCTTTGGCTCATATTGGTTTCCAAATTCAAAAAAAGGTTGCGCTACATATTCTGTAGCGCATACTGGTTCTACCGCTACATATTTAGTAGCAGTATGTTAACCCCGTTAATGCTTCATTACAAATCACAGGTAAGTAATCTAATGGCCACTTCACAAGCAAATCCAACATCACCCAGAATTAAGCCGCTATCTCCACCCTATTCAGCCGAAATGCAATCCAGCTTTGACACGATTATGCCTTCTGGTATGGCGCCGCTTGGCATATTTCGCACAGTGGGCCATAACCCCCGCGTATTGCAACGCATGGTTAACGGTGGCCTATTAGATAAGGGCAGCATCTCAGTCAGTGAGCGCGAACTGATTATATTGCGCACCTGCAGTTTATGCGGTGCCGAATATGAATGGGGGGTACACGTGGCAAGCTTTGCAGGTAAGGCCGGCTTTAACCCAGAACAAATAGCCGATACCGCCGCTGCCACCTCAAATTTAAATTTGTGGTCACCCCAGCAACAGCTGCTCATTACCCTAAGCGAGCAATTGCACCACACTAACCGGGTAGAGGATGCATTATGGGATAAATTACAAAGCTATTATCAAGCCGAACAACTTATCGAGCTAGTAATGGTGGCAGGTTTATATCACGCCGTCAGTTTTGTAGTGAATGCTTGTCAGGTTGCCCCAGAGGCCTTTGCTCCAAGTTTTCCGCACACTAATCAGCTTTAGCCAGCTATATTTGAACGCCATTCATGTCTTTTGAATGGCGCTTGTAACACGCCTATTTTTCAATATTTAACCCTTCAAAATTAAACTTTAATCCTGTTACAAATCCGCTGTAAATAAAAAACTCCTCCCTAGTTTATTTATTCTTAACCAAAAAACATGCCAATTAAGCTGTCAGCCATATTGGTACATCTGGCCACTGTGAAGTTAACTGAGTAGTTTTAGAGTGATTACTACAAAATAATCAACCTGTTTAGGCAACGCCAAAATTAGTTAACAAGTCTATACAGACGCAGCCTTTAATATTAACCATAGGCCTAAAATGTCCCAACAAAAACCAGCACTTATCGTTGAACGAGATGGCCCTGTGGCCATCATTATTAATAATGACGCCCCTTGGAATCGAATGAACTTACCGTTCATTGATCAACTAGAAGAGCTTATTCCTCAGCTAGAAAAAGATGCCAGTGTGCGCGCTATTATTATTCGTGGCGCCGGTGAAGAGCATTTTTCGGTGGGTATGAACCTTTTACAATTCGCCGAAGGGGCGCAAAAAAAAGGCAGCCCTGATGCCTTGTTAGATCAAAGGTTAAAAGTATTGGCCTTAATTGAGAATTTGGAAAAACCGGTAATCGCTGTGATGTGCGGTTATTGCTTAGGGGGTGGCCTTGAATTACCTCTAGCTTGTCACTTTAGATTCGCCGCGTTAGAGGGCACTAAGATGGGCTTGCCCGAAATGGATTTAGGCACCGTACCGGCTTGGGGCGGAAGCGCCCGTTTAAGTCGTTGCGTGGGCCGTGCCCATGCACTAGATATGATATTGCGCGCTAAAAAAATATCAGGGCCACGAGCATTGGAAATTGGCTTAGTAAACGAAGTATGGCCCAACGATCAGTTGCAAAAAAAAGCATTAGAGCTAGCACATGAACTGGCCGCTCAACCACCACTGGCCATCGCCGGGGTGCTTAACGCAGTGGTGCAAAGTGAGTTTGCTCCCTTACAAGATTCCATACACTTAGAACGCAAAGCCGTGCATAAAACCACAGGCACTAAACACCAAAAAGAAGGCATGATGGCGTTTGTTCAAAAACGAACACCCGATTTTTCCAGTGATCCAGTTTAACTAAGCCAAGTGAATAAAATTAGCAATCGTAAAGGAGTCCACTATGGGCAGGCCCTTAAGCTTCGATAAAAACAAGGCGTTAGTAAATGCTATGTTGGTTTTTTGGTATCAGGGTTACGAAGCAACCAGCATGAAAGACCTGGAAAAAGCCACCGGCCTAGTACCCAGCAGTATTTACAATGCCTTTGGCAACAAAGAAACGTTTTTTATAGAGATATTAGATTACTACGCACAAAAGGTATTAACCCCTAGAGTAGATCGTTATTTAAAGCAGGTTGATCCAATTAAAGCCATACGGGATTTTTTTTCCACTTGCTTTAGCGATTTACCCAGAGGTAAAAGTGGCATGGCTTGTTTATTGGTTAACACCATCAGTGAGTTGGCCATTCATAATCCTAAAATACGCAGGGTGCTCAACAAAACCGAAGATGCATTACGAGACAACTTTTTAAACTGTATAGAACTGGCCAAACAACAAAATAGAATTTCAAACCAGCACGACAGTTTAGTAATGGCTGACCAACTGTTAATTACCCTAAATGGTTTATTAGTATCATCTAAGGCCATTAAGAATAATAAAAAAATGCTATTAGCCTGTGACCAGTCTCTGTTATTTATATTGGGCAAAGACGTTCAAAAAAGCGCACACAAGTAGTTTCTGTAAAACAATCATAATTAGAAATGCGAATTTAGTTTCGTTTTATGCGTTAAAGATTGTTCTATTTCCAGTTAAAAAATCTGTCCCCTTTAGCAAAGGGTCTGTCCTTTATAGTAAGGATATTAGTTCGTCACACCCTTACTATTAAACAAGAAATTAGAAGTGAGGAATTTAAATGAGCGACGTATTGCTATATGAAGTGAACGACGGCATTGCCATTGTCACATTAAATCGCCCCGACAAAATGAACGCCCTTAGTCTTGAGTTATTTAATGCCCTCATTGAAACCGGTGAGGCCATCAAAAAAGATAAGAGTGTGCGTGTGGTGGTACTAACTGGTTTGGGGCGTGCCTTTTGCGCGGGCCTTGACATGGAGTTGATGATGGAGGGCGGAAGCGCCAACCTGGCAGAGCGAACCCATGGCATATGTAATGTATTTCAACAAGCAGCCTGGGTTTGGCACGAAGTTGAAGTACCGGTGATTGCTGCCGTACACGGCACCTGCTTTGGCGGTGGTCTGCAACTAATTACCGGCGCCGACATGCGCTACCTTCACCCACAAACCAAATTAAGCATAATGGAAATGAAGTGGGGCATCATTCCCGATATGGCCGGATCACAATTATGGAGCGCGTATGTACGTGAAGACATTCTGCGTGAGCTCACCTATACCGCACGCGTATTTGATGCAACCGAAGCTATGGATTACGGTTTTGCCACCCGTTTAACGGCCAACCCATTGGATGATGCCATGGCAACGGCCCAGAATATTGCCAACAAAAACCCCCACGCCATTCGCGCCGCCAAACGAGTGATTAGCCATCAACGTAATGTGGATGAAGCTACAGGTATGCTGGAGGAGTCGGTTGAACAAATGAAAATAATGGGTACCCCAAATCAAATAGAGGCGGTTATGGCCAACATGCAAAAGCGTGCGCCAATATTTAGAGATTGAGAGCAGCGACTGAGTGCAGCGATTCTACGTAACAATAAATCCAAGAGAGATATTATGGCCAAGCCCATTCCAAAAAATATATTACAAGAACAAAAAACCTTAAAAGACAATCGCCAATTAAACCCCGGCCAAGAAAACTTTTACCGTATTTGGCAAGGCTATTGCTCGCCTTATTCTCACAAGGTCATGACCTACATGAACTATAAGGGCATTCCTTATAAGCGCATGGAAACCGATATGAACAGTATGGCCGGCGAAATTACTAAATTAGTGGGCCAGTCCATTATTCCGGTTATTTTAACCCCAGATGAAAAAGTCATGCAGGACTCCACCCCTATCCTGCAATACTTTGAGGACACTTACCCACAAAAACCTACAGTGCCCTTCGATCCCCGCCTAGCGTTTATCATGTGGTTACTGGAAGAGTTCAGCGACGAATATATGCCGCGCATTCACATGCACACCCGCTGGGGTAACGAGCAAAACAATCGCACTATGGGCCATAGAATTGCGCGTGGACTTACCTATGGCAACCCCAGCATGACACCACAAGGTTTGGGACCAGTAATTTCCAAACGCCAGGAAGGATTTAGCAAACACTTAGGTCTGGGGGACGCCACCATTAAACCCAATATGGACCAACAAATTCTAGACCTGTTGGCCATCTTGGAAGAACACTTTAAAGATCATCAATTTTTATTGGGTTTTAAACCCTCCATGGCTGACTTTGCATTATACGGCCCACTAAAAATTCATTTATTCAACGATCCGCAATCCAACGAGATCATGGAACTGAACGGCCCCCGCACCTGTCGCTGGATGGATACCATCATGGAGCTTGGTGATACCCGCGGCTGTGCCGGGCAAACTGAATTTGGCGAGTGGATTGACCTTGAACAAGGCCTACCAGAAAGCCTAAGCGCGCTACTGGGTTTTGTGGGAAAAACCTATATTCCTTTTGCCAAGGCCTGCGCCATTGCCGGTAAAGACCGTAACAAATCGTTCACTGCCACCGTTTACGGCGAACAAGCCACCTTTAGTGTGCACCAATACCGAGTGTGGAGTTTTGAACAATTGCAGCTTAAGTACTTGTCACTTGAGGGGCAAGACAAACACTTCATCGATGAATTACTTAACGCCAATGACATTCTACCTACCTTTATGGAAGGGGAAATTATTCACAATGCGCTTTATGACGGCTTCACGCCTCCCTTTGTAGTGGACGGCATTGGCGACGCACGGGCCAAGCACCTTAAAAGTAAAGGTAAAAAAGTAACAGGGGTTTAATACTTAAATAAACCTATATTCATCATTTAAATTCTCCTTACTAAAGTTGTAAGGAGCGTTATTTAAGAGGCTATATGTCAGACACTATATTATCAAAAATAGAAGACGGTATTTTTTACCTCACTATCAATCGGCCAGAAAAACGCAATGCACTCACCAATGCCATGTATCTGGATTTAATAGATGCCATTGCGGACTATGAAAAAAATGATAGTGCCAGGGTACTATTGTTAAGCGGCACCCCTGAGTGTTTTACCGCTGGTAATGACATGAGTGATTTTTTAAAGAATCCGCCGGTGGATGACAACAGTGCCTCCCCTACTTTTTTACGGGTCTTATCTAAGACCAAGAAACCTTTAATGGCTGCGGTAAATGGTCCTGTGGTGGGCATAGGGGCCACTATGCTGCTGCACTTTGATTTGGTTTATGCAGGCGCCAGCGCGAAGTTTATGCTGCCGTTTTGTAATTTGGGTATTTGCCCTGAAGGTGGTACTACCTTGTTATTGCCTTCTATGATTGGCCATAAAAAAGCCTGTGAGCTCATGATGTTTGGTGAGGCGTTTGATACACAAATCGCTAAAGAGTGCGGCTTCATTAACGACTATTTTAGCAATGAAGAGTACCTAGAAAAAACCATAACCAAGGCCAAACGATTAGTGGCACAACCGGCGTCTAGTATTCGCTTAACCAAACAAATGTTAAAGCGTAATCAGGAACAAGCCATGGTGGAAACCTTGTATTACGAAGGCGTACAAATACGCAGCAGTTTGAAGACCCCTGAATCAAAAGAAGCCATGAGCGCATTCGCACAAAAGCGACGTCCCGATTTTTTGCAGTTTGCTTGAGGGCTCTCCTTTAAATAGACAATTAAATAAACAATTAACGTATTAATCATCACAGATGACAGGGTAATAATAATGAAAACACGCATCACAGAATTATTTGGCATTGAGCACCCGGTTCTACAAGGAGGCATGCACTATGTGGGCTTCGCCGAACTGGCCGCTGCGGTCTCCAACGCAGGTGGTTTAGGCACTATCACCGGCCTTACTCAAAAAAGCCCGGAAGATCTAGCCCAGGAGATTGCCAAATGTAAAACCCTTACCGACAAACCATTTGCGGTTAACTTGACTTTTTTACCCGGCTTCGCCAAGCCGGACTACCCGGGTTACATTAAGGCCATTATTGAGGGAGGCGTTAAAATTGTGGAAACCGCTGGTCGTTCCCCTGAAGAGTATATGCCTTTGTTAAAAGAGGCAGGCATTAAAGTTATTCATAAGTGTACTTCGGTTCGCCATGCGTTAAAGGCACAAAAAATTGGCTGTGACGCGGTAAGCGTAGACGGGTTTGAATGTGGTGGTCACCCGGGTGAAGATGATATCCCCAACATGATTTTATTGCCTCGCGCCGCACAAGAGTTAAGCATTCCTTTTGTGGCCTCGGGCGGAATTGGTAATGCACAGCAGTTAGTCGCGTCGTTAGCACTGGGCGCCGAAGGCATTAACATGGGTACGCGCTTTATTGCCACCAAAGAAGCGCCTGTGCATCAAAATGTGAAGGACGCCATATTAGCCGCCAGTGAACTGGATACTCAGCTCATTATGCGCTCGCTTAAAAATACTGAACGGGTATTAAAAAATGCCAATGTGCAAAAAATTGTCGACATTGAAAATGAAAAAGGCAGCGACACTAAAATTGATGACATTATTTCTTGGGTAGCGGGCGTTTATCCAAAAGTCATGACCGACGGTGACGTGAATGCCGGCGCTTGGAGCTGTGGCATGGTGGCAGGGCTTATTAATGATATTCCAAGTTGTGATCAACTGGTGGGCGGCATGGTATCTGAAGCTCAAGAAATTATTCGTGGCCGTTTGCAGGAATTTGTAAGTTAGCTTTTTTTGTGAGTTCACACAGCGGTGCCCGTACTGGCCGTGTGTGATTAAACTTAAGGTTTGGAGGTTATATGGTTAATTTAGAAAAGCACGGTGCGGTTTATGTGCTCACCTTTGCAGAGGACGATGGTAACGCACTCACGCTTGAGTTGTTACAAGACATGCACACCGCCTTAGATACAGTATTAGAGAATAGCCTTGGCCTCTGCGCGCTAGTAATAACCGCCACCGGTAAATCTTTTTCCAGCGGTTTAAGCATGCGTGCCATGTCCACTTACAAGGCCGATGAACTAACGCAGTTTAGCCAAGCCATGCAACGGCTCTATGGCCGTCTGGTAAATTTTCCTGTGCCCACCGTGGCCGCGATAAATGGTCACGCCTTTGCGGGTGGTGCGTTTTTGGCGTTAAGTTGTGACTATCGTGTAATGCGTGAAGACAAGGGCTGGTTTTGCATCAGCGAAGTGGACGTAGGTGTGACCATACCCTTCAGTATTATGGAAATTGCAAAATTAAAACTAACACCTTCTGTGCTGCGCGATTCGGTGTTAACCGGCAAGCGCTATAGTGCGCTAGATTGCTTGAAACTAGGAGTAGTGGATGCGGTATCCAGTGAGCAGGCGTTACTTAATAGCGCGTTAGAAATAGCCAAACCTATAGCCAGTAAAAAACGTCACATTTATAAGTGGTTAAAAGCGACTTTATACCAAAGCTGTGCCGACGAATTAACCGGCTAATTCAGTGTAGCTCGTAATAAATAAATTCAATAATAAAAATTCAGCACTGTGTGCTGTTAAAGAGAAAAAGCCATGTCTGAAAAATACTTAACGCCCCTTGAGTGCCTGTACAAATGGGAAACCACTCGTCCCGAGTATATTTACCTAAGGCAACCCAGAAACCGTATTTGGCAAGAATACAGTTTTAAAGATGTGGCTCATGAAGCTCGCTGCATGGCCGCGGCATTACAAAGTTTAGACATTAAAAAAGGCGATAGGGTCGCGATACTCTCAAAAAATTGTGCCGAGTGGATTATAAGTGACTTGGCTATTATGATGCTGGGGGCCATCAGTGTGCCGCTTTACCCAACTCAGTCAGATGACTCTATTAGGTATGTATTGGAACACAGTGGTGCATCCGCCGTGTTCATGGGGAAACTGGATAACCCTAAACAAGTACAAGCGATTATCCCCCAGAAAATTAAACAAATTGGTTTCAACTACGACGGCATAGTCGCGCCTTTAATGTGGAATGATTTGGTTAAACAACACGCGCCACTGGCGCAGCCCTATCTTCCCACTTATGAAGATATTTATACTATTGTCTATACCTCAGGCACCACAGGCAATCCTAAGGGTGTGGTAAACAATTATTACGCAGCTTCATTTGCCGCCACCCAAGGGGTGAATAGTTTTGGCCTTAGCCAACAAGACCATGCCATCAGCTTTTTGCCCTTGGCCCATGTGGCCGAACGGGTATTGGTTGAGCTACCTAGTTTGTATGCAGGATACACAGTTTCCTTTGCGGAATCGTTAGAGACCTTTGCGCAAGATTTACAATTGGTCAACCCCACCCGCTTCTTTTCTGTACCGCGTTTATGGACCAAATTTCAAATGGGTATTTTAGAGAAACTGCCCCAGAAAAAATTGAATCTATTGTTAAGCATTCCCTTTGTGGCCGGTTTAGTTAAAAAGAAAATACGCAAAGGGCTAGGGCTGGATAATTCCAGAATGTTTATTTCAGGTGCCGCGCCGTTAGCGGTGTCTGTAATGGAATGGTTTGCGCGCTTAGATATACATATTCAAGAAGGGTATGGCATGAGTGAAAACTTAGCCTATGGCAGTGTTAACCGCAGTGAAGATAACCGCTTTGGTACCGTGGGCCAGCCCCTAACCGACTGTGAAATTAAAATTTCTGATATTGGTGAAATTCTTATTAAGAGCCCAGCGACGATGCAAGGCTACTATTTAGATGACGAAAAAACCCAAGAAGTATTAAAAGACGGTTTTTACCACACGGGTGATAAGGGTGAACTTTGCGAGGATGGATTTTTAAAAATTACAGGGCGCATTAAAGATACCTTTAAAACCGCTAAGGGTGAATTCATTACCCCCAGCCACATTGAGAACATGTTAGTAGAAAATACTAATATCGAGCAGCTGTGTGTATTGGGCCTAGGTTTACCACAACCCGTGGCCTTGATTGTATTGTCCGAGCAAGCACAAGCCAAACCCCAACAACAGGTGAGTGATGAATTAACCGTCACCCTTAACAAGGTTAATAAAATTCTAATCGCCCATGAGATGCTCAATGGTCTGATAGTTGTGAAGGAAGAGTGGCTGCCAGAAAATGGTTTAATGACGCCCACCCTAAAAGTGAAGCGCAATGAGGTGGCCCAGCATTATCAAGCAATAGTTGAGCAATACGCAGAATCTAAAGCGGTGGTGTGGGAGTAGCTATTTTCATAATTTGCACATAAAAACCTGTTCCGGCTTAAATGAGCCGGGAAGGTTTTCCTACTTTATCCCCCTGTAAATAGCGCTACCTGTCCTATTTAGACAAGCATTAGGGTTCCTAGTGCCAAGTCAAAACCCGCCTTATCTTTTAAAATGGTTACACGCTCCCCCAAAAAAGAATAATAGTGCGAGGAATCATGAAAAAAATAATTGTACCGCTCTTAATAAATGTGGCGGTGGCCACCACCGGCTGTGGTTACGACACCCTAGAGACCCAGGCAGGCGCCGATGCTCAGGGCCATAGCGCCCCTACTCAAATCACCATAGATGCTAACCAGCGTGTACTGGGTGAATTACCCTTTGAAAACATGGAAGACTTTGAGCAAGCCAACCGTGGCTTAATTGCTCGGGAAGATAGCCTGCAAGTAAAAGCCGCGGATATATCGCCCAACGAATTTGCCTGGAACCAGGATGCTTACCAGTTTATTAAAGGGGATGCCCCTGGATCGGTTAACCCTAGCTTGTGGCGTCAAGCCAAACTAAATAACATTCACGGCCTGTTTAAAGTCACGGAAGGCGTGTACCAATTGCGGGGCTACGATCTAGCCAACATGACCATCATCATGGGGGACAAGGGTTTAATTTTGGTTGACCCGCTCACCTCTGAAGAAACCGCCCGTCGCGGCATGAAGATGGTACGCAAACATCTTGGTGATAAACCGGTATCTACTATCATCTTTACTCACAGCCATGGTGACCATTTTGGCGGCGTGCTGGGGGTGTTAACACCCGAAGAGCAAGCCAATGTACAGGTGATTGCCCCTGAAGGTTTCATGGAAGAATCCACCAGTGAAAACCTGTTGGCCGGCCCCACAATGATTCGCCGCCTAGCTTACATGTACGGGCTGAACCTTGCGCGCTCCGAACGCGGCCACATAGACACCGGTCTGGGTAAAGAGCCTGGTTTTGGCACTACGGGCATATTAATGCCTACCGATATTATTAACAAAACCCCGCAACCCATGACGGTAGACGGTGTGGAATTTGTTTTCCACAATGCTCCCGCCACTGAAGCACCCGCCGAATTAATGTTTTATTTGCCTGAATCAAATGCGTTTTGTGGATCGGAAGTAACCTCACGCAACATGCATAACCTGTACACCTTACGTGGTGCCAAAGTGCGTGACGCACTGGCGTGGAGTAACGCCATCGAAAAAACCCGTACCGAGTTTAAAGATGCCGATATTTATTTTGCCAGCCACCATTGGCCTATTTGGGGTAACGACAAAATTCAGGACTTCCTAAAGAAACAACGTGATACCTACAAGTTCATTCACGATCAAACCTTGCACATGGCCCACGATGGTATGACCCCAAGAGAAATCGCCGAAAAACTAAAAATGCCTGAATCCCTGCGCACCAGTTTTTCAAGCCGCGGTTACTACGGCACCGTCTCTCATAACGCCAAAGCGGTTTATCAGGGTTACTACGGTTGGTTCGATGGCAACCCGGCTAACTTAAACCCATTACCACCAGTTGAAGCTGGTACCGGTTATGTAGAATTAATGGGCGGCGATAAAGCCGTAATAGTAAAAGCGCAAGGCTTGTTTGATAAGGGTAACTACCGCTTTGTGGCCGAAGTTTTAAGTCATTTAGTATTTTCCGATCCAACCAACACTGATGCTCGCCAACTGTTAGCAAAAACCTATGATCAGTTAGGTTATCAGTCTGAGTCTGCCCCTTGGCGTGATGTGTATTTAACCGGCGCCTATGAGTTACGTCATAACCGCCCCGAAAAAGGCTTTGTTACCTCCCTTGCCAAAGACATGTTAATGCATGCACCTTTAGAGAAGTACTTTGATACCTTAGCAGCCCGCTTAGACGGTGAAGCCGCTGAAGGGGAAAACATGATCATTAACTTTACCTTCCCAGATTTAGGTATCACTCACGTGGTGACCATAGAGAATTCGGTTTTGCATCATTATGAAGGCAAGCCAGTGGCCGATGCCGATGTGACCATCACCCAAGACCATGAAACCTTTATAGATCTAGCGGTGCAGTTAATTACCCCAGTTAATGCCATGCTGGATGGTAAGTTGGAAGTGGATAACCTATTGGCAATGCGTAAGTTCAAAAGCATGACCAGTGAGCCGGACAACACTTTTGATATAGTGATGCCCTAGTGTAAAAAGCGCTTAATCAGAGTTTAGTTAGGCTGTTTTTAATACCAAAAACCCCATGACTGTTTTCAGTCATGGGGTTTTTTATTGCGTGATTACCTTTTCCTGAAAACTCAACCTATTAGCTCAACCCATTAAATTCTGCCAAATTAGCTTCAGGATTTGGCAGTTCTATTAATTGATTGCCAAATACAAACGACATCTTTGCAAACGCACACGTTTACGCAGGGGTTGTTTAATGAGTGATAACTGGGGATGTGAGGTGAACAAACTATCTAGCTGAGTTTTTTCATCGCCATTAAAATCCTGGTACAGATCACTAATGCGCTGAAACTTCCAATAAGGAAAACTTAGGTTAACCCGGGATTCTTTACTGCCATCTATGTTAAGCTGAGTATACCCGAATTTTCCGGGTACTCTATCCCCCTGATTTTTATCTTGTGCCCATGACTCAAAGCCATGGATGGATGCGGCAATCAACGGAAACTGGTTCTGGCTGATGCTTGCCAAGATGGGCATTAGGCTTTCCGGAATTTTATCGTCGGCTAATAGTTCACCGCCTTTTTGTGTTTTATTATCCTTAATGCGTTCTAGCCAGGCCAACAAGTGGCTATATTTGGCTACCAAATTTTTGGGGTAAGGATCACGGTGTAAATGGGCATAGATTTGCCCATAAAGCGAGAAGTCTCCCAGAGTGGGGCGAGCGCCCAACAAATAAAGGGTTTGTGAGAAGTGATTATCTAAATCGGCTAACAAGGTTTCGGTGTTTTTTTCCAAGGCCCCCTGGGTCATGTCTGTGATGCCCAGGATAGGTAAATATCCCGCCATTTTCGCCACGGATTTTTTGGAGGCAAAACGTTGAATAAACTTTGGAAAATAAGGCAGCGCACTGCGACCAAACTCCCCCAGTATAAAGTCCAGATTCCCTTTATAGTTCCAGCGATAATGCAATGAGGCCATGGGTAACCACTCATCGGCATACAACTCAATTAAGCGTGACACTACGGCCTGGCGAGGAGTGGCTGGCACCACAGGGTTTTGCGGATTAAGGTTGTCAAAATGCTCAATGATAAGGGTGGAGTCTTGATGTACATCCCCGTGATCATCAAATACCACCGGCATGATTTGTTTGCCCACACTGTCTTGTATTTTTTTAGCCAGTGTGAAAACACTGGGTACTTTCTTTTGAAAGGGAATATTTTTATATTTTAAGTAACTTTCCACTTTGGCGGTAAAAGGAGACACTTCCCAGCCGTACAATGTATTTATATTCGCCATATTGTTAGTCCCTGGGTTAAGGGCACCTCTATTAATTATTATTTTTTACAGTATTCCTTAAGCATTAAATTTTAACAATTGCCAAAACTTATCTATTTGGGTGGCATATAGTGTTTTGTTGCACATTAAGTAACTCAAGTTTTGGACTTTATCATGCTTAATATCCAGTAAAATGATAACCGCCAGATATTAGTGCAATAAGAATAAATAATACACACCCTACACCTACACGCTCATGCATTAGATCGTATTTTAAATACCCTTTTTCATTATCAGTGAGAAGACATCTATAACGTTGGTATACTGAATAGGATGCTACTGAATTAAAAACGACAGCCAATATGCCTGCCGAAACCTTAATTGTGATCAATGGATCAAATACCACATTATTTAGCATTAGATATCCAGTGATAGCAGTGATAACAATTGCGGGGATTTCAACAAACTTATCTATGCTCCAGTGAAGTGAAGTGAAGTGAAGCGATGCTATATAGCTATCTTTGAATTTAACGTGTTTTTGATCGAGTTCACATACAACTTCAGTTGCTACACAACCAGCCCAGATTCCAATAGCAATGAGATGAATAAATAGTGTAAGAGTCATAAATTTCCTTATTTATATTCTAGGTTGATTGATGCATAACACTAGGTACTATGAATAGTGAAGCTTGCAGTTGAATTCGGTAAATCTTTACAGACAAAGGGTTTGGCAAATAGCAGATTAAGCTTGGAATAGCCGCAGGTTTCGGTAATTTTAAAATAGTGAATATAATCGTTTAAAACCCCACGACTGTGATCAGTCATGGGTTTTTTAGTGTGTGACTACGCTTACACTTTATTTAAATGATCTTGCAAGATCATATCCGAGGCTTTTTCGGCAATCATCATAGTTGGTGCATTGGTATTACCGCCAATTAAAGAAGGCATTATGGAGGCATCTACCACCCTTAATCCGTTAAGTCCCCGTACTTTTAATTCGCTGTCCACCACCGCCATATCATCCACACCCATTTTACAGGTGCCGATGGGATGGTATATATGATTGGCTTTACGGCGCATGTATTCTTCTAATTGCTCGTCGCTTTCACAGTCAGCGCCTGGGAATACTTCGTCGCTCATATAATCTTTAAAAGCGTTAGCTCCCATGAGTTCTCGGGTTTTACGCAAACCCGCCATTAAATCGGTTACATCTTGTGGGTGAGTTAACATGTTCAAATCTATGTTGGGCGCGTCTTGCGGGGCGCTACTATTAAGGGTCACTTCACCACGGCTTTTTGGACGTAACAAGGTCACGTGGGCGCTGTACCCTATGCCTGCCAGTGCCACCAAATCTCGGCCATGATCGTTTAATTTAGCAGGGGCAAAGGTCCACTGCATATCCGGTAAGGTTTTATCCTTTGTGGATTTAAAAAAGCCACCGGTTTCCGCATGATGGGATTGAGGTAATCCTTTATTGAATAATGGATATTTTAAATAGCTGGGGAAATCCACTATGTTTTGAATACCAATTAGGCCTAAGGGCCCACCCAGTTTATTTTTAGTATTGCGCATCACCATGATATCCACATGCTCTTGCAGGTTTTGACCCACACCGGGTAAATCGTGTTTTACTTCAATGCCTTTTTCTTTTAAGTGTGCTTTTGGGCCCACACCAGATAACATTAATAGTTGCGGTGAATTAAATGACCCGCCCGACAAAATCACTTCACGTTTTGCTTTAATCGTTTTGAGTGCACCTTTTTTATCGATATAGGTAATGCCTGCGGCGCGGTTACCCTCCCATTCAATGTGGCTGGCATGGGCATGAGTAATAATAGTGACATTGGCGCGTTTCATAATGGGGGTTAAATAGGCGGCCGCCGCACTGTGGCGTTTGCCATTTTTAATGGTGAGTTGATATTCACCCACCCCTTCTTGCTGCTCGCCATTAAAATCAGGGTTATAAGGGAAACCCAGTTCTTGGCCCGCTTCAATAAATTTTTTATTAAACTTAACTAGGTTGGATGAATTAGATACGTTAAGCGGGCCATTCACACCGTGGCGATCACAGCCGCCCCGTTCTTGGTGTTGAGAGCGTTTAAAATAAGGCAATATCTCTTTAAAACTCCAACCCGCCGCGCCTTCTTCTTGGGCCCAGCGATCGTAATCGGCATCGTTACCACGAATATACAGCATGGCATTTACGGCACTAGAGCCCCCAAGGCCTTTGCCCCTAGGGCAAAATACTTGGCGATTTTGCTGTGACGGTTGCGCAATGGTGTCGTACTTCCAGTTAAACTTTTTTAAGAACATTAACGCCGCGGTTAAAATAGGCGTATTCACAAACACAGAGTTATTTTTTCCGCCCGCTTCTAACAAACACACACTAAAGCGGCCGTTTTCAGATAATCGGTTTGCCAATACACAGCCGGCTGAACCCGCCCCTACCACTACAAAATCAAACATAGCCACCCCTTTTATTATTTTGATGTAGGCCCGCGGCATACACAGTGCAAATTATTGATTTTTAATACTAAAGCCAAACAAGAGCCAAGGCTTTGGTCGCCAATGCCAAGTGATTGTCTTTGAGTGCCTATCTAAGTGACGAATGTTCCATTACCATCAAGCTAAGAAATCAACGTGCAAAGAGTCCCCATGAGCAATACAGCGCAATTATCTGTGGGTTGGGCCAGGTTAGTATTTGAGGTATTGCAGCGTGAAGGCTTAGATGCCAACGCCTTGTTTATACAGTTTGATCTTAAACCCGAGCAACTTATTAACCCCAGCGCCTATTTTAAGCAGGATAGCTTCACTCGTCTGTGGCACGAGGCCAGCCGCTTAAGTGGCAATCCAGCCATTGGGCTAACCATGGGGGTTCAACCTACTTTAAGTGCGTTTGACGCCTACAGTTATAGTTTAATGTCGCGGGCTACGGTACGTGAGGGTTTAGAATTAACCTCACGTTATCATAAGGTGATAGGGACAGCAGCGATGCTGTCTAACGAATTTTTCCCTGAAGGTTGCCGTCTTATTATCGATAGCAAAGGGGATGAACTGCCGGTGGCATATCAGGGATTTGAGGCTGCGTTAGCCTTGCAGGCTTTTTCCCTGCGCTTAGTGACCAACCAAGCCATAAATGCGGATTACGTGAGCTTTAAAACCCCCAAGCCCAAAGATATCACGCCCTATGAAGCCTTGTTTCAATGCCCGCTTAAGTTTAATCAACCGCAATATATCATGTGCATAAACCAGAGATACCTGGACACCCCCATGATTTTTGCCAATGAAAGTATGGCGTTGCATCACGAAAAAATATTACAAAAAACCATGAGTGAATTACAAACCAGTACCCTAGTGCAAAAGGTAACGGACTTAATTTATAAAACTCTGCCCAGTGGCGAGCCCAACATAAAAGCCATGGCCAGCATGTTTAACATTAGCCAGCGCACCTTTCAGCGACGTTTAAAACAAGAAGGGCATACTTTTTTAGCGCTGTTAGACAGTACCCGTAAAGAGCTGGCCGCTCAGTATGCGGTGAACCCAGGTAAGTATGCGGTGAACCCAGGTATGTCTTTGCAAGAAATTAGTTTTTTACTAGGCTTCACCGATAACAGCAATTTTTATCGGGCATTTAAGCGTTGGTATGGATGTACGCCTGGGGAATATAGAGAGTTAAATATTTCAAATAACAATAATTAAGCTAGCAACTTTGAGTACTCGATTTTTTTTCACCACTGCCTGCGCAGCAATCCTTCACCAAAAACTCCATTAAACCATCTAGGGTTTCATATCTTGGAATGCAAAATAAAGTGGTGCCTTCTCTGTGTTGGCGTATTAGTCCCGCCGCCACTAACGCCGCCACATGATGAGATAGGGTTGAGTTGGGAATATCCAATTCTTGCTTAATATCTCCCACCGGCAAACCTTCTGGGCCCGCTTTCACTAGGCAGCGAAAAATACTCAGACGTATTGGATGGCCTAATTCTTTAAATGCTTTTGCAACCAATTGAGTATTCATGTGGGATGGACCTTACTGTGGCCGTGGCCTTTATTTCGATATTACCAGAAATAAGCGCAGGTACAATCAGTTCCTTGGATCGCAAGACCCTATAAACCTAAATTGCATCTATATTCATTTCCTCTACTACACTTATTGAGACGGTATTTTTAAACGGCTTTTTGTAACGTAAGGGGCTCAGTGTCATTATGCTCAGGCGCTGCCTAATAATTATAAGCACGTTACTGTTTGCGCAAGTCTCACAAGGGCAAACCATTCGTATCACCAATGGTGATTGGGACCCTTATTTATCAAGCCAGGCTTTTGAATACGGGCTAACTTCCCACATGGTAAGCGAAGCCTTTAAATTAGAAGGCATAGACATTAAGTGGGGGTTTTTCCCGTGGAAGCGGGCTTTTGAAAGTGCCAAAGAAGGCCAACACTGGGATGCTGCCGCTGCGTGGTGGCCAAGTGATAGTTACAACGAAGACTTCTTCACGTCCGATGCCATTATGGATACCGCGCTGGTATTTTTTCATTTAAAGGAATATAAACTTCACTGGGACAGCGTGGAGGATTTATCCGGCATTAACATAGGGTTAACCCGTGGCTACCATTACGGTGAAGCACTGATGAATGCCAAGAAGGAAAATAAAATCACCACCGAACCTGCCAACAACGATGAGCAAAATTTTAAAAAACTGCTGTTTGGCCGCACAACAATATTTCCTAACGACATAGTAGTGGGTTATACCCAAATCAATAATACCTTCCCCATTCACGAGGCCATGCGCTTCACTCACCACCCTAAAGAATTTAGGGTAAATACCCTGCATTTACTCATTTCTAAACGCGCAAAAAATGCTAAAGAATTGTTAAAAAAATTCAATTCCGGTTTAGCAAAATTAAGGGCCAGCGATAAATATCAAAATATGCTTAATGCGTTAAAACAAGGCCAATACGATCGCCCAGGCAGTCGAAAGCGCCTTCAACACTAACGTCACACACTGGACTTGTTTGCGCTGTATCAAATGGCTGCAAGACTCGTTTTCATTTTTAATGCTCTATACTCAGTACCAAGTAATAAATTTTAGCTCTACATGCAGGGTAGTTAACTGGGTTTGGTATGTATAAACGTCTAATAACATGTGTTTTTTTGCTGCTGTTCAGCACTCTTATGCAGGCGCAAATGACTATTCGCATTACCAATGGGGATTGGGACCCTTATTTATCCAGTAAGGCGTTTGAATACGGACTCACATCACACATGATTAGCGAGGCCTTTAAGCTGGAAGGTATCGACATAGAGTGGGGGTTTTTTCCTTGGAAGCGTGCCCTAGAAAATGCCCGAGAAGGGTTTGAGTGGGATGCGGCAGCCGCCTGGAGGCCTAATGAAGCCTATAATTTAGATTTTTTCACTTCCGATGCCATCATGAATACCGCCTTTGTATTTTTTCACCTTAAAGAGTATGACTTTCACTGGAACAATATAGACGACTTACAAGGCACGAGCATAGGCTTTACTCGCGGCTATCATTATGGCGATGCCCTCATGGAGGGGAAAACAGCCAACACGTTTGTTTTTGAAACCGCCAACACAGATGAACAAAATTTTAAAAAATTATTATTTGGCCGCATTAAAATTTTTCCCAATGATGTAGTGGTGGGCTACACCCAGATCGATAATACCTTCCCATTTCACGAGGCCATTCGCTTCACTCACCACCCTAAAGAATTTAAAAGAAATACCCTGCATTTACTCATTTCTAAACGCGCTAAAAATGCCAAAGAATTGTTAAAGAAATTCAATTCTGGTTTAGCAAAACTAAAAGCCAGCGATCAATATCAAAATATGCTTAATGGGTTAAAACAAGGCCAATACGATATTCACGATAACCGTGCACAAGCAAAACCCTGAAACATTTAATTAAGGGCTTTATCGGCCCTTAACCGTTGCGCCATTAAATCAATAAATGCCCGTACCTTGGCCGAGGCAAAACGCCCTTGGCGGTGCACGATGCTTACCGGTATTGGGTTGGGCTCATAACGTTCCAGCAGTATTTTTAACTCACCGGCGGCTAAGTCTTCCGCCACCTGATAAGACAACAAGCGTGTCACTCCAAGGCCGGCCTTTACTGCAGCGATGGCGGCATCGTTGCTGGTAACGGTAAGTCTTGGCTCTATGTGCACGCTTGTGTTGTTAAAACGCCAATCGGTTTGGGATTGGGCGGCACTGGATGAAATGATAGTGTGGGCCGTTAAGTCCTGCGGGGACTGGGGAATGCCATATTGCTTTAAATAGCTAGGGGAGGCGCACACAATGTGGCGCACCTTTCCCACCGGTAATGCCCGCATGCTGGAGTCGGCCAGTTCACCGATGCGAATGCCCACATCTAGACCCTCTTCTAATAGATTGACCACTCGGTCTAAAAATAGCGCATCCACTTGTGTATTGGGGAAGCGCTGCAAATAATCAACGATGCCCGGCATCACAAACAGCCGTCCAAACATCACAGGTGCGGTGATAGCCAGATGCCCCCTGGGTTCGGAGTTTATGCCGGCGGCCGCCGCATCGGCCGCCTGAACCTGAGCGAGAATACGACGGGTATCATCCAAATACCTAAGGCCCGCCTCGGTGGCGCGCACATAGCGGGTGGTGCGGTTTAATAGCTTCACCCCTAGGCTTTCTTCCAAGGCCGCCACGGCCCGGGTCACCGCTGGAGCCGAGATCGCTAAGCGTCGGGCGGCCGCGGCAAAGCTTTGCTCTTCGGCCACCGCTATATATACGGTCATTAGGTGCAATCGATCCATAAGCCCTCCGGCCTTTATTCCACTTGGTGCAATAATCAATTGTGATTTATGGGTATTCTTTAAGCAAGTGGAATTTGGCATTCTAGCCTCACTGACCACACACACTGTGTTGATCACTTACTTACTTACTTAGCAATAAACAGGATTTAACCATGAGCCGAATTACCGCCGTATCACCAGCCGACGCCACTCCAGAGCAAGCAGAACTGTATGCCGCCATCACTGAGCAATTGGGCATGGTGCCTAACTTCTTAAAGGTATTTGCTCACTCACCCGCCGCATTGCGTGGTTTTCTGGGACTGCATAGTGTTGCTAATGAAGGCAGCCTAGAGCCCCTTACCAAAGAGCGCATTGCTTTAGGGTTAGCCGAACAGAACGCCTGTGAATATTGTGTGTCGGCCCACACCGCCATTGGTCGCAAAGCCGGTTTATCCAGCGCCGAGATTGAATCAAACCGCGCCGGTTCTAGCCAAGATGCCAAAGCGGCAGTGGCTGTTAAATTTGCGCGCTCGTTAGCTGAACACAATGGCGCCATCACCAATACCGAGCTACTGGAAGTGCGCAACGCGGGCTATAGTGAATCTGACATCGTAGAAATTATTACCCACGTGGGCATGAACGTATTAACCAATATTTTAGGTAAAGCCAGTCAGGTGGAAATTGATTTCCCTAAAGTTGAATTGTACAAATAAATTTAATTTGTGCGTTTAATTTACTAGTACATTGTAGGAGGCTGCTTGCAGGCTTCTACAAACTATTGCCAGTCATCACTATTTATACTTTTAAAATCGGGGTAATCGCTCATGGGACACAAATATACGGCCATCGCCTTTACACCGGAAGTTAAAAAGGTGCAGCAAGAAAATCGTAGTCGCGCGGGTTACCAAGGCTTTGAACAAGGGCCCGACTACAATCATTTATTAAGTCAAAACGAAGCGGACTTTATTGAAGAGCGCGACAGTTTTTATATGGCCAGCGTTACCGAGACCGGTTGGCCTTATGTGCAACACCGAGGCGGCCCTGCTGGGTTTATGAAAGTGATTGATGCTAGCACCATAGGGTTTGCCGACTTTAGCGGCAACCGCCAATACGTGAGCACAGGTAACTTTCGCAACAACGACAAGGTAGCGCTATTTTTCATGGACTACCCCAATAAGCGCCGCATGAAAATGTTTGGGCGTATTAGTTTGGTGGCCAACGATGACTTAGCAACACTTGCCAGTCTTGAAAACCCAGCTTACCGTGCCACCGTTGAACGGGGTTTTATTATTAAAATTGAAGGCTTTGACTGGAACTGCCCACAACACATTACACCAAGATTCTCAGAAGATCAGATTCAAAAATTAATTGAGCCTCTTATTTTAGAAAACAAACATCTAAAAGAGAAAAATGTTTCAACCGTTAAACCATCAACTGCGTTAGGGGATGGCCCGTTAAAATTAGTGGTGTCGGGCATACGTCAGCTTACACCAAGAGTGCGCGCCTTTGAATTAAGGCACGCCAATGGTGAAGACCTACCCAAAGTAACTGCAGGCTCCCATGTGGAAATTCCGGTGCACTTAAAAAATGGTGAACAAGTTTTTCGTCATTATTCTATTTGCTCAAACCCAGCCCGCACGGATGTGTATGAGATTGCCGTATTACGGGAAGAAGATGGCAGCGGTGGCTCTATTGCAGTACAAGATCAATACCATTTGGGGCAGGC
>MAAA01014020.1_pt1 | contig 36993 bp, 38 predicted proteins | sample 1115971 | NCBI WGS metagenome assembly MAAA01 (sample SAMN04961123, study PRJNA320927) | seawater metagenome | isolation source: sample BD02T6 sea water enriched with oil for 6 days | place: USA:Gulf of Mexico | collected 2013-07-27 | reverse complement strand
CCGTGGCCGATAAATGCATTTCATGTGCGTGTGGATAATATATAGACTAATAACCAAAGCGAAAGTGACTTTAGGTGCTCTCAGTACATGAGGTAACTAGCTAAAAAACCTTTTGGGTCAAGCTAGGTGTCATCACTGGCAGTTTAAAGTGTGCCCTGTTCGCGACAAAAATTAGGCGTTTGCTAGCAAGCGAAAAGAAAATGAAAATATTAATTACAGGCGGTGCTGGTTTCATAGGCTCTGCAGTGATTCGTCACATAATACAAAACACCCAAGATTCAGTAGTGAATCTTGATAAACTTACCTATGCGGGTAACTTAGAAAGCTTGATAGAAGTAAGTGACAGTAACCGTTACAGCTTTGAACAGGTGGATATATGCAATGCCACAGAGCTAGAGCGAGTATTTCAGCAGCACCAGCCAGAAGCCGTAATGCATTTAGCTGCCGAAAGCCATGTAGACCGCTCTATTGATGGCCCCGCCGAATTTATTCAAACCAATATTGTGGGCACCTACACAATATTAGAAGCGGCTCGTTCATATTGGAATGTATTAGATAAGGATAAAAAAACGGCGTTCCGTTTTCATCATATTTCTACCGATGAGGTATACGGTGATCTAGATGATCCAGAAGATTTATTTACAGAGCAAACCCCGTACGCACCAAGCTCACCATATTCCGCCAGTAAAGCCAGTTCTGATCATTTGGTTAGAGCATGGCTACGCACTTATGGCCTTCCAACTATCATTACCAACTGCTCAAACAACTACGGCCCATATCATTTCCCTGAAAAATTAGTCCCATTAGTGATTTTAAATGCCCTAGAAGGCAAGCCATTGCCTATTTATGGCAAGGGCAACCAAGTAAGGGATTGGTTATACGTAGGGGACCACGCCCGCGCCCTGTACCAAGTCGTCACCGAAGGCGAAATAGGAGAAACCTATAACATTGGTGGCCATAACGAAAAACAAAATATACAAGTGGTGCAGACCATTTGTGAATTACTAGAAGAATTAGTGCCTAATAATAAACAATCAAAAGTATCAGGCAATGCCGACGGTTTTAGTGGCTTAATCACCTATGTACAAGACCGTCCAGGCCATGATATTCGCTACGCCATAGACGCCAATAAAATTGAAAAAGAACTAGGCTGGACACCAGATGAAACATTCGAAACCGGCATGAAAAAAACCGTAGAATGGTATTTAAACAATGCCGAATGGGCCAAACGCGTACAAAACGGCAGCTATCAGCGTGAACGCTTAGGAGGTACACAATGAAAGGCATTATATTAGCAGGCGGCTCTGGTACACGCCTATACCCAATCACCAAGGGAGTGAGCAAGCAATTAGTGCCCGTTTATGACAAACCAATGGTGTACTATCCGCTATCGGTTTTAATGCTGGCGGGCATAAAAGAAGTATTAATAATATCCACTCCAGAAGACTTACCCTGTTTTAAGCGTTTATTAGGGGATGGTAAAGATTTAGGCATGACCTTTGAGTACATAGTGCAGCCTTCACCCGATGGCCTAGCCCAAGCTTTTATATTAGGGGCAGGCTTCATAGGCGATGAAGATGCCTGTCTAATACTAGGGGATAACATCTATTACGGCCACGACCTAATTAACATCTTAGGCAATGCCGTAAATAACGCGAAACAAGGGTTGGCCACCGTATTTGGTTACCATGTAAACGACCCCGAGCGTTACGGCGTAGCCGGTTTTGATAAAAGCGGTAACGTGATCTCCCTAGAAGAAAAGCCAGAAAATCCACAATCTAATTACGCCGTAACAGGCTTATATTTTTACCCTAATGACGTATTGAAAAAAGCGGTAGAGGTAAATCCCTCGGGCCGAGGCGAATTAGAAATTACCACAGTGAACCAAATGTACCTAGCGGAACGGCGCCTAAAACTAGAACGCCTAGGTCGTGGTTATGCATGGTTGGACACAGGCACTCACGAAAGCTTATTGGAGGCATCATCGTTTATAGCCACCATAGAAAACCGCCAAGGGTTAAAAGTTGCCTGCCTAGAAGAAATAGCCTTTGAGATGGGTTACATCAACAAGGCGCAATTATTAAAACTGGCCGAACCGTTAAAGAAAAACCAATATGGTCAATACCTAATTCGCCGAGCAAGTGAAATATTGACCAAATAAATAATATGAAATTTACCCGCACCCACATTAAAGACGTAGTGATTATTGAGCCTCAAGTACATGGGGATGATCGCGGCTACTTTGCCGAAACCTTTCGACAAGACAAGTTAAACGAATTTTTAGGGTATAAAATAAACTTCATACAAGACAACGAATCTAAATCGGGCAAAGGGGTATTGCGGGGCTTGCATTATCAACTAGCCCCCGCTGCACAAACCAAGTTGGTGCGGGTAATACACGGCAGTGTATTAGATGTAGCAGTAGATATACGTAAAGGCAGTCTCACTTTTGGGCAGCATGTGGCCGTAGGGCTAACCGCCCAAAACAAAAAACAACTATTAGTACCAAGAGGCTTTGCCCATGGCTTTATGGTAAAAGAAGATGACACCGTATTTGCTTACAAAGTAGATAATTACTACTCACCGGACAATGACAGAGGCATTGCCTTTAACGATCCAGCGTTCCAAATAGACTGGCAGCTAGAGGTGAGTCAGTTAAACCTATCGGCCAAAGACAATGTACAGCCGTTATTAAATGATGTGGCAGGCAAGGATCTGTTTGATAGCAAGGTAGATTATTATGCTTAATGTATTAATTACCGGTGCAGCTGGTCAGTTGGGCAGTGAATTTCGTTATCTCTCGGGTGGAATGAAAGGCAAAGCGCCAGAGAGTAACGAGTCGGAAGGAACAAAAAACTTTAATTTTATTTTTGTTACCCGTAAAGAATTAGATATTCAAAATAGCCAGAAAATAAGCGGCATTTGCCAGTACAATAAAATAGATGTCATTGTAAATTGTGCTGCCTACACAGCTGTAGATAAAGCGGAGCAAGAACCAAAGCAAGCTGATGCCATAAACTATCTAGCTGTAAAAGGGCTAGCCCAAATAGCCAAAGAGAAAAATATAAAACTCATACACATATCTACAGACTATGTATTTGATGGTACAAGTCACAAGCCCTATATAGAAACGGATAAAACTAATCCGCAAAGCGTTTATGGTAAAACAAAATTAAATGGCGAGCTGGCTATGCAGGTCATTAATCCAATCAGCAGTATTGTTATAAGAACCTCCTGGGTATATTCAGAGTTTGGCAATAACTTTGTAAAAACTATGCAGCGTTTAGGGCAAGAACGTGACGAGCTAAACGTAGTATGTGATCAAATAGGCAGTCCAACCAATGCAAGGGATTTAGCCCAAGCCATACTGCATATAATTCCCCGATTATTTTCTCAAGAGCCCTCTGATAAAAAGTTAGCTAATAAAGAGCTAAAAGAAAAAGTAGAAATATATCACTACAGCAATGCTGGAGTGTGCTCATGGTATGACTTTGCAAAAGAAATTTTTGCGATCAGCAGTATAAACTGCAAAGTAAACCCCATTCCAACAGATGAATATCCTACGCCCGCTAAAAGGCCGTATTATTCGGTATTGGATAAAACTAAGATAGAAAAAACGTTTGGTGTGAAAGTGAGTTATTGGCGGGAGAGTTTGGTGGGAATGAAAATTGCAATATAGTAATGCTACCAATTAATGTATTTAAAACAGTAATCGCAGCTACACCTTTAATATCGATAGATATAATTGTGCGTAATGACAAGCGAGATATATTGCTAGGCAAGCGCATTAATTGACCAACTCAGGGTTTTTGGTTTGTACCGGGTGGACGTGTTTTAAAAGGTGAATCGTTAGAGGCAGCATTCAAACGTTAATTAATGGCAGGGCTGGGCATAACGTGCAACTCTAAAAATTTATTGTCTAAATGTAAAGGTATGTATCAGCACTTTTATGATGATGGTGTGACAGATGGAAATTTCACCACGCACTATGTGGTACTGGCTTACGAGATAAAAACTGGCTGTTCTTTGGGTTACTTGCCCAAAGAGCAACATGATAGTTATAAATGGCTATCAGAAGTTGAATTGCTAATAGATAAAAACGTGCATAAATACACAAAGTGGTATTTTCAAAAGGGGCAGGATGCATATGCACCTTTTTTATATAGTATGAACGGAAGAGTTTAATAATGCTTGTACCAATAATAATGGCAGGTGGCTCTGGCACGCGTTTGTGGCCATTGTCACGTTCTTTATACCCCAAGCAGTTTTTACCGTTATTGGGCGCTAGCACCATGCTGCAAGCCACTATTAATCGTTTAAATCAATTAGAAGTGGCTGCGCCAGTCACTATCTGCAATGAAGACCACCGATTTATTGTGGCTGAACAGCTGCGTAGTATTAACCAAATGGGTTTAATTATATTAGAGCCGGAAGGGCGTAATACTGCACCGGCTATTGCTCTTGCAGCTAATATGGTTCAACAACAAAATACAGCGGAGGGTTCTTTATTGCTTGTACTGGCTGCAGATCATGTGATCCAAGATGAAGCTGCTTTTACTGCAGCTGTACAAAGAGCGATACCATTAGCCCAGCAAGGCAAGTTGGTCACCTTTGGTATTGTGCCGCAATCCTCTCATAAAGGTTATGGGTATATAGAGCGTAGTGAGGAATTAGAAAGCGGCTTCAACGTAAAAGCATTTGTTGAAAAACCAAATAAAAAAAACGCAGAAAAATACCTAAAAGGTGGTAAACACTACTGGAACAGTGGTATGTTTTTATTTAAGGCCAGTCGTTATTTAGATGAATTAAGCACTCATAGACCGGACATTGCACAGGCTTGTGAAGCTTCATTAAAAGATACCAGTACCGATTTGGACTTTATAAGAGTTAACAAAGAAATATTTATTAAATGTCCTGATGAATCTATTGATTATGCAGTCATGGAAAAAACCCAGGATGCAGTTGTATTACCACTGGATGCCGGTTGGAATGACATAGGTTCCTGGTCGTCACTTTGGGAAGAAAGCCCCAAAGATCAAAATGGCAACGCCATAAAGGGCGACGCCATACTGCAAGATACACAAAATTGCTTAGTGCAAAGCAATGAACGCCTAGTAGCTACGATAGGCCTAGGCGATATCATAATAGTAGATACCAAAGATGCTGTGATGGTAGCTCACAAAGACAAAGTACAAGATGTAAAAGCCATTGTTGCCCAGTTAAAAGCTGCAAATCGTAATGAATGGAAAGTACATCGTGAAGTATATCGGCCTTGGGCTAAGTATGACTCTATAAGTCAAGGTGAGCGCTACCAAGTAAAGCGCATTACGGTAAATTCCGGAGAAAAATTATCCCTGCAAATGCATCACCATAGAGCAGAGCATTGGATAGTGGTATCAGGTACTGCCAAGGTTACCGTTGCAGATAAAACTCAATTGCTTACCGAGAACGAGTCTATTTATATTCCAATTGGAGCGATACACTCGTTAGAAAACCCAGGTAAGCTGCCATTAGAGATGATAGAAGTACAATCCGGATCATATCTTGGTGAAGACGATATTGTTCGGTTTGAAGACAGATACGGCAGAGCTTAAATGAATAGTAGGTGGGATGACCCTCACCCCGACAAAAATTGTAAGAAGGGTGCTCTGCACCCAGCCATGAGTAAGGTACAGTAATGAACAAAACAAAAGTAGCATTAATCACAGGTGTAACAGGTCAAGATGGTTCCTACCTTGCGGAGCTTTTATTAGAAAAAGGCTATGAGGTACATGGTATAAAACGTCGTTCATCGTCTTTAAATACCGAACGACTGGATCATATTTACCAAGACAATCACGAGAAAAATCAAAAGTTTTACTTGCACTATGGTGATCTAACGGATGCATCTAACCTAACTCGTATACTAAAAGATGTTAATCCAGACGAGGTCTATAACCTAGGTGCTCAATCACATGTGGCAGTATCGTTCGAAGCACCAGAATACACTGCGGATGTAGATGCCCTTGGTACATTACGTTTATTAGAAGCCATTCGCTTTTTAGGTATGGAAAAAACAACTAAATTCTATCAAGCATCCACTTCAGAGCTTTATGGCGATGTACAAGAAATACCACAAAAAGAAACCACACCATTCCATCCGCGCTCTCCTTATGCAGTAGCAAAAATGTACGCCTACTGGATTGTAGTTAACTACCGTGAATCTTATGGTATGTATGCCTGTAATGGTATTTTGTTTAATCACGAATCGCCGCGACGTGGTGAAACCTTCGTGACTCGTAAAATTACCCGTGCTATTGCCAATATTGCTCAGGGTTTAGAATCTTGCTTGTATCTAGGCAATATGGATGCGCTACGAGACTGGGGGCATGCAAAAGACTATGTACGTATGCAGTGGATGATGCTTCAACAAGATAAAGCTGATGATTTTGTGATTGCCACGGGTAAGCAAATTAGCGTACGTCAATTTGTGACTCTATCTGCTAAAGAAGCAGGGGTAGAGCTTGAATTTACAGGTCAGGGTTTAGATGAAGTTGCTACCGTTACGGCTATTAACGGCCATAGCGCGCCTTCCTTGAATGTAGGAGACGTAATTGTAAGAGTAGACCCAAGATACTTCCGCCCTGCGGAAGTAGAGACTCTATTAGGTGATCCATCTAAAGCTAAAGAAAAGCTAGGTTGGATTCCTGAAATTACAGTAGAGAAAATGTGTGCTGAAATGATTGCTAATGACCTAAATAAAGCTAAACAGCATGCGTTACTTAAAGCGCATGGTCATGGCGTAGTTGTTTCGATAGAAAATCAAGGCTAAGAATATGTCTTCGCTAGATTCTAAGATTTTTGTTGCTGGGCATCGGGGGATGGTTGGGTCAGCAATTATTCGCCAGCTGAAAGCAATAGGGTATAGTAATATAATTACGCGTACTCGTAGCGAATTAGACTTAACTAATCAGCAGGCAGTTATTGATTTTTTCAAATCTGAAAAGATTGATCAAATATATCTAGCTGCTGCTAAAGTTGGTGGAGTTGTGGCAAATAGCAAATATCCTGCTGATTTTATTTATGAAAACTTAATGGTGCAGTCAAATGTCATTCATAGTGCACATTTATGTGATATTCAAAAAATCTTGTTTTTAGGGTCATCATGTATTCACCCTAAGTTGGCTCAGCAGCCTATGGCTGAATCTGCGTTGCTTACAGTGTACTAGAAGAGACTAATGAACCTTACGCCGTTGCTAAAATAGCCGGTATTAAATTATGTGAAAGTTATAATCGTCAATATGGGCGTGATTATCGTAGCGTAATGCCTACAAATCTTTATGGGCCTAATGATAATTTTCATCGAGAAAATAGTCATGTAATCCCAGCATTATTGAGGCGTTTTCATGAAGCCAAACTTAATTCTGATAAAGAGGTTGTTGCGTGGGGCAGTGGACTACCAATGCGTGAGTTTTTATATGTCGATGATATGGCTTCTGCCTCTGTATATGTTATGAGCTTGGAACGTTCACTGTATGAGGAAAATACAGAGCCAATGTTAAGTCATATAAATGTGGGGACAGGAGTAGATTGTACTATTCGCGAATTGGTTGAGACAGTTGCTCAGGTTGTTGGATTCGAAGGAGTTGTAACGTTTGATGAGAGTAAACCTGATGGTGCTCCGCGCAAACTAATGAATGTAGATCGTTTAAGAGGGCTGGGATGGGAGTATACAGTCTCTTTGGAAGGTGGTTTAAGCCTTGCGTATCAGTGGTTTCTTAATAATAAAGATGACTATAGAGTATAGTTTTTTTAATTAGAATATATTTTTTAAAAGTAGGAGTGAGAAGTGCTTAATAATAAAACAGTATTAATAACAGGGGGCACAGGGTCGTTCGGAAAAAAATTCATTGAGACTATTTTAGAACGCTACGACGATGTTAAAAAAATAATAATATACTCTCGCGATGAATTGAAACAATCTGTAATTAAGCAAAAATATCCAGAATGCGACTATCCTCAATTACGTTTTTTTATTGGTGATGTTAGAGATCGTGACCGTATAACCCAAGCTTGTGAAGGTGTAGACGTCATAATTCATGCCGCAGCTATTAAGCAAGTGGATACTGCTGAATATAACCCAACTGAATGCATTCGTACGAATGTAGATGGTGCTGAAAACGTTATTCATGCTGCACTAGCTTGTGGTGTTAGGGACGTAGTAGCTTTGTCAACAGACAAGGCCTGTGCACCGATAAATCTGTATGGCGCCACTAAATTAGTATCAGATAAACTATTTGCTGCAGCTAATAATATACGTGGATCAAAAGATATTAAGTTTAGTGCCGTTCGATATGGCAATGTAATGGGGTCACGTGGATCAGTTATTCCTTTCTTCTTAGATAAGAAAAAAGAAGGTGTACTGCCTATAACTCATGAAGAAATGACTCGATTCAATATATCACTTCAAGATGGCGTTAATATGGTGATGTATGCAATTGAAAACCATTTAGGCGGAGAGATTTTTGTGCCTAAAATACCGTCATATAAAATCACTGACATAGCGACAGCTATAGCACCTGAGTGTGAAACACGAATTGTAGGTATACGCCCTGGTGAAAAACTTCATGAAGAAATGATTACGGATACTGATTCGTTACATACCATTGATCTTGGTAAATACTACGCTATTTTACCTTCTGTATCATTTGCGCATTCGGAAGAAGATTTTTTAGCGCACCATAAAGCGCATAAGGTTCCTTTTGGCTTTAAGTATAATTCTGGAACCAATACTGAGTGGGAAACCGTTGATTCACTTCGTGAATTAATAACTGAGCATGTTGATCCTAATTTCACTATTTAATATAAGATATAGAGAAAAGAATGATCCCTTACGGTAAGCAAGAGATAACACAGCAAGATATTGACGCAGTAATAGATGTTTTAAAATCTGATTTTTTGACTCAGGGGCCGCAGGTTCCTCAGTTTGAAGAGTCTATAAAAAATGCTGTAAATGCAGATTATGCTTTGGCTGTTAATTCAGCAACATCAGCACTACATATTGCCTGCCTAGCGCTAGGGGTAGGAAAGGGTGATGTCGTATGGACAACGCCAATAACTTTTGTAGCTTCCGCTAATTGTGCTTTGTACTGTGGTGCAGATGTTGATTTTGTTGATATCGACCCTGAAACGTATAATTTGAGTCCGAATTTACTTGAGCAAAAGCTATTACATGCAAAGCAAAATAACTTGCCTTTTCCCAAAGTCGTTATTCCTGTGCATTTGTGTGGGCAACCTTGTGAAATGAATAAAATTCATGCATTAAGTGATGAGTTTGGTTTTGCCATTATTGAAGATGCATCACATGCTATTGGCGGAAGGTATAAAAATAGACCTATTGGTGACTGTGAATATAGTGACATAACTGTTTTCAGTTTTCATCCTGTAAAGATTGTAACTACTGCTGAAGGTGGTGTTGCAACAACCAATAACAGAGCCTTGGCAGAAAAAATGAGTCTGTTTAGAAGCCATGGTATTACCCGTGATACTTCTCTAATGACAGAGGAAAGTCACGGTGGCTGGTATTATGAACAAATAGACCTAGGGTTTAATTACCGAATGACAGAAATGCAAGCTGCATTGGGAGTGAGTCAAATGACTCGTCTACATGATTTTGTAGCTAAACGAAATGAGCTTGCATTAAGGTATGATGAATTACTTAAAGGCCTTCCTTTGGTTACTCCTGTGCAAATTAAGGATTCTTATTCGGGTCGTCATTTGTATGTTATTCGTTTAAAGTTAGACGATATTTCTTTATCTCACAAACGAGTATTCGATGAATTACGTACTAAGGGAATTGGCGTCAACTTACACTACATTCCGGTACATACTCAGCCTTATTACCAAAACATGGGCTTTCATATTGGCGACTTTCCTCAAGCTGAAGCTTATTACCAAGAAGCGATTTCTTTACCGATGTTTCATTTGATGACGATTGAGCAACAAAATGAAGTGTTTAATGCGCTTAGAACGACACTACAAGGCTAACTATGAATGTTGCAATAATACCTGCCCGTGGTGGCAGTAAGCGTATTCCTCGTAAAAACATTAAGCTTTTTCATGGTAAGCCAATGATTGCTTATTCGATAGAAGCTGCAAAACAGTCAGGTTGTTTTGACAAGATTATTGTTTCAACTGATGATCAAGAAATTGCAGAGGTTGCTTTGCAGTATGGCGCAGAAGTGCCATTTGTTCGCCCTGCTAACATTTCTGATGATTATGCGACAACGATGGATGTTATGCAGCATGCAATTATGTGGTGTAAAGACCAACAATGGGCTCTTGATAAAGTTTGTTGTATCTATGCAACCGCGCCATTTATATTCCCTAGTGATTTATCTGCGGGGTTAGAAGCGGTATCAGCCTCTAACGTAGAGTATGCCTTTAGTGCAACGTCTTTTGCTTTCCCTATTCAGCGTGCTATTTCACTGAGCAAAAATGGCGCTGTTGAAATGTTCCAACCTGAGCATTTAAATACACGTTCGCAAGATCTAGAAGAAGCATACCATGATGCTGGGCAGTTTTATTGGGGAAAGGTCTCTGCATTTATAGCAGGAGCGCCATTTTTCTCTCATTTTTCCAAGGCTATTTTATTACCGAGAAAGAGAGTTCAAGACGTTGATACTCAAGAAGATTGGGAGCTTGCAGAAGCGTTATATGCAGTTATGAAGTCTTAATAGTGAATATTGTCATCCGTACTGATGCGTCTGTGCATATTGGCACTGGACATGTGATGCGCTGTTTAGTATTGGCGAAAGCATTGAAAAAAAATGGGCACGATGTTTGTTTTATTACACGAGCACAGCAGGGAGATATGGTTGATTTTATTTCTCAGCAGTCATTTAGGGTGATGAAACTTGGTTTACCATTATCGCCTTTAGTGCCACAAAACAATGCAGATTATAGTGCATGGTTACAAGTCAGTGAGCTTGATGATGCTAACAATAGCATTGCACTAGTAGATAGTGCAGATTTAATTATTATTGACCATTACGGTATTAATGCATTATGGGAGCAACAAGTAAAAACGCAATTACAATGTCATATTATGGCTATTGATGATTTAGTTCGTGCACATAGCGCAGATATAATTTTAGACCAAACCTTTTCTCGACAAGCGTCGGAATACATGTCGGCAACGAAAAATGTCTTAACCGGCTGTCAATTTGCTCTGCTAGCACCACGTTTTTCAGAATTAAGAGAGAGCGCATCTTGTAAGCGATTGAATATTACAAATCCAAAGGTGTTGATTAGTATGGGCGGAATTGACAATCCTAATGCAAGTTTACAAGTCTTACATTGTCTTGAGCTATTACCGTTAAAACCCTTTGTGACAGTATTGTTAGGCATGAGATCTCCTCATTACGAAAAGGTAAAAGCATTCTGTCAAACGCGACCAGAATGGATAACGCATATTGAATTTACTCATTCTATGCCTGAACTTATGCTTGAACATGATTTAGCCATTGGTGCACCGGGATCAACATCTTGGGAAAGGGCATGTCTAGGCCTGCCTTCAATAGTCGTACCTTTAGCTGAAAATCAGCAGAAAATATGTTCAGTACTAGAGTCTGTGGGCGCTGTATTACGTGTTGAACTGAACCATATCAAGGATGAATTATTGCCAGCATACCATCATATTTTAGACAATTGGATTGCATACCAAAAAATAAATTTTAGTCTCTGTGATGGTTTAGGGGTCCAACGGGTCGTCCAACGCATTGAGCACCTATTTCAATGATTAAAAAAAAGATTCACTAGTAATGAAAATCACACTTTTATGTTCAAACTCTTCTCATCCTGTTTACAGTTATCTTTCAGATTGGAGGAATGACAATAAGACAAAATATGAAATACAGCTTATTAACCGGATAGGTGAAGTAAAAGATAAAGGAGATATTTTATTTTTAATTTCATGTTCTGAAATAATTAAAGCTAAACACCGTGATAAATTTCGTTATACATTAGTACTACATGCGAGTGACCTGCCAGAAGGGCGAGGATGGAGTCCACATATTTGGGATATCGCTAATGGTAGTAATGAGCTTACATTATCCTTGTTGAACGCTGAAGATAGTGTTGATACTGGTGATATTTGGCAGAAAAAGAAGATTAAATTAACGGGCTCTGAGCTCTATGATGAGATTAATGACTTATTATTTAATGCAGAATTAGCCTTGATCTCGTGGGCATGTGAAAATATCGATAACGCAGAAGCATTACCGCAAGTGAAAATTAATAACATAATAAATTATTATAGGCAGCGAACACCTAATGACAGCGAGTTAGATCCAGAGTATTCAATTTCATCACAGCTCAATTTACTTAGAGTGTGCGACCCAAATAGATATCCTGCGTATTTTTATCAAAATGGTCAAAAATATTTAGTTACATTGTTTAATGCAAAATCTTCCTTAATTTCGCGGGCATATAAACAAATCGATAGTGCCGAAGCATTACCGCTATTAAAAATTGATGACAGTGAGTTAGATCCAGAGAGTTCAATTTCATCGCAGATAAATGTCCTTAAAATGTGCGACCTAAATGGATTTGCTGCATATTTTTGTCATAATGGTCAAAAATTTACAGTTACAGTAATAAGAGAAAATTAATGAATTCATATATTACAATTAATAAACGTAAAATTGGTCCAGATTTCCCCCCTTATATCATTGCAGAGCTTTCAGCAAATCATAATGGTGATATAAATCGAGCTTTTAAAATAATGGAAGAGGCGAAAAAAGCGGGGGCAGATGCAATTAAGTTACAGACGTATACAGCTGATACCTTGACCATTGATAGCGATAAAGAAGACTTCCAAATTAAGGGTGGTTTATGGGATGGGCAAACATTATATGAGCTTTATAAAGGGGCACATATGCCGTGGGAGTGGCATAAACCTTTATTTGAAAAGGCAAAAGAACTAGATATCACCATATTTAGTTCCCCATTTGATTCTACTGCGGTTGATTTGCTTGAAAAGCTAGATGCACCAGCATATAAAATTGCGTCATTTGAATTAGTTGATTTAGATTTAATTGCGAGCGTAGCACAAACGGGCAAACCAATGATTATGTCAACGGGTATGGCTAATCAAGAAGAGATACGAGAAGCTATCGATACTGCGTATAAGCATGGCTGTAAAGATTTGGTTGTATTACATTGTGTTAGTGGCTATCCAACACCCGCAGAGCAATATAATTTAAGAACGATTGCAGATATATCATCACGTTTTAACGTATTATCGGGCCTTTCAGATCATACAATCGATAATGCCACAGCTGTCGCGTCAGTTGTACTTGGTGCCTGTTTAATCGAAAAACACGTCACCTTAGATAGAAGTGGTGGTGGCGTTGATGATACATTTTCATTAGAGCCAAAAGAGTTGGCCCAATTATGTCAAGACAGTAAAACAGCGTGGCAAGCACTGGGCAATGTTAATTATGAGAGAACAGAAGCTGAAAAAGGCAATGTGAAATTCCGTCGGTCAATATATTTCATTAAAAATATGGAGGAAGGTGAGCTAATCACAGAAGAGCATATTAAAAGTATTCGGCCAGGATACGGTTTAGCACCAAAATATATGGGGCAGGTGCTTGGTCAGAAAGTTAGGTGTAATGTTGAGCGTGGGACTCCCGTTACTACTAATATTTTAGCTGATAGTTTAAATGAATAATTATTGTGGATAAATTGAAAGTATTACTTGTTGGTTGTGGCAATATCGCAGGGAAATTTGATATGAGCCCAGAACCTACTGACTGGCCATTTACTCACGCCGGAGCTTACAGAGTGGATGGGCGTTTTTCTGTAGAGGCATGTATTGACCCTAATGAAAGCACGCGTGATGAGTTTATGGAATATTGGGGGATTTCAAAGGGGTTTGATTGCTTTGATCAAGTTAAAAACTTTATAGGTGAGTTTGATGTTATTAGTATTTGTTCTCCTACGGAATTTCATAAGAATGATGTCTTAAATGCGATTCAGTTGAAGCCCAAGTTAATCTTTTGTGAAAAACCCGTCACCCCATATGCTGATGACTCTAGATTACTGACAGATAAGTGTAGGGAAAGCAATATTTTGCTGGCAATAAATCATACGCGTAGGTGGGATCCTAAAGTTGAAGAGCTGAAAAGTGATATAGAGCATAATACTCGAGGCCAATTACGCTCTGTTATAGCAACGTATAATAAGGGAATATTAAATAATGGTTCGCATTTAATTGATTTGATGCACTATTTGTTTGGTTATTTGAATATTGAAATGACGTCCAATAAAGTATTCGATTATTTAGATGATGATCCTTCGGTTTCAGCGTTACTCACAACGTCTACAGGAATTCCGATTCATTGTGCTGTTGGTCATGCTGGGGATTTTGCATTGTTCGAAGTTCAATTTATTTTTTCTACTGGTATTCTAACTATGAGAGATGGCGGTTTATCCTGGAATGTTAGATCGTTGGTTGAGAGTGATCATTTTTCTGGTTATAACGTGCTTAATAAAGGAGAATACTTTGAAGGCCATTATAAATTGGCCATGCGCAGAGCAGTCGATAATATTTATCAAGCATTAGCTACAGCTGAAAGCCTAGCAAGTGATGGAGAGAGCGCTTATAAAGCGCAAAAAATGTGTGAAAAAATTAAATTCTTTTAATAAATTGTTCGTTTTATTACGTTAAGTATGGTTTGAAATATGTTAGATAACAATACAGAGCAGCTTGCCTTATTAGGTGGCTGTAAAACAGTAGAAAAAGATTTTCCAGCATATCGTAGCTTAGGAGAAGAGGAGCGTCTTGCTGTTGATGAGGTAATGAAAACTGGAATACTTTCACAATTTTTAGGCTGTTGGCACGAAGATTTTTTTGGTGGGCCAAAGGTTCAAGAATTTGAACGTGAATGTGAAAAATATTTTAAAGTTAAGCATGCGATTACCGTTAATTCATGGACTTCAGGTTTGATTGCTGCTTTGGGTGCTTTAGACCTTGAGCCTGGAGATGAAGTTATTGTAAGCCCTTGGACTATGAGTGCTAGTGCGACAGCAATTTTACATTGGAATGCAATTCCTGTTTTTGCTGACATAGAGTCAGATACATTTAATATTGACCCAGTATCAGTAGAAAAAAATATTACGCCTAATACAAAAGCAATTTTAGCCATTGATATTTTCGGCCACTCGGCAGATATGGAAGCCTTGATGGCAATTGCAGATAAACATAATCTAAAAGTAATTTCTGATACTGCACAAGCGCCAGGCGCTTTATATAAAGATGATTATGCAGGGACTGTTGCCCATATAGGAGGTTATAGTCTTAATTACCATAAGCACATACACACTGGCGAAGGCGGAATTATTGTTACCAATGATGACGAATTGGCCGATCGTATGCGTTTAATTCGCAATCATGCAGAAGTGGTTGTTGAAGATAAAGGGGTTACTAAGCTCAATAATATGATTGGCTATAACTTCCGTTTAGGTGAGTTAGAATGTGCTATTGGTATTGAACAACTGAAAAAATTAAAAGGGCTAGTGAGTTCTAGGCAAAAACTAGCAGAACGTTTGACCGAAGGATTAACTGGTTTACTTGGGCTTCGCTTGCCAGTAATTAAAGATAATTGCACACATGTATATTATATCTACGCGCTAGTCCTAGACACTCAATTGCTTGGTTGTGATAGAGAGGTTATAGCAAAGGCTTTACAGGCTGAAGGTATTGATGTTGGCCCAAAATACCAAAATATACATTTGCTTCCTATGTACCAGCAAAAAATGGCTTATGGTTCTAAAGGCTTTCCATGGACGTCAGAGATATGTCGACGTGATGTGAATTATGACAAGGGAATATGTCCTGTTGCAGAAGAACTTAATGATGTTAGTTACTTAGGGTTTGGTATGTGTGTTTATGATCTTAATGATTCTGATATTGATTTGATCATACAGGCTTTCCGTAAAGTATGGAAAAACATCAACAGTCTAAAAAACTATGCTTAACAAAAAGGAAATATTGAATTTCTTTCCTTTGATAGGGAATGATATTGAATTATCTCTCTTTAGTGAGAGCGATATTGCAGATTCTTATATAAGTTGGTTGAATGACCCTACTGTGGTTAGGTATAGCAATCAAAGATTTCAGAATCATACAGCTGCTAGTTCTTTGCAATATTTACAATCTATTAAACATGCAGACGCTATCTTCATCGGAATCAAAGATTGTCAGACTAAGATGCTAATCGGCACAATGACAGCTTACTTTACTAGATGGCACCAAACGGCAGACATGGGGATTATGCTTGGTAACAAAGAATACTGGGGAAAAGGTATGGGCGAGCAAGCTTGGGGCCTATTACTAAGTTGCCTGCTTGATCAAGCACTTGTGCGCAAGGTTACAGGAGGTACTTTATCGTGTAACCTTGGCATGCTTTCTATAATGAAAAAAACAAAAATGGTGCCAGATGGTATCCGTGTATCACAGGAAGTAGTCGAAGGTAAATTAGAGGATATCGTTCATTTTGCCGCTTTTCGGGGGCGGAATGAATATTAATGGTTATATTGCCGTAGTTGCTCACGATGCAGGTGCGGCCAACCATATCTTCGCTTGGATACGCTCTGGGCTAATTGATAATACTTGTATTAAATTGTGCTTGGATGGGCCTGCAGCTAAGGCTTATGAGAAAATTCAGTCTGGCTTTAAAAACTATGCTCTAAGCGAGGTACTGTATAATGCCAATTTACTTATTTCAGGCACTGGTTGGGCGTCGACATTGGAGCACAAGTCTAGAATATTGGCAGCTGAACAATCAATTAAATCAGTGGCAGTTATAGATCATTGGAGTAATTATAGAGAGCGTTTTAGTAGCGAGGAAATAGAGTGTCTCCCTGATGAAATATGGGTGGCTGATGAGTATGCGCTGACTATTGCTAATAATCTTTTTCCAAACATTGATGTTATGCAAAAGCCCAATGATTTTATTTGTGAGCAAGTAGAAACCATAAAAAGCTTATCGCGAGGCCATGCTCATCCGCATATAGCAAAAGTACTGTTTGTTATGGAACCAATACGGCAAAAATGGTTAGGTAGCAATGAGCCTGGCGAACTTCAGTCACTAAATTTTTTAGTCAATAACCTTTCTTATATTACTAACGCCACTAGTACTGAGCTAGTAATTAGACCTCATCCATCCGATCCTCAAGGAAAGTATGATTCTAGGGTAGCATCATTTGACAACGTCAGCGTGACTATTAATGAATCAGCTTCTCTTGCCGAACTAATTGCCTGGTCAGATGTTGTCGTTGGGTGTCAAACGTATGCAATGGTTGTTGCTTTATCAGCAAATAAAAAAGTAGTTTCGGCTTTACCAGATAATGCGCCACCCTGTTTATTACCACATAAAGAAATTATCCATTTACGTGAGTTAGTTTAATGAAATATTGTATTAAATGCTTGCAGCCAGATACACGTCCTAACACGGTGTTTACCGATCAAGGAATATGCCCGGCATGTATTTATTTTGCAGAATTGCAGCATGTCGATTGGCAAGAGCGTCGAGATATATTGTTAGATATTGCCGCAGATGTTCCTAAGAGTAAAAAGCATAAGTTTGACTGCATTATTGGTGTTAGCGGTGGTAAGGATAGTACTCGTCAGGCATTATTTGTACGTGACAAATTAGGCTTGAATCCATTGCTTGCCTGCCTGTCATACCCTCCGCAACAAGTTACTGAAAGAGGTGTTGATAATATATCTCGACTTATTGAGTTGGGGTTTGATTGTGTTATTAGTAGCCCTGCTCCAGAGACATGGCAAAAGCTAATGAGTCACAGTTTTGACAAGTTTACGAACTGGTGTAAGTCTACGGAGCTTGCTTTATTTAGCTCTGTCCCGCAATTAGCCATTCAATATGAGATTCCTTTGATTTTATGGGGAGAAAACCCAGGTTTACAATTAGGGGACTTAAAAACGCTTGGTCGAACGGGTTATGATGGAAATAACTTAAGAAACATGAATACATTGTCAGGTGGGGCACTGGACTGGATTCTTGATGCTCATGGTGACCGTGGTGATTTAATTCCTTATCGATACCCAACCCTAGATAAATTTGATAAAGCAAATATACAAATTGTTTATTTAGGGTGGTTTTTGGGTGATTGGTCATTGGTTAATAATGCTGCCTATTCATGCCTTAGTGGTTTAGAGGTTCGTGAAGATACTGTTTCTAATACCGGAGACTTATACGGTGTGACGGCCCTAGATGAAGATTGGGTTACCCTAAATCAGATGATTAAGTATTATAAATTTGGTTTTGGTCGTGTAACTGATTATGTCAATGAAGAAGTGCGTCTGGAGCGCATGAGTCGCCAGGAAGGTATCGAACTGGTAGAACAGTACGATCATTGCTGTGGTGATCACTATGTAGCCAGTTTTTGCGACTTTATTGAGATTACGGTAGAGCAGTTTTGGAATAAGGTATACGCCTCAGTGAATAGAGACCTTTTTACAATTAAATCAGATGGTAGCATCCAGCGTAAATTTAAAGTAGGTGTAGGCTTGTGAGTAAATCAACGATAGGTATCCTTGATTATGGTGCAGGCAATACTGCTTCTGTCCGAAATACGATTTCAAAGCTAGGTTTTCGAAGCCGGTTGGTTAATACAAAAGCTGGGCTTAATAATAGTTCACTCCTACTTATACCTGGCGTTGGAGCTTTCCCCTCTGCTATGAAGGCATTGAATAATTTAGAGTTAGTAGAGCCTGTAAAAGAATTTGCTCATAAGGGCAATGGTGTTATTGGTGTATGTTTAGGTATGCAATTGCTCGCAGACCTATCTTACGAGCATGGCCGCACAAAAGGTTTGGAGCTGATTCCAGGTGAGGTGAAGCCTATTGTTGAGCCTAGTTGGCATATAGGGTGGAATAATCTAGAGGTTGTTGAACAACAGGGCAGCATAGTATCTGAAAGTGATGGAGATAGTTTTTATTTCAATCATGCGTATGAATTTCAAGCTCCTATTGAATATATTGCTGGTGTTGCTAGATTGGATCGATCTGTAGTGTCTGTTGTTAAAAAGAATAATATATATGGTTTTCAATTTCATCCTGAAAAAAGTCAGCAAGCTGGTCTTAAGTTGATAAAAAATACGATTGAGGAATTGTTAAATGCTTAAAAAACGCTTCGTTGGGGTAGTAACGGTTCGCCAAGGATGGGCTGTCCAATCTTTTGGTTACAACCGTTATTTACCACTAGGTAAGCCTGAATGTGTTGTAGAAAACCTAGATCGGTGGGGTGTTGATGAGATTTTTATCCAAGAAATTGATAGAAGTCGTCATCAACTTGGACCTAATATTAACCTTATTAATAAAATAGCGAGTAGAGGGCTTTCAACACCTCTACTTTATGCCGGTGGTATTACTTGTGAGGCCGATGCTGTCGCTGTTGTTCGATCTGGTGTTGAACGGGTGTGCGTAGATTCGTTATTACATGAAAACCCTAATGAGTTAAGAAATATTGCAAATGCTTTAGGTACTCAGGCTGTTCTTGCAAGTCTGCCTATTGCTAAGGATCTTAATGGCAATGTAGGTTGGTATCGTTATCGTACAAATGGTTTCGTCGATTCATGTAAAGATTTACGGTCTTTAATTGACGATAATGTTATATCTGAGTTGATAGTTATTGATAAGGAAAACGAAGGAAATCCAAACCAGTTTGATTTTGGTTTACTGCCCTTTGTCAAGGAGTTTAATATTCCTTTAATCTTGTTTGGAGGTTTAAGTGAATCAGTGCAATTAGAAAAAGCTTTTTCTAATTCTCAAGTATCAGCAGCAGCAGTAGGAAATTTTTTAAACTATAAAGAGCATGCGGTGCAAAAATATAAAGAACAGCTATCATCCGCACCAATCAGGCCTCCTTTTTACTATTCTCGGAGTTTAATGTAAATTCATGGTTTCTTCACAAATTTGTAAACGTTGTTTATATGCTTCATCTCACCCTCTAGGGCTAACTATTGATGATGAAGGTATTTGTTCTGGGTGTAGAGTTCATGAAGAAAAAGACACGCTAGATTGGGATGAGCGCTGGAATATATTAGACAAGCTCGTATCAAATTACCGGAGTAAATCGACAAAAACATATGATTGCATTGTCCCGGTCTCTGGTGGGCAAGACTCTCATTATATTTTGCACTTGGTTAAGAATAAACTGAAGCTTAACCCTTTGGTCGTTACCTACAATAAGTATTGGAATACGCCTTTAGGTATTCGAAATCTTGCAAACTTAAGGATAAAGTTCAATTGTGATATTTTGATTCAAAATGTAAATCCTATTTCAGTTAAAAAAATAGTGAAAACTACTCTCAGAGAAATGGGTAGTATTTATTGGCATTGTATTGCTGGTCAAACTGTATTTCCTGTGCAAACGGCTGTTCGTTATAAGATACCATTGATTATATGGGGTGCTCATCAAGGAATGGAACAGTCAGGAATGTTTTCGCATGAGCATGAAGTAGAAATGACTCGTAGATATCGTAAAGATCATGATCTGATGGGAATGGAAGCGGATGATTTACTTTCAGACTTTGATGTTTTGACCGAAGGAGATATTTGGCAATATAGATACCCAGAAGATGATGAATTGCATGAGGTAGGTGTAAGGGGGATATATCTGAATAACTATGTCCGCTGGGATCCTAAAGCTCAGCACGAACAGATGATTCAGCAATATGGCTATGAAACATCTAAATTTAGTAGGACATTTGATTGTTATGATTATGTTGATTGTTATAACTATATGAATTTGCATGATGAAATAAAATATTATAAACATGGGTATACAAAAGCGCTTGACCATGCATGTAGAGAAATAAGGCATGGTAGATTATCTAGAGAGCAAGGCGAGTCACTGACCAAGCATTATCAAAATGAACCTACAAAATATAAAGAATTGTTTTCAGAGTGGCTTGGTGTCCAGGAAAGTGGATTGCAGTTTGTATTAGATTTACATAGAAACCCAAATATATGGAAGAAATGTTACGATGGAGGATGGAGTCTTGTTGACAACCTTTTAGATGCCTCTGTAAACACTACTGCTGATATATCAAATACCATAAATTTTGAGACTAACGCCTCTTTAAATAAGCAAAAAGCAGAAGCCTATATTACCATTGGAAAAGGGTGGCCCTAAGACTCTAATGGCAGCATTTATATAACTTATATAGATTTCCTCTGGCGACCGAGGAGGTTAACTGAAATTACGGTCATTAATATATAGTGTTGGTGACAATCGGCCTATGTAAAGAGCATGCAGTATATTTAAGGAGTTTTTTTGAAAAGAATATTTTTGATGACAGTTGATCCTGGAGATCGCGTTGTACACAATATAGTCATCGGTGCGTCTAAGAAAAATAATGATAAGTACGGTTATAGCGATGTTGTGGTTTTAAATGATCTAAAGTTGAGGTTCTCCGTAGTATTTTATACGATACCATTATTTTTTTTACTGCTAAAATCGTTTTTTTACATTGTATTCTTACCAAAGTTGGCGCTTGAGATTAAATACTTTGGGCTTCTATTTGGCCGATTCGCAGTGGCAAGTGCTTATCGCGATTTTGAAGCATATCAGAAGCGATCTAAGTTTAAACTGAGCTTTTTGAAATCAATTTTAAGGTGCTGGCTTTACTATCATAAGGTGAAGCCTGTTATGCCTGAAATTAGTGCAGCGTTTATCGATCACGGTTGCTACGAGAAGGGTATTTTATTTGAGATGCTTTCTGCGCAAGGGAAGCCTATATATCATATAGACTACCCATACGGATTAGTTCGTGTAGAGTCCTCTCAAAGGTTGTTGTACGAAGATGCACTGCAAGTTAAACGTAGGTCTTTGACTGAGGATGCCCTCGAAAAGGGCCGATTTTATCTACGATCTGTTGTTCAAGGGAAATCCAAAATACCATACCTTACTGTTGATTATGATGATTTCAACCGTGAGTCGAAGTTTGATTATGTGATTTATACTCACTCATTCACAGATGCACAACTTCTCTATGGTAGTGACGGTGCATTTGAAAATCTGCTAGATTGGCTGGATTTTACGGTAAAGCAGTTAAGTGGTAAAAAAGTCTGCATCAAGGCACATCCGGGTGTATATAACAATAAAGTAACCAGCCAGGTATGCGGTTGGGATAGGGAAATATTTGAGAATTATGTTGGCAGCCTTAACAAAAACAATATCACAGTTATAGATTACCCAGTTAATAATATTGATTTTCTTGAAGGGTTAAATAAAGATGCTATTTTGATAAGTCATCATGGAAATGCATTGTTAGAAGCCGCCTTCCTAGGCTTTAAATGTATATCCTCGTGTTCTGTCAACTGGAGAGAATTTGATTTATTTAACGACTGGTGTGGGCGTCGGCAGTATGTTGAGCTTTTGGAAAAATCCTATGACGATTTGCTGGGGACTGACATGGATGAACTTTATCTTTACTATTTTTCGTTGGTTGAGCACAGTGGAAGTTATTTTTCTAAGAATCATTGGCAGAAGACGATAAGTAGTATGGCTAAAATTCCTCTTAGTGACGTAATTGATACGCCATATAGTTTTGATGACTTGGATGAATCGATAGTTGGTAAGATTAGAGATGCGGTTGAAGGTGATCTGCAGCTTGTTTCTTTATGAGTGGAAGTGGTTACAATGAATTTTTCTTAATACTCTATATTTACTGTGCTGGAAAATTTTAACTATATGTGGAACTCTAGGTCGGTTATCGCTTGCCTATAGTTCTGTTTGTGGCTATAAGTAGAAATGAGGCGTGTAGAGAGCCATTTTTGGATTGTTTATTCGGGTATTAGTTCTTAACCTATTTGATATTTCGATAATTTCGCTTAGTTGTAGTGTTATAATATTTCGTAATTTTACTATCCTTAAACCGGATGGTTGTACTCGGTAACTTCGGAATAACGCATTAAATTCCCTAATGTCGGTAGGATTAATCGCGGAAGACACCACCAGCTATTTAGTTTAGAAAATGGGAGTTGGATGTGATTAATTCAGATGCATCCAGTAAAAGAATCTGGGTCAGTGATGCAGTTTATGAAAGGAGTGTTTGGTAGTGAGTGCTTTTATTGACAAGGAGGTTGAGCCTCATTTCGTCCTACGTAATTTTCTTGATATTAATAACATTCCTTATTCAGAAAATTTTGATCTTTCAAAGGCTTGTCATATGCGGGCAGGCGGTAGATCTTTATTTTATATATCTCCTAGAAGTAGCTTTGATCTTGAGAGATTAATTTCTGAAGTCATCAGGTGCAGTTTGAAATACGTTCTTGTGGGCCGATTGTCGAACACTTTATTTAGATCTGGTCTTATTAGAACCATAGTAATATCTACAACTAAAATTAAAAAGTCACAGTTCGATGAGGCAGGTAATCTATATTTAGATTGTGGTGTAAATTTGCCCAAAATTGCAAAATCTTTAACTGAGCAAGGATACTCTGGTTTTGGCGGTTTGACTGGTTTTCCGGCAAGCATTGGTGGCGCTATTTACATGAATGCTAGCTGCTACGGTAACGCCATTTCAGACTTCCTTGTTAGTGTTAAATGTCTAAACGTAGATGGCGCTGTTGTAATTATGAATAAAAAGGATGTTGGTTTTAGTTGGCGCTATTCTAAATTTCACGACACTCTCAATGGCTATACCATTTTAGGTGCAATATTTCTACCAAAAAAAATGGAAGATATGGCTGAAAAAACACACTTAACCTTTACGAAGAAAAACAGATCCGAGTATCAAGAGCACAAGCTACCAAATTTGGGTAGTACATTTTCCACCGTGGATATTTATGGGGATATTGCAAGAAGGAATAAGTTATATAAAACCTTCTATCTCATTATTAATGTCTTATCTCGCTTTTTCGGGAAGAGAAAGGATAAAGTTTGGGCTACTTTAATAAATAACTTTACACAGCTATATTTTGGACTGAAAGAAAGAAATGGTGTTGGCTTTTCTGATAAAACAATGAATTGTGTCGTGAATAAATCAAGTGCAACTGCGGATGACATAATTGATTTCATTTATTATGTGAAGAATAAAACCGGCAATGTGATTGATATTGAAATACAAATCTACGATAAAATATACTAGAGATAATTTAATGATTGGCATTCTTACATATCACGATGGTTTTAACTATGGGGCGTATTTGCAGGTTTATGCACTTCAAAATACATTAAAAAACCATGGCATCGAAAATATAATTATTAACTACAAAAGTAAAAGTCATTATTTAAATGAATACTGGTGTTTTTTGAGAACAAAAAACCCTCTACTTTTGTTGAGTAATATTGTCAAAATAGTTAAGTTCTTGTCCGCTCATAAAAAGTTGGATTTAACAGATTTCTGCTTCGAACTTCCAAAACTAAAAGCTAGGAATTTTGATGCTGTTATTTTCGGTAGTGATGAAATTTGGAACTATACAAATCCAATTATAGGTAAGGACCTTAGCTTCTTTGGGGAAAATGTACCTGCACAAAAATTTGTATCATACGCAGTGAGCTGCGGGAATATGGATTCTAATATTGATGTCGATACCGATGTAAAAGCGTTAATGTCCGGCTTTAATAGGATTTCTGTTCGGGACGAGAACTCGCGGAAAATTGTTTCAAAGGCAATAGGAAAAGATGTCGAGTTGGTCTTAGATCCTACGTTAATTTATGATTTCTCCTCTTTAGAAAAAAAATGTGAAGAAAAGAATTTTATATTATTTTATGGTGCCGGTTTAACAGAAAAAGAACAAAGTGAGATTAAGGCTTATGCAAAAGAAAAAGGTAAAAAATTAATTTCTTTTGGTTATAGGAATAGTTTTTGTGATGAGAGTGCTATTGCAAAAGGTCCTTTTGAGTTCTTGGGGTATATCAAAGCTGCTGATGAAGTTATCACTACTATGTTTCACGGGACATTATTTTGTATAAAATATCAAAAAAGATTTTCAATATATACGGATGAATATAGAACGAATAAGTTATCGTCGGTACTTAACTTTCTTGGCTTGGAAGATCGAAGAGTGGGTGTGCTTTCATTGCCAGAGATACAAGCTAAATCTATTGACTACGATGCAATCAACAAAATATTAGAAGATAAAAAGAAGCACTCAATAGATTTTATCTTGAATTCTGTTGCTAACTGATTTTAGGGGCTTACATTGCGTATAATTTTTGATCATAGTATTTTTTCTAAGCAAGCTTATGGTGGAGTATCAAGGTACTTTTACGAGCTTTCTAAGGGATTTTCAAATTTCCCTAATATATCGGTAGAAATAGTAGCGCCTATTTATATTAATGAATATATAAATGATATAGATAATAATATCATTGGTTTGAAAATACCTAGTTACATGCCTAAGCCTATAAAGTTTTCTTTGTTAGTAAATAATGCAATTGCACCGATAATTTCTAAAATTAAGCAGCCTGATATTATTCACGAAACTTATTATGCAGAGAAACCCCTGTTTTCAACAGGGTGTAAAAGTATATTAACGGTTTACGATATGATTCACGAGTTGTACCCCGAGTCTTTTCCTGAAACTGATCAGACAAGTGAATTAAAGAGGAATGCTGTCGATCGAGCTGACCATGTTATTTGTATCTCTGAAAATACACAAAATGACCTTATTAGGTTATTTGGTGTACCAAAAGAAAAAACGACTGTGATTCATTTAGGGTTTAAGCTCAAAGATAAACAAGAATCAGTATTATTAACTTCTAATATAGATTCTCCATATTTACTTTATGTTGGGAACCGGGGCGGGTATAAAAACTTTTCCTCACTACTTAAGGCATACTCTGAAAGTAAATGTGTTCATGGCTCTAAGTTAGTTTGTTTTGGTGGTGGAGAATTCACATTGTCTGAACAAGAAGAAATACGAAAATGTGGGCTAGATTCAAGTCAAATTATTCAAATGGCAGGAGATGATTCAACTCTTGCTGGTCTTTACGCAAGAGCTAAACTTTTTGTTTATCCATCATTGTACGAAGGGTTTGGAATTCCACCTCTCGAAGCTATGAATTATGGTTGTCCTGTTGTATGTAGTAATAGTAGTTCCATACCTGAAGTTGTAGGTGAGGCGGCTGAGCTCTTTGATGCATTAAGTGTTGATAGCCTTAAGAACGCCATTGAAAAAGTTTTCTATTCAGAGGAATATGCTTCGAAGTTAATTCAACGAGGACATGATCGTATTAAGTTTTTTTCTTGGGATCGTTGTGCTAAAGCAACACTGGACTTATATAAGGCATTGATTTAATGAAAAGAGCTTTAATTTGTGGTGTTAGTGGTCAAGATGGTGCTTATCTTGCCAAGTTGTTATTGAATAAAGGATATGAGGTTATAGGTTCTTCAAGGGATGCAATGGCATCTTCTTTTCCCAATTTTAGAGCTTTAGGTATAGAGGGTAGAGTTAAGACTGTTTCTATGTCATCTACAGATTTTAGAAGTATCATTCAAGTGTTAAGTCGCTACGATATTGAAGAGGTATACAATCTGGCAGGTCAATCGTCCGTCGGTTTGTCATTTGAGCAGCCGGTAGAAACAATGGATAGCATTGCTTTAAGCACATTAAATTTACTTGAGGCTATCCGGTTTTTTAATCCGAAAATAAGATTCTATAACGCAGGTTCAAGTGAATGCTTTGGTTCAGTTGGAGAAGGACGTGTAGCTAATGAAGAAACTCCATTTAGGCCTACGAGCCCATATGCGGTAGCTAAATCATCCGCACACTTTCTAGTCGCAAACTATAGAGAAGCTTATGGCTTGTACGCATGCACTGGAATACTATTTAATCATGAGTCTCCTTTAAGAAAAGAACGATTTGTTACTAAGAAAATTATTCGTGCTGCTTTTGACATAGCTAAGGGTGATAAACAGTCTTTAGAATTAGGGAATATAAGTATCCAAAGAGATTGGGGTTGGGCTCCTGAATATGTTGAAGCTATGTGGCTTATGCTTCAGCAGGATAAGGCTGATGATTTTCTGATTGCGACAGGTCACACGGTTTCTTTAGAGTACTTTATAGCAGAAGCTTTTAAATTCTTTGACTTAGATTGGCGTCAGTACGTTAAAACTAATAAAGATTTTTTCAGACCTTCTGATTTAGGAGTGGGGCGAGCAGATCCAGGGAAAGCAAAGCGCATTTTAGGCTGGGAGCGTGATTTTATTGTTGATGATGTTATTCGCGAAATGTGCAAGGCTCAAAACTAAATTTATTGTATTTATTTTCTAATTAACCTGTTTTTTATTATTTAGAGTAATGATGTGAGGAATAATTTTTTTATTTATGGTGGATTCACTGTAATTTCGAGTGGAATAGGTTTTGTAATTATTCCTCTTTTATCACACTACTTTTCCAAAGAGGATTTTGGGCGTATTGGATTATTCATGATAGCAATGCAATTGTTTACTCCAATTGTTGGTTTATCTATGAATAGTATAATAAGTCGTAGCTATCATCTGCGGGATGACCTGGAGACGTTATTAGGCAGCGCTTTAATAACTATTATTTTTATATCTACAAGTGTCGCTTTCTTGCTGTCGATAATACCTGATAGTGTGTATAGCTATTTAAGTATTGATTTTCAGTTGACAATGATTGCGTTGTTGGCAGCCTTTTTTATGATTATAACTGCCACATTTCTTGCAATATTACAAATGGAAGGCAGGGCAATTCAATGGGGTGTGGCTACGCTGATCAATACAATCGTATCTGCTATCGTAACGTTTATGCTAATTTTCTTATTGGAAGTTGAATATATGGCAAGACTTATAGGGATTACTCTTGGTCAGGCCCTGGCTGCATTTTTATCATATATATATGTTCGTCAAACAATTAATATTAAATGCACTAAAAGTATAGAGCACTATAAGTATTTTCTAAATCTCGGTGTTCCTTTGATATTTGCAGCTTTAAGTGGGTGGGCTCTTATCTCCATTGACAGGGTTTTTATTGAAACAATGTTAGGTTTAGATGAAACTGGTGTTTATGTATTTGCTGTTACACTTTCTTCTCCAGTTTTAATTATTTTAGCAACGTTTACGAGAGTTTGGGCGCCAGCAGCATTTAAAGAATTGGCGAGTAAGAATGAGGTCGGTTTATTTAAACGTCTGATATTAGCATTCATAGCTTATATTTTTGTTGGTTTATTATTTTCAATGATTTCACCTTACATTTACAAGGAAATAATTAGTGATGATTTTATACCTGCATTAGTATTGTTACCTTGGCTTATAATTGGGATTGTTGTGCAAGGGCTTCAAAGTTTACTTCTTCCTTTTATAATGAATGACGGGGACACTAAAATAATTGCGGCAAGTGCTTTACTTGGAATTGTAGTTAATGTTCTTTGTAATTACTTTTTAATACCAAATTTTGGCCTAATTGGTGCGGCTGTTGCGAGTATTTTAAGTAGCTTAACCATGAGTTTTATCTATTTATTATATGTTAGCAATACATATGATTTTGGAGGTATTTTTATTAAGGGCAGTAGGATTAATGAATAAAAGTTTTACTATACTGGATAAAGAATTTTCGACTACACGGCGAGTTTTTAATAGTCCTAAAAAGATTGAAAACAATGTATCTGATGAATTCCCTACAAGCTTATTTCTTAGTGAAAACATTAATAGGAAAGGTGAAGGCGGGTTAAGACACAAAGGTCACTTTAAAGTTAATGATGCTAGTGAGCCATTAATAAGTATTATTACTGTGGTGTTTAATGGTGAAAGCCACATCGAGCAAACAATACAAAGTGTTATAAATCAAAACTATAACAATGTTGAGTACATCATTATAGATGGTGGCTCTACTGATGAGACTTTAAGTATTATTAAAAAGTATGAGTCAAAAATTGATTACTGGGTTAGTGAAGCAGATAGCGGCATAAGTGATGCCTTTAATAAAGGGATTAGTCTTTGTCAGGGTGAATGGGTAGGCATAATTAATGCGGATGATTGGTATCAGCCTGATGCGCTCACATTACTAGATTTCAATAACGATGCTGGTGTTTTACATGGAAATATGCAGAACTGGCGTGGTAATGATAAAGGGTTAGTTCATATATCTACCCATAAGGATATGTATAGAACTATGTCTATTGTACATCCATCTGTTTTTGTTCGGAAAAGTGTATATAAACAATATGGCTTTTTTGATCCTGATTTTAAACTAGCGATGGACTATGAGTTACTTATTAGGTTCTTAAGTAAAGGTGTTTTTTTTGTGTCTATAAGTGAGGTGATAACAAACTTTAGGGATGGAGGAGCCTCTGATAAAGGGCAAATAGGTGCATTAAGAGAAGTTAGGGTCGCTAAGTTAAGATACAATATAGCATCTGGTGTTATTTGTTATTTACAATATTTTTTGGCCAGTAATAAGGCTCGATTATCCTCTATTATACGAAGATCGGGAATGGAGCGGTTTTTAGATCTTTATAGCCGTTATATTTCTCGCTATAAACAAAGGTAAACACTGATGCCTTTTCGAATGTTTAAAATCATCCCTAATGTTATTAAAGTAAAATACATTTTTTTCTTTATTAGGTTGTTGCTGGTCAAGTTGAAACTAAAGGATCAATTAAAGCTAGCTAATTTCAATTTGGCTATAGAGAAAGGTGTGATTTTAATTTCCGATGCAGGTTCTGTGGTTAGCTTTGGAGGTAGGGGGTATATTTCTAGGTTAACTAATATAGAGTGCTATGAAGGTGCACTATTAAGTATTGGAAAAGAAATATTCATAAATAAAAATTGCAGTTTGGTTGCCCGGTATGGCCTAATAATTGGTGATTATTGTCAATTTGGCCCAAATGTGTGTATTTATGATCATAATCATGAGTTCAAGAAACCAGGTCTTATCAAGGATCTAGGCTATTATGGAAAACCAATAGTGATTGGTGATAATGTGTGGGTAGGCGCGGGCTGCTTTATTAGTGGGGGGGTTGTAATTGGAGATAATGTAGTGATTGGTTCTAATACTGTTGTTACCAAGGATGTCCCAGCTAATACTGTAATTTATGCAGAGCAGAAAATTAAAAACCGGTCGTTTAATAAATGTTAGATTTGAAAAGAGTAATGACTCCTAAACGAGTTTTAATTTTTCACTTGTTGCTATTATCTATATTATTACTTCCTGGCCTGGCTATTAATTATTTTGACGCAACGTCTATGATGAAAGGTTTTGTCCTTTCTACTTTTGTAGCTTTTTTTGTATTCCTTTTATATTATAAGGATGTAGGTATAAGTAAAGTTTATATTAACGTTCTTATCTGGTTATTGTTTTTCATCCTTCTTCATTTCTTTTTTGCTTTACTCTTATACGATGACCTGAATATTCCTAGGTCTATTGGCTCTTATTTTTTACTTTGTTTTATTTTAATATTTTCATGTTTATTAGCTTCTTGCAGTAAGGCAATAGAGAGTAATAAGTTTCATAAAATTGTAAGGTCGACGTATTATTTGTTGATATTGCTTGTTTGTATAACTTTTCCTTTGATCCAGCTTCACTTAGTTCATAGGAAGTCTATGATATTTTTTTCTGAGCCTTCACATTTTGCTCTCGCTTTTGGCCCTTTTCTATTATATATGATGGTTTGGTCTGGAAAGTTGAAACAGCATTTCAGTATAGGTTTTGTTTTAGGACTTATGTTAACGAATCTTACGCTTATAGTATTTGCCTTATTTGCTTTATTAATTTTAAGTAAATCAAAAGGCAAGATTTTTATCGCTCCTTTCCTTTTTATGGGGTGCTATCTTGTATATTTGTTTTTTGGAGGTCACTTTGGGTATTTTTTGGAAAGGGTCATTATATCTCCCGAATCAGATAATCTATCTGTATTAGTATTATTATCAGGCTACGAACGGGCGTATTTGGGTTTATTTGATAATTACGGTCTTGGGGTAGGCTTTCAACAGATGGGGGTTGTAGGCCCTATGGGAATTATTCAGGAAAAAATGGTATTAGAATTAAATGCAGAGGGCCTAAATGTCTTTTCTGGAGGTACCTTCTTTTCTAAAATCGTTGTGGAATTTGGAGTGTTTGGCTTTATTGCTGTACTTGCTTATGTGGCTTTTTTACCTCGTGTCATTCGAAAAATTAGGCTCAATAATTTCCATACGGCTCAAGAACTTTTCTATTCTTCTTGTTTTATTATGTTTGTAATTGTTGTTTTTTTACGTGGGCCTGGTTACTTCTCACCCTCGGTTTTGATTTTTTTATCGTCTATATATTGGCTTGTCAATATGAAGCGATGGGAGAGTGCATCAACATAATTTATTTGGGCTACTATCTAAGGCAGATTTTATATGTTTATCCTTAATGTGGTGCGTATGTAAGTAGAAAGCAGAGTGCTTATAAGGAAGAATGGTTTCAATTATTTTAGTTTATTTGCTCGCTACTTTTGAATGAAGTTAAAAAAGCGTAGATTACAGTTCATCTAATAAATTTTATGTTATAGGTATAGTGATTTATTTTATTTTTGCTTTAGTATTGTCTTCTCCGTGATTTTTCATATGAGTATGAAGATGCCCACTATTACGTATTATCGAAACCTATTTGGTGGTAATTGATCTGATGTATTTTTAGTCTGGTTTAATCCTTTGGATGTAATTTCTATTTATACAATTTTATTGTTAATGGTTTATGTCCTTTTTTAATTGTTAATAGGAAAGAGCTTAATGAGGGTGTTCTCTATATTTAATATCTATGGTTATATTGGAAGCTTAAGGCTTTTAAGAGATTTGCTACTAACCAATTTGTGTTTCTCACAAATACGTATTATTAGGTATCCTTTTTATATTAGAGGGAAAAATAATGTTGATTTTGGAGGGAATTTAACTGTTGGTGTTAATCTTCGTTTGGATGTATTTGAAAAAACCTCTGATAAAGATCCTGTTTTGAAATTTGGAAGGAATTGTCAATTGAATGATTATGTACATATCGGTGTTGTTGACTCTGTTACGATAGGTGATGATGTTTTAATTGCAAGTAAGGTTTTTATAACAGATCATAATCATGGTGATTTTTCTAATGATCCTCAAATAAACTTGGCGCCCTCTGAACGTAAAAATATTTCTATGCCGGTTGTTATTGGTAATAAAGTTTGGCTTGGAGAAGGGGTTATGATTCTACCTGGGGTTACTATTGGTTCTAATTCTGTTGTGGGGGCTGGCAGTGTCGTAACTAAAGATATACCAAACAATAGTCTTGCCGTGGGAGTTCCTGCAAGAGTTATAAAAACCTACAATGCTATAGAAAATAAGTGGATATAAATAAATGAAAGTTGTTGTTTCTGGTGTTAATCTTATTGAAGGTGGCCCTTTAAAGGTATTTAAGGATGTTGTAGGTGCTTTTTTGAGTAAAAACATAGATGTCATTTGTCTTGTTCATAAAGTATCTTTATTTGAGAGCATGTCACACGATAAGCTAATTCTAATAGAATATCCAAGTATTAAATCTAGTTGGCTTAAACGTATTTTATTTGAATATTATTATTGTAAAAAAATAAGCTCTAAACTAAAACCTGATATATGGCTGTCTATGCATGATATGACACCAAGTTTGCTTGATGTTACTAATCAGTTTGTTTATTGTCATAATCCCTCCCCTTTTTATTCTGCAACCTTAAAAGATTATCGATTTTCTTTAAAATTTACACTTTTTACACTTCTCTACAAGTTTTTATACATGATAAATATCAAAACGAATACGGGTGTTATTGTTCAGCAGGGCTGGATTGGAGAATTCTTTAAAAATAAAATGAAGGCAAAAAAAATATTAATTGCAAAGCCAGTAGAACCGTTGGGTGAAATTGAAACTGTTAACTTTAAATGTGACGGTAGATTAAGGTTGTTTTACCCTGCTTTATCACGGACCTTTAAAAATTTCGAACTGTTATTAGATTCAATGTCTTACCTTAAGATAAATAATGTCGATGCTTATGAAAAAATAAAACTTGTTTTAACCATTGATGATAAAATCGACGCCTATAGTAAATTTCTAGTGAATAAATATTCTCATTTAGAAAATGTCGACTTCCTGGGGATGCTATCAAGAGAGGGGGTCGATGATCAATACGAAAAGTGTGACGTAGTTGTATTTCCTTCAAAGCTAGAAACGTGGGGGCTTCCTATTTCAGAGGCAAAGGATCACAATAAACCAATAATTCTCGTGGATCTACCCTATGCTTATGAAACTCTTGGTAATTACAGTGCGGCCTGTTTTGTAAATCCTGATGATTATATAGCGTTCTCAAAACTATTAACTTCTATGCTTTCAAATAAAAATGTGTTTAATTATGTTTCTTTTCAGGACTCTCCTGATGTCTGTTTTTCATGGGATTCTTTAGTTGATAGTATCATTATAAATTCTGATTGTAGTATTAAAAATTTGGGGTGAGATCTACGGATAGGAAGTTTTAGGAGATCTTATTGTGGAGGGATTAGCGGATAATCTCAGTAGGTTACACGATGATGTTGACAAAACGAAATATGGGTCACTTCTTTTTTGGGATATTCTTTCTGAGGTTTATAGATTTTTTCCTGATCTTAAGACGATAATTTTTAATATATAGATATCATGATATCTATATATTGCTCTCACGGCTGGAAAAACCAGATGTATCTCAATTAGAAACCGCAGTTTGTGGCTGTCATGTAGTCAGAACTGATAGGGAGGGGCTGTGGCGGCGTACATTTCTGATGCGGGATTTTGTGCGATCCTAGTGACTTTGTATCAATTAAATCCTCTGTTGTGTTCTGTTGTAATACCTCGGTCATAAAAAATGTGGGAGATGAGTCAGTTAGTTTTGGACTAATATACAGGGAATAAAACTGCTAACCTGATTTTGGCAGTATAAGATGTTATTTTAAGGCAAAAATGGGGCGATGTATGAATAGAAAAGAAATATCAAAGCTAATAGAAGCTAGGATACTTGGCGAGATTGAAGGGCTAACTAAGGCTTTTCACCAGTCAAAAAGAGGTATTCCTTTTTTCTATATAGATGAATTGTTACCAGCTGATCTAGCTTCTCTTGTTTATAAAGCATTTCCTGATCCGAAGAGCATGACTTTGAATAAAACATTAAGAGAATATAAGTATATCGCTGCTCAAATGGATAAATATGATGAGTTATTAGAGGAAATAGTTTTTTCTTTTCAAGAGGACTGCGTTCTTAATGCTATAGCTAAGGTAGTCGGTAAAAATAATTTATTACCAGATGAGAACCTTTATGCTGGTGGAATATCTTTGATGGGGAAAGGACATTTTCTGAACCCCCATTTGGATAATTCACATGACATAAGTAGAGAGTCCTGGCGTGTATTTAATTTGCTCTATTATGTGAGTCCTGGTTGGGGGGGAGATGATGGGGGAGATCTAGAGTTATGGCCTGAAGGGGTAGAAGGGAAGCCAATCAAGATTACTAGTAAATTCAATAGACTTATCGTTATGGCAACCGATTGCAACTCTTGGCATAGTGTTTCCCCGGTAAAGGTTGATAGAACTCGAAATTGTATTTCGAATTATTACTTTTCAAATACTGCGAATAATAGCGAAGATTTATTTCATGTGACAACATTTCGGGCAAGGCCTGGGAATATTCTACAAGATACAATTTTACGTCTTGATGGAAGAATTAGGGCAGGAATAAGGAAAGTTTTTCCTGCAGGTATAAAGAAAACTAGTCATCAATACAAAAAATAGGGATTACGAGATGTCGATTTATATCTCAGTTGTATCTCATGGCCATGCTTCAATAATAGAGAGAATTGCCTGTTTACCAGGGTTGCAATCATGTATTGGAACAGAGGTTATTGTAGTTGATAATGTTGGTGAGCAATCTCTTAAAATATGGTGCTCTAAAAATAGTATAACATATGTGAAAAATGAGATTGAAAAAGGATTTGGAGAAAATAATAATTCTATATTCGAATACGCCGGGAAAAAAATGGGTCTTTGTGATGAGGATTATTTTTTAGTTCTAAATCCAGATGTGTATGTAAGTGCGCAATGTATTATTGATATTCAAAAGCTTGCTTCTCAATACGGTCATCAGCTTTCAACATTGAATTTATTTAAAAATAGAGAGTTGTCGGCTTTTGATTACTGTGTACGCTCCTTTCCATCTTTATTTGATTTTGTTGGTTCATATATTGGTTTTGGTAATAAAACTATTATAGAGAAAGAAAAGGTAGTAGAAAACCTAGCAGTCGATTGGGCTGCAGGGTCTTTTTTACTTTTTAAAGCTTCCTTGTTTAAAAAGTTAGGTGGTTTTGATCCGAATTATTTTATGTACTGTGAAGATATAGATATATGTTGGAGGGCTAAAAAGATTTTAAATAGACCATTATTTTTCTATCCTAAAATTAAAGCTGTACATTATGCCCAGCACGCTAATAGAAGCTTTTTTTCTAAGCATTTTATTTGGCATGTTAAAAGCATGATTAGATATTTGCTATTGAATTCTGGATTGCGAAAGCCCTATATGAAATGATGTTTAATTATATTTTTAGCATTCAGATTATTAGTTGAAAAGTATTTAATTTATAGCCTAGAGTGTAGTGGCACACTAAATTTGGCCACCGAGTTAGAGGTGATATCATTATCACCATAACAAGGTAGCAACATGACAAAACGACATTTCAAGCCAGAATTCAGACAAGAAGTCGCCGAGCTGGTACTAGATAAAAACTATTCAGTAAAAGAAGCCGCCACGGCCATGGGCGTGGGAAACTCAACATTTTGATAAATGAGTTCGGCAATTACGAAAAGAGCGTGATGGGTTAGAAACTAAGGCCAGTCCTATTTCACCTGAGCTACGCAGAATTAAAGAGCTGGAACGTGAAAATCAGCGCCTTAAAGAGGAGAAAGAAATCCTAAAAAAGGCTACGGCTCTCTTGATGTCAGACTCAATGAACGGTTTACGTTAATTGACTAACTCAAAGAGAGCCATGCCGTTAAATTGCTGTGTATCGTGTTTAACGTACAGCGCAGCAGTTTTCGTTATTGGCAATCAAGGCCATGAAACAAGCAGGCCTTGTAAGTCGACAGCCGCCTAAAAAAGGGTATACGCCAGCACAAAAAGAGCACGTAAATATTGAGAACCATTTGAAACGTGAGTTTAGTCCTGTGAGACCGAATCAAGTGTGGTGCGGTGACGTAACATACCTATGGACAGGGGATAAATGGACGTATTTAGCAACCGTTTTGGATTTGTATGGGCGTAAAATTGTTGGCTTTGCATTATCTGACTCGCCAGATAGTGAGCTTGCAAAACGTGCATTATCCAATGCGTTTAAGGCCCGTGGTCAACCAAAAGATGTTATGTTTCATTCTGATCAAGGGTGCCATTACACGAGCATAGCTTTTAGGCAGTTGATTTGGGAATATCAGATTAAACAAAGTATGAGTCGGCGTGGGAATTGTTGGGATAACGCGCCAATGGAGCGATTTTTCAGAAGTTTAAAAACAGAAAACATGCCAAAAAGTGGTTATGCCAGCGTTAGCGATGCAGCGAATTCTGTTCGTGATTATATTTACAAATATTACAATTCGGTGAGACCACACAGTCATAACATGGGACTAACGCCGAATGAAAAAGAAGATTATTTTTGGAAAACCTCTAAGGTCGTGGCCAAAAAAGGTTGACCACTACACTCTTCAGTGACACGTTTTAGTTCGGCCTTGAGTTTACGAAGCTCTTCAGTGCTGGATTGTTTTTCTTGGTAGGCTTGTGCATTTTCACCATAGCGATCTCGCCAGCTATAAAGGCTTTTAGTGGTTATGCCCAAACGCTTGGCCACATCAGCAATAGAATGGCCATTTTCGGTCACTTGCTTAACCGCTGCTATCTTGAATTCTTCGTTGTATCGTTCACCAGCCATATCGGCCTCCTCTTTAAGTACATTATATAGTTAAAGAGTGTCTAGTGAACT
>MAAA01014019.1_pt1 | contig 37316 bp, 28 predicted proteins | sample 1115971 | NCBI WGS metagenome assembly MAAA01 (sample SAMN04961123, study PRJNA320927) | seawater metagenome | isolation source: sample BD02T6 sea water enriched with oil for 6 days | place: USA:Gulf of Mexico | collected 2013-07-27 | reverse complement strand
ATTACTACCAATTACTAAGTTGAATTAGTAATTACTATAACAGCAAATTGGCTCATCTCAAGTAGGGTTTACTACTAATTACTATCTTTGTTTAGTAATTACTACTACTTGCTAAGTATCCTTGAATCGCCCCAAGTTTTCTAGACTCCCTGTTGCTTCACAAAATAGTTCTTTTCATATTCCATTGGCGACACGTCATTATTATTTCCGTGACGACGAGTTGAATTATAGTGAACTAGGGGCGATTCACGCTGTGTTAACGACTTTATCTATTTTTGTAAAACAATATAACAAATAAAATCAATAACTTACGAGCGATAGAGTTAACAGCTTTATTGCTCTCCTACACTTAGGTGGGGATTGCCAGCATCAACAATAAAACAACCTCAAACCGAACAAGCACTGCTTGGACGACTAAATACCTCTTTAGAAACAATGAGTTAAGCCTCCTTTGGCGAATAAATCCCGAATACCTGGTACCCTAGCAAGTCTCATCTGCAACTAAATATAGTTGCAAGCGAGGTGGAGGTACACTAGAATGGTTTTATTGACAGGATGCTCCATGACAAAAAAAGAAAAACTGTTGCGCTCGCTGAAAAATGCCAAAACCATGAAGTGGTCAAGTATTGAAACGGTCTTTAAGCAGTTGGGTTATGTACAGCAAGAAATGAAAGGGTCACGGGTCAGGTTTTATCATCCCGATACAAAAGTGGTGGTTAGACTGCACAATCCCCACCCAGAAAACGAAGTAAAAGGCGGCGCGCTAAACGCCATTAAGCAACACTTAACAGCCGAGGGTTATTTATGAAAACACAATACCTAAAATACAAAGGCTACTTGGGCACTATTGAGCCACAAATAGAGGACGGCACCTTGTTTGGTAAGCTGGCGTTTATTCGAGATTTGGTGACCTATGAATCACCTAACTTAGTGGATTTAAAAGTCGAATTTGAAACGTCAGTGGATTTATATTTAGAGGATTGCGCGGAGATGGGCAAAGATGCTGACACGCCATGCAAGGGCAGTTTCAATGTCCGCGTTACCCCGAACCTGCATCAAGATGCAGTGGTGGCCGCAGGTGGCGAGTCACTCAATGCGTTTGTGAGTGAAGCCATAAAAGAAAAAATTGAGCGCTGTCATGCGGCTTAATGAGATCGATCGTAAACGATGAAAAGGGGGCTAGCGCCTCCTGTCATTTTACTCCTCCCCTAACTTTCTAATCAGCCTCTCATCCCCACACAGCACTCATTATCCCATTCCCTAACATTCCCATGAAGGCCCGAGATAGGGGGGAACTGGTACTGATATTGACATTATATTCTCCTAAGATTTGACGGCTGTAATAGGGCCTAAAAGCGATTTTAGCCGCTTGAACCTCTGGTAGGGCAATGTCCAACCGTTAATATATAGGCCATTTAGTACCTCCTTTTACGTGACCAAAACCAGTGTGCCACTACAAGCTGCGTCCTACATGCCTATTGTGCTAGATAACATCCCATGCGTGACTTTAAGACATATAAAGCTAAAATCAAAAGGGAAAGGGGTCTGAGGGTGCCCCAATGACACCATGAGTTGGTTGTTTAACGTTAAGCAATTTTTGTCGAGCAATACGAGTAAATTGATAAAACTAAACCTGTATTCAGGGTTTTGAGAAACGGTCTAAACCATTTTTATTTCTTAATCAGAGGATTTTATGAATCAGATTCGTCTAATTCCAATAAAATTGAATTCGCTTATATTGACAGTTTTGTTCAGTGCACCTGTTGCTTATACGGTGGCTGATGGTTCGTCAGAGGCCACTACACTGAAAGACAATACTTTTATCATGGCTGCTAATCGACCGGAAGATTCGTCACGATATAAATTTTGGAATTTGGTGTATACGGAAATATTTAGACGTCTTGATATTAATTTGGAAATGACATATTTCCCTATGAAGCGTGCAAGTACAGAGGCGGATAGTGGGATGGTAGATGGCGAAGTGGAAAGGATTTATGACTATGCTGCCGCCCATCCGAACCTGGTACGGGTTGAGGAATTTTTGTCGCTGGATAATATTAATGCATACGTTGCTGCATCTTCAAATATTCAGGGTTTGAACGGATGGGACAGTCTAACAAATACGTCTTACTGGGTTGAATACACAAGGGGTAGTAAGATCGATAGAGACAATTTAACGAGGGTAGTTGATAAAGAGAGGCTTAGTTCAATCACAACGGCCCTTCAGGGGTTAAAAAAGCTGGCCGCAAACAGGATTGATGTATTTGTTTGTAGTGAACCTACAGCGATACCGAACCTGCAAGACCCCAAACATGGATTGCAAGGCAGAATCCGTAAAGCTGGGTTGATGGAGTCTGTGTCCTTGTATATGTATGTGCATAAGCGACATGAAGCATTGGCCCCTCGAATTTCCAAAATCATCAAAGCCCTCAAGGCGGAGGGACTCGTTGAACAATATTGGAATACCGCTTTCAAAATCGGTGAGGTTAAAAAAGTAGAAGAACAGAAAATGAAAACCTGGAATAATTAAGATTTTTAGGTTTTGGTATTTTCAATACAGAGTGTTGGCAGTTGAAGTGTCTGGTAGAATCCAAGGGAATTAATGAAGGGGGGGACATCAGGACTTATTGTACTGGTTTGTGATGAATCTATTGTACAAATTTTTCCTAGTTGCCCTTCACAAATTTTAAATATTTCAGCTCTCTATTCATAATGATTTGAGCTTAATGCAGTGCCATTCAGGGTTGGTGATTGGCTCTATTATCCAGCAGGTGTGATGTTCATGCTGCATGAACCTTTCGATATAAAACCCTACTTGGCCAAGGGTACCGGTGCTAAACCCTTCTCTGTCATAGTGACTGGGTTAATATTCATCACGCAAATTCGCAATGGCTGCCCAATGTAACTCTTTGAAGGTGCGAACGATCTCGAGGGTGGCCATGTAATGGGCGCATCGAAACAAAACTTTGTCGTACATGGGTGTAGAGCGTGTTTGACCCTTTCAAACCTGATTAGACTCAAAAGTACCTTCGCAATCTCTGAGTGAATCCAAATAAAACAGGTTATTTTCAGTTCGTAAGATTACACTGCTGGTGTCGTGTCGGCTGTTAGGATTGGAGGAGGTTTCATGCTTGTCGTAACCAAGATGGTCATCGAGCTCGGTATTCATAGCAACCTGTCCTTTGTCATTTCTGAATTTATGATGAACAGTTACACAGAATTAGCATCATCCTAAAAAGTAACTCTAGCTAATGCCCGTAGAAAACACGTTGACCGATACTATTTAACTGCGGTGATCGTAAAATATAGTGATCACCGCAAACAGACTTTCTTTCTGCCCGTTATTGATCCAATTTAACTTGTTGTACAACCTTGGCTAACCAAAAGTAGAATATGGGAACAAGGATAAGCTCAACCACTACAGCCCATAGAACCTCATCGCCAAAAGTAACGTCTAGGTTCATCTGAGTAAATCTAGCAATACCGCCAAGAAAAATAATGGCAAATGAATAGTTCAATTCTTTTTGATATTTTACCAGGTTTGTTTGAGCAAGAAGGAAAAGCAAACCCATACCCGTCCAGACGCCACCTAGAAAACGCGAGTGGCTATCCATTTCAAGGTACTTGTGCTCATTTGTTACCGCAAAGTAGCTGGTTGACTCCATCCAGCCCATGGACAGTAATCCGCCCAAGGCGCTATCCAATCCTGAAAAAACAATAAAAATCCCTGTCAAAATTAGTAATATGTGTAACCCAGTCTTACTGGCATTATTCATGTTGTTCTCCTTATATTTGGTATGTTGTAAAGTTTAGGTTTGTTAAGTAATGATCATTCAGTTATATGGAATATTAAGTGGTTACTTGAATTTCCATTTATGGCTGTGAGCTTGTCATGCTCTAGAGCAGCTAATAGAGTATTTTTCTAGCTTAGTTTAAATATACATTTTTGCGACCTCTGCTCATGCCCTCCCTGGCACAGCATTATGAATCTATCCTAAAGTTATGTTTTTTTGATTAGCGCTTAGCACTGCGGCGGATAGCCGAGGTGGTAAAATCTCTGCGCTTCATCTTCGAGCCAAAAGAAAATGGTTTATGTTCTTCGTTACTCAGTTCAGTCATATAGCGTCCGGCAATGACATCGTAGATAGCGTTAGCTGAGTAATAAAGGGTGTCAGCCGTTACAAATTGCATGGCATGGGCTTCCAATAAACGCCAAAACTGACCGCGCGAATCATACTGATCTGAAAGGGCAATCTGCCAGGAGTCTTCGTCCAAATACATATCACGCTTTTCATAGATATGACGAGTGTCATCTTTAAGTGTGGCTTCTACATGCCATACACGGTGTAATTCATAGCGGGCAAAATCCTGGTTAAGGTGACCGGCGTTAATAAGTTGATCATACTTAACAGATTGATCAATAAGCTTATAAGAATTGTAAGGAATATATATTTCTTTCTTGCCCACAAGCTTCCAGTTGTAGCGATCGGTCGCGCCGCTGAACAAATCAACCTGGTCAATGGTACGCAAGCCATCGCTATCGGGTGCATCGTAGGCCACTTGCGGGGCGCGACGAACACGGCGTTGACCCGCGTTGTATATCCAGGCTTTTCTGGGTTGTTCCACCTGGTCGATGGTTTCATGAACCAGAGTTATATTGCCGGTTACACGGGCCGGCGCTGTATTAAAAGCAAGGAAATAAAACAGGATGTTGTCATCTTTCTTCGCATCCATCCCACCGTCCAGGTATTGGGGAAATGCAGTTTTTGTTGACGTTTTAACTGAACTGTAGCTGCCGTCCGCTTCCACGGTAATGGTGGCCACGTTAGCGGTAGTGTTGCCGCCACGGTAGCGAGCGATATGGTTCCAAATGGCTTCTTCGCCATTTTTCGGGATGGCAAAGGGAATCACTTCATCAAAATTACTTAGGCCATTTCCTCCAGCTGTTAACTCGGACCTGCTGGCATTCTTTTTAGCCTTTTCTTCGATGTGCTTAGGTACGCTTGCTGTTCTATGGGTGGGATAAATCGGCATTTTATAGCTGCCCGGGTATTTGGCAAACATAGCCAATTGACCTGCTGTCAAATTACTCTTGTATTGTGCAAGGTTGCTATTGGTAATCACAAACAAGGGCTTTTCATGGGCAAATATATCCAGCAAAGGATCTGCGTTGGCGTTATGTTTCAGACCGCCGGTGTAAGCGGGAATGGTACCTGCTGCATTCCCTGACTTTTGAGCACCCATGGGGGTAAGGCTTTTACCCAGCTTATTGGCTTCTTCTACGCTTACTTTGGCAGTTGCACTGCCTGACGCTATGGCAAAAGCCAGTAGCGATGTAGATAAGATTATTTTTTTCATTATAAATCCTCTGGCGCAGAATCAACTGCGCCTATAATTATTATAGAGTGATGCTTAAAACTGCATGCCGACAGAGATACTGGCGTAATCGCGGTCACTTAAAGAATCATCTTGTCCCCCTGAATAACGGGTGTAAGAAACGGTGCCCGTATAGGTGTTTTGATAATCTGCACTGAGGCTTAAACCTAGGCGTTTATTGTCCTCCAAAAAGCCACTGCCACTGGCACTGGCGACGCCTTCAACATCATGGCTCCAGTAGATTTCAGGCGTTAGCGTTATAGCAGGTAATATTCCTGAATATTCGGCACTCACCAGGGCGCGGTATCCCCAGGAACTTTCTGTCACGCTATTGGCTATTATTACGTTGCCATTGGCATCGGTATAAAGCGTACCCGTTGCAGGGTTTAATTCAGGGAATGCGGTGCCGCCATATTTGGTTACACCATCTTCATCAAAGCCGTGATTATAAGTGAAGCCCGCTTCTGCCAAGAAGAGGATAGAGTTGGCGCCCAATACCTGATCAAATAACTGAAGTGCGGTCACTTGAACTTGAGTGACATCGTATAGGTCGTATCCTTTAAATTCGTTGGCGTCATTGGCACTTACCGTTGAGTAATATGGATCGGAAACGGGCAGGTATAGCGGATTTGTGTCCGGGTCAAGTTGACTTAATGCCACCTCCAGCTGCCCTGATATTAGGTTACCAACGGTTTGCAGAGTGCTAATATTAAAAGGCACATCCAATTGGTGGCTCACCTCACCGGATAAGGCTAAGCTGCCGATGTTGGTAGCAAAACTTAAACCCATGATCTTGGTGTCTTCCGGGTATTCAATGAAGTAGCTGCTGCTAGCAAGATTCGCTGCCGCCACATCATAAAATCCTTGAGCTGCCAACATTCCAAAAAAAGTTTCTGAGTATTCAGCGCTGCTGGTATCTGGGTTTACACTTGCCGCTATGGAGTCGGCCACTGCTTGGTAATCCGTATTGCCATAAGCAGCTGCATAGGTATTAACTTGATCGGTGGCACTTATACCACTATAGGAAGCGCCAAAAACAGGATTTCGGCTATGTACATTCATGGCGAATAAACCAAATTCTGTATCTAGTGACTCGGCATAATAGCGAAAAGCAATACCAAACTGTCCATCGGAATCCGGTCGACGAACAAAGTCACTGTCTTTGTTAATGATTAAACTTCCGGTGTCACCTGTTACGCCTAAAGGGTCGGCAAATTGGGAATCAACATCATCGCAGCCTAAAGTGGCAAAATCTAGAAAGCTAAAATAGGTGCCACAACTGTCCAATACGGTTTCATGGTAGTCCAATTGATAAAAGACTTCGGCGCTTAAATTATCCGTCAGGCCAATGTTCATGAAAGCCATATTAACCGGGATAACGGCTTCTTTAAGCTTGGCCCCTGGTCGGTTAAATGCACTGATATCGAAAGGGTTAATGCTATCTATGCTGCCGGGAATGAAGGTACTCTCCCCCCAGCTTAATACCTGTTTTCCCAAGCGTAAATCAAGGGGCATATTGTTCACTTCAAACTCGCCATATACAAAGGCATCGGTTGCTTCTAAACCTGAAAACTTTTGTAAATCATGATATTTGGAATCATCCAAACTATCATCGTTTTCCAATGCGGCGTCATACCAGTACTTTACTTGAACAAACGCTCCATAGTTTTGGTACTTCATTTCAAGGTCATTGCTACCCTTGAATACTTGTGAAAAAGCATCATTTTTATCGTAATTGAGATCGCCGTCATTGCCATTCACGTCGCTAGTGAGCGTGCTATTTTTTTCTTCCAGGCGCCAACTAGAGCCCATTGATAAACTTGAATTTAGGTTGTATGAGAGGTCGCCCACATAGCCTTCCAAACCTTGTGCTTGGGCGGCTATTATAAGCGGGATAGCGGCGGCTAGGATTTTCTTTCTACCTAGTGCCTTAGTTACTGTACTTTTAGAAATCATAAGCATTTTCCTATTTTTATTTTAAATACTTGCAAAAATGATCAAGCAAGCGCCATGACGCAGGGGTTTCTTAACGACTTTATCCAGGTTTAAGCTGGCAATGCCGCCCCTAATGGGCCAATTCCGTTATGGCCCTACCAACATCTAGTGTTATGGGTTGTTCCACTAAAATTCTTTAAATTAGACTTTTCATACGTTCTGGTAAGCCTAGATTCATTATTTCTATTTCATTGGCAGACTCATGAGTGCAACTTTAAGAAGTTGTTAATCAACTCTGTGTGTAGTTCTTTTCCAAAACTGTCACCGTGTCCACCATGTACTACCTTGACGTCTAGGGTGCTTAAATAACTCATACTCTTTAAATAGTCAGATAGGTTGCTGCCGGGAATGTCAGCCAGTAGTGGCCCGTCATAAATAGTATCGCCAGAAAATAGTGTGCCGGTTTTTTCTTCCCACAATCCTATGCTGCCGGGGGAGTGGCCCGGTGTATGTAAGACTTTAAAATTCCGGTCGCCAGTATCAATTATATCGCCATCATCCAACAGCCAGTTTGCGTTAGCGGGTTTAATTTTAAAGTCAGCAATGTTGTAATCAAGAGAGGGCTGGGCGGTAATGAGGGTGTTCTGATTAAAAACGTAGCCAGCATTAACAATGCTTTCCAATTCATCTTGCGGAATGTCATCACGGAAAAGCGTGGCTTCTTCGGGTTTTATCAATCCATGTGCTTCACAGCGATGAACGGCACAATGATCAAATTCATGAAAGCCACCGATATGGTCGTAATGTGTATGGGTGGCAACCGCGAGTATGTTTTTACCAAAGATGTCTTTGGCGGCCTCTTTTAGGCTGCAGATGCCAAGACCTGTATCGATTACCAGATCACGGTCACGACCCTTTATGTGCCATATATTGCAACGTAATAATGGATGCACATGGGGTTCCCATAGCAAGGTGATTTGATCGTCAATCACCTTTCGTAAAAACCATTTGTCAGCAATTTTTACAGCCATTTATTGTTACCTAGTGTTTAATTTACTATTAGTAAATATTTATTATTAGAGATTATTGTTATCAGATTTCAGCGACGAATGTATCACCTGGGTAAAATCCCTGGCGATTCCTCTAGAATCGCTGACAGGTATTAGGTTCTCATTCAGGAGGTAAAAGTTACATATCGGAGTGTTGAAGGTTTGATAAGAGAATTAACATGCAATAAAAAGAAGGGGAAAATATGGGCCTTTAATAATTTTTTATGAAGTAATTTGGTTTACGCTCCGTATAGATGTCGCCTATCGCGATAGGTCAGTTCAGGTATGCTGTGGGCATTGGAGCGATGAGCATTAAAAAACAAACTGACTCAGGGGGGCAAGTAGCAGTTTTGTGGAGGCTAAATATTTTGTTGGGTTTTCATCGGGTAAGGACACGTACAAGGGGGCGTCATGCAGGCGGTCATTGGTGACAGCTTTTCATTGGCGCGATTAAAATAACGGTATGGGCCTCAACGTAACCAGGGCTATTTTTAATTCAGTTTTCGACCGCCCAAATCAGCGAAGGAGCCATCAGCAGTAATGACTATTGCCTCTTTTTAACACGCCCATCGAAAGAGTTATGATAGAGTAAAAAGAGAACAATGCTCTTTGGTCTTTGTACGAACCAATACAGCATGTTGAGCATTGTTCTAAGGAGGGCAAACGAATCACTCTTCAGGTGGTAGATTCGCAAAATGATCCCAAAAGATAAATACCAGAAATCTGATGGGATGATAAGGATATTTGAAAGTATTGATTGCCAACCAGCAACCCCTTAGTAATAGGTGCGCAATGTGGCTAGGTGCACACTGGGCTGTTCGCTGAAAAGCGGGCCACGATGCCGCTTTTTATTTGATGCACATGGTGAGTGGCTTATTTCCTTTGTGAAAGGTGGCTTTCAAATTTGTTGTTGGTTCGGTAATAAATGGGATGCAGTCAAACAGGTGTAAAGACTTGGCTACGCGTTATAGTAGGTATTCGGTGGTGGTTAAGTACTTTTTTGGTTTCCACTGGGTAGCAGGGCATGTAGGGGGCGTCGTGGAGCTAGTTGTTGGTGAGCGATAGGCCGGCCTCATGGCCAAGTAAGGCGATTTATTCTTCAATTTGGCTCGAGGGTGAATAGATTTAAGTTTGCGCTCTCTCAGGCCAATGATGTAGCCAGGTACCAAGCATTCACTTACGTTAGAGCGACAATAGGAGTGCCTTTAGCAGCACCTAAGTTCAGTTTGCTTGGTAAAAGCAGTTTATCTGCTATTTGTTGAATACGCAGGTTAGGGGCTGCCCCGTTTAAAAGCGTGACAGTGGGCGAGGTGGCCATTAATACATTTAACTATGAAAAATCCTGGGCATCATCGAAATGCATGCTGGCCATGTGCTGGCCAAAGATGTTAGGCCGTTAATCTTTTGGACGATCACAGTATGCATTGCCTTTAATGTTTCTTAAAAAGGGAACCCGGTCCGGTAGGTCTGATTCATATTGCTTTCCACTGGGATAATGGTGATCACATATTTGATGAAAAAATTATCCACGGCACGCGGTTTAGTTGCCGCCATTCCGCTTTGATATAGAGTGCATGAACCCAGTCTTGATCTCTGTTACCAGCCATAAAACCTCATTGATGGTCGCTAACCGGTTGTTTGAGGAATTGTGTGTTTTGCCCGAAGTGAAACACACACCATAAAGAGGATGCCGTGAATCGGGGCCTACTCTACGGGCTTTGCAGCAGACATCAGCCTTTACATATCTATAGTTAACACACCACTTATTTAGTTGCCCATTGCTCAATAGTATATTACCGGGTAATCGATCAGTATGAATAGGACTGAATACCAAACGGAAATTGAGAGTAGGTACGACTTGCTTGACTTGAAGGAGAACTAATAGGGAGTTACTTTTCAGCGGACTTAATGTTCGTCGTATAAAGGACTGGCCTAAACGTCCTCCCTGGTATTCAACTACACTGTTACGGTGCATTCATGCTCATCTGTCATTGGGCTTTTCTTGTGTAAAGCTTTCAGCGCTGCGGCGATTATTAATAAAAATAGGACTCACCATGTCAGAGTTTCGCGTTGTACCTTATCTAGAGCAACCTGAGTTGCTAAAAGAACTTGGCAATCTTGAAGAGGAAAGCTTCCCTGACTTTCTAAATGAAGACCCGGCATGGACTGAGGTGGCGCCCCATTTTTATCAGGAATTTGCTGCTTTCCAGTTTTTCATCGTTGAAGAAAAGAGCAATAAAGTGGTGGGTTTATGTAATAACGTACCGTTCAACTGGGATGATAACCCGGATAGTTTGCCCAGCTATCAGCAGATGATGCTAGGTGCCCTGGCCGACTGGCAGGCAGGTAACCACAAGCCCAACACTCTGTCTGGTGTACTGGTGCTACTGGACCCGGAATACCGAGGGCAAGGCCTGGTAGAAATGTTAGGGGGTAACATTATTGGTTTGGCCAAGCAGCACGAAATGACATCCATAATGGTGGCGGTACGCCCGACTCTTAAAGAGCAGTATCCCCTGGTATCCATCGAAGAGTACATCCAATGGAAAAATGCCGATGGCAAGATGTTTGACCCCTGGTTGCGTGCGCAAGCACTGATGGGCAGCAAGTTAGTGAAAGCCGAGCCTCAATCCACCGTTATTGACGGTTCTGTGGCGCAATGGGAAGCCTGGACCAAAATGACTTTTCCCGTGAGCGGCGACTACTGGGTACCTGGCGCCTTGTCCACTGTGCACATTGATTTAGAGAATGACCTGGGTCGTCATTACGAGCCCCATGTTTGGTATAAAACCCCGGTAGCTTAATACCTCCAACAGCCAGCAAGATTTTCAGCTTGGCTGTTCGATGCCACCATTATTCATTTTACCATGCTTGCGAGGCGCTCTTCATGGGTGTCCGGCGGATGGGCTTTTTCTCTCTGTGAACTACCGCTCTTGGTGGTCTCCATCTCACCCTTGAGCGTATGGCCCACATCGCACAGGGGTTTTAGTTAAATATTTGAGTATTGCAGGAAACACCTAAGGTTAGGGGCCTGGTGCCCGAGTTTAAAACACTATTTCTAAAAATAATGCCAAGTGTGAGGACATTTCGTGAATATATCATCGTACCGTTGGACTATATTAATACTCTTTACGGCCTTGGTGGGGGTGAACCAGATGCTGGTGATAAATTTTGCGCCCTTGGTTACCACTCTGCAGAGTAAATTTGGGGTAAGTGATTTTATGGCAGGTTTGCCTACACTGCTAAGTCCGATTACTTATCTTGTATTTGGTTATCACGCAGGCATTTCCCTGGATAAACATGGCTATAAAAAAGTGTTGTTGGCCAGTGCTATCTTGATGAGCATTTGCGGGTTTATGCGCATCTTTGAAATGAGTTATAGTGGATTGCTAATAGCGCATCTGGGGATTTCCATCAGCGGTGTGTATATTACCTGTGCCATTGCCAAGGTGGTGTGTGATTGGTTTGTGCCAGAAAAAATTGGCATGGCCACCGGTATTGTGATGGCAGGTTTGTTATTGGGCATAGGCGTGGGCGTGGGAGGTACGGCTGTACTAGTGGCTGAAATGGGCTTTTACGAGACAATGAAAATTTATGCGTTCACGGCTTTAATCATCACCATTTTATTTGTCTTTTTTGGTCGTGAAAATGTTCAGTTTGAAAAACACCAGGAGCAAATAAATGACCCGGATGCCACGGCCATGTTTAAAGACAAGAATTTGTTGATTGTATTTACCCTGGCATTTTTAGTCATTGGATCCCTTAACGGCTTCAATAATTGGTTTGAAAAAATAATGAGTTTAAACGGCTTTAACCCGGAACAGGCAGGCTATGTGGTGGCTATTTCATTGTTATTTTCTATTGTGGGCAGCAGCCTAATCCCTGTGATATCGGATAAATTGGGGCGCCGAAAACCTTTCCTAATTTTGTCCGCGTTGATTGCTATGTTGTTAACACAGCCCTTTTTAAGCACTACCGATATGAATACGGCGCTCAGTATTGCAGGTATAAGTGGCTTGCTGCAGTTACCCAGTTATACCTTGATTATTGCACTGGCAGCCATGTTTGCCGGTCCGGCCCGTGCCGGTATGGCCAATGGGATTGTGATGCTGGCAGGCAGCTTGGGTGGGGTGGTGATTGCCATATTAATGGAAGTCGTAGGTGGTTGGTTTGGTTGGCAGTATTCGGCATGGGTACTGGTCTTTGCGGCCTTCCTTACCTTGCTGACTATTTTTAAGTTAACCGAACCTGAGGTGGTGGTTAACGAATACGCTTAGTTTTCAATAGACTGATTTACGTGAGGTATGCGGCTTAGAGCCTTCGTTGTGTATGTGACCAAAACTCTAAGCTGTTACCTAGTGCTAGTAGAACAGCTACGGTAGCTAAGTTAAGTATGATTTAATTTCTCTAATTTCTCTATTACCTCGTTTTGTCCAGTAGACTGCCCATTACATTACAAACCTGGTTCGGGGCGAAACCCTTTCTGAAATTTACTCTAATAACTTACTTAAGACTAGCCAATAATTTCTATCAGCTTTATGGCCCATACTCACCGCCACTTCCTGTTAAGTCAAGTTTAAACCAGGAAGCTTGTATTGACCTGCTTGCATGCCATTGAAAGCTTACCCTAATAACCTGCTACTAGACTGGGAGCTTCATCAAGTCTCGAAATTAGCCTTTATGTCAGAGTTTAATCACAATAGCTAAATCCTAAATAGGGGGGGGGATTGATAAACTTTGAAAGTAAGTTTGCCTTGGCTTTAGGGAGGAGTTGCTTGGACAAGGGGCGGTATTCCTGTGAGGGACTGTAGGGTATAGAATAATACCTGCTAACCCAAAGCATGAGTCACAGTGGAATCTATGGGGGGATATAGGTAGCGGAGAATATTGATGAGGCCAGTTTTATCACTAGGGGGGTCTATTGTTGGCTATCCTAGTAAAATAGTGTCTTACTATTTTAAATGCAGTCGGAGGCTAAATACGGACGAATAATATGGCGGGATGTACACGTAAACGCGGTGAGGAAGGGAGACTACTCACCGCAAACAAGTTAACTCGCTATCTTTAACTTCTAACTTCTTCCTGATCAACGTTATCTACAACTTTAGATAACCAGAAATAAAGGATGGGCATGCCGATAATTTCTACACATATGGCCCATAGAACGTCTTCTGTTAAAATTACATCCAGGTTTAATTGAGTGAATCTAGAAAGCCCGCCAAGAAAAAGAATGGCGAATGACCATTTTAACAGATCTTGGTATCTTGTTAGGTTTTTTTGGGCAAAGAAAAAAATTACACCAATGCCCATCCAAACGCCACCAAAAAACCGGGTGTGGCTATCTACTATTTGAAACATGTATTCATCAGTTACCGTGAAATAACTTGTTTCCCCTAATAAACCTAGGGTGTTTAACCCGCCAAATGCACTGTCTATGCCTGAAAAAATGATGAATACGCCTAGTAAAGTTAATATAAGGTGTAATCCAATTTTAGCGTTATTGTTCATGGTTGATCTCCTTTTGGAAGTTGTATTAGTGTTATTCTTGTTGGTATCGAATAATCAATTCGACAATCATTTAGTATTGCAGTGAATAGCGCATTCTATTGGGCGTGTATTCAGTGCTTTGTAGTCTTCTTTTATGACTCCTGTCTGGTTGTCAGGAGTCATCAAGTATTTTTACTATTTTTCCAAGTCATCCATTATCAAATTGGTTAATTTGTAATGCATGGAATCCCAAAATGGTGCATAAAATTTCTGCTGGTAAACGGGGGATTTCTTGGCCTTTTGTAGATTTTCACAAATACGAGCATCCTCATTAAAGGCGCCCGAAAAGGCATTGGCTAATTCATTTACTACCGGCGCAAGATCCGATAATTCTGCATTCATTTGGTAGATTGCGTTTTGTTCTATCTTATTGGGGCCGTGAGGCAGAACTATGGCCACTTCAATAAATTGTGATGAAGCACTAAAATAGAAATTAGGGTATAAGGTTCCGAAGGTTTCCATGTTGGGTTGTATGTCCTCATTTTTTCCCAAGTGTGGCGCATCTATGATTGGGTAGGTCTTTAAGAAATCCTGGCGATCGTATGAAAGGGCCATGAATTTTCCGTCGATCAAACTTTTATAACTGGCTGTTTTATCTTCTTTAATACGGGGGACTTCAGGGCTCGCATTATATATTCCATGTACAAAATTCTCATGAAGTACATTTAAGCAGGCATTCTCGCATAGGGTTTTCCAGTTGGTGGCTACCTCTGAGGTGCTTATGTGTACATCACCGCTTTCATTTTTTCCTGGTTTGCAGTTACGCAAGTTGTACTCATGAGTGGAGCTAATGACTGGCGTAATGTACTCCTTAAAGTTTTCAGGGTTTTCCGAGAGGTTTATAAAGATGACGTTCATGAAAATATTGCTGTTAACCTCGATTAAGTCTACTTTCTTTCCCTCTAGGGCATTCAAATTTCCTTCGCGAGTGCCATCCCAATAGGGCGTTTTAAGTAATTTACCGTCGAGCTTGTATTCCCAACCATGATAAGGAACGGTTATCTTTTCTAGTCCTTTAGAGGATTCAATGGCTATCAGGCTACCATCGTATGGGCAAACATTATGGAAAACTCGTATCTTTAGGTCCTGCCCCCGTGTAGCCAGAAATGGCATCTCGCACATTTCAAACGGGAAGATGTCGCCAGGGTTAGTTAGTTGAGTGTCAAAAATACAGGCGATCCAATTATTTTTGTATATTTTTTCAATTTCAAATTGGTAAAAGTCATTATCCGTAAATGCCTTGGATGGCAAAGTGAGGGCCGTCTCGATAGGTCGGCGAGTACTGTCAATTTGAACTTGGCTCATCAAATCAGTAATTAACTTACTCATAGATATATCCTGTGGTTATTTAGGTATCTAGTTAACGATGACACCTATAAGAGAGATTTTTGATTAAAGATCAATAGCCTTAATATAGTAATGAAGCCCTTTTCATTAAATATCCAAACTATTAAGTGTAGTTACTTTTTAGCTTATGTTCCTTTGTAGTGATAGGGTATTGAAAACAAGCACTTAGCCAGTGGAGCAAAGGGGCGTGGGATTTTTATGATTGCTTTTGCCCGTAGTTACTCTAAATAGATGAGGAATGAATTCAAGCTGGTGATCTTTATTTGATTTTCGAAACCTTGCAATGGCAGTCTATTTTCGGTTGTTATATCTAATGCAGTTAACTAAAATCAAGCCGATGTCTTTGTATATTCAATGCTAATTAATTGAGCTAGGGGAGTGATGGGTGCAAGAAGTTCTACACGATATTGATATTAAGTTGTTAAAAATATTTCGAGTGGTGGCTAAACGTCAGAGTTTTTCCTTGGCCGCAGAGCAGCTTAATACTAGCCCGTCAAATATAAGTATGAATATGGCTCAGCTGGAGTCACGGTTGGAGATGCGACTGTGTGAGCGGGGGGTTAAGGGCTTTAGCCTTACCGAAGAAGGGCAGCGCATTCTTGATGCCAGTGAAGAGCTTTACCTGGCTATGGAGCAGTTTGTGGCCAGTGTGCGACTAACGGCCGAAAAAGGGCAGCATGAATTTCATATTGGGGTATTGGGCGAATCCATTATGGATGACAACATGCGCATCAGTGAGATATTGGCCGATCTTGAAGGGGGCATGCCTGGAGTTTCTTTTCACTTGGTGTTTGAATCGGCCGCTCGTTTAAAAGAGCGTGTGGCAGAAGGGGGCTTGCATTGTGCCATTGGCTATTTTAGTGAATTAAGCACCGCTTATCGGTCTCGTCACCTTTATACTGAGATACACAGGTGTTATTGCGGCAACGCCCATGAACTGTTTGGGTACGCGGATGACGACATTGATTTAAGCCAAGGTGCCATGGATAAATACCGATTAGCAGGTTACGACGACCTGACCGATGAAGAGCGAGATGTGATTCCCTGTTTGAAAAAATTTGATTCTTATTCCCGAACCAATGAAGGCATCTTGTCTCTTATTCGAACCGGGAACTATGTGGGTCTATTGCCCGAAAGTTATGCAAAATACTGGTGTGGTAAGGGGGATATTCGATTGATCGATAAGTCAGAGTTACAACTACCAGTGGAGATTGATGTGATCTATTTGGCGGCTAAAGAGGCTGACCCGGCTCTTAAAGCGTTGCTGTCTAGTATTGATAAATTTTATGCGCCGCAGGAAAGCGGTTGATCGCTCGTAAACATTCACTCAATGCCCTGTACTCTGTGGAGTCAGGGCATTGAGTGGATTTTCTCGAGCTAGGTAATTAACTCATGCAGGTGGTGGCAAACTCTTCGATTGTTAATTTAGGCGTCGACAGCTGTTCCCACGTGTCTTCAGAAATAAACTCTTCTTTTAGTTGCTCTACGAAACTGCATACATGTTTCATAAATGCTGCTGCATCATCAGGCAAACCCATCATATCCACTGCGGCGATGGGGTATTGTGCCACTTTACCTTCTGGATTAAATACCGTCATAAACCTTTGCGCGGCAGATTTAAAATCAATCCCTTCTTTACCCTGTACCGAATACTGCTTGTTATGCGCTACTGGGTTATCAATTGCTGCATAGATCGTATCGGCATAATCCGTGGTGTTGATATACCATAATGGATATTGGTCTACCTCACCCAGTACGGAAAATACATCATCCTGGATCCACAATGGAAAGGAGTCGATGAAGAATGAACAGTGGAAGAAAGTAAATGGGATACCCGATTCACGTACATATTTCATGCCTTCATCTCTAATCAGGCTGGTTTGCAGATATTCACCTTTTACCGAAAAGTCTTTTCTTAATTGTTCAATACCGGCAATCTGCAGTATTTGAGTGACGCCATTCTTCTTGGCGGCTTCAACAATATTTTTAACCCCTTCTCGCTCCTGGTAAAATGGCAGGGTGGTATCCAAGGTTTCGGTATTCAGATGGATGTAAAGGGCTTGTGAGCCCTCAAACGCCTTATCCAGGCTTTGCGGGTCTTCAACGTCGCCATACACCAGCTCCACTGATTCTGGCAGTAACTCTTTAGCCTTTTCAAGGTTGCGCACCACGGCTTTTACATTAACCCCTTGTTCAACAAGGCGCCTGATAATGTGAACCGACAAATACCCTGTCGCACCTACTACGGTTAGAAATTTATTTTTCATTGCTCTTGCCTCCAGTGGCTTGGAAAAGTAGATCTGAATAATACCCATGGCATAGCTGAGCCTACATCAGCCAGTTCTTACCTATTGTTAACGAACTCCTTATTTAGACTCCCTTGTTTAGGGGGGTATATTGATTGTAAGCGGGTATCTGTGGATATTGGGTTTCCAGGAATATGCCTAGCTATAGGGTATTACCTGATAAATGGCCCAGCCACAGTTAAGAGCTTATTAAAATGAATTCTCTTATGCCAAATTTTTCTGCTATTCCTTATCAAGTGCAGATAAAAGAAGTGGCTAGCTGTTGCTGTTTGTATGTTTTGAGTCACACCTGTGTGGCTGCTTGAGGAGTTAAAATGTCGATGAATAAACAAGATGTCCAGTTAGCCAAGGGGGCAATTTCCGGTAGTATCATCAGTAATTTCGCCATTTTTGCGGGGCCACTTTATATTGGCAGCCTGATGGACGGCTTGGGCTTTAGCGAAATGGAGGCCGGTATCGTAAACACTTTGGAACTGGGGGCTGTGGCCATCAGTTGTCTATTGATTTCCGGTTTTTTACCACGCTTGTCCTTGCGATATCTGGCAATGGCAGGACTGGGTTTAGCCCTTGCGGGGAATCTACTGTGCATGCTTACCACCGACCACTTATTGATAATGATGTTACGAACCTTGGCAGGCATTGGGGCCGGTTTTTGTTTGGCGTCCAGCGTTTCTCTGTTAGGTAGGATGGCCGATCCGGATAGGATGGTGGCCATCATTATGATCATAACCGTGTTACTCATGATTGCGGTATTTCCGGTCATGGCCTATGTAAAAGAGTTATGGATGTATGGCGGAATGATGGGCTTATATAGCTTGATGTTAGTGGTAATGTTTCCGTTATTTTTTTATTTACCGGTCAAGCCTCATGCGGGTTCTGCTGCTGATGGTGATCCTAAGGTAGATAAAGACTATGACCCTCGCTGGGTACTGGGCATCATGGGGGTATCGCTATTGATTGCATTTTGTGTGATTGAAAGCAGTGTATGGACTTTTAGTGAGCGCAGTGCAAGCTTCTTGGGAATGACGGAAGCGGATATAGGGGTGGTACTGGCTGTGGCACAAGCTTTTGGTTTGCTCGGTGGCGCAATGCCGGCCATTTTAGGTAATAGAATACCCTTTATTTACCCTGTGGTTGTGGGCGGTTTATTAATAGGATTGGCAGGCTTGTCGGTGTATCAAACCTCATCCCAACTCATTTATATCGTGAGCATGTGCATCTTCTGTTTTGGCTTCTTTTTGGCATTTCCCTATTTGATTGGCGCCTGCTCTAAGCTGGATGATGAAGGGCGTTGGGCTGCTCGTGCCTTTAGTCTTAATATGCTCGGTGGTGCCGCGGCGCCCTTTGTGGCAGCCTCGGTGGTAGCCGGTTGGGGTTATGGCGCATTGGGAGTCTTTTGTTTAATCATGGCTTTGACCTGTGTTGCCATTGCGGCTTTATTTTATCGAAAGGTGGTCAAAGCTATGCCCAAATTGAAGTTGGGTGTGGCGTAACAGCAATCGGTGTTAATTAGGCCGTAGAGAAGATGACGGTTTTCTCTTGGTGATTTTATGTTGATAATCATTGTTGATTATTTACATCATCGCGGCCTTTTCAATTACACCATGATTCATGGGGCCGCCAGTTACATCATGACAGACCTGTAAGTGGAATCCTGCCTACATTATAAAAACTCGCGAAAGATCTACATACTTCTTAAGTACTTACATCAGCCCGTGCTTACCTATTGTTAACATTCTCCTTATTTAGAGACACACATCAAACCGTTTATATTGGTAATACAAGTTCACTATGAACCCAGCGGGTCGACTTGGTATTAAAGAGTCTATGCCGTTTGTGATTCCTTTCCATATTGATGACTTGTCACGCCCCTAGGGGAGCCAATAACAATAGGTTTTTTTATGCCAGTTAATAAACAAGATATTCAGTTAGCAAAGGGTGCCATTTCGGGGACCATTATCAGCAATCTTACGATTTTTGCTGGGCCCCTTTATATAGGTAGCCTGATGGACGGTTTGGGTTTTAGTGAACTGGAGGCCGGCCTGGGCACGACGCTGGAGTTGAGTGCGGTGGCCATCAGCTGTTTATTAATTGCCAATTTCTTACCACGATTGTCCTTGCGTTATCTGGCAATGGCCGGCATGGGCATTGCCCTGGCGAGTAATCTATTTTGCATGTTCACCACAGATCACCTAACGATTCTAATGCTACGCACTGTGGCAGGTATAGGGGCAGGTTTTTGTTTGGCTTCCAGCAGCTCCTTGCTGGGCAGGATGGTTGACCCGGATAAGATGGTAGCCATTATGATGATGGTAACCGTTATGGTCATGATGATGATTTTGCCTGTCATGGGGTATGCAAAAGAGTTGTGGATGTACGGCGGTATGATGGGCGTGTACAGTTTGGTGCTGCTAGCCTTGTTTCCTTTGTTTTTTTACTTGCCCGCAAAACCACATGCCAAAAACGAAGGTGGTGTGGTTCAAGTAGACAATAACCAACATTATGACCCTAAATGGGTGTTAGGAATTATGGGGGTTGGACTACTAATTTTATTTTGTGTGATCGAAAGCAGTGTGTGGGCCTTCAGTGAGCGCAGTGCCAGTTTCCTGGGTATGGCGGAAGCGGATATAGGAATAGTATTGGCCAGTGCACAGGGTTTTGGTTTGTTAGGGGCAGCCATGCCGGCAATTTTGGGTAATCGAATGCCCTTTATTTACCCGGTGGCGATTGGCGGTCTATTAATTGGCCTGGCAGGTTTAACTATTTATCAAACATCCTCTGAATTAATTTACATCATTGGCATGTGTGTTTTCTGCTTTAGTTTTTTTATGGCCTTTCCTTACTTGATTGGCGCGTGTTCCAAGTTGGATGATGAAGGGCGTTGGGCAGCACGGGCTTTTAGCTTAAATCTACTTGGCGGTGCCGCTGCACCCTTTGTAGCAGCCTCAATTGTGTCGGGGTGGGGTTATGAAGCCTTGGGGACCTTTTGCCTAGTGATGGCTTTGATTTGTATTGCAATAGCTGTTTTATTTTATAATAAAGTGACCAAGGATGTGGCTGGATTGGAGCTTAAAGCGGCGTAACGGCTTTTGTTAGGTATCACTCAGGGGGGGCGATTTATTATGCCTTTTGAACCTAATTCAAGAGGAATGGTTTGAGCGATAATATTGGATTGTCGCAGGATTCCGAAAGGCCGAATGTATTGTTAGTTGAAGAAAGGGCTATATCTTTACCAGTCCTGTTTATTTCTTTAGTAAATGCCAAGGAACGATATGTCATTTAGTTTTAAGCAACTCCGTTATTTTAGCGCCGTGGTGGAGACCGGAAAAGTGTCCGGTGCCGCATTGGCGGTAAATATTTCACCGTCTTCGATTACCGAGGCGATCAAGGGGCTTGAGCACTTCCTGGGTGCTGAACTGTTTAGACGAACTCGTACCGGTTTGGAACTCACCCCGGAAGGCTATCGCTTTCATGTTTATGCTAGCCGTATTTTAAATGACGTGGAAAGTGCCCGTCATTCCATACGAGATGATAAACAGGCTATTGAGGGCACCATTCGCATCTGTACTACGGTGACAGTGTCCGGCTATTTTCTGTCACGCTTACTGAAAAATTTCAAACGATTGTTCCCCAAGGTTGAATTGATAGTTGAAGAAAGTACTCGCGAGGAGATCGAAGATAAAATTGAAAATCAGAATATCGATTTGGCCATCCTTTTGGTTTCCAATGTATCACCGGAAAAACAGTTTAATATAGTGCCTCTGGTTCGTTCTCAGCGCCGACTCTGGGTGTCTGCCGATCACCCGCTATTAAAAACTGAAATCGTTACCCTCGAGGATGTGGCTAGGGAGCCCTATGTGCAATTAACCATGGATGAAGCGGCTAGAACCTCCGCCTCTCTTTGGGGCAAACACAACCTCAATCCCAATGTCATTATGCATACCAGCTCGGTTGAAGCGGTGCGAAGTTTGGTGGCGACAGGTGCTGGTGTGACCATTCTTTCCGATATGGTGTTTCGTCCGTGGTCGGTAGATGGCGACAGAATTAACACGCTTGAAATAAAGGAGTCAATTCCATCAATGGACGCCGGGCTGTTGTGGTCAAAAAATAAGACAGATAATGACTTGGCTAAATGCTTTATTGATTTTTGCCGCTTACAATATAGCCCCGTAAACTAGTAAAATATTGTGGACTTGGATTGATAAGTTCTCTTGGTGCTGAAAATGTATTTAATATCGGTTAGTTAGGTCTCGGTAATATTTCTTTACGAATAATGAGCGCCCCACTTTGTAGATAGATTCAAGGTGTAAGAGCTAAATATATTTATGGACTTTTCTACGAGTGCAAAGGTACTTAGATAATTATTAAGCTCGGTTAACATCCATGTGTATAAGCGCCTAGGTTTGCCAGGTTCTTAATTCTAACTCCTGTTTATAATTTAATTAAATTTACAGCCCAGCATGAATTAAAGTGGCGAACGAAAGTCTAAAGTAGGTGGCAGTGGGGCAGTGTATAGCCAATAAGTAGTCCATTCTCTTGGTGATGGGAACTCTATTAACTAGATTAGTTTGGCGAGGAATTCGCCTTCCATTTTTATTATGCGTTGCGTGTGTAAGAGGGCGAGTAAGGCATCTTATGGAAAGATAGTTGGCCAGGTCTTATAGTGACCTGGCTATATCATTTTCATTAAGCTAGCGGAAATTTTCCACTTTACCTTTATAAAGGGGGCCTGCTGTATGGGGGAAGGATGTTGTTAAGGTGCCGTCTTCATACGTCACCGTAATGTGATAATGGTAACCGCGGCCATCATCATTATCATGGCCATTATGCTGGTCCAGCTGGTTACCCACGGCTTCTGCTTGAATGTAATAAAAACCTTCATAGTAAAAACCAAGGTCGGTAGGATACCTATCTGGACCGACTGTGATTTCTTCACCAATATCCGGGCCTTGCTCTACACTTGCGTTAACGCCCTGACTGATATGGTATTCATCGATTAAAATGCAAGTTCTCTCACCCTCAGTGGCGCAGCCACCTTCTGATTCTGGCGCGCCGTAATCCCGTTTAGCCCAGCCGCTGACGGCTAGTTCGCCATTGCTTTCATAGGGACCGTAAATAGGATAGCCATCGAAAATATAGCCGTAGATGGGGGAGTGATCTGTACCATTATCGCCAAGCATATTAGCCAAGCAGCTGCTATAGAAATGATGGTGATAGGTGCCGTTTGCGCCGGTATGGCCGCCGCAAATATCAACGGCATAATATTCTGCTTGGGCTGCCAGTTGATACCAAATGTCGCTTCCATAGGATTGGCCATCCCCCCAGCCAAAGGTGTGGGTGCCATTTACCATTAAGCCCACAGGGCCCAAATTAGTGCTGCAGCTTTCTGCGCTTTCCTCTGGTTCAGAGGGAAAATTCAGCGATATGTTTTGATCGGTTGGGCATTCAGGTCCAAACGGCCAGTATCCGATGCCGCCGGTGTCTGAACAATTGGTAGAGTTACGGTTGTCATAGCCAATATCGCCACCAAAAATCACTGTATCGCCGACTGAAGCTGTCGTAACCCCTGCGCTAAAATCGTGGCTAGCATTTGGCCTGCTGTTTAATGAGTTGATAATATCTTCGGTCATCACGACTTCATAACCTGGAATACCTGAGGCTTCAACATGAATATAATTAATCGCGTCAACGGTTTTCTCTTCGGCACTTTGAACGTTTATAAGTACCCCCAGGTTGCTGATGGCGGATTCGAAAATGGTGGTGGATCGTCCACTGGAATTTATGATCCAGTCTGTTGCCTCGTCATAGTCGGGGTCCACTGTTACAGTAATAGAATCAGTAACGGCGTCATTAACACCATCCTCGACCGAAATTTTAAATATCAATTCTTCTTCTGAGACTGCATTAGGGGCAGTAAAACTGGTGCTGGTGGTAGTGCTGGTCGTCAGGGCTACGTCTGTACCTGAGATTTTGGTCCAGGTGACAGTAGTTGCACCATCATATGTGACGGTAGCCGATAGTGTTACACTGGCCAAATTAAGCACGGTAAAATCGGGTCCTGCATTTACAGTGGGGATTGCGTCAGTTGAATTACTATCATCTGAATTGCTTTCACTTCCGCTGCCGCAAGCTGTCAGCAATGCTCAGATCCCAACTGAAAATATTAGTCGAATTGGCCATGGTGTAATTTTCATATATTTACCCTCCTCGGGTTTGATTAGTCGTTAAATTTAGCAAGTTTTGGGTGTTATAAATGTGCAAAGATTAAGGAGGTTCCTGCCTCACCTTGTTTCTGGATGCCATAGATTTGAAAAGTAATAAGCCAGTGGTTTTAGCGCTTATTTATTTTTCTTGATATGATATTTTTGTGTGTTTCGCCCGCCAGTTATTCTATGGGATTCATGTGTGGAGTTATAAGGAACTGCCATCTGTTTTTATTGGAAATACGTTTTGACATGCATGAATTGAAGTAATAGCAGATATAGAATTAGTGTAATAAACATGGTGAGGGCCTAGTTAATTACTGTGTTCTATTAGATTTTTGGAATGCTATGGTCAAAAAAGATAAGTGTGGAATTGATGGGGTAAATGGCGAAAGAATAACAAAAATGACTCTAATTAAGTGCATTTAATTTAATTGTCCATACATTGCCATTCTAGTATGGACAATTAATCGGTGACTTAATTTGTATCGTTAAAATGGCAAGCTATACAAGATTCGCATATTCGTACAAATCTTTTGACTGAAAATAAATGATTGATTAACGCTTGCCACTACGACGAAGGGCCGAGGTGGTAAATTGTTTACGCTTCATGCTTAGAGCGAATACATAAGGATCACGTTCTTCATTGCTTAGCTCTGCCATGTAGCGACCCGAAATGATGTCGTAATACAAGTAGGCTGAGTACCAAGGGGCGTCGGCGCTCACAAACTGCATGGCATGACCTTCCGCTAAGCGCCATAGGCTACCACGGCTATCATAGTGATCGGCAATGGCTATCTGCCAGGAATCTTCATCGACATACAAATCACGTTTTGCGTAGATGTGGCGTGAACCATCCTTAATAGTGGCTTGTACGTGCCATACTCTGTGCAATTCATAGCGGGTGTAATCCTGGTTAATGTGACCCGCACCAATGATGTCATCATAATTAGCATTTTGATCGATTATTTTGTAAGAGTTGTAAGGAATGTACATCTCTTTCTTACCTATTAGCTTCCAGTCATAACGGTCAGGTGAGCCGTTGTACATATCGATTTGATCAGAAGTACGCAAGCCATCAGCATCTGGGGAATCATATCCAATCTGCGGGGCACGACGAACACGACGTTGACCAGCGTTATACTGCCAGGCTTTTCTTGGCTCATCCACCTGGTCAATGGTTTCATGTATCAATAGTACATTACCGGTTAGACGGGAAGGGGCTTTAGTGTGTGTAGCGTAATAAAACAGGATGTTTTTATCTTTTTTAGCGTCATAACCACTCTTTAAATACTGAGGCATGGCCAGTGTTGCACGGGTTTTTATAGCCATATACGAGCCATCGCGTTCTACCGGTAAAGAGGCGGTATTAGATACCATGTTGCCGCCACGGAAACGTGTAGTGTGGTTCCAAACTACCTCTAAAGCACTCTTTGGGATGGCAAATGGTACGGTCTCATCAAAGTTGGTTAAACCGTTTCCGCCGTCCAGTAACTCAGAGGTAGTAGCATTCTTTTTGGCTTTATCTAGTACATGGTCAGGAAAGCTTGCGGTTCTGTGAGTTTTATAAATAGGCATCGTGTAAGTATCAGGATGCTTTTGAAACATGGCCAGCTGACCAGCTGATAAGTTACCTTTGTACTTTTCAACATTTTTTGCAGTAATTACAAAAAGAGGTTTTTCAGATGCGAAGATATCTTTAAAAGGATCAGTCTCGGAATTTTTTTCCAAACCGCCCGTATATGCTGGAATAGTACCGGCAGCGTTGCCTGCTTTTTCTGCACCCATAATGGTCAGTTTCTGTCCCAGGTGACTGGCTTCTTGTTGGCTGACTTTTGCGTAAGCCGCACCTGATACCATGGCAATTGCCACCAGCGAGGCGCTAAGTGTTATTTTTTTCATTGTTACCTCTCAATGCCAGCCCAGGGGCTGGCGAATAATTATTATGAGTGAGAATTAAAATTGCATACCAATAGATACCGATGCGTAGTCACGATCACTAAGAGAATCGTTTTCATCACCGTCCAGGCGTGTATAAGAGATAGAGCCATTGTAGGTGTTTTTATAACTGGCACCCAAGCTAAGGCCAATACGGGTGTTACCTTCTTTAAAGCCGCTACCTAATACGCTAGCTACCCCTTCAACGTCTTGGCTTACAAACAGCGATGGAGTCAAGCCTACGCCAGAAAATGCATCTGGGTACTCCGCTTCCACAATCGCACGGTAACCCCAGGCCGATTCGGTTACGGTGTCAGTCATAGCTGCGGTGACTGAACCGTCATATCGAGTGACGCCATTTTCATCAAAACCGTGAACATAGGTGTAGCCCACCTCACCTACAAATACTACGCTGCTAGCACCTAGAACTTGATCAAAGATTTGAATGGCGGTTAGCTGAGCTTGTGAAACATCGTATAAATCGAAGCCATCAAGAACGACCCCATCGTTGTCATCTGTAAAGGTATTAAAGTATTCATTTGTGAGCGGTATCCCAAGTGTTTCCAATCCTTGTTCAAACTCGGCAGCTACGATGCCACCTGTGAACTGGTAAGAGTTAATGAGGAAGGGGGTATCTAATTGGTGACTGATTTCACCGGATACGGCTACGCTGCCCAAGGTAGTGGCAAAACTTATACCTGCAATTTTCATATCCTCAGGGTATTCAACAGAAAAGTCTGTACTAGCTGTATTTATGTCAAGTATGGAAGCTGCTGCTACATCAGCACGTAATGCCTCAGCATCGTCTGTGGACAAACCCAAGGTGTCTAAATACGCCGATACGCCATCATTAATTGCATTATAAGTTGCTGTATCGGTTGTATTTAGCGCTGCTAAGGATGCACCGCTCGGATCAAAAAAAGCGGCTGTAAGGCCTGATATGTTATTTAGAGAACCTTGACGATGCAAAAGAACTGGATTACGGCTATGAATGTTCATGGCATAAAAGCCAAACTCGGTGTCGAGCTCTTCCGACATGTAGCGTAAGGCAATACCAAACTGGCCGTCGGCACTTGGGCGAGTTTCAAAGTCAGTCTCTGCAGCGACAATTGGCAATGAAAGGGACGAATCGCCTCCCTCTATAAATTCACAAGTGCCCCCTTTGCTGACAAAGTCCAAGGTACTGAAGTAGGTGCCACATGCGTCTAAGACGGTTTCACGGAATTCCAGTTGGTAAAATGCTTCGGCGCTAAAATTATCGGATAAGCCAATGTTAATATAGGCCATATTTACTGGAATAACTGCTTCTTTAATTTTAGCACCTGGGCGGTTAAAGGCACTTAAGTCAAAGGAGTTAATGGAATCAATACTGCCCACTATGAAAGTGCTTTCACCCCAGCTTACAACCTGTTTACCCAAGCGCACGTCTACAGGTGTGTCTAAAATATCAAAACTGGCGTATGCAAAGGCGTCAAGTATTTCGGCACCGGAAAACTTGGCCAGATCGTGATAGCCAGTGTCATCCAGGCTGTCGTCATTCTTTAGTGCGGCATCGTACCAGTACTTGCCGCGCACAAAGGCACCGTAGTTTTCATAGTTAATTTGCAGGTCGTGACTGCCTTTAAAGATCTGGGAGAATGCATCGTTTTTCTCGTAGTTGTCATCCCCTTGGTTAATATTAGGGTCGTTTAGAATTGCTTGATCCTTTTCTTCCATGCGCCAGCTGGAGCCTATGGATATTTGGCTGTCTAAATTGGCTTCCACGCCGCCAGCATAAAATTCAATGCCTTGTGCCTGCGCGGCTGTGATAAAGAGAATAGAGGCGGCTAGATAGTTTCTTTTACCGAGCCCCTTAAGGGCATGTTTTGCAAGCATGATTACCTTCCTGTTTTTATTCTAATACTCATGGGTTATACCCCTTGAGCGAAGTCTATCGAGCACGGGTTAGTGCCGATTTTACTTTCGGAGAACACACTAAACTTATTTTTTATTAGGGTATATTTTGCTTTTCCGAATGTATGATTTCAAAAAAATGAATTGACCTGACTTACAAGTGAAAATATAAATTAAGCTAATTTATTGACGGCTCTACTTTTACTATGAAGGTTGGTGGCCATATTTAATATTGAATAGTTTTATTCCTTAGTGAACGTTAGTTAGGGAGTTTTAATATGCTGTGTATTTGTCTTACACGAGAGTGGGTGAGTTTTCGGTATTTCATATTTATGAAGGTTTGTCTAATGCTGGTTATTCGCCCAAGATTCAAAAAAATGGCGAGGGATTAAAGTACGAAAGTTTTTCTTGCTTTGATTACAAAAAATTATAGAGGCGATTATGATAAATAGATCACTAAGTACAATGTTGGGCCTTATCCTGGCCGTCAGCTTATCTTTTGTGGGCGTCAGCCAGGCAGATTCCATTGATGATTTTAACGCTAGCTGGACAGGCAAAGCCCTGGATAAACAAAGGGCCTTGGACACTTATGCCCCTATCATTGACAATAACATTCTAGGCTCCCACAACACCTACAACTCAGAGGCTTACTCTAGCTGTAACGTTACTGTGGGTTGTCGTTATCTTGACCCTCAGCAAAAATATTCCATTAAAAATCAGTTGCGCATGGGGGCGCGTTTTATTGAACTGGATGTGCACTGGACCGCTAAAATGGAAAGCCTGTTCTCCTACCCTAATCGCTTATTATTATGTCACGGGGTATGCAGTCTCAATGATAAATATGCCACCGAAGGGTTTGATGAAATAGAAGACTGGCTAGCAGATGACAGCAGCCGGGATGAGGTAATTATTTTATACATTGAAGACGCCAGTGATGGACATCACAATGACCTTTATAATCAGATGAATGACCGTTTTGGCGATAAAATTTATGCCAGTGGTGGCTGCGGTAATATTCCCGACAGCTTAACCAAGGCTGATGTGTTGGCGGCGGGTAAACAAGTAATTCTATACAAAGACGGCGGCTGTTCCAGTAATACAAATATGGCCAGCACTGCCTTTACCGGAATGGGTAAGGTGGGCCGCATCTGGGAAGATTCCACCACCATTGGCACCATTGGTGAATTTTTTAGTGGTGGTATCGACAGCATTACGGCTTCTGAAGTGAGTGAGGCATTTGAAACCGGTGCGAACGTGGTCAATCTTGATGATCTAGTGATGGACGATGGCCGCATCAAAGCCGCTATCTGGAGCTGGGATGGGAACGAGCCTAATAACTCAGGCAATCAAGACTGCGCGGCACAATGGGGAAATGGTCGTTGGGATGATAATTCCTGTACTGGGCAATTTTCCTATGCTTGTGAAGACAGCAGCGGAAATTGGTTTGTGCCAGCAAATACCAAAGGGGCTTGGGCCAATGGCGACAGCGTGTGTGAAGCGCAAGGTGGCAGCTTTAGCGTGCCCACCAACAGCCAAGATAACCAAGCGTTAAAAACCGCTAAGGATGCTGCGGGTTACACCACAGCTTGGTTAAATTACACCGATGCCGCCAGCGAAGGGGATTGGCTGGTGGCGGGGAAAAGCACCGTATTTTCAGAAGTCTTACCCGGCTCTTTTAAGTTTACTGCCGGTGACTTCGTATTAAAAGCGGGCGAATCCATTACCACCAAAACCCGATATATGGTGATGCAAAACGATGGCAATTTTGTCATTTATAAATACGGCAATGGCACAGTGGGGAGCGCTCAATGGTCTTCTGGTACTAGGACCGATAGTGGCGGCAGTAGCTACAAAGTGGGTTTTCAGGGGGATGGTAATTTAGTGGTGCGTAACGGCAGTGGCTCGGCTAAATGGGCCAGCGGTTCCAACCCATCGGGGCAGTACATGTATTTGCAGGGGGACGGTAACCTTGTGATTCGTAATTCTTCTGGTGGCACTGTCTGGGCGGCTGGCAGCAACTAAAGCCCTGCAAACATCTAATGTTATTTCTATATAACGTTTAAGGCCGTTTTAATTAACGGCCATCCATGCTTTGAATAACAGAGACAAATGTCATAAGCCAAATACCACTGGTGTTGTTATGTGTATCAACAAATAACCTATAGAAGTTAAGCACCGCATTTGGCAACAGTGCACTTGTTGAAAACGCCCTGAAAGCTTTCCGTAATGCAGTTTTCATTCATCAATAAGTCCACCTGACGACTTCATGCCTAAATACACAATAATTATTGTCTTATTTTTCTTAATATCATGGCCCATGTTTGATGCTGTGGTGACTTATAAAGTGCGGTAAGAATAACTTCCTTATTCAAAGTTTACCGAGTCTGACTGGCTGTGGTGCATAGGCCCAACAAGAGGAAGGTGTACGTCTTCCACCGACACCTTCTTTTTCTCCTTGCTAGGAATAGTAAACAACAGGGCGGCTATTAAACACAAATCGGTGATTGAAAAATGGTACACTGAGCCGGTTGAATATCCTGAGAGACATGATGGACGGTAATACCAAAGACAACCCAGGGCGCTTTCGCATTGCTGATGTGGCCAACCTTTGCGGGGTGAGTGCGTCAACATTAAGGTCCTGGGAGCAACATGGCTTAATTAAACCAGAATACACAAACACAGGGCAACGGCTGTATTCGGATGCCAACCTGGAGCAGATTCGCGATATCAAGAGGTTGCGTGTGGTGCAGGGCTTGAGTCTGACTGCCATTCGCGCCATGCGTGGGCGGCAGCCAGATAGCGAGCAAGGTAAAGACTCTTCCCCTGCATCACCACCAGCACAGCTGCGTGATGCAGGAGGCATTGGTCCCAGGTTAAGAGTGTTGCGTAAAGAGAAGGGCTTAAGTCTGCGAGAGGTGGCCGCTAAGACTGGCCTGGCAGCTTCATTTATAAGTACCTTGGAGCGTACATCGTTAGGGGCGTCGGCCACTAGTATTCGCAAGCTTGTCGCTTGTTTAGATACCACTGTTTTTGAGTTGTCATCACAGGTGAAAAGTCTTCATCAGGATGGAAACAGTGGTGTGGTTCGAAGTGAAGAGGCCCGTGTTGTACCCATGTTGGGCCCAGACATTCAAATTGAACAGCGGGCGCTTCGAGGCGCTATGATGGATTGTCAAAAGTGGATTTTACAGCCGGGCAGTGAAAGTGAAGAGGCTTACGCCCATGAGGGTGAAGAGTTTATTTTTGTACTGCGCGGTAGTCTAGAAATTAATCTGGATGTTCATGAACGGCACGTATTGAATTCCGGTGACAGTATCTATTTCGACAGTACTCGAGTCCACTCTTGGCGCAATTCTGGTGAAGAAGAGGCCGAAGTTATTTGGGTTAACACGCCGCCTTCTTTTTAAAGCAGGCAGGTTACCGCCATTTAAAGCAGTAAAATACCTGGCTCTGTTTGATGAATATCTATTCAAAAATTACAAATGTCTTGCGCACCGTTTCACGAATATCCCAGGTACCCTCGCAGCCTGCCGGAAAGAAAATGGCATCGCCGGCCTTAATTTTAATGGGTTCTTGGCCATCTGGCGTAAATATACACTCACCGGCTACAAAATGGCTGAATTCACTTTTGAGAATTTGTCGGCGCCAAATACCCGGTGTGCATTCCCATACTCCAGATAAAATGTCTTGGTTTTCTTTATCTTCGTTAATGGCTATTCGAGTTGCTGCAATCTTCTCGCCTATGGGTTCTTTCACCTGAATGGCACTATCAAAAGAGGCATTGTCGGCGTTCATAATGATGGGTTTCATGGTTTTAATCCTAAGTCTTGTTAAGGGTTATTCTGATTTGTCTTCGAGGCCAGTGGGAGCAAGGTGAACCAGGGCTTTATCCCAAATCCGCGGCTTGACGCCTGCCGCCTCTGCTCGCTCCTTTCTTTGTACCGCCCCACGCACCAAGGACCCGCCCATATAACGAATGGGTTCCGGTGGAAATTTCTGAACTTTCCGCTCCACCAGTCCACACTGACTCCATTCATCTTGTAAACCCAGCGCTAAACTGGATAAAATTTTGCCGCCGATGCGACTAGGGCCCACTCCATTTCCACTCCAGCCAATGCCGTAAAAAATATGTTTTGCACCGGGCAGGGCGCCCAATACGGGCAGGCTGTCATAGGTGCGATCGACTGCCCCAGACCAGGAGCTCTCAACTTTTACGTCTCGCAGCATAGGGTAAACGCGACGAAAGTCAGATTCGGTTTCCATGGAATCGGTGGTATCAAAATCAAATCGTGAGCCAATATTGCTGCCAAATCCTAGACCGCCCGTGCCCTTGCCAAAGGCAATGCGGCCATCACGGGTGGTGCGGTAGTAATTGACCATTAACTGTGAATCTGTGACGCCTTCTCCCCCTGTCCAGCCGATGGACGATAAGCGCTCGGGAATGGCTTCTGTCATGAGCACAGTGCTGGTTACGGGCACGATGAGGCGACTTAATTCGGGAATTTTAGCGGCCCAAGCATTGGTGGCGATGACCACGCGCTTTGCTGTTACACGGCCACCGGGCGTCATTAGGTTTACTGGGCATTGTCGATCAAAGGAATTGACCGGGGTGTTCTCGAATATCTGAATGCCACGCTCAAGCGCAACACGGCGCAACCCTGATACCAGTCTTGCTGGCTGCACGGTAGCAGCATTGGGGTCTAACACTCCGCCTAAATGTACCGGTGACCCGGTTCGCGTCTTAACCTCTTCTGGAGTGAGGTTCTTAAAAACGGAATGCCCCAGTTTTTCGCAGATATCCACCACGCCTTTCCAAGTATCCAGTTGCGCCGAAGTGGTCGCCGTCCATAACCAGCCGTTGCGCTGATAATGGGCATCTATGCCATTATCATCACAAAACTCACCTATCTCTATTCCTGCTTTTGCAGATGCAGTTGCAAGGCGAATGCCTTCATCTTTGCCGAAGTTACTGATCAGCGAGCTTATTTTGGGCCACCAGGACAATACAAAACCGCCGTTACGCCCAGAGGCGCCAGCGCCGCATACATCCTTTTCAAGAATAGTAACCCTGGTCTCTGGGGATTTTTCAATAATTTGCAGCGCAGTCCATAAGCCAACGAAGCCGCCGCCAATGATGGCAACATCAGTATGAATATCGCCGTAAACGGCTTCTGTGGCCGCCAGTTCGCTACCTAGTTCTTTCAGCCAAAATGCCCGTTTCATGTACTGCCCTCATAGCTATGTGTTGGTGCCTGATATTCCAACTTAGGCTTTACCCGATGGCGCACTCATCTCATTCAATGCGCTCAATCCAGAAATTTAGGATGATGAAAATACACGTGAGGATTTTTGGGCTATATCAGCACTTACTCCGTGTATTTTGCGAATAATATTTAACTTGCAGGTGTTCTGCAAGAAAAATAAAGTAAATATATAGGGTTTAAAAATTTTTTAAAGTGGAGGAGAGCGCTTTTTTGATTATAATTTCTTATAAATCAATGGGTTGTGTGGCTCGATCTAAGTGGTTTCCTTTATATGAAAGTTAAGTTGAATATGAGTTGCAGAAAAAGTGGTAGGAAGTTACTAGTAGGGAGACTGGAAGTAGGGGGGGCAATATGTGTGCTTTATATGACAAATGAAGTGAAATGGACTTGTTTTAGAGAAGATCATTAAGGCAATGAGCGCTGAATTTGCCTGCCTTCCTGAAGAGCGAGGTGGATGTTCATTATCCAGGCAAGCGGGCTTTTAAAGGTTAATGGGGTTGCAGCTAGGACTTGGAAGAATTGCTTGTGTTCATTAATAGGCATTCATTGAAACAGTTTATGATTTGCGAGTTTTTATTTTGCTTGCGGGATATGGCACTTAAAGTATTGGTATAACCATAAAGTGATTTGAACAGGGGTTTAAGGCGTTGATCCAACCCCCAGCTACTGACCAGGTGCCTGGGTAACATACCAAGGTAATGGCCAGTTAATATGAGTGTGGTGCGTGCTTCTTGGTGGTGGGCGTTGGCTTGGGTTTTCCATTGGCGCATGTCCGGGTGAACCTCACGGCCGGGCATTAAGCGAGGAGATTGTACAAACTTATATTGAAGCAGATCTTCACTGGCAATATCTTCCATGCTTTTTTCAAACAGGGGATGGCCCTCGCCGCAGTAAAGATACATTTGCTCGTCATATAGGGTAAAGCTTTGCAGTTCGTTATATTTATGGGGTAACACGGTTACGCCAATATCTATTTTTTTATCAAGCACCGCCGAGTTCACTTCATCGGAAGCCATGGTGGTGATTTGTACTGCCACCTCCGGTGCTATTTCACTAAATCGACTTAAAGCGGAAACGATGCAGGAGTCAGGCCCGCCTAACATGTGCTCGGCAAACCCCAAATGCAAGTGACCTAAAATGAGATTGTGTGACTGATTAATTTGGTTTTGAAACTGATCCACCGCCCCTAACAATTCCAGTGTGGCCTGGTAGACAACGTTGCCTTGTTCGGTGACGGAAAACCCCCCTCGGCCCCGCTCGCACAGGCGCATGTGCAAACGCTTTTCCAGGTCGGAAATATAATTTGATATGGTGGAGTTGGCTACGTTCAGGCTGATTTCGGCAGCGGTAAAACCCCCTGCATCCACAACAGATTTGAAGACTCGCAACAATCGTAAATCCACATCGGCCAGTTGGCCCGGGATGGCAGCTTTCTTTAAACCCATACTCAGCTCCAATTGCTATTGGGTATCCAATTGTAAATATTGCGAAGTAATTATATATGCAAAAAATAGGCTGTCTATAAGCTCTGCTGAGTTACATTGTAATCAGGATGGGTTAACCATTGGGGCGCTCACACATTATTTATGAGTACTCCGCACCTTATTTTATTTTGTTCTAACGCAAATATAATCATTGAAGTCAGGTGATTCAAGGCGCATTGGAGACCCTGAGTCTTTACTGGATAGGGTAGGGGATTGTAATCCGCCTATGGCATAAGTAGGGATAGGAAAAAGTATAATATGACATTAAGCACTGGCTATTAAGCTTTATTTTAGTCGCCTATGGCCATCATTTTATATAACTTAAAGGTCCGAAGAGTTAATGAAATATGACATAAACGAATACATTAATTACCCTTGAGGCATGGGGCTCAGAGTAACACCTAATGCACAGCGCTCTTGGGTTTACTCATCATGCGGTGAGGCAGGCCATGTGTTCTGTTCTATACTGAGGGGAGTCCCACGTCGGCACAAAGGTGTGTGCAGTGAAAAAAAATTCACTGGTGTTTCCGTTGTTAGTTGTCATCGCCCTAAATCCGACCAAATTGTTCGCAGAAGTGAATTTGGATCACCTGTTTGCTTTATCCCTGGAGGAATTGTTAAAAGTTAAGGTGATCGGGTCAACCCTTACGGAAAAGGAACTTAAAAACGTCCCCTCCGCCGTCACTGTCTTTACCCATAAGGAGATAAGAAATTTAGGGCTGGACTCCCTGGATGAGCTGATGAATTTGGTGCCTGGTTTTCAATCTTTTCGCACACCCAGTACGTCATTGGATTTCCCTTTCTCTTCCCGGGGGCGCAGCATTTCTGGTGAAGGAACGGAAATATTGATACTGGTGGATGGGATGCGGATTGCGCAGCCCCGTAACAGTGGCAGTGTTGTTGCGGCGCCAAAGTACCCTCTACAACACATAGAGCGGGTTGAATTCATTCGTGGCCCAGGTTCGGCTGTGTATGGGTCCAATGCTATGATGGGCGTGGTTAATATCATCACTAAATCATTCGTCAATGAAGTGAATATTAGTTACGGCAGCTTTAATCGCCGCAAGGCGCATCTACAGGCATCACAGCTATTGGGAGATGCGAGGCTGGAGCTATTGGCTGACGTAGACCTGGATGACGGTGAGAGCTATCAGTTACAGGATAGTTTTAGTGCTAATCGTCTGGCTACCCAAGATCCTCGCCAGCTGGCTCACTTCAACCTTAAACTTCACTGGCAAGATACCCGGGTAAATCTGCAACATAACCAATCCAGCAATGAAAATTTTTACCAGCTTTTTACCCTTTCTAACGGGCTTAACGAGCAAAAAACGGATTTCACGGCCATCTCTTTGAAGCAGGGTTTTAGCTGGCAAGCGGTGGATTCCTGGCTTTGGCTAAGTTACACAGGTGTTAATGAAACGTTCTCCGGGCAACTGACTGCCCCCGGTGCTTTTGCTGGCATTAGCAGCCCAGACAGTAACGATGCCTGGGTTCTCCACGCCGAACTTGACGATTACAGCGAAACGCGGCTGTTGTGGAATAACGATTGGGAAATAGAAGCCCACAGCAGTGTGCAGTTTGGGCTTGAATATCGCTACCTTTATGCGCCCGAAGCCATAGTCAAAAGTAATTTTGACCTAGCTGATGTGGTCAATTCTACTGCCTTCATTCGGTACTACGGCGATTCACTTGGTGCCACTTCCGCACAAGGGGCATCCAGTCGCGACATCGTTGGTTTTTTTGGTCAGTTTCAGCATCAATTGTTTGAGGGCACACAGCTCACTTTGGGATTGCGCCATGATGATTTTTCCGGCATCGGCAGTAAACTCAGTCCTAGGTTTGCTTTAGTGCAGGCATTGAATGAACGGCATAGTCTCAAACTGCTTTACGGTGAGGCTTTTCGTGCCCCCACCGAAGCCGAGCTTAACTTGGTGAATAACCCTGTGGTTGTAGGTAACCCTGAGTTAGTGCCGGAAACGGTAAAAACCATCGAGCTTATTTGGTTAGGGCAGTGGTCTGATACAGGCGTGTCTTTGGGATATTTTGACAGTCGTTACAAAGACGCCATTGTGCGTGAACTCAGTGGTGCAACGTTAGTTTATGTCAATGCAGATCAGGACCCCAGTAAGGGAGTTGAGTTAGAACTTATTCATCAGGTGAATGACCATTGGCTGTGGCGTGGTACCTATACAAGTATTTTAGAAACACCAGACTCCACTTTTCGTGAAGCTGATCGGTTTGCCTCAATGGTGGTGAACTTCCAACGGGCTAGTTGGAATGCCAATCTGAATGTTATTTATCACGGTAACCGAGAAATGCCGATCCTGGATAATCTGGGGCAGCGTATTAGCCTGGATAGCTATTGGGTGTTCTCTGGCAAGCTGCAATACCAGTTTGACTCTCAGTGGCAAACTTTTGTGCAGGTAAAGAATTTATTTGATGAGGATTACCTGACACCCGTTACCGGTGATACTCCAGCCGAAGGCACGCCAAACCGCGGGCGAGAAATACAGGCCGGAATGGCTTGGCAGTTTTAAGGGGGATTAAACGCTCATTGTAAATAGTTTTACGGCACTGTAGTAGCGTAGTGAATTTGGCCACCTAACCAGAGGTGAAAGGGTAGCCCCTTTTCATTCGCTTAAATGAAAAGTGCAGTGGAAAGTTTGGTAGTTTCTTGATTTACAGGTCCCTGCCACACAAGTAACTATTTAATAGCCAAGAAAAAACCGGGTATTGATTTAGAAGGATACGATTGAACTTTTACGAGGAGGTTGCCGAAGTTACCCTAGCAAGAACTGCGGACACAATAAGTATCATTGATACCATAAAGTGGCCAAAGCGGACATCTTATGGGGTCACGAACAAGAGGAATATAAAGCTAGAAATGGTCTCCCCACCAGGACTCGAACCTGGAGCAGCCGCTTAGGAGGCGGCAGTTTTATCCGGTTAAACTATGGGGAGGCGCGCGCACTAT
>MAAA01014047.1_pt1 | contig 37636 bp, 33 predicted proteins | sample 1115971 | NCBI WGS metagenome assembly MAAA01 (sample SAMN04961123, study PRJNA320927) | seawater metagenome | isolation source: sample BD02T6 sea water enriched with oil for 6 days | place: USA:Gulf of Mexico | collected 2013-07-27 | reverse complement strand
CATGGATCCGCCTTTGTAGAAAAACTTAGACATGTTTGGGGTCCTTTATAGGTGACGGACAAAATGTATAACAACACATTTTGTGGGTAATATTTGATTGATAGGCATTGTAGAGCAATAAAGAGGGGATTTCACGGACTAACAGCGCAAATTAAGCGCATAGCCCACAGGGTTAATGCAGGCAGTTGTCTATGAAGTACTTAAGGCTGCGTTCGGGGTTTGAATCAAACTGGCTTTCTAGCACCTTTATGTGGACTATACGGTCTAATCTGAAGTTACGAAAGTCGCCTCGTAATTCGCACCAAGCCAGTAAAGTCCAGCGTTCACCCCAAAATATAAGGCCTAAAGGCCATAGGGTACGCTGGGTGGCGGTCTGTTCTACGTCTTGGTAGTTAATGGTGATTTTAAGCATGCCATCACAGGCTTTGCGCAATATGCCATGTTTAGTGCGCTCGCTATTATGTTTATCAAACTTGGGTACTTGATAGGGCTGATTGTCGGCTTTTTGCAATAATGCGTCGGGTAATATGGCGCGAATTTTACTTTCGGCCTTGGCCGCGGCACGGGCCAACTCGGGGTCGGTCCAGGCTTGAACGATGCTGCTGCCTAATAACAATGCCTGCAGCTCTTCAAAATCAAACATTAAGGGTGGCAGTTGAAATCCAGGTGCCAGCAAATAGCCAATGCCCGCTTCGCCATCAATGGGAATGCCCGACAGCTGCAAAGTTTGAATGTCGCGGTAAATAGTACGCGTGGTCACTTCCAATACAACAGCCAACTGTTCGGCCGTAATGGCCATGCGCCGACCCCGTAATAGGTTCACTAGCTGAAAGAGGCGTTCAGATTTATGCACAGCACCTTCCTTTATGAAACGCCTTAATATGGCCATGCATAGTAGCAGTGCAGGGCCGTGGCTGGCCATAAAGACCAGCCTAATGCTTTAAAAACACGTTATGTCTACGACGATTACTATGCCATGGCTTGGGCTTGTTCTTTAGCAAGCGACGCCATTACCGGCATGTGTTGCATCACCACCGATTCCTTATCAATGCAGCCCATCAGCCCTTTGCATTCTTCAGCAGCCATAAAGGCCTCACCTGCTGTTTGGGCATTTTGCGCGCTTTGCCAAAATACAATATCTACCCACGTGCCGTCTTCTTGCTGAGCAAGGGCGCGATATTCAAAGCCGTCTTGTTGAGCGACCCAGCGGTCTACCGATTCACTGGCTTTTAAAAATACGCTTGACGTTACACCGTCACTTAGTTTAAACGAGACCATTTCAATGGTGGCTGACATGTTTGTTCCTTTTCATTATGAATAACGCCTAGGGTTAGGTGACCGCCCTTGTGGCAACCTATTCATCATAGGCCAGGCTACTGACAGGCAGTGTCAGTAGCCTTTTAATTGAAATCAGCGGTATTTGTAACGTCATCGGGTGTAGGCAAGCCTGCAAAAAGTAAATTCTGTGACTAGTCTTAAGCTAGTGGGTAAACACGAGGTGTGATAATGAATAGGCAGGTGCAAATACACATAGTATGGATGGCCTTATTGGTGTGCTGTTCGTGGGTTCAGGCCGAGCAAAAGCAAGTCTTTGGTGATTACGAAGTCCATTATATTGGCCTTACTAGCACCGACTTATCCCCGCAAGTGGCGCAACAATATGGTATTAGCCGTAGTCGAAATTTAGGGTACATCAGTGTATCGGTATTAAAGAGGGGCCGTAAAAATGCCATAGATGCCAACGTAGAGGGAACCATGGTTAATTTGTTGGGGCAATATAAACAGCTGGATTTTATAAGGATTCAAGAAGGGCACGCTATTTATTTTATTAGCACCTTTAAATTTGACGCTGAAGAAATTTATACCTTTGAACTAAACCTAAAAACCATTAAACCTAAAAAAGAATTGGCCCTTAAATTTGAGCAAAAGTTTTATAAGTAGTTAGGTAGGCGCTTTTTACTTTAATTCCTCGGCTAAGGACGTGCCTGCCGAGGTTTTATTGAGTGATTAATTCAAGACGCTAAATACGCATTAATTTCTGCCCGCCATCACACCGCCATCGATATCCCAAATTGCCCCAGTTACCCAGCTGGTATCATTACTTAAAAGATAGGTGATGGTACTGGCAATGTCGTGTGCCTGACCAATACGACCAATGGGATGAAAGTCATTAAAACCGGCCAAGGCTTCATCCATTTCGGCGGGGTCAATAAATGCTTCATATATTGGTGTTTTTACCACGGCAGGAGATACTGCATTTACGCGAATATTATGTTCAGCAAGCTCCATGGCCATATGCTGAGTCAGTGCATGTAAGCCCGCCTTAGCCATGGAATAGGCTGACGACGGAGTGGCTTTAATAGCTTGCTGTGCCCACATAGATCCAATATTTACAATATTGCCGCCGTGGCGGTGACGTATCATATTTTGCGCAACGGCTTGTGAAATAACAAACGTGGCCTTGTTTAAATCTAAGTACGTATTGTAGTCATCGCTAGTGTGTTCAATAAAGGGCTTGGGGCTAAAGTAACCGGCGGCATTCACTAAGTAACTAATGTGAGTATTGGTCGTGTTAATATAGTCTACTAATTTTTGCACGCTGTGAGCGTTATATAGATTGCTTTGCAAACCACTTACTTTACTGTGCTTGGCCAATGTTTTTAGCTGTGATACGGCACGTGCTAATTTGTCTTCATTGTTGCCCACGATAATAATATCAATATGCTGCATAACAAGCTGCTTGGCCGTTTCAAGACCCATGCCACTGGTGCCACCAATAATTAACGCGCTGCCGGTGTGATTAAATTTCATTGTCTTTCCTAAAGTATTTATTTATGTGGAGTGCTTAACTAATACTTTCTTAAGCAATGGGGACATATTACGGGTGTGTTAGTGTGTTAAAAAGTAAGCACTATTTGGTGGGGTAGGTACTTTTTGGTAACTCTTGTTGAATTCACTACACAAAATAATTTTAAGTTTTATTGTCCGTATAAAAAGGGCTGTAACATGTGACGCATTGAGCTTGAAGGTGTAACCTTGCTCTAATAAGCGTTAATGATCCTCTGTTAAGAATTACCTTGTAGGTTGCTATGGAAAACGAAGGAAAAATATTTTCACGAGTCAGTGGTCCCGGTAAAGGGGCTGCCATGGTTGAAACAATTGTGGGCTGTAAATGGTCGCTGACGGTGTATCAGTTATTGGCCAACGATATTAATCGCCCAGGGGAAATGGTGAAGTCGGTTGAAGGGCTCACTACCAAAGTATTGAATCAATGCCTACGCAAAAATTTAGATTTTGGCATTCTTGAGAAAATCTCATATCCAGAAGTACCGCCCAGAGTTGAGTACCAAGTAACGACGTTTGGGCAAAAATTTATGGCGATTATGGATTCGTTGCAGCAACTGCAAAAAGAAATAGAAAACGATAGCTAATAAAAAAATTGTTACTGATTTCAGAACCGCACTAAGTCACCATGCCAAAAACCCGTAAGCCTGCTCACAGGTAACGTTACGGGTTATAGATTTTAATATTATCAGTGCCATTAACCGATTAAGTGAAACTGACTGTCCATACCTAAATTTCGAGTGGGAATGATCTTTTGATAAGCGTCACTGGCATACCAGCTAAGCGCACTTTCTTTATCTGGGAACTGAATCACCACCTTAACTTGAAAGACCGAATCTCCATGCAAGGTTTCAATGGCTCCCTTGGCAATAAACTCCCCAGCAAAAGGCAGCAGTGTTTCGGCTGCTAAGGCGCTGTAGGTGCTTAGCTTGTCTGTATCCACAGGGGTTAGATCAACAATAATTAATGCGCTCATGGGGTTTTATCCTTGGCTTGTGAGTGTTGACACAGCGTATGAGAATCATGAAAATACGACAATAGACAAAAATTGGACTCATTGTTTACTTTTTTGGACAATACAAAGACATGAACAATATAAAGATGCTTCCCACGTTACTGGTATTTGCTGAAGTCGCCAAACAGCAGTCTTTTACCTTAGCAGCCAAGCAGTTTGGCATGAGCAAGTCGGCAGTGAGCCAGCAGATTAAGCGACTAGAGGCGCACATTGGCCAGCAACTGTTATCCCGCCACACTCGGGGCATGTCGCTGACGGCTGCGGGCAAAAAATTACTGCAACGCAGTGAGTTATTGCAAGATCAGGTTAACTTGGCGTTTGAAGAGTTGGACAATAGCAAAGAGGTGCCCTCGGGCATTTTTGCGTTAACCATTCCTCACTCCTGTGAAAGAGACATTGTTATACCCGCCTTAAACCAACTGTGCATAGAGTTTCCACAAATCGAGCCTAACATTGTGGTCACCGATGAATCCCTAGATTTGATACAAGGTAATTTGGATGTGGCCCTGTACACCGGTTTACTCAAAGACAGCAGTTACCGCGCTTTGCCGGTAGGAACTGTAGGCGAGATCATTTGTGCCAGCCCTGCATATATGCAAAAGAATGGTCCCATTAAAAATCTAGAGGATTTAGCCAAACAACGCTGGATAGCGGCCCCTTGGCAAAATGAAACGTTAGCGCTTTACAAAAAGCCAGCACTTGGCGATAAAATTGAGTTAAACGTTCATTTTTGTGCCCACACCAATACCTTGCCCACTGTGTTAGAAATGGTGGTGAATGATATGGGCGTCGCGTTGTTACCCGAATTCGTATTACAAAGTGCCCTGACAAATGGCCGCTTGGTTAAAGTGTTGCCGGCGTATCAGGGGCGGCAGTGGCCTTTTTATATGGTGCATAGATTCCAAGGACAGAAGCCGGTTCATGTCACGCGTTTTTATCAATTGGTAAAACACTTTTTTGCCAAGGCCAGTGCTAAGTATTGATAGATGATGGGTGCCTGGGATTCGTTGTTTGCCGCCATTTTGTAACCCTCTATGCCAAAGTAACTGGCATTGTTGGTCACTATTTTAGTGACGTCCTATAGTAGAGTCTTAGTGAGTAAATACATGGGTTGGTTAATTTAGGCGCACAGTTATGTTTAGTTTTTCAGGAAAAGTGGTGGTGATTACCGGTGGGGCCGGCGGCATCGGGCAAGCCCTTAGCCAGCAGCTTATTAAGCAGGGTGCTCGTATAGTCGCGTTAGACCTAAATGTTGATGCCCTAAGCCCAAGTGATTCATTGCTGCCCTTGGCCACAGATATAACCAGTGATGAGCAGCTTGCCAGTGCCCTTGAAAAAACCATCAAAAAGTTTGGCACTGTTGATGTGTTATTTAATAACGCCGGCATTACTCACATGAGCCGTTTTGTAGACACCGACGAGAATTTGTTCGATAAAATTATGGCGGTGAACTTTAGCGCTGCGGTCAATATTACGCGCCTGTGTTTGCCACATATTATAAAAAATGAAGGGCGTATAGTGGCTATATCAAGTGTAGCGGGTTTTGCACCGTTATACGGGCGCAGTGCTTACAGTGCTAGTAAACATGCATTAGAAGGCTTTTTTGGCTCTCTTGCCAGCGAGTTAAAGGAAGCCAAGGTAGGCATTACAATTGTATCGCCGTCGTTTGTGCGTTCACGGCCCGACCTACGTGCACAGGTAAATGGTGGTGTGTCGTCTCCGGGTGCGTTAAAAAAGAATACCAGTGGTAAACAAGTGTCACCCCAGGATGCTGCCGCACAAATTATAAAAGCCGTGGTAACCGGCCAATCTAATTTATTTTTAGGTCGGGTGGCAAAAATTGCCCGCTGGCTAGTGGCACTGGTGCCCGCACTTTACATGCACATTATGACCCGTGGAGCTAAACAAGAGTTTGAATAATTGAATGCTTATTGCCAGTAACATAAATACTTACTGGCAAAAAACGTGATGATGAAGGGTTATTTATAGCTGGGCGGCTTGTTCACTCTCTTGCAACGCGCGATCGTAAACCGTGACGCCATCTATGATGGTTTTGTTAACCAATATATCCTTTATGTTGGCTGGGTCATCTAGCGGATTTTTTTGTAATATTACTAGGTCGGCCAATTTCCCCTTCTCTATTGAGCCTATTAGGTCTTCTTTAAATATTTGCCAGGCCGCATCTATAGTTGTAGCCCTCAATGCTTGCATCACTGAGATTCGTTCACCTGCACCTAATACCTGACCCGAACTGGTTAAGCGATTCACTGTGCTCCACACCATGAGCATAGGGTCCATAGGAACAATAGGGGTGTCTAGGTGGATCGTGAAGCGTAAACCTTTTTTAAGGGCGGTGTTAGTGGGGCTAATACGTTGTGCCCGCTCTTCACCTAAAAATATGTCGCGGTGTCTGTCGCCCCAGTAGTACGTGTGGGCGCTAAAAAAACTAGGGGTAATACCTAACTCTAACATGCGGCTCATTTGGTCTTCACGTAGCATCTGTGCATGAATCACTATGTGTCTTGGGTCGGCGCGGTAATGCTCTTTTTGGGCCGCATCAATAGCATTGATAATGTTATCAATGGCGGCATCGCCGTTACCGTGTATGGCCATTTGCTGGCCATTTTTGTGAAACTTTTTAACGGTGGCGGTTAAGACGACGGCATCTATAGACGGGTAACCCACATCTGCAACCGCCTTACTCGGCGCTTTACTGTGATAGGGCTGGGATAGGAAACCGGTGTAAAGTTGCAGTGATCCATCGGCCACAATTTTAATGGCGCCCAGGTAAAATTTGTCATGGGCAAAAGGCGCAATGACTTCTTTACCATCCACTATTTCGTGACCATATTCTTCATTGGGCCAAGCCACTAAGCGTAATGGGGTTAAACCTATTCGGTTACTGTGAGACAAACTGCCCATGTGAGATTTTAAGGTTAAGCCATTTTGTGCCGTGGTCACGCCTTTTTCAAGATAGGCATCACTGGCGGCACGGCTAATTTTTAATACGGTATTGATAGGGAACTTAGTGGCTTTCTCGCGGGCCTGTGCAAAGGCCGTCTCTAACACTAGGCCGTTAAGTTTTCCGCTAAGGGCATCCTTAACGTATTCACCACCAGCAGGGTTGGCAGTGTTTTCATCTATATTTAAAGCTGTCAGCGCGGCGCTATTTAATACACCCATGTGCGCGCTAATGTGCCACAGCATTACCGGGTGTTTAGGGCTAATGGCATCCAGCTCTTGGCGGTTAAAGTGGCGCTGTTCGGTATAGGCGGTATCGTCGTAGCCATAACCAATAATCCATTCTCCTGTTTCAAGCGTGCCTACTTTTGCCTTAATAAGTTGTAAAGACTGCTTGATGCTAAGTACGTTGCCAATAGGTGGGCTATTTAAATCCAAACCAATGGCCGACAACCCTTGGCCGGGGTAATGACCATGTGCATCTATAATACCCGGAATCATGGTTTGGCCTTTTAAATCCACAATTAAGGTTTTTTCGTTTGTCAAAGCGCGTATGTCTTTATCATTACCCACGGCAAAAATTTTATTGTCTTTTAAAAATACGGCTTGGTGGATAGTGTTATTTTTATCCATGGTAAGGATATGGCCATTTAAAAAAGCTTGGCTGGCAGGGGCATCAGGATTGAGCTCAGAGTAACCCACAACTAAAACCGCCACTATCACGGTTAATAGAACCATGAGGGCAACGCCTATTCTTAATAACAATATTTTCATGAGGTTTTCCAAAGTGAACAGGGTTCACGCAAGCTATTTTATATTTATAGGAGCAATATAATCATTTTAAACTTGAGCTGCAATTTTAAGCTATACCTATTAAGGAAAAATACAGTGAAACTTTAGAGGCTTATAGATATTTTGTCTTATGACCGCATGAATAGATCTAATGCTTATGCGAGGAGCGCATCAAAATTTAATGAGGGACTATAATTAACAGCAACGACGGGAATTTTGAGGATAGTTTGGTTATGTCACTGTTTTGTTTGTATAACTTAGGCTTACAGGCAGAGCCATTAAGGCTGCATTACTTTTAAAGATAATGTGGGTTAATAGGGGATTACGCACACCTCTAAGATATCAGTGGCCAGTGTAAGGTGAATTTAGCCCCTTGTTTTAGCGTTTTGTCGCAACTGGCACGACCATCTAGCTGAAAGGTCACAAGATTGTACATAATATTTAAGCCTAACCCGGCTCCAACACCTGCCATATCCCCCGAAAATGGATCAAAAATACTGTCAATTACATGTTTGTTGATACCAGCGCCATCATCCTGAAATACCAATATAAAGGTTTCGTTGGTGACATGTGCCTCTACTTGAATGTTACCTGTGTCGCTATCTTTAAAACCATGGGTGAGGGCATTACTGAGTAGCGTGAGTATTATTTTAGAAAAAATACCCGGGTCGCTGGTGATGACCAATTCAGGATTAACCTGAATGTTCACTTCTATTTTGCGTCTTGTTAAATCGGATTCATAGCTGTGAAAGCATAATTGAATATATTCAATGACTGAGAAAGCCTGGAATTCGGTTTTACTTTGATTGCTATCTAATTGTTTAAATCGATTAATTAGGGTGGCAAGACTTTGCAAGCTATCATGGCTTAAAAGACAACTTTCTAGGCAAGCGTGAATGAATTCGTTTAAGTCTTCTTTGCTAAGGTTCCCAGATTTAATACTAATGGATAAATTATCCACTAATTCTTTGACATAACTATTGGCGGTTATAGAAATACCCAAAGGGGTATTGAGCTCGTGAGCCATGCTAGTGAGCAGTTTTGATAATGACGCCATTTTTGAGCTGGCGGCTAATTCTTCCATAGAGTGCTTAAGCGCTTGAGTGCGCTGTTTAACTCTTAATTCTAATTGTTCTTTTTGTTGGGCCAGTTCAATGTTGACCAACTCTACTTTTTCATGAGAACTTTTAAGTTCGTCACTTGAGTGCCTTATTTTATCCATCATGCTATTGAAGTGAGTTTGCAGGGAGTGTAGCTCGTTATCTTGTGCATCAATGAGCAATTTTTTATCGGCCAGATTGTCAAGGTTAAACTGATTGAGTTGCTTGCTAAAATCAGTCAGTGGTCGAGTCAGTAGGCGGTTAATGAAGTAAAGAAAGATGAACCACAGTGCTAAGGTTTTAATAATAGAGTTAATGATAATTAACACAAAACCGTATTTAACACGTTCAATCACAATGCGATTGCTAGAGTAAATAATGACTTCCCCAATATGGTCCTTACGGTTTTCTTTGTTGGAGTAATGAGTGAGTCTAATTTTTTTAGAGTTAATTTGGCTAAGCTCACTGTTATTGTCAGCATCGTAATTGTTAACCTCTAGTATTATCTCGCCACGGGTGTTTAGTTTTACTCCTACGCCTTTAACCAGTAAACCGCGGTGATCAAACACTTGAATTCCGTCTATTACCGGTAGCTCATGCATACCGATTAATATTGAGCCAATGAGGGTTTTATCGTAATTCCAAAGGGCGTCTACTATGCCTGGCGTGAAGGTGTTTAAAACCTGTTGCATCTCTAAGGATACTTCCTCCTTAGTATGGCGATATTCAAGGGTTACTTGAATAAGCGTAACCGCAATGGCGGCGAGTAAATATAGGCCAAATATACGCTTAAAAAGTTGATTTGATAAAGTGCCGTTCATCATGTTTTAACAATACTCATTTTATGGTGTTTACTTAGGATAATGGTCGATTCCAAAATAAATATTCCATAAATTAGAATGTATTGTTTTTCAATTTGTTTTGTGTGAGATAATTCCAAATAACTTATTACTTATGGCTTCGAATTTTAATTTAAGTTCGCTGTCTGAAGTGGAAATTTTGAATAGTTCGTCGGAGCTTTCTTCAAGTAGTTCCATGAAATGACTTTCTTGCTCCTCGGTAAGCGCCAAGCTTGAAAACGAAGCGTGTATGTTTTCATTGAGTTTGGACAAAGAATTAGTTATATCTATATGTTTTTTGTCTGCCAACAATTCAATAGTAGATAGAATGCTTTCTATATCCTCTAGTGTTTGTTTGATGCGGTTAACCACGACCTGCTCTTTTTCACTGGCAATGTTGAGGTTTTTCATGCAAGCCGTGGCACCATTTAAAATGGAGACAATATGATCTTTTAAACGCCCGGCCAGCATTTCATCTTCGGGTAAATTTTTAACAATTATTGATATGTTTGCACTGGTGCATAAAACTCGGCGGCCAAACTCTACAACCTTTTCACCGCCAACAATCTCGGTCATTAGGGATATTTCCAAAGGCGCTACGGCTTTGCCATTGCACGCATTAAGCGTTTCTAGGCCACCACGTAATTGCACACAGGAATTTAAATCATAAGATTCTAAGGCAGTAAGAATTAAATGGGCCAGGGCATCTTGATCCTCACATTCAAAACTCCCCTCCATGAACTGCAATACAACCCCCAGTTCACCGCTGTTGGACATGGCCAGATGGGCAAAATCATGAGCGTTTTTTAGTTTGTCATCAAATTCATTTAATAGGCTAAGATTTTGATCTATTTTTGCCACAATCTCTTGAATGTCGCAGGGTTTAGTGAGGTAATCTGTGCCACCAGACTCATAGCCTTTTAGTTTGTCGGTTATATCGGTTTGGGCCGACAAAAAAATAACTGGGGTTGCACTGAACTGAGAATTTTCTTTTATTTTTTGGCAACACTCATAACCATCCATACCGGGCATACGCACATCCATTAATACTAAATCAGGGGCGTCTTGCTCCATGGATTCAAGGCAAGCCTGCCCTGATTCCACACATGTCACCCTAAATTTTTCTTCTAGTACTCTTAGAATCAGCAACAAGTTGGCGGGTTGGTCATCCACCACCATGATATGCATTTTAGTATCAGACATTTGTATTTCTCGTAACCTTTACGTATATGAATCGCTCTAAATGGATCTGTATGTGCGTAATTTTCAGTAAGGGCTCATAGAATATTCCATAAGTCCCTCTATACTTTAAACATTAGCACACTCATTTGAATGGGGTGCTTGAAAAGGGACTTAAAGTCATGACTGGTTTGATTACTGACACAGTAAAGACAGATGTATTATCTGTGTTTGATGCCCACTGGAATTGGAAAGTGCTGTTGGCAGATGATGATGCCATATTTCACAAAATTGGCCATGCCTTAATAAATGGGGTTAAATTTGATGGGCATGAGATTGAAACCTTTACCAGCCAAGACTATCAATCAACGTGTGACTTTTTAAAGACAAATCCGGATACCGCCCTGTTGATATTGGACATGCATATGGATGATGCCAATACGGGTTACCGAGTGATTGAATATGTGCGTAACGAATTAAAAAACAGTGAGGTAAGGATATTACTTCACACTGGGGACACCACCATAGAGTCGGAAGAAACCGCCCTAGATAAATACGCCATCAGTGGTTACTTAAATAAGCTTAATAGTGATAAAAGCCAGCTGCTAATTAAAGCCAAATTAGCCATTCGCTCTTACAATGATATTCGGCATATTCAATTACTCAATAATAAAAATACCGAACTTGAAAAAGAGATACAGCTGCGCATGCGCCAGCTATTGGATGTGAGCGCAAAACTTCAAACCGAGGTGGTCAGTCGTAAACAAGCTCAAGAAAACCTTAAAGAAATGAATGACAATTTAGAATTGGAAATTTGTAAACGAACTCAAGACGCCGAATCGGCGAAAGAAGAGGCTATTAAGGCCAGTCAGGCAAAAAGCGATTTTTTATCGCGTATGAGTCACGAATTGCGCACACCACTGAATGCAATATTGGGATTCTCACAACTACTGTTGGCCGATAAACAATGCCAAGCCAACGAGCGCCAAAAGGAGAGCGCCGAGCAAATTAGTATTGCGGGTAAACATTTACTGTACCTGATCTCTGAGATCCTAGATTTGTCGCGTATAGAGGCGGGTAAACTTAAAGTTAATATAGATGCAGTGGATGCGGTTGCTGTTATTAATGATTGTGTTGTCAGTATGACGCAAGTGGCGAAGGTGGATAATATTACCCTTCAGTTTTTGCAAAGCAATGAGTGTATATGGATTATGGCCGATGGTGTTCGGCTAAAGCAAACCGTATTAAATTTAATAAGCAATGCCATAAAATATGGCCCTAACGATGAAACGGTGAGTATTCGTGTAAAGGCTAGTGGCGATTATATTGAGGTGGCCGTTATCGATGCCGGCCTGGGAGTCAGTGTTGAAATGCAAGAGTATTTATTTAGGCCTTTTGAACGAGGTACAAGTACCGAATCAAGCGTAGAGGGTACCGGTGTTGGGCTGGCAATCACCAAAAAATTGATGGAATTAATGCACGGCAGCATTAATTATAAAAATCTTAAGCCCGTGGGCTGTGAATTTATTCTTTCGTATCCTAAAGTTAATGAACAGTGACGTAATAATGGATGTAGCTAGGCCATTTAGAGAGAGTATATGAATAGAAAACAGCCCAAAATTATAGTGATAGACGATGATCCAGCCAGCCTTGCGCTAGTGAAGGCCACTTTGTCACAGGGTGGCTTTAAGGAAGTAGATACGTTTTTGAATCCGCTTGAGGGTCAAAAAGCCTACCAAGAAAACCAATACGATTTGTTACTCACCGACCTGCGCATGCCGGTGTTAAGCGGTTATGACATCATTACAGAGTTGACAAATAAACAGGATAATAAACCCCATATAATTGTGTTAACAGCACAAGCCGAAGCCGATAGCGCCAAAAAGGCACTAGAAATGGGCGCTAAAAAAGTCTTTTTTAAACCTTTCAAGGTGGCTGATTTATTGGAAGAGGTGAAGCGCCTGCTACTTGATGCAAGCTCACAGACCCTTCATTAGTTTCTAGTTAGTACACTTACATCGCGGTAAGACCGCCATCTATGGCAACAGTGGTGCCATTCATATAGCTATTATAGTCCGAACATATCCATAACATGGCATTTACAATTTCTTGCATAGTGGCCAAGCGCTTCATGGGGTTAGCCGCGGCTATACTTTCTTTGCTAATGTGGGACTCTTTTTCGGCGCTATCCATCATAGGGCTATCCACGTGGCTTGGACACAGTGCGTTTATACGTATTCCGTAACGACCATATTCGACTGCCGCCGAGCGGGTTAATCCCACCACTGCGTGTTTAGAGGCCGAGTAAGTTGATAAGTTAGCCGCCGCGCCTAGTCCGGCCACCGATGAAAGGTTTAAAATAACGCCATTGTTAACTTCTTTCATGGCGGTTATTTGATGTTTCATGCAGGCAAATACGCCTTTTATATTCACCTTATACTGCATATCAAGCACGTCTAAATCTAATAGGTGGGTGCGGGCGATCGGTTGTAAAATACCGGCATTATTAATGGCCACATCAATTTTTTCAAAACAATGTAAACAATCATCGATGAATTTTTTCACCATCAATTCATCACTAACATCAAAGGCACTGGCTAACACCTCGCAACCCTCTTCACGCAATTGTGCCGCCACCGCTTCAATATTCGCTTTATTCACATCACAAATAGCCAGTGTCGCGCCGGCTTTTGAGAAATTCTGAGCGGCCAGTTTACCCATACCCGAACCTGCGCCAGTAATCATGACCACTTTGTCGTTGTAATCGAGTGTTTGCATAGTGTGTCCTTATTATTTTTAAGATGCTGAATAGGGGAAAGGCGTTAAAAGATAACCTGACGACCCGTAAGGTGGCCAGGAGACTTTATTAGGTTACTGCTCTTTGGATTTTTGCAGCCCCATTGCGGCAAGTGGCGCGATCATTTTGGCCACGGAATCGGCTTTTTTGTTAGATGCGTTACCATCTAAGGCGCGTTTTTTAACACCCTGACAAATACTCGCCAAGCGGAAAAAGCTAAAGGCCAGGTAAAAATTCCAATTTGGAATTTCAGTTAAACCCATGCGCTCACAATAAGATGCTACGTATTCTTCTTCGGTAGGAATGCCCAAGTCGTCGCGCTTAACACCCGCTAAACCTGGAATTAAACCCACCGCAGGAAAATACCACTGCATGCATTGATAAGCTAAATCGGCAAATGGGTGTCCTAGGGTAGACAGCTCCCAATCCACCACCGCTAAAATTTTAGGCTCGCTAGGATGAAAAATCATGTTGTCTAGGCGGAAATCACCGTGGGCCAAACTAATTAAACCATCATCCGCAGGGATGTTTTTAGGCAACCACTCAATAAGTGCTTCCATGGCGGGTTCATCACCGGTTTGGGCGGCGCGATATTGTTTGCTCCAGCGGCCAATTTGGCGTTCATAAAAGTTACCCGGTTTGCCAAAATTTTGCAGGCCCACTTGGTTAATGTCTACTCGGTGCATGGCAGCTAATACACGATTCATTTCTTCGTATATGGCGGTGCGCTCTTCTTTATCTACTTCAGGTAAAGCTGCATTCCAAAAAATGCGGCCATCAATAAACTCCATTAAGTAAAACATAGAGCCAATAACGTTGTCGTCTTCACACAAGTGAATAGCACGCGCCACCGGCACTTCAGAGTCGGCTAGTGCCGACATGGCCATAAACTCACGATCCACCGCGTGGGCCGACGGTAATAATTTACCCGGCGGCTTACGGCGTAAAACATAACGGCCACTTTGTGCGTCAATTTGAAATGTGGGGTTAGACTGGCCCCCGGCAAATTTTGTGGCGGTTAACGGCCCCTTAAATTCAGGTACGTGTTCTTCTAAATACTTAGCGAGGGTTTGCTCGTCTAGGGTATCAACCTTACTCATACTATCGCTCCCAGATCTTATATATTGTTATTTGGTATATTCTTTAACAAGCATTTTACCCAACTGTGACATATGTACTTGGTCAGGGCCATCAGCCAAGCGAATCATTCTGGCGTAAGCAAAACCACGAGGCAAGAAGCTGTCTTGGCTTAGACCCTTGGCGCCGTGCATTTGCATAGCGCGGTCAATCACTGACGCGGCCATGTTAGGGGCAATAATTTTAATTTGAGCAATGATTTCACGGGCAGCTTTGTTGCCCACTTTATCCATGGCATCAGCGGCTTTTAAGGTAAGCAGGCGTGCTTGTTCTATTTCACAAGAAGACTTAGCAATGTCTTCACGAATAGATCCTTGCTCCGATAATTTACGGCCAAAGGCCACACGGCTGTCGGCGCGTTGACACATAACTTCTAGGGCGCGCTGGGCTTGTCCAATTAAGCGCATGCAGTGATGAATACGGCCAGGTCCTAAACGGCCTTGGGCAATTTCAAATCCGCGCCCTTCACCCAAAATAATGTTTTCAGCCGGAACACGTACATTATCAAAAACAATTTCGGCGTGACCTTCAGGGGCATCGTTGTAACCAAACACTTCCATTGGGCGCACAATAGTCACGCCTTTAGTATCCATAGGCACTAATATTTGTGACTGCTGAATATGACGGTTAGGATTTTGTGCATCGGTTTTACCCATCACAATCATGATCTTACAGTGTTCGTTCATGGCGCCCGAAATATACCACTTACGTCCGTTAACCACGTATTCATCACCGTCACGGATAATAGAGGTTTCAATATTGGTGGCATCACTTGATGCCACATCGGGTTCAGTCATGGCAAAAGCCGAGCGAATTTCACCGTTTAAAAGTGGGGTGAGCCATTTGTCTTTTTGAGCTTGGCTTGCGTATTGTGCAAAGACTTCCATGTTGCCAGTGTCAGGTGCGCTGCAGTTAAAGACTTCAGGGGACCACATTACACGACCCATAATTTCAGCCAGTGGTGCGTATTCTAAGTTGTTCAGACCGGCCCCGTGTACTGGGTCGGGTAAAAATAAATTCCATAAACCGGCTGCTTTTGCTTTGGGTTTTAACTCTTCAATAATAGGGTGAGCAGCCCAGCGGTTTTGTGTGTCGGTAAAGTAATCGTTAAACTCTTGTTCACGGGGATAAATGTGTTCATCCATGAAAGCTTCAAGTTTAATAATGAGCTCTTGTACTTTTTCACTGTATTCAAAGTTCATATTGTTATCCTTAATAATTAATTGCTTATATATGTTTTAAAATGGGTGTTGTTACCCGAAGGTAATGGCGCCTTCGCGGTTTTCTTTTTCTAAATGTGCGGTGTTATTAAAACTGGCTAATGAGATAGACTCTCTAAAATAGAACTGACTATAAGAGGTATTTTTAATTTGTAAGTTGAGTTGAATCATCTTTTCATTGTTGAGCTGTAAGATATGACACATGGCCATGCCAATAGGGCCGCCAGAACTCACTACTAACGTGCGCTTTTTAGGTGTGTCCTGGGTATAGGCCAAAGCATCGGCGACTCGTTGTTTAAAATGCGCGAAGGTTTCAGGCAAGTTGCCTTCTAATTTTTCTTGTGCCCATAACGTGAGCGCTTGTTTTAATATTTTGTAAAAAACCGTTTTCCCATCACCGGCTTTAGGTGTTTGCTGGGGAAACATGCTTAAGTAGCATTGAACGAGTGCGTGAAAATCGTATTCGTTTAAGCCTTCATGCTGATTAAATTCAAGGTCTAGTCCTAAGCCGCTGCAAATATTTTGTGCAGTTTGATCGTGGCGCAGCATCGTACCGGTGACCACACGATCAAATTGCACTTTTTGCTGTTTAAAGTGTTCGCCCAACCAGGTGGCTTGTTGATAACCCATGGGCGAGAGTTGATCATAGTTATCACTACCAAACGACGCTTGACCGTGGCGTACCAAATAAAACTCAGCCATGTTCTGCCTTTTTATAAAAACCCTAATATGAACACACAATAAGCGCTGGCTATGTATTTAGGAAATTTATTATGTGAATATAACGCTATTCATATCATCAATAGTGATTTGGGTAGATGTTTGCCCTTAAGGGGCCGTTAATTAGGAGTCTGGCATGCGACTTAATCAGTTAGATTTAAATTTGTTTAAAGTCTTTGAGGCCATATATCAAGAGCGTAATCTCACCCGTGCCGCGCAGATTCTATCGTTGTCGCAGCCCGCGGTGAGTAACGCCTTAAGTCGTTTACGTAAGTCATTTAATGACCCGTTATTTGTGCGCACCCCCCAAGGCATGGTGCCTACACCGGTGGCACAAAACATCGCGTTAAAAAGCCAGCAAGCGCTGCAATTGCTTAATAGTTGTGTGCAGGAGGGCAATGTATTTGACCCTGCCCAGGCCAAAAAAGAGTTTTGCTTCAGCATGAACGACACGTTTGAGGCATTGCTGCTGCCGCCATTATTAGTACATATGCAAAAGCAGGCACCGGGCATTTCGGTGGCTTGTTTTGCTCAACCTCGTAGTGACGTGAGTAAAAGCCTTGCTTCGGGGGAGCTAGACTTCGTAGTAGATGTGCCAGTATTGAATGACCCTAACTTGTGTCATCAGCATTTATCCAGTGAAAAATATGTCTGTGCGGTACGTCTTGGCCACCCTGCCATTACGCAAGGGCTTAGTTTGCAGCAGTATTTAGCGTTAGCTCATATTCACGTGTCTAGCCGGCGTAAGGGAGTGGGGCATGTGGATAGGGCGCTTAATGTACTGGGCGTTAAGCGTAATATTCAGCTGCGCCTGCAACATTCGTTGGCGGCGCCTCGGCTCATTCGTTCAACCGATTTGTGCTGTTCAATGCCTGCCGTTTTGGCGAAAACCTACGGTCTTGTGTGCCTAGAGCTGCCCTTTGAGGTGGAGCAAATTGACTGGCACTTGTATTGGCATAAAAGTTCAGACGAAGATCAAGGTAATGCCTGGGTAAGGCAGGCATTGTTTGAACTTGTAGGTAATATTTAGGCCCCAGCCCCGCTAACAGCACCGCCTTTAAACTTAGACCGCAACAGGCTGTTCTATATTCAAGTTAACCTCATAGTTGACGCCCTACCTACAGGTAGGTAGGCTGATGCCACACTTTTTTGTGGGGTTTCAATGAATACCAAGCAACAAATCGTGGCCTATTCCGCCGACATGCTGCGTACCCGAGGGTTTAATGGCTTTAGCTATTTAGACATATCTCGAGAGTTGGGCATCACCAAAGCCAGCGTGCATCATCATTTTCCCAAGAAACAAGATTTAGGTTTGGCTCTTTGTGAGTGGACTGAAGAATGGCTAGTGCAAGGCTTTAAGCATTTTGACGAGCACGGCATCAGTGAGTGGGATAAATTACAGCGTTACGCTCGTGCAGCCACTAAACATTGCTTAAGCGAACAGATGATGTGCCCCATTAGCGCATTACACGGCGATTTAAATAAACTGCCCCTAGAGATGCAACAGGCACTACAAGTGCTGGATAACATTGAATTAGATTGGGTAAGCAGTGTATTGCAAGCGGGGGTCGACGGCGGAGAATTTAAAGCGGTTGATGAGCCAAGGGCTTTGGCCAGTGTGTTTGTTTTTAGTTGCAAGGGCGCGTTGTATTACGCGCGCTTACACGGCAAAGAATTATTTCATCAAACCATGCAGCAATTTGAACAACTGATAAAAGAAAAAACTTAAACTTATATAAAAATTACATATTGCTGTATCCACAGCTAGGAGAAGTTATGTCTACATCTAATGCACTTTTTCAACCTATTAAATTGGGCCCGTTGTCGTTAAAAAATCGAATTGTAATGGCGCCCATGACCCGAACGTTTTCACCGGGCAATAAAACCAATGATTTGGTAGAAGCTTATTACGCGCGTCGTGCTGAACACGAAGTAGGGTTAATTATTACCGAGGGCACCACCGTTGGTCACAAAGCCGCTAACGGTTACGCCCGTGTGCCTTTTATGCACGGTGAAGTAGCGCTTGATCAATGGAAAAAAGTGGTGGATGCGGTACACGCTAAGGGCGGAAAAATTGCACCGCAATTGTGGCATGTGGGTTCGGTACGTAAAGAAGGCATTGAACCTGATAAGTCCGTTCCAGGTTACAGCCCATCAGGTTTGTTTAAGCCGGGCAAAGAAAATGGCGTGGCCATGGACCAAGACGATATTAATGAAGTAGTAGAAGCATTTGCGCAAGCGGCTGAAGACGCTGAACGTATTGGTTTTGATGCCATTGAAATTCATGGTGCCCATGGTTATTTAGTGGACCAGTTTTTATGGGAAGGCACTAACATACGTGAAGATGCTTACGGCGGTGACCCTGTGGCCCGTACTAAGTTTGCAGTTGAAATTGTAAAAGCTATTCGTAAACGCGTGGCAGCCGACTTCCCGGTTATTTTCCGTTTCTCCCAGTGGAAGCAGCAGGATTACAACGCAAAATTGGCTAATACTCCGGAAGAACTAAAAGCCATTTTAATGCCACTGGTTGACGCCGGTGTGGATATTTTTCATTGCAGTACTCGACGCTTTTGGGAAAAGGAATTTAAAGGCTCCGACATGAACCTGGCGGGTTGGACCAAACAGCTAACCGGCAAGCCGGTAATTACGGTGGGCAGCGTGGGCTTGAATACCAGCTTCATCGACGAAGACGGCGGCAATCTGGGCATGTCTGAACAGGCCGGAGTTGAGTCGGGTTCCATCACTCAATTGTCGATGCGTGTTGCCAATGAAGAGTTTGAATTAGTGGCTGTGGGCCGTGCTTTATTGCAAGACCCTGAGTGGGTAATAAAAGTAAAAAATAATCAGTTGGATGATTTACAGGATTATTCTAAAGAATCGTTAATGCAATTGGTTTAGTGGCGAATAAATGTGTACGGATGTATTCGTGCACATTTTTAGCAGAACTTCTTAACCCTAAAAATAAATATAAAAAAGGACCAATCATGAAAAAACTTCAACCCTTATTGCCCTTTATGTTGGGTTGGGGGCTGTTAATGAGCACCCAGAGCCTAGCAGAAATTAGCCTAATAAATGGCCTTTCGCAAATAATGCTATTTTTGTTTGTGGTCTGTATTCCGGCTTGGAAAACTGGGCGCATGTCGTATGTTGATATTGGCTGGCCTTGGGGTTTAGTGGTGATTGGTGTGTGGACGATTGCCTTTTCTGACGGGTATTGGTTACGCAGTGCCCTAGTGGGCGGAGCCTATATTTTTATGGGACTGCGCATGGGGATAGGGGCGTTACAACTTTTAAAACTAGGTCATTTAAATACAGAATTACCCAGGTACCAATATCAGCACCGTCGCTGGGAGCGTGCAGGCATTACTAATAAAGGCTTTGCGATGCAAATAGAAGTGCTAGTACAAGGCCTAGCAAACGCTGCATTTTTAGCCATGCCCGCTTTTGTTATTGGCGCCAACACCAGTGAAAGCTTATCAGTGTTTGAAGTGGTGGGCTTATGTGTGTGGCTGGGTGCTTTCATGATTGAGTCCATATCGGATACTCAAAAGCTTAAATTCTTGAAAGACATGCGTGCTCAGGGTTTAAAAAACAAAGTATGCAATGTGGGCTTGTGGCGCTACAGTCGCCACCCTAATTACTTTGCCGAATGGATGGTGTGGAATGCGTTATTAATAGCGTCTATTCCCAGCTGGTGGGCGTTGCAATCGATTGAAAATGTGTGGGTGTGGGCATTGATGGGGGTGGGTTTATTACTAGTGTCGTATTTTATGTACGTAACGTTAGTGCATTATACTGGGGCAAAACCAGCCGAATTTTATTCGCTACAAAAACGTCCTGAATATAAAACGTATCAGCAAAGCACTAATATGTTTTTTCCCGGTGTGCCTAAGTCATAGGGTCATAGGAAGTTACAAATAGGGAGTAATTAAGTGTTATAAAAAAGGCCAGACTCACGAGTGAGCCTGGCCTTTTTTGGTAATACAATACAGCTATACAGTACTAATTAATTTTTATTATGGTCAGTGTACTGACATCGGCATCAACCACTTCAATTTTATCACCTGACTTTAATGCTTCATCACAACAGACTTTCCAAAAGGTATCACCAAATTGAATGCGGCCTTCCAGATTAACATCTTGTTGTAAGATGAGCTTGCGGCCAATGAGTTGCTGACTGCGGTGATTAAGCTCAGGGCGTTCACTTACTTGCTTACTTGCCCTGAACTTCTTCCAATACAATAATGAACATACAATAGCCAAAGCCGTCCAACTTAAAATTTGCCCCTGCCACTGCATGCCACCGTCAACCATATACGTGCTAAGCCATACCAGTACGCCGGTAAGGATCGCCGCGACGGCGGCTCCCAATAAAAAACCCGCGGCACCAAAGGCTTCGCCCATTAATAAAATGAGCCCTAATATAAACCAGTGCCACATGCTTAATTGATCAAGCCAAACCCACATTTCATGTTCCATAGGGTCGCCCTTAATTGATTAAGATGTTTTCATTTCTTTTAATAGATCATTGATGCCCGCTACTGAGCCAATGACACCACTGGCTTCCAGCGGCATCATTATCACCTTAGAATTATCGGCTGAACCGATCGTCGCAAGCGCCTCTATATATTTTTGAGCCACAAAATAGTTAATGGCCTGTGGATTACCTTCACTAATAGCTTTGGATACCATTGAGGTGGCTTTTGCTTCGGCCTCGGCTAAACGTTCACGCGCTTCGGCTTCTTTATAGGCCGCTTCACGTGCGCCTTCTGCCTTCAATATAGCGGCTTGTTTTTCACCCAGTGCCACTTCAATAGCCGATTGCTTTTCACCTTCGGCGGTTAAGATAGAGGCACGTTTATCACGTTCCGCTTTCATTTGGTTGGCCATGGATTCAACCAGATCATGAGGCGGCGAAATATCTTTAATTTCAATACGTGTCACCTTTAAACCCCAAGGGTCGGTGGCGTCGTCTACTTTACCCAATAGTGCGGCGTTAATGGCGTCACGGTTGCTTAGCATCATATCAAGCTCCATAGAGCCTAATACCGCACGTATGTTGGTCATTATCAGGTTTTGCATAGCACGTGGTAGATCGTTTACCTCGTAAGAGGCTTTAACCGGGTCCAGAATCTGGAAAAAACACACAGCATCGGTGGTTACCATGGCATTATCGGCCGAGATAACTTCTTGTGGTTCAATGTCTAAAACTTGCTCCATGACATTTTGGCGAAAGCCGATGGCGTCAATAAACGGAACGATTAAGTGTAAACCTGGATCTAGGGTGTGGGTATATTTTCCAAACCGTTCTACCGTCCACATGTAACCCTGTGGAACCATAGTGATGCCTTTTGCGATGGTAACGATAGCTAAAACCGCAATGACCAGTACTGTCATTTCAATGCCGAACATTTTCATTTCCTTTTTATGAATAGAGAATACGTTTATATAGACCCCCATCATAAAACAAGGTTCGGCTAGGGTCTTTAATTAATTTGTATAGATTTACCATCATTATTGATGATTAAGGGTTTTAGTGTGTTTATTACTTTTACAATGCTATTCGTAATGGTGGTTAGGTGGGAAAGCATGCATGTTTTTAAGTGGTAATTGTAAGGCCGTCACAACTTATAAAAAGCATTTTTAGTCACCTTGGATTAGCCGTTTTTATTCTATACAATGCGAGGCCAATTAATAAACCATCAAGGAAGAAACATGACAGAAAAATCCGCCGAAAATCCTTATAGTGCACCCGTAAGCGATGTGGAAACGGTTAATGCTAAGGGCGACGTAGTATTTTGTGAGGCTAAAAAACTGACCGCAGGGCAAGGTAATCGAATCATCGCCGATGCATGGGGCCTGTATAAAGCAGCACCCTTTAAGTGGACATTTGTCGCACTATCACTATTTGCTGTATTGATAGTGTTAAGTTTAATTCCTTTTGCTGGATCAATTGTTGGCGGATTAATATATACGCCGTTATTTGCCGGTTTATTAATAGCGGCCAGTGAAGTAGATAAAGGCGAAAAGCTTAAGTTCTCTCATCTTTTTTCAGCTATTAAAGTAAATCCTAAAGGTGTATTTGGTTTAGCGCTGGTGATTTCAGGCTTGAGTTTGGCAAATATGCTACTGGCCTTTGCCTTTTTAGGCAGTGACTACTTTTTGGCTATGTATGCTGGCCAAGAGCTTGACCCAGCTACTTTGGCTTCCAACCCTTCAAATATGGTTATGGGTTTTATAATCATGATGGTTTGTGGAGTATTGATAGCAATGTTGTCATGGTTTGCGACCCCTTTAATTGCTTTGCAATCTGTGGGTGTTTTTAAAGCAATGGGCATGAGTTTTAAGGCTTGCCTTAAAAACTGGTTGGCGCTTACGGTGTTTGGTTTTGTGATGGTATTTTGGATGATTGTTTCTATCATTCCATTAGGATTGGGCTTGTTTGTTCTGCTTCCTATTATATCTATCAGTATCTACACCAGTTACCGAAAAATTTTTACAGCGTAATAATACAATTGATAGGGCCGGTTTGTCGCCGGCCTGATTCCCGCCTATAATAATATTATCAAACGCTTGTTAGTCTTTATAAACGCCCCGAATGTTTAATCTGCTGATAACTATTCAGCAATGTAGCGGGTAATTGTTCTGCGGTACAATCTAAACACATAGCCCCTAAGCCTTTTAGCGAACTGTGCATTTCTTTGCGTTGGCGTATAAAGTTTTCAGTGGTGAGCTGTTGTAAGCTTTCATCAAAATTATTGGGGCTTTGTTGTAGAGTCTCTTCAATAAAGCTTTCATATAGATCGGCCACCACCACTAAATGGCGTTTACGCAAAATTAATACGGATTTTTCTAAATCGTCTCGGTCTTCATCTCGGCTGTTGGTTAATATTATGACTAAGGCTCGGCGTTTTTGTAATTCAATTAGGCGTTGAGCGGCTAATAAATAATCTGACATGACTAAGCCTGCATTTACGTCATAACAATGATCTAGTAAGTGCTTTACCATGGATTTATGTTTCCTTGGCGGGCACCAATGGTCGTTATTACCAAATGCCATGAAACCCACCGCGTCTCCTTGTTTGGCAGCCACATGGGCCAATAGCAGCATGGAATTGAGGGTTTGATCCATATGTTCTACATTTGCGTCCTTGTGACGCATACGACGGCCAGTATCTAATAAAAATACTAGCTGCTGATCTTGTTCATCCTGAAATTCTTTACTGATTAACTTGCCAATACGTGACGACGCTTTCCAGTCAATTTTGCGCATGGCGTCACCACTTTGATATTCCCTAAGCTGGTGGAATTCAGTGCCTTCTCCGCGGCGACGTTGTTGGCGATTTCCCATGCGGGCCAGTTTTTGTTCATCACCCAGTAATGAAAATTCAAATACGTCTTTATAGTTTGGCTGTACCCGAATCTCACTTTCGCAAGGAACACTACGCCGAGCATGCCATAGACCCCAAGGAGACCGCAGCAAACAATCTACCTGGTTAAACTGTGTATTGCCGCGCCGAGTGGCTTTTACTTGATAGCGCAGGGTTGCTTGAGTATGTCCGTTAAGGCAAAGAGACTGGGGCAAGGACTGACTTTGCACATGATCTTCATGCAAATCATAAATTTGCATTTCAATGGCAATATTGTTGGGGTTATCAATGACTAAACTGACAGGGTTCCAAGTTTGTACTGCGATGTTACTTTCAATGAGCCGTTTAATGTTTATGTTAGCGGTACGCCATAAACACCAGGCATCCACAAGCATGGCCAAAATAAATGCCATGGCAAAGCCATATAGAGGCATAGCTGAATTTAAATAAGTGTCTGTAAGCCATGCCAGTGGTAAAAATGGCGAGGCTAGAATAAGCAGTTTTTTACTAGGGGTCATACTCTGGGGGCTTCCACGTTTTGTAAAAGCTCAGTGATAACTTGTGACGCGTCTATGCCTTCAATTTCTAATTCGGCACTTAAGCGAATACGGTGGCGCAACACACTTACCGCCATTATTTTAATGTCTTCGGGTAGTACAAAATGACGGCCATTCATCAGTGCATGAGCTTTGGCGACGCGCACTAATGCCAAGCTGCCTCGAGGGCCTGCGCCGACTTCTATGCCGTGCCAATCACGGGTAGCGCGCACTAGTCGAACAGCGTATTCGTGTATGGATTGATCGACTTCCATTTCAGTGAGTAACGTTTGCAGTTCATTCACTTTTTCAAGTGACCACACCGCGTTTATGGCGCTTACATCCAGTTGATCACCTACCTTGCTTGAAAGGCGGGTACTTAAAGAGACTTCTTCTTCAAGACTTGGGTAGTCTACCCATATGTGTAATAAAAATCGGTCAAGTTGCGCTTCAGGCAGCGCATAGGTGCCTTCGTGTTCTAGAGGGTTCTGGGTGGCCATTACCATGAAAGGAGAAGGTAATGCTAAACTTTGCCCTTCAACACTTACTTGTTGTTCTTGCATAGCTTCCAATAGTGCCGATTGAGTTTTAGCGGGGGCACGGTTTATTTCGTCGGCCAATAATAGGTTGCAAAATACTGGACCTTTACGAATAACAAAGTCATCACTTTGTTTGTTATACATGGCATGCCCGGACACATCAGACGGCATTAAATCAGGAGTAAACTGAATACGATTAAACTGTCCGCCCAGAGCCTGTGACAAACTGCGCACTAATAATGTTTTGCCAAGGCCTGGTACACCTTCTACCAATGCATGACCCGCCGCCAGTAAACACAATATGGTTTGTTGGATGACATGATCTTGGCCGACCATGACTTTTTTGAGTTCTTGGCCAAGAGCTTGAATGCTTAATTGAGCATCGGTGAAACGTGAGTTGTCTATATTGTCCATAATGTATTAAGTCTCTTGGTATAACAAATGAAGTCGTTTTGATTGCGGCACGGCTGGCTCCAGGCTTGCTGAATGTCTAACGCGGGCAGACCACTGATGTTCTGTAATGCCATAAATAAGGCTTGATCTTCAAGGCCTGCACAGTGTGGGTGTTTAACAAATATTCTATGTTTGATGCGGTTACGCCACTGATTTAATAGATAGTTGCCCTTGTCTTGTTGCCAATGATAGTACCCCACCTGCTTAATGTGCTGACTTAGGTTGCGCTGTTCGCTTTTAACGCTAGTGATGGTCGGGCCAAAGCGTTTTAAAAGATACAGAAAAAATAGTACTAACCAGATAACACTCACGCTACATAGAAAAGGAAAGCGTTTATATACAACGCTTAAAAATGAAGGAGAGCTGCTTTCATAGATAAGCCAAATTTTATTTCGAGCCTGTAAATGCTGCCATATAAAAAAGGCATGATCGTGGTGCGATAAATCCGTTGAAAATTGATGTTCATCTTCTTTATACCTGGGCGTCCACACACGAGGGGTTTGTAAAAAATCACTGTCGCTTAAAAACAATACCGAGCCGGTGCCAATGTTTACCTGAATACCGTGGATTCCCACATCAGACTGTATAACCACTTGATGGTCGGTATTAATAGCATTGTTTTTTTCTAGGCTTAATACATATTGTGGGCTCATATGAAAATACAAGTCTTGTTGATTAATATCCGCCCAGCCATGATTAGGGTGTTCAACATCCTGCCAGTCAGCTACTTCGGAAATTAACACTCCTAATTTTTCATGGAAGTATTGGCGAGTATCACTTTTTCCAAGCCAGTAGGGTTCATACACTAACTGCCCACCGAGTGTTACCCAGTTTAGTAGCGCTTGTTCGCGTTCTTGAGTAAGAGGCTGCATTAAGTTACGTACCACAATGGCGTCCCCGGTTGAGGGCAGATTATGCAAGAGCTTGCGATTATTATCGCTTTGAACTTCTTTGTTTAAAGAACTTAGTAATAGCTCAAGGGCCGACATGGGATTTTGGCGTATTTGTTTTGTTGGAGGTAAACGTTTGTCTTCAAAGCTTACCGTAATACGTTGCGACAACCACCAACAGGCTACTGCAATAATCGACATTGTAGTGATGCCAATAACAATAGAGCGCATTTTCATTGAATGGGCTCCTTGTTTATAAATGTTTGCCAGTGCTTGAATAAAACATTAATGGCTATTTCATTGGCATTTTCATGGGCATAAGCCAACATCTGCCAGTGTTGTACTAATTGTGCAAAACATTGGGATTCTTCTGCGCTGCAATGTGCTTTAAGCAGCTGCAGACATTCCTGTTCGGTATTACTTTGTTTAAATGGAATGTGCTGCACGTGAACGGCATGTACTAAGTGCGCTCTAAACATTAGGCTGAGTGCCGCCCTGAACTGTTTATTATTTAAGTGGCCTTGTATAAGAGTAATAAAATTATCCGGCAGGCTATTTTGGCTAACATCCATACCCAAGATCGTGGTTGGTAATGTTTTTTTGTGGCCTTTAAACTTTGTGAAATATAACCAAGGTTGGTATTTTACAAGTACCGTTAATAGTAGAAGGCATAATAGTAAAATCATTAGGTATTTAAAGTACAGGGCAAACTCTTTGATTAAGCTTAACCAAGGAAGTTCGTCATGTTTGTCTTCTTTGGGGTCAATATCCCAGTTCCAATCCCAATCCCAATCTAAATCCCACTCTAAAGAGTAATCTTTATCTTTGTAGTGCTCACCAAAAACATCTGTTTCTAGTAGGGTAGTCAACGTGCTTTTAACTATTACAGATTGCTCGCTTTGATTGACTGGAAAATATTCTTCTTTGGCGAATCTTTCGGCTTTTAAATCTTCAGCGCTTTGCTCTTGGTTATTTGTTGTTTCTTGTGAATCTTGTGCCCATGCCGGGTTTGCATTAAAACCCGAAAAAGCGAGCAGTGTGAATAGGCTAATTATCATGACTTGGCTTAGGCGTGACGTAATTTTTTTGAAACCCAGTTCAATATCCCAGGCCTCTAAATGAGTGCGCCTGTTTAAATATAAAATAAAGCCACAGCACACATAAAAAGGCGCTACTAAGGACACGGCAATGGCATAGGTAATGAGTGTAAACATGGCGGTGGTGCTATTGCTTATCTCAAATAATTTTGTAATATCAAACTCAATGATGCCGGCGGGTAATAAAATAATGGGCAGTATAAATAGGGCCATTTGCAATGCGTATTCGATGTGTAAGGCGATAATACTCAACCAAGAGGCGCCGGTACTGATATTGTGAAGCCCGCTTAAGCGTTTACTGCGAGCATCGTCACTTAAACCCTCTAGTAACACCACCGGGTCATTAAACGAGCGACTACTACTAAAGCGATGTACAAAAAGCGTTTTAAACCAGAGTCGATTAGAGGGGCCTGTTAAGCTATATAATGCCTGCTTTACTGTGGGGGCATCGTCAAATATGGCGCGGCTAAGGAAATATAAGAGCGGGCGTTCAATAATGGGTTTAAACCAAAATAATAATACGCTGGCCACGATGGCACTTTGGCATAGAGCTAGTAGAAACAAGGTTAATACACACACTAAAATGAGACTAATAGTGAGTAAGCTTTTATAGTGTCGGCGAGTTACCTGTAGTCCTAAGTCAATGGCTTGCCAAGGGGGTCGTTGTGCTAAGGAAATTTGCAGGTTTTCAAGTTTCATGATTTGCGCCCTGCCAATAACAAATAACTTAAAACCGCAAACCAAGCTGCAATGCCCACTGAGTATTTAACCATATGGGGGATATCTGGGGTGGCAGACCAAAAACCCTCAACAAATGCGGCTAAAAAAGTCATGAGGGCAGCGCCACTAATTAGTGCAAAGGATTCTATGCCTGCTTTTTTTAACGCCAGTGTGCGGGTGAAGTTTTTAGGGTTAATGAGTGCGTACCCCAGTTTTAAGCCAGCGGCCCCTGCAATGGTGGCTGCGGTTAATTCTAACGCGCTGTGACCCGCTACAAAGGGCCAAAAGGTATCAATAAATCCTTTGTTGCTAAGATGGCCAGCCACACCGCCTATAAACAGCCCATTAAACACCATGAAAAAAATGGAACCTAAACCAAATAATAAACCCGACGCATAGGCTTTAAAATCTATGCCGATGTTATTAAAGATATAATAACCAAACATTAAAAAATCAGAATCGGATTCGCGCCCCTCTGGGCGAGCCAATGTAATATTGGCTGGATCATACATGTACTCAACTTCTTGCACTTGTTCATACGTCACTAAGCTATATAAAAATTCACCGTCTAAATAACACATAAGGCCCATGCATATGGCCGGCACATAAAACAAGCCAGATGATAATAACCATACTCGCCATTCCCGGCGCAACGCCTGTGGAAATCCTTGTGCAATAAAGTGCTTAAAGGCAGACCAGATGGCGGGCTTTTGGCGGTACAAATGGCGATGGCCTCTTAAAACCAGTTGATGCAAATAATCAATTAATACTGGGCTGTATTGACGGCTTTGGGCCGCGGACAAAAAATGGCACATCTTACGGTAATGCTCAGGAAATTTTGGCCATAGAGTGTCAAAACTATCGTTTTTGTTTTCGAGCCCTTCCAGTTGATCTAGTAATGAAGAAAACTCCTTCCAAAAAGTTTGGTACTTACTTTCAAAAGCCAATTGTTTCATTGGCGTGCCCCTCGCACCCAAGCTGCGTATTGATTAAGCACATCCACCGCCTCTTGGTCTTTACAGTTAATAATGGGGCTTAAGATATTTGCCAGCTCAATTTTACGGCCTTGTGAAATTTGTGAGTCACGGTCTTGGAAATGCAACAAAATACGTTGTTCGCTGGCACTAAAAGGAAAGGGCAGGGCTTTAGGAGTGTATTCAGCGCTTTGTTTAACAAGTGTAATATGCACCTGTTTATATACTACGATAGAACCCGCAACTAGGTCGCCTAAGCGCTTAAACTGGTGGTTACTTAATGCGCAAATTAATCCGGTGATGTAAAAAAAAGGAAAAAAATCAACCAGCCGCAATAAGTTGCGAACAAGGGAGGCTTGCCAAGTAAGGGCGGTGCCATCGTCCATAGTCACATATAAACCCATGACCATTTTACCGGGAGTGGCCCCTTTTAACGCTTCAAATACGGTGGGGTATAACCATTCGGCAAAAAACAAGGCGATAAGCAAGATGCCTTGACCTACTTCACCTAAAAAAGACAAAGCAATGGCCGCCAAAATATAAGCGACGGCACGAATTAATAGATCAATTAACCAAGCTAGACTGCGAATTAACGGGCCGGCCATGGGTAATTGAATTTGAATACCTTCAGGTGTTTCGTAACTTGTATAACTGTCCAGCATACTGCGCGTCCTTCACATTCCTTGTTGGTGGAGCAAGTAGATGCAATATCATATAGCAATTTAATATAAGTTTCAGAATGGGGTAGGAATTAGCGCTAGAAGCTAGCAATAAAAAACCCGCTGTAGCGGGTTTCATTTAGTGTTTAATTTTTTGTGGTGGGACAGAGGTATTCAAACTCATCTGTCATATTGAACAATACTGTATAAGAAGAAGACCCTGAGCTGTATCGGTCGGACCCTAAAACGATTAGGCCATAATCAGGGTGGTATTTAATAGATTCGACTCTCAAATCATTGAAACAAAGGTTAAATGTATGAGATGTGCCAATTATTTGATTATCTGAAGTGTAGTGAGAAATAATTGGTATATAACCATTATTTCTGCCTTCACCCACTAAAAAGTAACCGTCATTATTATCTGCTGCGACTTTTGCACGAGTAATACCGTTATCTAACTGTCTGATAGATGTGTCAGAATTTACAGCGAATGTAGTAATAGCTGCTTTTTGGTAGTGAGAATAGCTAACGGTAATATCACCACCTGTTAACTCGATTAATTCAGAAACACTAGAGCTGGAAATGCCTGTACCAGTTGTTTGTGAGGTAATACTGCCGTCTGATTTATCCAGAGTGAGTAAAAATGCACCGCTATCATTATCAGGGGGTATAAAGCCATCGGCACTGTTATCCGAGCCGTTGTCATTGTTTGCAGTAAAAGATCCAGCTGCAAATAAACCGGAGTCTGTTATTAGTAGTTTATTAAGTGTATCGTACGTGCCGGTTTCAGGATTGCTAATTTCAATTGATGTCAAAACCTCAGAGCCACTGGCCCGGTCAAGAATTTTTATCGACTTCTCTCGGTCAATAAGTGGATAGTTGGTATAGATCTTCGTTTCATGTAAATAGGCATATCTATTTTCAGATAGCTCAACGATGTCACTCACATATTCACGTGAGTAATCATAAGGCTCCACGCCTTGATAGTGAGGAATATTTGCTTGCCATAACTTGGAGCCAGACTCGTTAATCTCAAAAATAATTTGGTCAGCACTGGTGTTTATGCTGTAGCCAGTTAATAAGTAGCCTTTTGAGCTTTGATTTATAGCTATTGCTGAACCCATAAATGAACCATAGTATTTTTTCCAAATAGCCTTGCCATCAAAACCAACTTTAGTAACGTTAAAATTGTCTGCTGAATTATCTCCAAGGTCAGAGTAAAGATGTAAAATAACGGCATCAGTATCATTAAGCACAAAGTCTACTGATTGATCTTCATTCCAGTATCCTGAGCTAGCTAGATCTATTTTATGAGAAAACAGCCCTACAGCAATCTCCCGAACTACACTCCAGTCACTAACATGACCAAATTCATTGGTTGTACGTACATGAGCATAATACGTTCCAGCAGGTAGCTCTTCAGTAATATTTAATGCATCTGTGGGTAGGGTATCAACAACAGAGTTAAAGTTTTGATCGGTAGCTATTTGCAGTTCAGAGCTTACCAATGACCCATCCCAACTAAAGCTAGCTTGCCAGCCATCGTCATTCTTACTAGCAACAGGGTTGTTCAAGCTAGGTGCATTTGGAGTGTTAATGTTAAAAGTACGTGGCGTACTCCATGCTCCAGTAAAGCCTAAGTCATTCGTGGCGCGTACTCTTAGCTGATAGCTGCCGGTGTTTTCCAACGTGAGTGTCGCATTCGTGCTAACGGTAGAGACAACCTGTTCGTTGTTTACTTGGTATTCGTAATTAACAGCGCCAGTTCGAGGTGTCCAAGCAATATTAATTTGATTGGTATTTTGAAAAGCTTGATTTGGTGCTGGTGCGGTAAATTCTAGGGAATCTTTTAACGTTTCAGATAACTTAATGTTTCGAACGTCAGATCTTAGAAAAGCGCCACCTTCGGTTAATGCTGTAACAGAAATAGTGGCGACTTGAGCTGCTATTTGCTCTTCTTCACTTAAATTGCCTTGTTTGTCCTTTGACCAAAAATAAGGGTCCCAATTAAACTCAAACGGAGCTTCGGTATCGGTGGATATTACTTGCCCATCAATAAGTAGTGTTACAGAAGCATGTGGGACTGTGGTATCTGTACCGATTCGGATATCGGTCAAATCAAAGATGGTGGCATTTTCCCCTGGTGAAGTTATCGCGGGCGCTAATGCCACCTTTTCTAAGTTGTCACCTGCTTTATCCAGCTTTTCACGGTCTTCCTCAGTTAATTTACAACCGCCTAATGATATAGCCGATATTAAAGGTACGAGCCTTAAATACTTATAATCCATTACAAAATTCCTTTGGGTACTTTTGGTGACATAATTAATGTGGGTATTTTACGGGAAGGCAGCTGTTTGTCTAGCAGCGTTGCCGCCAAGTGTGTGCTTTGCGCAAGCCAAGATGCAAGCTGTAATTGAAGGTCTCTTCTATTTAAAAAGGCCTGCATGTCCACTTTATCAGCAAGTTTCCGAGTAGTACTCTTAATGACCTTTCGGGCTTGCTTTTGCCTTGTAATAAACTGCTTGCTGACCGCAAAGTATTTGCTAATTTGAGCGAATAAGGAATCATGAGATTGGATCCGTGATTGATAAGCCTCTATTTGAATATCATTGCTCTTAGTAATAAATCGTTGTGCCTTAATATGGCTTTCAATGAATTGGTGATCTTGATAGTCGAGTTTTGCTGTCGCCAGATTTTTAGGACTAAACATACCACTGTTACTTAGGAATTGTGCGTATTCAAGTGTGAGTTCATTAATTGCTGCGTCATTATCTAAAACCAGTGAATTAGCTTTATTTTTGAGGTAGGGTAAAAACCTCCCGTCTATAAGAGTCGTCACTTTCCCTGGTTTATTAATAAATTGAATGGGTAACTGCATGTTGCCTATTAGGGTTTTTGTCTTCGTCAATTCACAGTTAATGATATTTGCTTTGCAGGCTAGTGATTTTAGAGCGATAGAGAATTGCTTTCTAAACCCTACTTCATCCAAGTGAGTGATAGATATCGATGTTAATAAAACCCCTGTATCCCTTTGATACAGATTAAGTGCCTGGCTTTGTAAAGCCTCATTTTTAGCCTTAGTGGTCTGGTTACTTAGAGCCGAACCATAAGCCGATAAATAATCGGTTTTCCGGTAGTGAGGGAATAACTGTTTTAAATTAGTGGTTATATTTTTAAGTGCATCAGTATCATTAAGCTTAGCCGCGGATAGTGCCGCCTTATGCAGGGTGTAAACATCTGTAGAAGATTTGGCTAGTTCAATAATCTGAGTGTTGGGAGTACTTGAGGCCAGCGCTTTGGCGTACAAGTATTGCGATTTAGCGTAGGGAGCAAGCCATAGAGTGCTTATAATTAAACAGATCGCAATGAAATATAGAGGCCATTTATTTAGGTTACTCATTTTACTTCTCACGCTGGATCGTTGAGTTAATACAACTAATAGCGCGACTAAGGTATAGGCAGTCATGCGCGCGACTACCATTCTGGGTGCCACAGAAAACACCCCGTGAATATGATAGGCCGTCAGTCCACATATAATTGCGGCTATAATTAGACGAAGATCGGTTGGTTTTTTGTTGTCGACTATAAAGCGAGTGGCTATTAAGTATACCCAGCCCCAAAATAGAATATAAATAATAAGTCCGAACAGTCCGCCCTCTTGAAGTACTTCTAATAATTCAGCATGAACATGGTTATAACTTCCGTTATGTATTCTGATGCTGGCATCAGTATCCATGAAATTGAAAAATAACTCATAGCTACTACCTATGCCGTAACCCAATAGCGGAGCTTGATTTATTGAATTGATGGCAGTTTGCCAGGGCATGAGTCTGGAGTGCCACGCATCTATACTTAGTAAGTGGTTGAAGCGTTGGTCATATTCACTTAATAGAAAAAACAAGGATACGACTACAGCTGTTATACCTAATAATAAATACAGCCGTTGAGGTTTTTTGTAGGTAAATAAATACAGTATTAAAATAGCTGTAAAAGACGTGATCAAGGCCATAATGGCAGCCCTAGTACCTGTGAATATGATGCATGAAAAAACCAATAGTATGAAAGCTGTTATTGCTATTCGGTTTATATAGGCGGCAGGCGTACTTGTGTATACCTGGCGCCACTTCAATGCACATAGAATGATGCATAGGGGGATTAATTGAATGAGAAAACTGGCGAAATAATTGATATTTCCAAATGTGGACTTTATTCTGCTTACGGGCCCCATATACACTTCAGGGCCGTGCTGCCAATTACTTTCGAAAGGGTTGATGCCAAAGCGAATTAGTGGGTTTAGTCCCATCCTCTCTATAATCCCAATGATACTTACAAATGCAATAACGGGAATGAATAGGTAGGCCATTTTTTTAGGGGTGTTTAAGGCTTGTGGTGTGGTTGCTAAAAGGTAACACCAAATAACACATAGTAGTTGGCCTATAAACTCATAGGGGAAAGAGTAGCTATATTGTCCTTGGCTTATGGCTAGTCCCGGGAGTGTTGCCAATAACGGTGACAGTAATACAAGTAGTAGCATTGGTTGCTGGTCAAAGGACTTTGACCTTAATTTGATCACTAAAAATATAGCAGATACTAATAGTAATAAAACCATTTTTAACGTGTTAGTTTTATTAAATACATGGTCTCCGCTCAGGTGGACCAAAAAAAATAGTACAGTGATTAACAGCGCCCATTTACCATTAATGGTGTTACTTGTGACAGAGGGCAGATTTTTAGGAATATCCATATTCACGGCTTAATAGTTATCTAGCTACTATGGGCTATTCAGGTGGGGAAATTATATCGTTTAACTATAGGTGGAAATTGTAGGAGGCTGCTTGCAGACGAAAGTTAATGCTCGCCTGCAAGCAGTCTCCAACAAAAAAACTAAAGCGCTTTAATCGCTTCAAGTTGTTCCGTCAGCTTTTTAGAGGTGCTTTCATAATCAGCTAACTTAGCTTTTTCTTTTTCAATCACGTCATCCGGTGCCTTGTCTACAAACTTAGGATTGTTAAGTTTGCCCGCTACACGGCCCAGTTCTTTTTGGTTTTTCTCAAGCGCTTTGCTTAAGCGATTAATTTCAGCGCCAGCATCAATGTTGCCCGCCATTGGAATTAATACTTCCATCTCACCGACAATGGCCGTTGCAGATAATGGAGCGTCATCGCCCGCGTTTAATACGGTAATTTCTTCAAGTTTGGCCATGGCCTTTAAGAAGGTATTGTTTGCACTTAGGCGGCGCTGATCGTCTTCACTGGTATTTTTAAACAAGCACTTAACCGGTTTACCCGGTCCTATGCCTAACTCGGCACGAATATTACGAGTACCTGTGATCACACCTTTCAGCCATTCAATGTCGATGTCGCTTTGATCATCAATTTTGCTTTCATCAAATATTGGATAAGGGGCTAGCATAATGGTGTCAACCCCGGAGGCAGGGGAAAGAGTGCCTGCTAAAGGTGCAACGGTTTGCCAAATCTCTTCGGTGATGTAGGGCATCATTGGGTGGGCCAAACGTAGAATGCTTTCTAAGGTATGAACCAAAGTACGACGGGCAGCACGTTTTTGTGCTTCCGACGAATTTTCATCCCACAATACCGGCTTAGAGAGTTCTAAGTACCAAGCGCAGTATTCGTTCCAAACAAAATCGTAAAGCGATTGTGCGGCCATATCAAAACGGAAGTTCTCTAGGGATTCGCCAATTTCTTTTTGGGCTTGTTGCAGGCGCGACTGAATCCAGCGATCGGCCAATGACAAGTCAACCTCGCCATTATTTAAATCGTCTATATCGTTTTGTGTTAATGGCTGTTCATCGGTTTGACCAATGCTTTCCATTACAAAACGCGTGGCATTCCACAGCTTGTTACAGAAGTTGCGGTAACCTTCTAAGCGGCTCATATCAAATTTCACATCACGGCCAGTAGAGGCCAATGATAAAAAGGTGAAACGTAAGGCATCGGTACCGTGGGCGGCAATGCCGTCCGGATAATGCTTACGGGTTTGCTTTTCTATCTTAGCGGCCATTTTAGGCTGCATTAGACCACCTGTGCGTTTTTTCACAAGCTCTTCTAATTCTATGCCGTCAATAATATCCAAGGGGTCTAAAACATTACCCTTAGACTTTGACATTTTTTCACCTTCTTGGTCACGAACTAGGCCGTGCACATACACCTTTTTAAAGGGTACTTCACCGGTGAACTTAAGCGTCATCATGATCATGCGCGCCACCCAGAAGAAAATAATATCAAATCCGGTTACCAACACATCGGTAGAGTGAAAGGTCTCTAACTCTTTGGTTTTTTCAGGCCAACCCAAAGTAGAGAAGGTCCATAACGCAGAACTAAACCAGGTATCTAATACATCGTTATCTTGGCGTAAAACAACATCGTCACCTAAATTATTTTTAGCGCGTACTTCACTTTCGTCGCGACCCACGTAAACCTTACCGTCGGTGTCGTACCAAGCTGGAATTCTGTGGCCCCACCATAACTGGCGTGAAATACACCAGTCGTTTAAGTCACGCATCCACGCGTAATACATGTTTTCGTAACTCTTAGGCACAAATTCTATGCTGCCGTTTTCAACCGCATCAATGGCGGGTTTTGCCAGTTCTTCTACGCGCACGTACCATTGGTCGGTGAGCATCGGTTCAATCACCACACCACCACGGTCGCCGTACGGCACGGTTAGGTCGTGATCTTTAATTTCTTCCAGCAAACCCAATTCATCTAACTTGGCCACAATGGCTTTACGGGCTTCAAAACGCTCAAGACCTGTAAATTCGGCTGGTAATGTTGTTGGATAATCTTGGCTTTCTTCACCATTGGTATTAAACACTTCGGCTTGTTCACGAATGTGCGCGCTAAAGGTTAATATATTGATCATAGGAAGTTTGTTGCGTTTACCCACTTCGTAATCGTTAAAGTCGTGTGCAGGGGTAATTTTTACGCAACCCGTGCCTTTTTCAATGTCGGCGTGTTCGTCACCCACAATAGGAATTCGACGTCCTACTAGCGGCAGATCAATGAACTTGCCAATTAAATCTTTGTAACGTGGGTCTTCTGGGTTTACCGCAACACCCGTATCTCCCAGCATGGTTTCTGGGCGAGTGGTGGCCACTACAATATAGTTTTGACCGTCTTGTGTGGTTAAGCCGTCGGCCAGTGGGTAACGGAAGTGCCACATGTGGCCCTTTTTATCTTTACTCTCTACTTCGAGGTCAGAAATAGCGGTATTTAGTTTAGGGTCCCAGTTTACTAGGCGCTTGCCACGGTAAATTAGGTCTTCACTGTGCAGGCGTACAAACACTTCTTGTACCGCCTCGCTCATACCTGGGTCCATAGTGAAACGTTCACGGCTCCAGTCTACCGAGCTGCCTAAACGGCGAATTTGGTTGGTGATATTACCGCCAGACTCTTCTTTCCATTCCCATACTTTTTCTAGAAATTTCTCACGGCCAAGTTCCTTGCGGTCTATGCCTTGTGCTGCTAATTGACGCTCTACCACCATCTGGGTGGCAATACCGGCGTGATCGGTACCCGGCTGCCAAAGGGTGTTTTTACCCTTCATACGGTTGTGGCGAGTCATGCAATCCATGATGGCGTTATTAAAGCCATGGCCCATGTGCAAAGAGCCGGTGACGTTTGGCGGCGGGATCATAATGCTGAAGGCATCATCTCCCCCTTGAGGGGCAAAATAGCCTTTTTCTTCCCAGGTTTTGTACCAGGATTTCTCGATTTCGTGGGGCTGGTAGGTTTTGTCCATTGCCATGGTCTGTATACACCAAAATTAAGCTGA